>JGI20207J14881_1000587_pt1 | contig 13159 bp, 9 predicted proteins | sample NGESurdeep092012_4_FD_14881 | JGI IMG/M metagenome (IMG submission 14881)
GCCCTTTCCTTTTCGCGTTCCACTTTGCGTGTAGGTCTCTGTATCCCACAGGAAATTCATTTTTTCTACGATCAACTGCGAGACGGAGTGATGGAGGAGGCTCGACAACAAGCGCACGTTGGTCTGGAGGTTGTCTATCGCCCGATAAAGAAGCTGAACTCTCCTGCGACCCGCGCTGTCCATTCGCTCTTCGATGCTGGGGTTAAAGCGCTAGTCATGACGCCGGGTAGCACGCGAGAAATGTCGGCCCTTATTCAGAAGGCTGAGAAAGGCCGGAATATCCGGGTGGTGTGTGTAGCTACGGACGAATCCCCCTCTTGTCGTTCGACTGCAATCTCGGTCGACCCCGATATCAACGGGGCGCTTGCGGCTGAACTGATGGCCAAAGTCGTTTGCCCTGGTTCGAAGGTCGCGATTGTGACCGGTATGCTAATTACCGAAGAGCACCGAAAAAAAGTGCAGGAGTTTTGTAGAACCTTCCCGACGGACTCTCGCGGTGGAAAAATCGTCCAGGTGATTGAAGGCCATGAGGAACAGAATGAAGTCTATTTGAAGACGATGCGTCTGCTGCGTAAGCACGCAGATCTTGGGGGAATTTACGTTAGCACGGTAAATTGCATACCAGTTTGCCGGGCTGTGGAGGCGCAGAAGATGTCGGGCAAGTTACAGATCATTGCCACCGACCTGTTCGCCGATCTTGAGTCATACTTCCGCAGTGGAACCATTTGTGCTTCGGTCTACCAAAACCCTTATTTGCAGGGGCAAACTGCGATACGGCTGATTCTAGACCATTTCCTTCGAGGCGAACCATTTCCCCACGCGCACTATGTGAATCCTGAAATAGCTCTGCGATCAAACCTTAGTCTGTTTCGCGAAATGCGGAATACTGCGGCCGTGCGCGATGGCTATTTATCTGCCTTGCCTCCGAGCGAAGGCTGATCGATCTTCTCGCGACTCGTACAAACCGAATTGCATCCTAGGCTTCCGCTATGCCTGCTAAACCGAAGTTTTTGTCTGAGGTGTATCTTCGATCGCGTCGTGGGCCAGTGGTGATCGGTGACGTGCTGTATAGTCCGGGCGGAAGCTTTGGCCCACGTACCCAGATGAATTTTCAACTGGTCGTTATCCACCGAGGACATCTCCACCTTAAGCTGGATAAGCAAATGATCTATGTGCCGGAAAACCACGGCATTCTTTTGAGCCCCGGACATCGGGAGCACTTCTACTTTTCAGCGGATTGTGAGACGCGTCACAGCTGGGTTGCTGTGACGACACGAGCAGTGGCTCAAAGCATGCGCCGCCATCTCGAACATTCTCCAGTTCCGATTCCTTTTGTAGGGAGAATGACGGTGCTTCTCGAGATGCTCCGAACCTCCTCGTCTTCTCGAACTGGCGACGAGGCCCTGCAAGGAGGACTTATACAGGGATTGGCGATTGCACTCCTATGCGATTTTGCTTCTGCTTCATTCGGCGGGAAAAGTGTTCCCAGGGCCAACGATACATTGCTTTCGCGCTTCGACAGCTATCTGGCCGGAGTATACACTCGACCTGTTTCACTCTCGGAGATGGCTAGAGGGGCTGGTGTTTCGCGACAGCACCTTTTGAAGGTCTGTCGTGCGGCGGGACGACCCACTCCTGTCCAGCAACTCTATCGGAAGCGCCTCGAAGCTGCTGCCGATCTTCTTCTTCACACGGGATTACCCCTTGGCCAGATTGCGGAACAATGCGGCTTTACAAATCCATTTCACTTTTCGAGGAAGTACAAGCAGTTCTGGGGCATGAGCCCTTCATTTTGGCGACAAAGGCAGTGGGGGGCTGAAGACCATAAATAGATTTGTTTGCGGACATTTGCATATTCCTTGGTCGCGAAGAAGATCGCGCGATAAAAGCGCTGTTCTTAGCAAGTGAAAATGGGCGGTTCTTGTAGCAAATGAAGTGTCCGGTTTTGGTTTAGTCTCCCGCAGCCGCCGGGAGGGTGGGAAAGTGGGAATCGCACAGCGATTTCCAAGGCGGCTGCGCCGCCGTCTTTTCCACGCTCCTTTGGGGCGCGATTTTTGTAATTGCGATCCGTTGCCCGCCGCCGAGTATCGTGCCAGCCGGTGCGGTCCATACATCAGAGTGATGGCGCCGTCGAGGTGCTGATGCACGGTTACGGCGCATCCGGCCAGGGTGCCGCGCCAGCGCACCGGCCCGATCTGCAAGGCCAGATTCTGAAAGCTGACCGTGTTGTCGCGGTTCAACGCGCGCTCGAATTGCAACGAGAAGATCAGGTCCAGATCGCGGCGCGGGCAGGCGGTAAAAGTCGTTCCCCGCTGCGCGACCGGAACCTGAAAACGGCGGTTGAACTCGGCTAGATGTGGAGTCTCAAGAGGTTGTTCCGATTCAGGCCGGAGCGAGCAGCGGGAGAGTTGAGGTTGAGGCTGGCATGAGGGCGATGGAAGTTGTAGTCATGCAGTCATGAGTCGAGGTTCTGTTCTCGCTCCAGCGAGTTCTGGTAGGAGCAAGCATAAGCCAACTCGCGCAGAGCGGTCTGGATGAAGCGTTCCGCCTTGCCGTTGGTACGGGGCGTGTAGGGGCGGGTGAAGCGGTGTTTGACGTGCTGGCGGAAGAGAACGATGCGAAAGCTGCCGTCCTGATAGCAGGCGCCGTTGTCGGTGAGCACGCGACGGATGGAAAAGCCAAAACGCGCGTAATGCGCACGTGCCATGAGGAAGAAGCGAATGGACGAGCCATGCTTTTGATCCGGCATGATGGCAGCGAAACTGATGCGGGAATGATCGTCGATGGCGATGTGCAGGTACTCGTAGCCCATGCCGCGGGACTCTTTGCGGCGGTCGCCGGTGACGCGATGGCCGGGTTTGACGATGCGGGCCAGGCGCTTGATATCGAAGTGGATCAGATCGCCGGGATGCTTGTGTTCATAGCGCACCACCGGGGGTGGCGGGTCGAGCGAGCGCAGACGGTTCAGTCCCAGGCGGCGCAGGATGCGGCTGACCGTGGCCCGGCTCAGGGCCAGCTCCCGGGTGATGCGCCACCCGGTCCAGCGCAGGCGGCGCAGTTGTTCCACTTGGGCGGCCATCGCCGCTCCGATCCGCCGGGACGACAAGCGCGGGCGCGAAGAACGGTCCCGGAGACCGTCGACTCCGATTGCTCGGTAGCGGCGAACCCACTTGGCGGCGGTTTTCTCGCTCACGTTGAAGCTGGCCGCGGCCAGCTTCAACGTGCATCTCTGCTCCAGAACTTTTCTGGCCAACTGCTCTCGCTGATGAATCATAAGTCTGGCATTCGGGTGATAGTCCATTCGTTCCTCCGAAGTTTGCTGTTGTGAAACTTCACAGCTAGATGTTTGGTCCCGGAGTTTGATGGTGCATACTTTTCCCATCAGGTGAAGGAGGAATTATGGGCCAAATACTTCACGGGTGCGCCACCACGACAGAGGCAGTCCGTCGAGCGATACAACATAGTCAAGCGAGCCTGAGGGTTCTTGCCAGGCGTCACGGCATCAACCCGAAGACGGTTTCCAAATGGAGAAAGCGTTGCTCGACGGCAGATCGTCGGATTGGTCCGACACCGAAATCCACGGTGTTGTCGGTGGAGCAGGAAGCCGTCATCGTCCCTTTTCGCCGGCACACGCTGTTGCCGCTCGATGACTGTCTCTACGCGCTCCAGGCAACCCAACCCGAGCTGACCCTATCTACGCTGCATCGTTGTTTGCAGCGGCACGGCATCTCACGCCTGCCCGATGTCGAAGGAAACCGGTCCGCAAGAAGGAAGTTCAAATCCTACCCCATCGGCTATTTTCACATCGATATCGCCGAACTCCGTACCGAGCAAGGCAGGCTCTATCTGTTCGTTGCCATGGATCGCACTTCCAAGTTCGCTTACGTTCAGTTGCACGAAAAGGCAACCCGGCAAGTCGCCGGCGATTTCCTCCGCGTCCTGCTGCAGCCGTTCCTTATAAGATCCACACCGAGCTTACCGATAATGGAACCCACTTCACTTCGCCGGGAAATACCTGCTCGGCCGCGGCCGAGATCAAGCTGGCAATGCAACGCGGCGAGCTGTGCCGATCCCATTCCTTCGAGTACGCCTGCGCCCAGAACGATATCGACCACCGCCTAACCCGGCCGAAACACCCCTGGACCAACGGACAGGTCGAACGCATGAACCGCACCATCAAGGATGCCACCGTCAAGCGCTTCTACTATGAAATCCACGACCATCTGCGACAACACCTCGACCAGTTCGTCGCCGCTTACAACTTCGCCCGCAGACTCAAAACCTTAAAAGGACTTACCCCCTACGAATTCACCTGCAAATCCTGGACAAAAGACCCGCAACGCCTCAGACTTGATCCAACCCATCAAACTCCGGGACCAAACATCTATATACTCTTCGCCGAGAAAGTGGTTGGCTGCCTCCACCGTGTTGATTCCACGCAGCCTGAGTTCCTGCGGCAGTCGTCCCTGCCAGGTCGAGAAGCTGCGCTCCGAGCGGCCCCGCGCCTGGGGAGAATAAGCCGGAATCATCCGCATGCCCAGCTCGCGCAAGGCCCGGCCCACTTGCGTCAGACGGTGCGGATCCACCTTGCCTCCGGCCTTCGGCGTCAGCCAGAAATGGCTGCCCCGGTCCGAGTACAGCGCGCAGAACAGCCCCTTGCGCTCGATCACTTCGCGAAGCGCACGCATCGCCATTGCGGTCGATTCCTCCTCCACCAGCTGCGCGTAGTAGATCTCGCCGGTGGCGTCGTCCAGAATCACGATCAGGTCATACCAGCGCTCTTCCTGAAACCACTGATGATGGCTGCCGTCGATGTGCAGCAGCATCCCTGGCAAAGGACGGCGCTCGCGCCGCTTGCGATGGACGCCGCGCTTACGGGCCTTCGACACCAGACCCGCACCCTGCTTCACCCACGTGAAGCTCAACTCGATGCCGTGCTCTTCCCGCAGCTTCTCGTGAAAATGGCGCACGTTCAGATCGAAATACTTCTCCCGGTAAAGCCCCAGCACCTGCTCGGCCAGCGCAAGCGGCACGCGCTTCCCGCTCGGCTTGCAGCGCCGCCGGTCCAGCAGCCCGTCGTAGCTGTGCTGCTCGTACCGCTCCCGCCAGCGCCGCATCTGACGGTCGCTGATGCTGATGATCTCCGCCGCCTGCCACCACGTGATCTTCTTCGCCATGGTCCTCAGTATCACTTCCTGCACCTTCATTGCCCGCTCCACGGCGGCCCTCGGATAGCTCTCCACGCTCCCTCGCATGGATCCATCCTCGCCGTCCGCTATGCGGAGACTTCACTTGCTATCACTACCGGACATATCATGTGCTAACGACACCGCGCGATAAAAGCGCTTGACAACCAATCACCACTTCTTGTATTAATAACCCGTCCGTTAGCGGTCCTTTTTTTTGACACATTACCGTGTACGGTACCGACGAGAACAGCACATCTGAAATTGACGTGTGGAGGCGATATGAGGATCGGAACCTGTTTATTTACCTTGTTTACGTTAGTTGGGCGCTTAGCTGGAATCGCAACGGCACAAGATAACTCCCAGAAATGCAGCTCTCTACGATTGAGTGGTCTGTTTTCGGAGGCATCCAAATGAACCAAAGAGAGAAAAACAGCGACAGAACTTTAACAAACAAGACGTCAGCTAGCATGGGGCAGGCCGAGCGACCCCTGAAGAGTGCAATGCTAAGGTGGAGACCAATTAGGCTAAAAGGCTTTTTGCTTATTCTACTGTTAAGCCTCGTTCCAGGTATTTCAAAAACTGCATACGCGCAGTTCACAAGTGGCATAGCCGGAACAGTTGTGGATTCTTCCGGCGCTGCCATTCCAGGAGCCACGGTCACGCTAGTGGATGTGGAGCGCGGCGTCACAAAATCGACGGTCAGCAATTCGAGCGGATATTTTCAGATCGACAATGTCGCGGCGTCCGCCTATCGTGTCCAGGTAGAGATGACCAACTTCAAGACCTGGACGGAAGAGAAATTAACCCTACAGGCAGGTGAGGTACGTACCCTTAGCCCCGTTTTGTCGCCGGGATCAACATCGACAACCGTGGCCGTTTCTGCGACTGCGGCAGCGCTAAATCTGAGCACCGCAACCACTGCGGCGGTAATTTCTCAGCAGACTATCTCCCAGACACCATTGGTCGGTCAGAACGTGTACACTTTGGCGTCTCTGGCACCGGGCATGATGGGCGTGGCCGTTACCTCGGGAGACAACTACAGCAATGGATACGACCTGAATGTGAACGCCGCCGGCCAGCGTCAGGAAGCCAATTCCTTTTCGTTGGATGGAGCGTATATCGATATCACCTCGCGTGGCGGTGAAGCTGCTATCTCCCCAAATCCTGAGGTTGTGCAGTACATGCAACTCAATACCAACGAGTTCGACGCCGAGAAAGGAAGAAATAGCGGCGCTAATTTCCAGCTATACACAAAATCTGGAACAAACCAGCTACACGGAACGGCGGACTACTTTTTCCTTAATAATACGCTTACCGCTCGCTCTGAATTCCAGTCCACGATACCGACCTTTCAGCGCAATGAATTTGGAGCTACTCTGGGAGGCCCCATTCTTAAGGGCAAGGTGTTCGGATTTGGGGCCTTCGATGTGCTCCGGTCAACTTCAACGAATGCGTATCTCACAACGGTGGAGACACAGGATTTCTACAACTACGCTAAAAGCACCTTCCCCAACAATTACGCTACCACTGTGCTTACATTGGCCCCGCCGCAGCATTACCCCACTACCGGTCTGTTGACTGTGGCGCAAGTGGAACAGCAATTTCCGGGATACTACCCGCCGCCTCCCGGCATTTCGGCCTCCATGCCTGCAATAGGGAACATAAACATAAACTATTCAGTCCCGAGAAATGGATACCAATACGACTTCCGGGGAGACGAGTATATTGGAGAGCACGATCGCATTTATGGGGAAGCCCTGCGTTTCTACGTTAATTCTTTCAGTGCTGCTGCTCGACCGGCGACCAATGGACCAACGCCGTACTCCACTACTCTCATCAATACGGGATGGACGCACACGTTTTCTTCCCGTCTTGTGAATCAAACAGGATTGTCGTATTTGCGCCCCTACGGAGCATCTGCTCCTGTTGCTTCAGATTCGCTTCCTTACATCTCCGTGGCCGGGATCAATGGAGTAGGAAGTTGGGGGCCAGGCAACTTTGTTCTGAACACCATTGGTTGGCGCGACGTGATGACCGCGACCATCAAGTCTCATCAACTCAGATTCGGCGTCGACATAGAGAACGAGCGCGAGAACGATGCACAGTCAGGAGCTAATAACCGACCATCGTATACTTTCAACAATCTGCTTGATTTTGTTCAGGACCTGGCAGTATCAGAGAGTGCCACTCCTGTGAACCTAAAGACACTCGGCCCAGCTGGGCTGCAACGAAATGATCGCGATTTATATACAGGGGCCTTCATCCAGGACGACTGGAAGGCGAGTCGAAACCTGAACCTGAATCTTGGCCTCCGATATGACACCTTTTACCGCTATTTAGCATACATTGGCCCGCCGTTGAGCATCTTCACATTGGGAACGGGCACCACATATCCTCAGCAGATCGCAAATGGCTCTATAGGAGCTCCGCCTGCTTCTCAGGGTAACAACATACTGACTCATAACATATGGGCCTTTAACCCTCGTTTTGGCTTTGCATGGGACGTGTTTGGGAATGGCAAGACAGCGTTGCGCGGAGGAGTGGGATTGTTCTCAGACAAGCCCCCGTATCTTGAATTCATCAGTAACTTAACGGCAAACCTGCCATTCGACTACACTCCTTCGATCAGCGTATATCAGGGCGATTCTACCCCAGTCTTTCAGGGCTGCAGCCCTCCGGATGGTTATAACGAAAATTGTCCGGTGATCGTCCCGCCGAACATCAGCTTTGATTCGCGTGGCGGGATTGTTGGCCAGCGCGCCACAATTGGTGGATACAGTCCCAACATAAAAATGGCGCAAGTGGAAAACTGGAGTTTGAGTATTGAGCAGCAGTTGAAGAGCGATCTCGTGTTGCAGTTGAACTACTCGGGGTCTGCTGGACATTATCTGCCGGTGTCAACCGATGTGAATCGCTATGCTGGAGATTTGATCCAGAATGATGGGTCACAGGCACGTCTTAATCCGAGCTTTGCGGCTATCAATTACATAACCACAAACACTAATTCAATCGGGAACTACGGGACTGCGATGATAACCAGACGCACATCCAATGGCCTCACGTTCCACGGCATTTATACGTGGGGAAAGGCGATAGATGTCTACAGTACAGACAATTCGCTTTCTGGCGGAGCGTCGACATCGATTATTGAAGCATATAATTTCGGTTTCCAGCGGGGTCGTTCGGACTATGACATACGACAACAAGCGTCTATAGACGGGGTTTGGACGATTCCAAATCTCTGGGCAACTGGCTGGAAACATAACGCTCTGGGCGGGTGGCTCCTGTCTGGAGTGGCAATTTTTCATACTGGCATACCGTTCACGGTTTACACATCCGCGCCATTTCAGCCTGTCTTCAACCCCAGCGGTCAGGTAGTTGGCAATTCCGGAGGCGACTACAACGCGGATGGATACAACTATGACGTCCCAAACAAGCCGGCGTTCGGCAGCCATCTTTCCGGGCGGTCACCAAAGAAATATCTGACCGGTCTGTTCCCCGCCTCCGCCTTCCCGGCACCGCCGTTAGGGCAGGAGGGGAACTTAGGCAGAAACACTTATGATCAGCCGGGTTACTCCAATATTGATCTGAGTCTTGCGAAATTGTTCTACGTTCCATGGTTCAGTGGAAACAAAATGAATTTGGAATTTAGGGGAGAGTTCTTTAATCTTCTAAATCGTGTCAATTTGAACGGCGTAGACGGAAACCTCGTAGATACTACGTTTGCTCAGGCAACTGGCCAGGAACCCGCCCGCAGTATTCAGCTACATGTCCGTGCGTCGTTTTGAAGGCTACGAACAATGTTTCCGAATGAGATGCCCCGCCGCAAGCAGTGGGGCATCTCAAAACAGTGAGAGCTAATGATCTGAATAAAGCTTGTGGTATTCCTTACCGTCACGTCGTAGCTCTTGTGGATGTATTGCTCATCCATTCAAGGCTACGCCGCAAGCGGCGGAGAATTGACCCGAAGGGATTCAACTCGTGGAGTCGCCGATGTTTAAAACCTCGCTTTCGCTAATCGCATTTTTGGCTATCCTGTTCATTTTGACGTCGTTTCACAGCAATGCGGCAACAGGCCGGGCGGAACAGTCGGTTATGCACGAGTGGCCTTCGACTCCGCCCCCGGATATTCCCTTTCCGCCTTCTCGGGAGCTGACGGGGATCGCGTTCACAGGCCGCTATGCGCAATATGGGCATGCAGATACTTGGTTCCCGTCCTGGGCCTCTAATGGAAACCTGTATTCTTCCTGGACGGATGGCACGGTCAACGGCGTCAGGTCATCCTCGATGGGCGTAAAGGCAACAACTGGATATGCGACGATTCTTGGAGACGACCCGCTCCATCTCACCATCACCGATGTGGGCACGTATGGAGCGAGTCCGGGACTCTGCAACGGCCGATATCCTGCTGGCAGTCTTGTCTATGACGGCGTGTGGTTTTACGGAACGTATTGTCTGAATCAGACGGTAGGCTTAGGGCTCGACGCCGATGTTCTGGGACCTTTTGTCGGATTTCGATGGTCGACCGATTACGGACACACCTGGCACCCGTCGCCTCACACCCCTTGTCGACCGCTCTTTGGTGGAGTGCCTATCAAGCTGGGCTTGCCCCACTTCGTGGACTTTGGGAGAAACATGGAATACTCCCCCGATGGCAAGGCTTATATTGTTTCGCAGGGAGCAGCAGAACCGGATCCCAAACCTCGAAATGCAAATCTCAGTTGGATCACGGGGGATCAGATTTATCTTGCTCGCGTCAAGCCGCGAATTGATACCATGAACAAGCAGTCGGCTTATGAATATTTTGCCGGCCACGATTCGCATGGACATGCTTTGTGGACACGAGATTTCTCCAAGATTCAGCCTTTGATCGATTGGAATAACAACACTGGGAATGTATCAGTCACATACGACGCGCCTATTAAGAAATATCTCATGGTAATCACGGACGGGGGGAACACGATCAGCAAATTCAACACCTACATTCTGGAATCTTCAAAGATTACAGGGCCATGGCGGCTGGTAGTCTACATGCGCAATTTTGGTCAGCAGGCTTATTTTGTCAATTTCCCTTCCAAATTTATTAGCAAAGATGGCCGTACTCTTTGGTTGTCATACTCTGCGAATTTCACCAATGGGTACCTGCACACCCACTTCAAGAGCGATCCCCCTGGAGGTGGCTATTGGTGGACATTACAGGAAGTCAAACTGCTCGGGCCCGGGCCATCGAAAGCACCCTGATACCGGGCAAGTCGAGAATCGATATGCGAAGCTATCACTTTCGTGTACCTACTTTTTAATTTGAGGTTTCACCGGGAGGACAAATTGAAAATAGAGAGTGTGCAAAGTTATGGGCTGGGTTAATCCCTGAGAATGAAATGGACAATCAAGCTGGTATTTGAAGCGGTTCCAGGCAGCCCCGTCGAACACGACGTGGGATGATCGAGGGGGCGGAGAAAATCTCTCCGGCCAGCGTGGAATTGACGATAGCAGAGGGCGAAGAGCTGCTTGCTTGCCCTTATTGTTTATGCAACGCTATAAGTTTTGTTCAGAGAGAGACTGGTATCTCTGACTGCGAAATACTCCGAAATGAAAGCCAGGAACAGGGTGAAAGAAGATGAGTGTGACCACAGCGGTAAATTGATGGACACATCAGGCTCTGGATGCTGGAGAAGGGATCCTGCGGCTTGACCTGCTGGCGCTCCGTCAGATCTCACGTAACCCATTAGCAGAAAGAGCCTATCCTTTCGGATTCACGTCGGACAAACATTTCGCCCTGTGTGCCATTGACAATGGGCCCGCGCGGAAGATAAGTATCTTAAAGAAGGCTGTTGCACGTGCATACGTAGTTTGACAATTGTAGATATTTGCTGATTCAACTCGTGGAGTCGCCGATGTTCAAAACCTCGCTTTCGCTAATCGCATTTTTGGCTATCCTGTTCATTTTGACGTCGTTTCACAGCAATGCGGCAACAGGCCGGGCGGAACAGTCGGTTATGCACGAGTGGCCTTCGACTCCGCCCCCGGATATTCCCTTTCCGCCTTCTCGGGAGCTGACGGGGATCGCGTTCACAGGCCGCTATGCGCAATATGGGCATGCAGATACTTGGTTCCCGTCCTGGGCCTCTAATGGAAACCTGTATTCTTCCTGGACGGATGGCACGGTCAACGGCGTCAGGTCATCCTCGATGGGCGTAAAGGCAACAACTGGATATGCGACGATTCTTGGAGACGACCCGCTCCATCTCACCATCACCGATGTGGGCACGTATGGAGCGAGTCCGGGACTCTGCAACGGCCGATATCCTGCTGGCAGTCTTGTCTATGACGGCGTGTGGTTTTACGGAACGTATTGTCTGAATCAGACGGTAGGCTTAGGGCTCGACGCCGATGTTCTGGGACCTTTTGTCGGATTTCGATGGTCGACCGATTACGGACACACCTGGCACCCGTCGCCTCACACCCCTTGTCGACCGCTCTTTGGTGGAGTGCCTATCAAGCTGGGCTTGCCCCACTTCGTGGACTTTGGGAGAAACATGGAATACTCCCCCGATGGCAAGGCTTATATTGTTTCGCAGGGAGCAGCAGAACCGGATCCCAAACCTCGAAATGCAAATCTCAGTTGGATCACGGGGGATCAGATTTATCTTGCTCGCGTCAAGCCGCGAATTGATACCATGAACAAGCAGTCGGCTTATGAATATTTTGCCGGCCACGATTCGCATGGACATGCTTTGTGGACACGAGATTTCTCCAAGATTCAGCCTTTGATCGATTGGAATAACAACACTGGGAATGTATCAGTCACATACGACGCGCCTATTAAGAAATATCTCATGGTAATCACGGACGGGGGGAACACGATCAGCAAATTCAACACCTACATTCTGGAATCTTCAAAGATTACAGGGCCATGGCGGCTGGTAGTCTACATGCGCAATTTTGGTCAGCAGGCTTATTTTGTCAATTTCCCTTCCAAATTTATTAGCAAAGATGGCCGTACTCTTTGGTTGTCATACTCTGCGAATTTCACCAATGGGTACCTGCACACCCACTTCAAGAGCGATCCCCCTGGAGGTGGCTATTGGTGGACATTGCAGGAAGTCAAACTGCTCGGGCCTGGGCCATCGAAAGCACCCTGATACCGGACAGGCGAGGACGGATCCCCGTCCTCGAAAAGGTATTCCCGCGGCTTTCCTACAAACATTCAATGAGACTGAAATTGAACTGTAATCAATTTGAGGGATTAGCCGTGACGAGATGTCGATCGAACTCCATGCGGGAGGGTTAAAGGTGGGTTGGCGCCTGAGATCGGTGGCAGCATTGCATGTTTCGCGCTGGCGACAACGTGGATCTCACACGGCCGCCTTCGGCCAAAGCGGAAGCTCGGAATTTTTGGGCCTCTCATGTTCGACGCTTATGCATCACTGCCAATTTTCTGCTCGGAGCCGGAGACAAATGCGGCCTGCGCTTTCAACAGGATTGGAGAACGAGAGAACGCAGGACTCGGTATTATAACGTTACAACCAGGTGGTTCTGTCGGCGGATCCATAATCTTTACGCCGTCCCCTTTGTTGGTTTTCGTACTCAGATCCACTGCGAGATTCCGAGTATGCCAGAAGTAGTTCAATCAGGATAAATGGGATGCATATAGGACGACGCGGATTCCTCCAGATTTCACTGGCAGCGCTGACGGGAACCGTTGCTAACAAGAGTCATGCTCAGCAATTGGGAGGCATGGGACGACGGGTAGTAACTCCTCAGCGGAAATCCATCCCGTCCGGGCGTACGTTCGACGCCAATTTTCTGGACGTAGCGACTACGGCGGGATTGACCGCCCCTATAATCTATGGTGGTGTGGACCGCTATGAGTACATCATCGAAGCAGATGGATGCGGTTGCGCCTTCTTTGACTACGACAATGACGGGTGGATTGATATATTCCTGCTTTGCGGTACCAGAATAACCGG
>JGI20207J14881_1000589_pt1 | contig 13149 bp, 7 predicted proteins | sample NGESurdeep092012_4_FD_14881 | JGI IMG/M metagenome (IMG submission 14881)
GGTGTTGATAATCATAGAGCAGCGTGTCACCGAGGCTGTCCAAATTTGTGTCCGCCAATTCAGTTGTGCCGAAGTATTTGTAAAACCACCATTCTGGCGTCATGTTGCCATCGGAAGTGACGCCCGTCCAATCCCGCGACCAAAGAAAGAGATTCGTCCGATTTGATTGCGGCACATTGAAAGGCATTGAAACGGTATCCGTTGGAAACACTTCACTTTCAATATCCCAATTAGTGGCTGTCAAATCTGTTTTGGAATAGATCTCATACACATAATCCGTGGCGTTCATCAGGTTGAGCGAGGCCATGCCATCAGCCACATTCGTGATTTGCAGGTAAAGGGAGTTGCGATCAAGGTTCAACGCCGGAACAAAGTCATCCTCATCCATCTCATCCATCGCATGAAGACTCATGCGGGAAACGCTGTGTGATTGGGACAATGCCGCATAATCCACATTGGCATCGGACAAAATATAAAAACCAGAGCCTAGACTCCAGACCGGCGAGTGATTGACGTTGGCGGGCAAAGGAGCGGAATTGGGGTTTTGCGCAGAATAAAAGGTTCCAAGTTCCGGCGCATTCGTTGCCGCCGTGGGCGTGGTGGCTTCCAACGCTTGCAGTTCAATCTCAAAGTCGGACAGAGAACTGGTGTCCTGGGCTTTGAGAATAAACGCAAAAGCGCATGATGCTGCCAAAATGACCAGCCGCAGAGTTTTCATAAAATTTTCACCGGGTTGCCTGAATGGCAGCGACTCTAAATTTTAAGCCAAAAAAAGTCAAGCGCAAAAATACAGTCTTCAGACGGTTGTGAGTTTTTGTTTTACCTGTTTCCGTGTAAAGAAGTGTCCGCCAAGCAAAACCCACGGAAAATTTTGGGTGAAATCATTCGATCCCATCGAAAGAATGCAGGGATGAGCCAGGAAAAACTGTCAGAAAAGGCCAACCTGCATCATAACTACATTGGAGAACTTGAGCGCGGCGAAAAGGCTGCAAGTATTGATACTCTGGTTAAAATTGCCAAAGCTCTCGGCGTAAAAGTGCGCGCTTTGGTGGACGAGCTTTGAACGGCTTCAATTCGCGCGTCATCAGATTGTCCCATTTTTTGACTTCACTGTCCTGTTATCAACCTACCTTGGAATACATCAAGGCGTTTCATGCACTTGCAAAGGCTTGGCATGGTTTTACCAAGCGGCTTCCCAAGGTTTTGAAAGAGCTTTTTAAGGTTGCGAAACCTCGAATCAACCTTGCGCCGCCGTTTTAATCTTTAAGAAATGATTTTGTAAACAAGGAAAAAGGTTGCGCAAGGTTATGGAGTCTCCAGGAACTTGTTTGTTGCCCGGATCATCTTTTCAAAATGGCTTGGCAAGTTTGCAAAAGGTTTTCGCAAAGAGATAAAACCACGGCGCAAGGTTACGAAGCGGCCTCGTTACTTTTTGGTTTATCTCGAAACCTAGCTAAATGCCGCAATATCCCTGCAAAAGGTTACTGCAAGGATACGAAACGGCTTCTTGCAAGGATTTTTAAGCAAGTGCGATGACCGGAACGAGATGGATGTGCCGCAAAATAAGTTGGCATTGAATAAGCTATACTCGCATCTGTCCACTAAACTATAAAATAAAATAACAACCCCAAAAAAAATATCATGATCGTAAAACCTTACATCTCGTTTCTCCTTCTGGACAGCGACGCCCAATTGGTGAAAGACATTAACCGCATTTATACCAGCATGACGGGCAACCCGGCCTATCCCAAGGCGGTGGCGTTGGTGCTGCTGGTCAAGTCGGCGTTAGATGCGTTTGTCGCCGCGCTCGCGGCGGCGGGCGGCGGAGGCACGACTCTAACCGCCGTGAAAAAGGACAAACGCTACGCGCTCTGCACGCTCACCCGCTCCCTGGCCGGTGATGTCACGGATGAATGCGACGGCGACCTGACGGTGCTTTTGACCAGCGGCTTTCCCATCCAGAAACCGCAACATTTTCCCATCGGTAACCTGCCCGCTCCCGTCGCGCCCACCCTGTCGCTGGGCGTCAACAGTGGCGATTTGAATGCGGCAGTGGCGCCAGTTTATGGCGCGGTCACTTATAACTGGCAACTGGCGCTCGCGTCGGCACCATCAGTGATTTTGAAAACCGATGAAACCACGGCGGCTGGCACCAGTTTTTCCAGCCTGACACCAGGTCAGATGTATATTGTAACGGTTAACGCGGTCGGCAGCGCTGGCACAAGTGACTGGAGCCAGCCGACCAGCCAGATAGTGGTGTGAAATTTGTTCTTCTACGCAAACAAAAGCGCTTCCGAAAAATGCCCACGTGTTAAAGATGCCTACATTTTTTGAAGGCGGTAGAAACTATTCCCGCTTGATGGAATGGCAAAGACGGAAATCAAAGAAGCGTTGGTTTGGTATTGCGTGACCGGAACCTGAACCCAATCTGAATTCAGCGAATCACTTTCTTCCAAGACCCATTCTGAATAAGAGTTGGGCCACGACAACATCGCTGCGTTATTGGCGGTGAGCATAATAGTTAATTCCGGCAAAGCATCGGGTGTTTGCGATAAAATCAATACACTGTAAGGCCCGATGGTGATATTCGCTTTGGCCGGGTTGCCGCTGGCGGTCACAACCGAACTGCCGGTATTCCCGTAGTCTGAACCGTAGTTGGTGGAATCGCTGTTAAGATGGACATACCATTTGCCGGCAGAAGGAAAATTCAAGGAATAATTACTTAAAGTAGCGTTGGTGAAATTGGCAACCACAACTGCATCCTGATTTGTGGCAATGGATTTCCAGCGATGAAAAGCCACCAGTTTATTTACGTTATCTACTTGAAGTATGCTGCATTGATCACCTTCCAGTCCTGGCGTATATCCTTTCAAATTGCGCCGCATCCCGATGAGGTCGCGATAAAACCGGACGATGTCGCTGTAAGTATTTGTTTTGCTCCAATCCACTGGCAGGCTTGAGTCGAAAGATTTATTTTCCAACATTTCCTGCCCTTGAAAAATCATCGGCACGCCGGGCGCCGTGAGCGTGACGGCAGCGCCCAGAGTAGAAAGCTTCCTTGCCCGATAACTGTTGGGCGTAACCGGGTCAATCGCCGTGACCAAGCGAACGCCGTTATTCAAATCGCCAACTACATCGTGCGATTCAAGAAAGACCACGCGATTTGAGTTCGCAAAGCCGCCGTAACGGACATTATACTCCACTGCATTTGCGATCACATTCATATTTCGACCGGCGTCCAACCCATTTGTCAACACTGGCGTAACGGTATAGGGATAGGTTGTGTCCCAAGCGCTATCGAACCCGAAGGAATTATAAACATCCTCGGCGATGCTGATTTTGCCGGTATAGTTGGTATGAATCATCGCGTTGATGCCGGTGATAAGCGTGCCGGCGGCGACGATGTAGCCATAGTTATCCGCATTCATCATTAGACCTGGTGTGTCCCAACGGAAGCCATCCACATGATATTCATCAAGCCATAACGTGAAGTTATCCTCAATAAAGTCGCGCACCTGTTGGCTGCTAAAATTTGGACGAGTATCGCCATAAGGCGTGATTTCAAGATTGGTATTGGCTTCATAAAAGTAAATACCGCCTCCGATCGGGCCGCCGCCCGTCCAACCATCAAAATTCCACATATCCAAATCGGTTGGGCCATAGTGATTATGAACCACGTCCAATAAAACGGCGAGACCGCGAAGATGGCAGGCCTGCACAAAAGTTTTGAAGCCATCTGCGCCGCCGTATCCAAGATTTTCCACGGCGAATGGTTGCGCCGGGTTATAGCCCCAACTGTTATCACCGGGAAATTCCGCTATCGGCATAACTTCCACTGCATTGACACCCAAACTTTTTAAGTAATCCAGTCTATTGGTTGCCGACACAAATTTGCTGGATGCACCGGCAGAGGCAAACGTGCCGATATGAAGTTCATAAATAACCAAGTCATCCAGCGATGGCGGAGTTAAGTTATCGCCATCCCAATTAAAGGCTGTCGGATCATAAATAATATCATTTGCACCGGTGCTGGAACCGGAAGAAGTTACCAGTCGCGACCGTGGATCATGTTTCCAGACACTGCTGCCATTATAATTGATATAGTATTTATATTGTTGCCCCGCTGAAGCACTGGCCACATCCGCCGACCAGACGCCATCCCCCACGCCATTGGTGAATTCTTCGGCCAAAGGCGTTGCCGTAGTTGACCAATTGTTAAACTGGCCGGGAACAAACACACTCGTCGCGTTCGGCGCCCATACGCGAAAAGTAACGCCGGTTCCAGACGAATCATGATACGGCACCGCGCCCCACCCCGGTCGGTCGGATTGCGCCGAAGCATAGCTCACAAACAGCCAGCAGACAGGCAGCAGGATAATGGAAAAACAGGCAAATCGAATTTGGCGCTTCAAAATTGGGGACATAAAACAATGAGAACATACGCCACTCTTTCTTAAAATCCACCGCACAAACATGCAGTGGCATCAAAATCTTCAAATGATAACTTTTCTTGAGCGCAACTTGATAAATTCTCATTGCGCATATATTATTAATCGTTACCAATCCGAATTTTACTCTTTTGTGAATTCAAACTGTCGCCGCCGCCGTTTTCGACCAATTTTTTTTGTCGTAACGTTGTTGCTGTTTTCGCTGGCGAACCCGGTTTTCGTGCGGGCGGAAGCGATGCTGGAATTATTCCAACTTACCTGGCCGCAAATCACGCAAAAAATGCCGGAAATCGCGGAAGCCGGTTACGATAGTCTGTGGCTGCCTAATCCGGCAAAAGGAAATAGCGGAACCTATTCTGTTGGCTATGATCCATTCGATCCATTCGATTTGGGCAGCACGAACCAGCAGGGAACAATCGCCACTCGCTACGGAACACAGGCTCAATTGATCCAAATGGTTCAGATGGCGCATCGTTTCGGCATCCGCGTCTATTTTGATAATATAATGAATCATCGCGCCTCTACCGTGCCCGGCTATCCCGGTTCCGGCACGCCGACCAATTATTACCCCGGTTTGATCCCGCAGGATTTTCACCTGCAAACTGTTTCCGGCGGATATAAAAATTGGCCGGACGTCAGTGATTGGTGCAACGTTCAGAATGTTGAAAATCAACCTCTGCTTGGGCTGGTTGATCTGGCGCAGGAACCGGGCTCGATCAATTGGAATTTTGGCTATACCAATGGCGACACAATAACCAAACCCTATTTTATCCGGTTTCCAGGCCGCACCGATTTATACATGGACACCAATCTTCCGTCGCTTGGCGGTAATTGGCATGGGTTTGATGGCCATGGCCAACCTACTTCAGAATATGTCCAGGACTATCTTGATCGCGCCGTCGCCTGGACGCTTTATGTAACTAAATGCGACGGATTTCGACTGGACGCAGTGAAACATGTGCCGGCAGATTTTTTTGGCGCGGAAAGCGGCCAGACAGATGATCCTTCCTTTTCGGGTTATACCGGCGCAATTCAAGCGATGTATGACTACGTTCATGGCTATGGCAGTAATGTCCTTGACAATGGTTACATTGAAACTGATGGTAATCGCAATAGTCTGTTTAATACCGAATCTCCCCGCAACGACGCCATGATTTTTGGCGAATACGAACCCTCCGCAATGGCCGCCAGCGAAGATTTTTATGACTATCTTCAGTCGGGAATGCGTCTATTAAATTTTCCATTGTATAGCCAAATGAATAGTGTATTCAGCGGGGCATCCATGTCCGGCATGGATGGTCGGGATTATATTCCACCCGGCTCCAATTGCGATGCCAACGGCAATTTCAGCGCGGCGCAGGCTGTTAATCTTCCGCAATCACAGGATGGCGGAAGTTGCTGTCCGGCGAACGAAGCAATGGAAAATGCCTACTATTTCATGCACGAAGGCTTGCCGATGGTTTATTCCGATGGCTTCAACCATAACATGGACGGCGGCACGCCGATCGTTTCCTATGCTGACTATCTTGGTGAATTTGGAGATAATTCGATGCCCGATATGATGCATCTGCATAACCAGCTTTCTCGCGGCGGCACATGGCCGCGCTGGAGCGATCAAAATATAGTCATGTTTGAACGTTACGACTATCGTGAAGGTAGCAGCTCACAACCACAGACACGGGACGTAGCGCTATTTGGAATGAATGACAAAACCAGCTATCCGGGCGACAGTTCATTCGATGATGGAATAACCCGGACTAGCGATGGGTATTATTTAAATCCATCCAACACCACTTCAACCGCTGTCTCCAATTCACGCAATCTTGGAATAGTGGTTGGCTTTCCGCCGGGATCGGTGTTGGTTCAATTAGCCAGTTCATCTCCAACCGGTGGCCGGGCTTATCAGAAATTGCTGGTCCATGGCGCGACTTCCAGCTTGTCCGCCGCCCAATCCAGCGCCAATGTTTCCGATCCTACTCAACGATTGATATATGTCGGCGGAGAAACAATTCCTTCCGGCGGAGGCGCCATTGAATTAACTATTCCAAGCGACAGTTGGGTGATATACGGTTATCAATGGCCGGAAGCAAGCCGCGCCAATGTTTCCACCAACGCTATTATTCTTAGGCAAAATGGTGCGGAAGCGCCGCGCATAACTGTCTATCGAACGGATGGCACGAATGGCGACACCAGCTACAATCCGATTTATCCGTTTAAGATGCGCGGCAGCGTGGATCAATATGGCGCTGTTATTGGCGGCGTGAATGTTTCCAACCTTACTTATGCTATTGATGTTCCGATTGTGACAAACGCAGACTTCGACATTATTGTCCGCAGCGATGCCTCCTGTTCCAACACGTTGGTTAAACTTGATGGCGGCATTGATCTGAACAGCCAAATGGGGCTTGGTCCGACGAATTTCCAAACCGGCGTGGCGCCGACAAATTTTCTCGATTTGCGCGACAACCCGCCCGGTTATGCGGATGATGTTTTTCTTGGTTACGAACAGACCGCCTTTCAATTTCGCAATGGGCCGGAAAAATTTGCCGCCCGAAACATTTTAAGCAACAACCTAGCCTCATCCGATGCTGAAACATATTCTTATGTCGTCGGCGGCGAAAATACTGTCGTTTCCGGTTCCGGTTACGGCGAAAGTATTACCAATCAAACCGCCGCGTGGGTATGGCATGATCCGACGAATATCGTTACTTCGACAGGTTCAAATCCACCTTCACAAAGGAACCCTTTAAGTCCAACTTCAAATCAATCTGTAGCTTTGTGGACAAAAGCGGGCTATCAATTTCAAGTCAACACTTGCTATATTTATTATACTACCGATGGATCAAATCCTGAAGGCGCGTTTGGCGTTGGCAAGGGAACGACTCAAGTGACACAGGCCTACTGGATGAACCATGACAGTATTCAAAATAACCTTGATTGGTGGAAAGGAACAATTCCAGGACTGGAAAATGGAACTCAAGTGCGTTACAAAATCGGATTGTTCAATGGCGGCAGCGCGGGTTATGCCAGCATTGATCCGGTTCCCGACAGTGAAATTTCAGGCTCCAAGCTATATGGATTGACGCAGGCGGCGATCACCAATTTCGATCCTACAACGGCTACGGTCTGGCTGCATAATGACCTTAATCCTGCCAATACTGTTACAGGTTTGCAATCTGGCTTTCACATTATTCGCGCCCGAACATTCCTGCCGCGAGCCGGTCAGTCAAGCGTCTATAACACTTTTCTTCAAACATTTTATTATGACGGCGCATTGCCGACCGGCGTGATTGCCTATCCGACCAACAACAGCACGATTATCAGCGCTACCTATACGGTGGTTGTCCGCGCCGACAGCACGACTACGGGCGTTGATTTTAATATTCAAGACAGTAACTCAAATAACGATGATGTTGTGACCGGGCAAGCAAATGGCAATGGCAATGACTTAAACAATTCCCCTATTTTTGCCGCCGCCAGCGCGGTCACGCCTGATCCAAGCTTAAGCGCAACCTATAAAAATTATCCTCAAGAGTTCAGGTTTGTTTATACTAGCGTTCCCAATAGCGGCGCGGCAACTATCCAGGTGCGCCTCAAAGAATACGCCACCAGCGTTTATACCAATCGTTATACCATGCTCGCTACGGCTGTGAACACATTTGCGCCATTGGAAGTAGTCGAAATTTCCAGCCCGGCGACCAATGACGCGGTGCTTACTTACTCTACAAATACCACGTATGTTGTCCAGGCTTGTTTCAGCCCAACCTTATCGTCGGCGGCGACTAATTTTAATGTTTTGATCAATGGAGCGCTACTTTCTTCGAGCGACTATTTTATCCGCCCCACGAATGCCTTTGGTCCGACTATTTGTCCGAACATGAAGAGCCTGACTTACGATTGGAGTAATCCACCGCTTGGAACAAATATAATCCAGGTAATTTATACAAACGCCATTCCGCCAATCAGCGACACTCGCAGTCTGATCGTGGTGCCCCCGCTGCGAATTTCCGGCTTGAGCAATAATCATCAACTAATCGTTTGGGATAGCGCGGCTGGCGCAAACTATGAAGTCCTCGCCACGACCAATCTCACCCAACCTTTCCAACCTGTCAGCGGCGTGATTCAGGCCACAAGTTCTTCCACCAGTTTTTACGATCCCGATCCTGAACCACAAAAATTTTACGAGATACAATTGATGCCATAGAAATTCCCGATACCGCATGAATATGCGGTTCCATAAATTTCGCTGTTTGGTATTATAAAGACACGATTCGTTCCCAAATGATTTTATTTGAGAACGCATCGTTAAACAGAAATCAAATTGCTTTGTAGAAACCTTTTTTGAATGGGCGGCGTCCAAGTCTGGATGAAAGATAAGTCATTGCGTCCGCCGGTCATTGAACGTGTTGCCGTGCTGGCGATGCGGCTGGGCGGGCGGCATTTGGCCGACTATGGGGCGACGCGCAGCCGGCACGATTTCACCCAGCGCCAACTGATGGCCTGCCTGATCCTGCGGGCGTATTTGAAGACCACCTATCGGGGCGTGCTGGAACTGCTGGCCGTCAGCTCGAATTTGCGGGAGGCCTTGGGCTTGGGGGACAAACTGCCGCATTACACGACGCTCCAGAAGTTCAGCGCCCGCAGCCAGGTCTTGGCGATTGCCGACGCGATGATTCGGACGATTGGCCGGGCGGCGGGCGCGCTGGAGTTTGCCCAAGGGGCGGCGGCGATGGATGCCACGGGTTTGGAAACCACCACGGCCAGCGCGCATTTTCAGAGCCGGAGCGGGCGGACGCGGCGCCAGTGGGTGAAGGTTTCGACCATTGTGTTGTGCGGCAGCTTGCTGCCGTTGAGTCTGGTGTTGGGCTGGGGACCAGGGAATGACAAGTGTCAGGCCCAAGAGTTGATAACCAAAGCCAGTGAAACCACTTTGCCGGCCAAGTTGTATGCCGACGCGGGTTACGATGCCGAGTGGGTGCATGACCAATGCCGTTTGGAGTGGGGTGTCGAAAGCGTGATCAAACCGGCGCGGCAGCGGGCGGATGGCACACGCAGCGGCTTTTGGCGCAGCCGGATGAGCGAGAATTATCTGAAACGCAAGGGTTATGGCTCGCGGTGGGCGGTCGAATCCTTCTTCAGTGGCTTGAAACGCACGATGGGTTCGACGCTGACCGCGCGCACGCCCGGCCAACTGCTGGCTGAAGCTGCTTTCAAAGTGTTAGCTTACACCCTCCGCCGTTAGGCGAAGCAAAACGGACAGATATGTTTTCAACAGAGCAAAATCAAATCAGAATATGAAACTCAAATTATTACTTGGCGGTCCATTAAGCCATTTACGCTACCCGGCTATTATCACAATGTTGGGAATTTCCAGCGGCACGATGTTCGCCGCAGCAACGGCCAGCGATACCGCCGCGAATTATAGCGGCGGCGGTTGGGGAGCGACTCCTCCAAACGATGGCAGTGGATTTGGCGCATGGACAGTAACCATAAATAATGCCAACAATCCGCCTTATGTCGGCACTTACCTCGACACTAGCAGCGCCGTGGCTACCGGCGGATATTCCTGGGCCACTTATGCCAATGGCACAGGCGATAACGGTTCCATCTCTATCTCACGCGCTTTTGCCTCGGGATTAAGCGGCTCCTCATCTTTGTTCAATCAAGTTTTCAGCTTTGACCTATCCAGCGGCGGTGTCGGCAATGGTTCAGGTGGACCACCCAACTCAGATTTGTCTGTCGAAATAGGCAACGCTTTTCTTTTCCAATATTTGGGAACGGGTAGCGACAACTTTACATTAAATGGCAATGCCACGACAATTGGCTTCAGTGCATTAAGTGCCGGAATCTATGTTTCATTGGCTGTCAGCGGGGCCCTGAATAGTCCGGTGGAAGCTTACACTTTCAGCGTTAGCCCTTTTAATGTCGGAAGCCCGCTTTACACGGCCAGCGGAACTTTTGATAGTTCAGCCTTAAACACTTCATCATTTAACTACTTGGATCAAAACACCTCGGGAAATGGCTATTTTAATAACCTGAACATAACATCTATAGTTCCTGAACCTTCCGCTATCGCATTGCTAGGCTTATCCGGCCTGGCAACACTTATTGCGATTCGTCGAAGGAATTAATCTTTCTTTGCCCTATCAAGCCCCGCAAACGCGGGGCTTTTTTATTTTGTAAATAAAGATGGCATGATATATTGCTTCACTTCTGAATTTTAGGTTCAGTCGGATGAAGCTTGAATTGAAATTGATTATGACCTGTCGTTCATTTTGGATTTTCACGGCGCTGTTGATTTTCGCGTCGGATATCTGTCCGACTTTTGGCCAAACAAACAACCTTCCCCTCGTGCAACGACGCTGGTTCGAAACCCGCACCGCGCATTTCAATCTCTATAGTTGCGGCACGCCGCAGGATGTCTTCAAACTCGCCGCGCAGCTTGAACAATTTTCCGAGGCTTACTCGCTGTTGGCCGGTTCGCAGGCTTTGGTTTCGCCGCCGATCATCGTCATGGCTTTCCCGAATCACGAGACCATGATGCCTTTTCTGCCGCTTTACAATGGCCAGCCGGGAAATTTCGCCGGCTTCTTCAAACGCGGCAGCGACGAAAATCTAATCGTCCTCTCGCTGCAAGCCGCCAACCCCGCGCAAACGGAACTGCATGTCATCTTTCACGAATACACGCATTTGTTGCTGCGGCGGAACGACGAATTTTGGCCGTTATGGCTCAAGGAAGGCATGGCGGAAATTTATTCCACATTTGAAACGCCCGGCGGTTCCTATGTGCGCATCGCGCAACCGATTAATTATCATTTGAGTTTGCTCGCGCGCGAACCGCTCATGCCGCTTGCCGATTTATTTGCCGTTACGCCCGGTTCGCCGCAATACAACGAACGTTCCCTTCAGGGAATTTTTTACGCCGAATCCTGGCTGCTCACCGATTTTTTGATCGCCGGGAACAATCCTTATTACAAAGCGCGCTTCGGAAATTTTACAACTTTGCTGCGCGAAGGCGAGCCGCCCACACAAGCTTTCACCAATGCGTTGCAAACAACTTTGCCCGAAATGGAAAACGAACTGCGCCGCTATTTGAAGCAGAGTAGTTTCACGCCGCTCCAAATTGCGCTGTCCGCCAATATCTCCGCCGCGAAAATTCTGACCACGCGCATCCTCACGCCGGTGGAAATTTATTTTCATCTCGGCGACGAACTGCTGCGCATCAACCGTCTTGACGACGCGCAAAATTATTTCACGCAGGCGCAAAAACTCGCGCCGGCCAGTCCCCTGCCCTACGAAGGACTCGGCCTGCTTGCCGCCGAACGCGAGCAGCCGACCGAAACGTTGCGCGAATTGAAGGAAGCGTTGCAGCGCGGCTCGGCCAGTTATCTGGTGCATTATATTTATGCGAGCGAACTTTACCAAACCACGGCGGATGCGCAGGACCGTTACGCGCCGTTGAAAAATGCCGAAGCGGATGAAATTCGTGGTGAACTGGAAAAATCCATTGTGCTGATGCCAAACTTCGGACCGTCGCACGAACTGCTCGGCTTTTTTGAAATGGTTCAGGGCAACCTCGTGATGGCGGAACGGCAGTTGCAACTGGCCGTCCAGCTTGAGCCGGAAAATCCGTCCTATCTTTTTTCACTCGCGCAGGCGCAACTGAGGGAAGAAAAATCCGTCACCGCGCGACGCACGCTACAACCGTTGCTCTTGCCTTACGTTGATAAAAACCTGCGCACGCACGCCGAGGAATTGATTCAGCAAATTGACCGTCGACAGAAGTAATACTATTTTTGCAGAGCTTTTCTGGATAAAATATTTTCTGGACAAATTATTTTGCCAAGAGTAAAGTCAAATCATCAAAACCAAATCACTATTTAAAATAATCTGAACGCATACTCTGGACACACGAAATTCTGACGGTTCTAGTCCAGGCAAGCAAGTTGTGGTAGGCGTGATTTCTGCTGGCATGGCAACTAACGGCTTCGTGCTGACGACTTATGGGCCGACCAACTGTGTTTGGACTATCAATTGCGCCACAAACATTACTTCCCCTAACTGGTTCACATTAACTAATTTTAACATTCCTGCCAATTCCCCTGAATTCAGGTTTGTCGATCTTGAAGCAACGAATCTCGGCCGTTTTTATCAGGTCATCCCAACAGTTTATTGAATGGATATTTTAGATCTTGATGTGAAATTTGATTGATACGATTGCAATTCAAAAGTCAGCCTCGTCTTCTTCTTACCTCGCATTGCCAAGTTCATCGAGCAAATCTTCCACGATCCAGTTTTTTTGCGCGGCCTGCAATTTATCCGCCGCCGCGCCGTGTTGCCAGACCGCGTAACGAATTGTTTTGCCAATGTCTTTTTGCAATTCCGGTTGCACCAGCAACCCCGCGATGAATCCACTCAAAACGTCGCCGCTGCCGCCTTGCGCCAGATGCGCGTTGCCGGACGGGTTCGCAAAAATTTCGCCGTCGCTCCGGCCCACGAGCGTCTGATGTCCCTTGAGCACGACCCAGCAATTGCCAAAACGCCGCGAGAGTTCGCGCAAGGCGTCCACGCGATTCGCCTGAATTTTTTGCGCGGTCGAGTTCAACATTTGCGCGGCCTCGCCCGGATGCGGCGTGATGACGCGCACGAGATTCGCGGACAACGTGTGCGGCGCGAGCCAGTCCAGCACGCTCGCGTCTAT
>JGI20207J14881_1000591_pt1 | contig 13146 bp, 15 predicted proteins | sample NGESurdeep092012_4_FD_14881 | JGI IMG/M metagenome (IMG submission 14881)
ATATTGACTGAATAACAAGAGCCGTGTGAAGGGAGACTTTCACGCACGGTTCCGTGAGCGGCTGAGGCTGAAATGCTTTGGTCTACTCGACAAGTTATAAAATGCCAGCCCATCGCCAAGCCCTTAAACGTTGTGCGTCACTTTACTGAAACCTCAAACATTATGAGAGTTATAGAACATAAATTTAAAAATCATCAAATTAAGGCTGACACGGAAACGTTGATAATTGGAACATTTAATCCAAACTCACCGAATAATCCAGCGGACTTTTTTTATGGACGAAACAGAAATAATTTTTGGAAACTATTACCGATTGCATTTGACAATGAAATCCTAAATGACAAAACCAAAATTGACAAAATAGCGTTTTCAAACAAATTTAAAGTTGATTTTATAGACTTAATAAATAGTGTTGAAGTTGAAGAAGGACAAGAAACAAATTATGATGATAACTATATTGACAGCAGGGTAATAGAATGGAATAAAATCATTCCAACTTTGTCCAACTTGAAAACCATAAAAAAGATTTGCTTCACAAGAAAAACTTTGTCAGACATTCCGCACATGAAAGAAAAGATTCTTGAAATTGAGAATTACTGCAAATCCCAAAACATAATTTTTACTTATTTACTCACCCCAGCAAGATTTTATAATAGCAAGAAACAAGAAGTTTGGAATAACTTTTTTAAACAATGATAACAGATAAAGAAACAAACTTCGTTTACATTTCCGACCTTTTGGAAAAGCAAGCATCAACCGCTTTTGAGCAATTAAAACATTGGTTTGACAAGCTTGAAATAAAATACGCAACGCTTCCAAACACAAAGGATTTGTGGGTTGTAGACTTTATGCCATTGCAAATAAACCAAAACTATTTTTTACAATACAAGTATGACCCAGATTATTTGAAGCCTAAAAAATATCAACCAACCAGAACTGACCAAAAAATTATTTGCGAAGAAATTGGACTTGTTCCTAATAAGGTTGCCATTGTTTTGGACGGTGGAAATGTTGTAAAATGTAAAACCAAAGCTATCTTAACGACCAAAGTTTTTAAAGAAAACAACGGTTATCCTGAACACAATTTAATTGCGGAAATAAAAAATCAACTTCAAGTTGAACAAGTCATAATAATTCCACAAGAGCCGAAAGATTTCGTGGGACATTCGGACGGAATGGTTCGTTTTATTAACGAAGACACAGTTTTAGTCAATCAATATCCAAAGGACAAAACCTATGAAGATTTTGCATATAGTTTAAGGTGGAGTTTACGAAACGCAGGACTTAATTATGTTGAATTTCCCTACACAGCATGGCAGAATAAAGACGGGAATGATGCAACAGGATGTTACATCAACTTTTTAGAAATTGGCAACTATATTTTCTATCCAGTATTTGCGGACTATAGCGACCAGTTGGCTTTAATACAATTGCAAAATGTTTTTAAAGACAGAAAGTTTATAGACATTGACTGTAGAGATTTAGCAAAATTAGGTGGCGTTCTAAATTGTGCAACTTGGAATATTTTAAAATAAGAAAATTATGAAAGAGCCCTTTGATTTTTATCAGCCGATTCAAGACGCTATTAGTAAATTGACTGAAATCAAAAATGATATTCATAGTTTAGCGGGTGATTTTGTTCTTGAAGGAGAGTTGTCCATTCTAAGACTTTCACCAATTGGAGAAGGTTATCCTTTCAACATAAATGACTATATAAGATTAAGCGATGACCCAGATGTACAAGCATTGACAACTTTAATTAAACAGGTGGATGATGCAATTGAGAAAATAAAAACAAACAATCCTCATTGACCACCAAAAAAGCGAACGCACAACAAAAGGTTTGGCAATAGGCTGGCTGAAGGAATAACAATCGGCTGTAGTTCGCTATCAGCAGCAGTTCCAGCAGACGAACAAATATCGGCTTTTTGTATTTACCTTCGGCTTTGGTTTTTCAATCGGCTGACGTTCGGGCAGAAAGTACATTGAATTCCAGCCCATCGCCAAGCCTTAAACGTTGGCAGAAATTTTGGGACGACTTTTTAAACTTAGACAAAAAATAAAAAAATGGCAAATCAAAACATTCATCCTTCACCAGAAAACATTATGAAAATTGGCTCTGGTTTTTGGGCTTCAAAAATTCTCTTAACTGCGGTAAACTTTCAGTTATTTACCAAACTTGCAGAAAACAAATCTATGTCGGCAGCCGAAATAAAAAATGTACTAGAATTACAATGCACAGACAGAAATGTATTTGACTTTTTGGATACTTTAACTGGATTCGGTTTTCTAAATAGAGAAGGTGTTTTAGAAAGTGCAATGTATTCTAACAGTATTGACACAGATGTTTTTTTAGATAAAAATAAGTCGTCTTACATTGGAGGAATACTTGAAATGATGAACAATCGTTCATACCAATTTTGGGGAAATCTTGACGAAGGGTTAGTTACAGGACTTCCACAAAATGAAGGAAAAACAGGAAAAGATTTTTTTGGTTTAATATATCAAGACCCAAACAAATTAAAAGAATTTGTTAACGCTATGAGCGGAATTCAAATGGGGAACTTTATGACCTTTGCCCAAATTTTTGATTTTTCAAAATATAAAACTTTGACAGATGTTGGCGGTTCTGTTGGGTTCCTTTCACTTATGGTCGCAAAACATCAATCTCATATGAGTTGCGTAACGTTTGACCTGCCTCCAGTTGAAGCTATTGCAAATGCTACTATTCAACAGTTCCAATTAGGTGACAGGGTAAAAGCAGAAAGTGGAGATTTTTTTGCGAACGCATTACCTAAAGGTGACATTATAGTTATGGGAAATATTTTGCACGACTGGGACGAAGAAAATAAGTTGACTTTAATGAAAAAAGCGTATGAAGCACTCCCAAGTGGCGGTGTATTTGTAGCAATTGAAAATATAATAGATGATGAAAGAAAGCAAAATGTTTTCGGTATGATGATGAGTTTAAATATGCTTATTGAAACTGGAAAAGGTTTTGATTATACTTTTGCTGACTTTAACAATTGGGCTACGACAATAGGGTTTAAATCAACTTCTCTACTTCCATTGACCGGACCATCAAGTGCAGCAATTGCTTACAAATAAAACTTCTGCCAACAAAAGGTTTGGCAATAGGCTGGCTGAAGGGATAACAATCGGCTGTAGTTCTCTGTCAGCAGTAGTTCCAGCAGACGAACAAATATCGGCTTTTTGTATTTATCTTCGACATTAGTTTTTCAATCGGCTGACGTTCGGGCGAAAAGTACATTGAATGCCAGCCCATCGCCAAGCCTTAAACGTTGTGCGTCACTTTAGCGAAACATTTCAAACGTGAAAAAGCAAATAAAAAAATGGACACTTCGGATAGTAATAACAGGACTATTTATCATAGGACTTTTACTTCTTATCATACTGAAACCGTCCTTAACCTATGCTTACAAGACGACACACATTAATTACATCATTTTCCATAACAAACCGTTTGACCAATCACTAATTACTCATCTTGACCAAGCAACAGAACTTGTAAAAAAAAGTGAATTCTATAATCCTAATCTTAAACTTGAGATTTGTTTAAATGACGGCTCTAAGTATCCAGTATTAATGCAAAAAATTTTGGGACAATCATTTGCTGCTGGATTCTACAATAAAGTTGTTTTACACGGTATGCCAAACTATAAAGACAATTACGTTGAACTTAATGGTTATAAATGGAATTTGACACAATTACTTGCACACGAAGTAACTCATTGTTTGCAGTTTGACAATCTTGGATTTTGGAAAAGTAGTCCTCTTGGAAAAATACCGACTTGGAAAAAGGAAGGTTATCCGGAATATATTGCAAGACAAAATAGCGACCAAACAGACCTTTTAAAAAACATCGAACGACTTATTGAAAAACAAAAAACTGATAAAGACAATTGGGGAATTAGTTTTGCAGACAGCACATTTGTTGGAAAAGATTATTATGGTTGGTGGCTACTTATGCAATATTGTATGGACATAAAAAAAATGACCTACAAACAAGTTCTTAAAGACACAACGACAGAAACAGAAATAAAAAAGGAAATGATGAACTGGTATTACAAAAACCATGATTAACGCATGGAAAAAAGCGAACGCACAACATTCGCATTGGCAATAGCAGGGCTGACGTGCATTTCATCAGCTTTTTGTTCGCTGTTGGGCTGTAGTTCGGGCGGAAAATTCTTTGTTGAGCTATGAATCATAATCTCAACTATTTGTTCGTTTACTGTACTTTTGTTCCGGCGGAAAATTCATTGAATGCCCTGCCATCGCCAATGCGTAAACGTTGTGTGCTATGCGGGCAAGACTTTTAATTGAAACAAAAAAATCTTTAACTTTACGAAAAAAAGAACATGAGCATTATAGACCGAAATATTGTGACAACCTATTCAGACTTATTTGAAGGGCTTAGTTCTTTAAACAAAATTGAATTAATTGAAAGTCTTTCAAAATCTTTAAAGGTTAAAGAATCAACAAAGGACAGCAGGTTTTACAAATCTTTTGGAGCATTCGACTCAGGGAAATCAGCGGAAGAAATAATTGCTGACATCAAATCAAGTAGAAAATTTAGAAACAAAGAAATCAAGTTCTAATGCGGTATCTGCTTGACACAAACATTTGCGTTTTCTTTTTACGTGGGAAACTAAATTTGGACGAAATAATTAAAGACAAAGGACGGGAAAACTGTTTTATTTCTGAAATAACCGTAGTAGAGCTTCGTTATGGAGCCGAGAATAGCGACAATCCTTTAAAATCACATAAATCTGTGGATGCTTTTGTAAGTGGACTTTCAATAATTCCAATCTTTGGTTCTATAAAACGTTACGCAAAGGAGAAAGTACGACTGAGAAAAATTGGCAAACCGATGCATGACGAATTTGACCTTTTAATTGGTGTAACTGCAATTGAAAATGAACTTACTTTGGTAACAGATAACATTAAAGATTTTGAAAGGTTAGAAAGTATCAAAATAGAGAATTGGTTTAAACGAAAATAGCACAAGCACACAACAAAAGGTTTGGCAATAGGCTGGCTGAAGGAATAACAATGAGCTGTAGTTCGCTATCAGCAACAGTTCCGGGCTGAAGAATAAAAATCAGCTTTTTGTTGTTATCTTCATCTTTTGTTTTTTAATCGGCTTAGGTTCAGGCGAAAAGTTCATTGAATGCCAGCCCATCGCCAAGCCTTAAACGTTATATGCAACCCTTTTTGACACCATAATCCTTAGACAATGTTTAATGAATTATGAGACAAAATAAATTTTACAAAGCAGACCGCTTAACTAAAATGAATAAACATTTTACAACAGTTAATAGCATTTTAATTTATGTAACAGCAGCGTTATTAACTTTGGTAGTTCACGAAACTGGGCACTTCGTTGTAGAAAAACTTTGGCATTTTAACGCAGTTATGCATCCTAATTATGGTTCATATTCAGGTGTTGCTTCTGACTTTCAAAAAATAATTATTGCGGCGGCGGGACCTCTCGTTTCTTTAATTCAAGGGATTTTATCATTGTTTATTCTAAAACGTTTAGCCCGCAAAGGTGTTTTCAGTTTATTTATTCTTTGGTTTTCTTTACACGGCTTAATTTTATTTTTTGGTTATCTCGTCTGCTCTCCATTTTTTATTTATGGTGACACAGGACAAGTATTTTATCTTCTTCATTTCCCCATTTATGCTACAATAATTATCGCCTTGGCATCTGTTGTTATACTTATAAAAACACTAAATAAGCTTTCAAGTAATTTTCATTTTTACGGACAAAACATTATCAATCGCAAATCACGATTAAACCAATTACTACTTTTTCCGTTAATCATTGGGGGTATAATTACTCTATCATTGCAATTGCCTGTTCCTAACTTTTTATTACTATTTGCAGAGTTGACAACACCCTTGATGTTTCTGATAGTTTACGGAAAATTGAAAGATGACAATGGCGACAGTCCAACAGTAAGCATTGACAAATTATCTATTTCTCTTTGTATGGTTTTTATATTTACCGTTGTAATTGTTAGATTATTGGTTTAATAATCTTGTGATAATAATTTTTTGAGAACAAAATTATGGCTTTGAGGATAGGGCTGCATATAAAACAAATAAGACTTCGTCGGGCACGAAGTGCCTCCGATGAAGTCCGATGTTGTACGGAACCGGGGTTTGAATAATTAGAGACTATGGGGTTTGAGTTGAAAAGGCTTTGCGTTTACGGTAGGGCGTTATATCTCACAGAATTTTGGTAAGCGGGTTTTAGTACCTGATTTGAGACGAACTTATTTTTCTTCTGATTCCTGCATTGTTTTTATTCTAAAATATGTTAGAAATTTAATCAATTTTTTTACTGAGTGTATAATATTTCCATGCCGCAATTGCAGCAATTTTTTTAAACAAGACAATCCAGAATATTTTCAGCCATTTGCTTCCAGTCCTCTGGCGGGCCTCTGCGATTAAAACGTAACAGTGTTTGCATAGTTTCTTTTTTGCAACAGGGGCATTGAAGTGGATTATAAATTTCCCGTTTGGGCTTTGTATTTTTCACTTCCGGTAACGGCGGTAATTGTTCTTTTATAACAGCGGCATATACAGCTTTTGAAGTACTACTAAGGATACCATAATGCCTTATTCTTACAAAACCTTTTGGTAAAATATGCATCGCAAACCGGCGGATAAATTCCATGGGTTCTAAATTCATTTCTTTGGTGACAGCGCTTTGCCTGTAATCTTTATAAGAAAAAGTAACCTTGCTTTCTTCGATGTTTTTAATGCGGTGATTGCTGATGGCGATTTTGTGAGTATATCGCCCAAGATATTCTACCACACTTTCGGGACTCGCAAAAGGGCGTTTGGCATACACCACCCATTCATTTTTATACAATTCATTTATAAATTGCTTATTCATCTCATCGGGTAACCTTTCTTTGAGTAAGGCAATAAATTTTCCCCTGAACACTTTGCTCATCGCTTTTACATTAAAGAGATACTTGCCTTCACTCTTTGCTGTTTTCCATTTGCCTTGTTTGGTTAATCCGCCACCGGGTACAATACAATGAAGATGCGGATGCAAGGTCATCGTTTGACCCCACGTATGCAGGATACTAATCATTCCGGTTTGGGCGCCCAACCATTTATGATCGTGACCAAATGTATTGAGTACATGCCATGCACTCTGAAAAAGAATGTTGTACACTTCTTTATCCTTGTACAGACAAAGCTGGTTTATAATATCCGGTAAAGTAAAAACTACATGAAAATAGGGAACAGGTAAAAGTTCTGCTTCTCTTGACTGAATCCATTGCTCACGCTGTGCACCCTGGCATTTAGGACAATGCCTGTTGCGGCAACTATTATAGCTGATGCGCAGGTGGCCGCAGGAAGTACAACCATCGACATGTGCGCCAAGGGCTGCGCTGCGGCATCTTCTAACGGCATTGAGTGTACGCAATTGCCACGTATTGAACTTTGCACTTTCCTGTACGGCAGGCCAGTGTGCATTGAGCACACCGGCTACTTCATATAGCGGCTGCATCAGCTTTGCTTATATAAAGTATCCAAAGGTCTGAATACATTCTTAGTATCAGGTTTTGCTATGTGCAGATACACCATTGTGGTTTCTATATGTGCATGACCCAGCAGTTCTTTGATGACCAGGATGTTGACACCTTGTTCCAACAGGTGTGTGGCATAGCTGTGCCGCAACGTATGGGTGTGAACTTCTTTGCGGATGCCTGCGCGTTTTACCGCTTCGCCCACTACCCACTGTGTTCCGCGCTGCGACATGGCTTCCCCATCGTTGCCTTCAAATAAATAGTTGCGTGGATGTTCTGCTGAAATATATTGGGCAATACCACGACAAAGCATCTTGCCTAAAGGAAGACAACGATCTTTGGAACCTTTGCCCTGCTTCACATGCAGCATACCGCGTTCCAGGTCTGCATCGGCGACTTTTGTATTCCTGACCTCACTACAACGCAGGCCACATCCATAACACAGGCCAATAATAAGACGATGCTTCAAAAGTTTACAGGCTTTTAATAATGCTTTCACTTCTGAACCATTGAGCACTACAGGCAACTTTTGATCTTTTTCTATAGCAGGTAAGGAAAACTGTTTGTATTCCAGTCCCCGCATACGACAGGCGTAGCGCAAGCCATACACAGTAAATTTGAAAAAGGTGGCTGAAGTGGTGCCACGGCTCTTTACCAGGTACAGGTAATCCATTACCTGTTCGGCATCCAGATCCAGTGGAAAGCTGTTGTAATGTAGCGCCAGATGTGCCAGTTGACGTGAATAGTTGGTGAGGGTACTTTTACTTTTGCCTGTAATGGAAATGGCACGCTCCATTTCTTTGTACAGTTCGAAAGATCCGGTTACTTTGTCTGAGGCTTGCTTTACGATGGTTACATAATCTTTGTCCATGGGACGCAGCCCGGTAGTTTGTTTGTTTTGCATTTTACATTTTTTGTAGTGATTAAATATTTTATGCAAAGCAAAAGCCTCTGAAGTTATCGGAGGCTTTACAAATTACCGTAGGTTTAGTACAACAAAAGGTTTGGCAATAGCAGGGCTGAAGGAATAATCTTGTGCTTTTTGTTCGTTATTCGTCTGTAGTCCCGGCTGAAAAATCTCTATTGAGCTATGAATCGTAATCTCAACTATTTGTTCGTTTACTGTACTTTTGTTCCGGCTGAAAATTCATTAAATGCCCAGCCATCCAATGCGTAAACGTTATAGGCAATTCCCCTTTTTTCGGGAGCCGAAAATCACTTCTCAAGCTAACGTTTAGGGTGAATTAATTTTGAAATTACTGAGAGAAAATTATTTGGTATTAAAAATAAATAGGTATAGTTTGTTTATGGAAATCAACGACTTAAAAAAACGTTAGTCAGAACGCTTCCGCCGGTATTAATAAATCTCACTTAGATTAATTATTTTAACCAGATAAATCCTGCCATTGACAAGGCCCAAAGATAGATATATGATATTCGATACTGATAAGCAGACAATTGGAGACCTTGAACTCTTCACAGATAAGAAAAATGGTAATTCCATATATTCTATCTTCAACAAGACAGCCACAGTTGGGGGACAAGATACACTCTATGAAATGCTCAATAATCCTGTCTCGGATCTTGACTTTCTTCAAAAAAGGAAAGAACAGATTAATTTCTTTTTTCTCCATGACTTTCACTTAAAACTACATAAAAGACAATTTGATTATATTGAATATTATCTCAAAACCCGAAGATCGCCGCTCAGAGATAATATAATTGACGCCAGATTTGATGCATTATCAAACAAGATTTCACTAAATAGTGACTACTATACCATCACCGAAGGCATTTTCCACATCGTTCAATTACTTATTGACCTGGACACATTTATAGAAGAAGCTAAAATGCTCATGATGCCAGTGATCCTTGAACAAGAACTCGAAAAAATTAAGAAAATAACCTCTTCTAAAAAACTAACTGGTTTATTAAACAAACCTCCTAAACAGGCCAGGGATTTGAGTTACTGGCAAATCAATAAACTGGACCAATTCTTTAGAGTAACTGAAAAGAATGCATTCAGAGACTTGCTAACCACAGTCTATAAAATCGATGTTCTTCGGACCCTCAGCCAAATAATGAAAAATGAAGGGTTCAGTTTACCTGAATATTATAACGAAACTCAAACAGTATTTGATGTTGTTGATGGTTTCCATCCTTTCCTCGCCTCTCCTGTCAAAAATAGTTTTTCATTTAACCAGGAATCAACCTTATGTTTTGTAACAGGACCAAATATGTCTGGGAAATCAACATTTCTAAAAACTGTGGGACTGATGATTTATTTATCCCATGTTGGGTTCCCTGTTCCTGCAAAATCGTTGAAAACCTCGATACTTGATGGATTATTTACAACCATAAATTTGACCGACAATATGAATCTCGGTTACAGCCATTTCTATTCTGAGGTAAAAAGAGTAAAGGATCTTGTACTTAAAATTAAACCTGACAGTAGATTCTTAATTATTTTCGATGAGTTGTTTCGGGGAACAAATGTTAAAGATGCTTATGACGCTTCCTTAATGATAATTTCAGCATTAGCTAAAATCAGAAATAATATTTTCTTTATTTCAACACATATTTTAGAAATTGCCGAGACTATTGACAACAAAGACACAATAATGTTCAGATGCTTTGGATCGGAACTTATTAATCAACAACCCATTTATGACTTCAAATTAAAAGAGGGGATTTCAGAAGAACGTATCGGGTTGTTAATTATTAAAAATGAGAGTATTCTTCAGATCCTGGATGAAATTGTTAGAAACCAAGAAAAAAAACAAAGCATATAACAAATAAGACTTCGTCGGGCACGAAGTGCCTCCGATGAAGTCCTATGTTGTACAGCCTGTCCCGATTTTTTTTCGGGAGAACCGGGCTGAATAATTGGAGACTATGGGGTTTGAGTTGAAAGCGTTTTGCGTTTATGGTAGGACGTTATATCTCAGAGAGTTTTGGCAAGCGGGGTTAAGTACCTGATTTGAGCCTAACTTATTTTTATAACAAACGAACAAAAAATTGAGATTCGGAGGTTTTGTATCAAACACAAAATTTCAGTTGACGCCTGATTGAAGTGGTCCGTGACGACACGAAGAATAAAGCGCAAAAACAAAAGAAAAATACTATTTTTAAATCCTCAAAAGATTGTGAATGCATTAGAATTGCCGAAAGAATATTTTTTGAGAATGGAATTTATTTTAAAATCAACATTACAGAAAAGAACCGGCTGATACTTTGTACCCAATAGCAAGTTGTAGCTTGCCCTGACATCGGAAGGGGCGACATCATGGGGGATAACTTGAAACCAGCTTTAAAATGAAAAATGAAATTCAGGGCGAAAACAAAGCGGTAAAACCGGATTTGCCAATTCTGACATTCACCACTACTGAAGATTTCACTTCATGGTTGGCAAAACATCATAAAGTGTCATTAGGTATTTGGATACGGCTTTTCAAAATAAAGTCTGGAGTACCAACAATCACATATGCGGAGGCACTTGATATAGCATTATGTTATGGTTGGATTGATGGACAAAAAAAAGCTTATGATACAGAATCATGGCTTCAAAAATTCACACCAAGAAGACACAAAAGCATATGGTCTAAAAGAAATCGGGAGCATGTTGAACGACTTGACAAATCAGGAATGATGGAAGCAGCAGGTATTGAAGAAGTAGAAGCAGCAAAAGCAGATGGGAGATGGGAGCAAGCGTATGAATCGTCAACCAACATGATTGTACCTACGGACTTTCTAAATGAATTGGCTAAGGATAAAAAGTCAGAAGCGTTTTTCAAAACACTTAACAAAACAAATATCTACTCAATTGTGTGGCGACTGCAAACCGCCAAAAAACCTGAAACAAGAAATAAAAGAATGAAGGCAATTCTTGAGATGTTAAAGAAAGGAGAAAAATTTCATCCATAAATTAATACAGTATGAAAAGTTATTGACAACTAACAAATACAACAATAATATAAATCATTTCGGACAGACATCAAGGCAGCAGCCAACATTCAGTTTTGCACAAGCGGGGCTGAAGTGCTTTTCCTCATCTTTTACCCCGTAAGCGAAGCATTCGGGGGCTGAAAAAGCTTTTCTCAACTTTTTGTTTTATTTTCATCTTTGGTCCCGCACGTGCGGGATTGGGCTGACGTTCCGGGCTAAAGGATATGAATTTTTCCACCGAACGCCGTAAACGTCTGTGGCAATAGCACATAAACAGTATAAAATTATGAAAGCAGTTAAAAAATTTGAAACGTTTGAAGATTTAAAATCTTACGAGAGCAAAACAGTGAATCATGCATTGAGTTTGAAAAAACACAATGAATTCGAAAAAGTAATTAAAGACATAAAGTCTAATAATGCTCGTAAAAGCAATCATAATAAGTTCAAATAGTGAGAAATGGAAGATAATGTCAAGACTACTTTATTAACTGTATGCGAACTACTTGAAAAATATAATGTAAAATATATGATTGTTGGCGGAACTGCTGTAGCATTGAATGGTTATTACAGACATTCCATTAATGTTTCAGGAGAGATAACCAACAAGCCAGACTTAGACATTTGGTACAATCCAACTTATGAAAACTATTTCAACATTTTAAAAGTTATAGAAGAGTTGGGTCAAAACATTTCAGAATTCAAAAATGAACAAAGTCCAAATCCGAAGAAATCATTTTTCAAGTTAGATTTTGATAATTTTACTCTTGACCTTTTACCGGCAATTAAAGCCGACATTAAGTTCTACGATGCCAATCAAAGGAAAGAAACAATTGAGGTTGATAAAATCCAAATTTATTTTTTGAATTATTTTGATTTAATTGAAGATAAAAAAGCAACTGCAAGAAAGAAAGATTTAGATGACATTGAGCAATTGAAAAAAATTAAAGACAGCGAGGAATAGTAAAAGCTACTGCCACCAAAACATGTGTATTGCTGCAAGCGGGGCTGACACTGCGTAGCACCAGCATATCTATTTTTCATCTTCAACTAGTTTCTTAATCTGGTCTAAAATCGGCTGCCATCCGCCACCTGCCAATGTTTCCCTGAATCTTTTTTCTCCGTCTCCAACAGTGGAATAATCTCCCTGTGTTGCTGTCAATATCGTCTGGCCCTTTTCTTCTTTCAAATCATAAGTGACAGTCAGGTAATTTTCAGGAACATCTGCAATGCCTGAATTGGGATCAATAGTAGTATAGGATAAAAAATTTTCCGGATTGATTTCTACAATCTTCCCTTTTACAAAAACCATATCTTTTCCTTCATAATTTCCACGCCAAAATAATTCACTGCCTGGTTTCCAGTCCGAAACAGTTTCACATCCAAACATGTATTTTTTGGTCTATACAGGATTTACTAAGGCATCCCATCTTAGCGCAAGCTTTGTAGCAAAGATTCTGTGAGGTAGCCATGCTTGTGCTTCAATCCAATTATATTTTCGTTTATCATTAACAGTTATACAATAATAAAAATAGAAAAACGATTTATTTCTTGTTTACTGGCATCATCGTACAAGTCATTGTGAGGCGCATGAATCATTCGTAATGATGGTAAAATGATAAATGCA
>JGI20207J14881_1000595_pt1 | contig 13104 bp, 12 predicted proteins | sample NGESurdeep092012_4_FD_14881 | JGI IMG/M metagenome (IMG submission 14881)
AAATCCCCGATCCGCAGGCGCTGGGTCTGCGTCTCGCAGTCAACGGCGGCGAGAAGCAAAACGGCTCGACGCGCGACATGATCTTCTCCGTCGCGGAGTTGGTCTCCTACATCAGCAGGTTCATGAGCTTGCAGCCGGGCGATGTGATCCTGACCGGCACGCCGGCCGGCGTCGGCCTCGGGCAGGAGCCGCCGACTTATTTGCAGATGGGCGATGTGGTGACGGCGAGCATCGACGGCCTGGGCGAGCAGCGGCACGTTGTCGTGGCGGCGCGCTGACCTTCACCCGGCTTCTATCGGCCCTCATGGTGAGGAGCGCTGCGAAGCAGCGCGTCTCGAACCATAGGGCCGCCCATCCTTCGAGACGCGGCCTTCGGCCGCTCCTCAGGATGAGGTGGAGGGGAGCTGAGCGGTCGGTCCTGCTCAGCTCCCCGTCATCCCGTAAGCCTCGGGGAAGAAGTAATCCTTCCACGACTGCGGCTTCGCCTTGATGCGGCCGACGCTCGACATGAAGTTGGCGAACTTCATCGTGTTCTCCGGGACCATGGTCCAGTGCACCTGCGCGCCGGAGACGATCGCGGCCGCCTTGTCGAGCGGCAGCTTCGATTTCGAATCCGCGATCCAGTAGCTCGCCGCCTTGCGCCTGTCGGCATTGACGCGGTCGGTGGCCTCCTTCAGCGCCTCGACAAAGGCCTTGTAGAGCTTCGGGTTCTCGTCGCGGAATCGCTTCGACGTCCAGATGGCAGTGAAGGTGTGCGGCCCGCCCAGCACGTCATACGAGTTCAGGACGGTGTGAATTTTCTTGTCATCGAGCTGCATGAACTGGAACGGCGGCACGCTGAAAGCGGCTGAAATCTGTGCGCCGCCGCTCAAGAGCGCGATGGTCGCGTCCGGCGGCGTCATCGAGATCGTCAGCGGATCGAGCTTCTCGAACTCCTTCGGGCCCCATTGTTTGGCCGCCGCCATCTGCAAGGTCAGCGCCTGCACCGAGGTGCGCACGGCCGGCACGGCGATGCGATCCGAATCCTTGAAGTCGGCGATGGTCTTGATCGCCGCGTTACGCGTGTTGAGCAGGAATGGCTGCGACGACAATGCCGAAATGCCGCGCACCTCTTGCGGCGTGCCATTGGTGCGCGCCCACAGCGTCAGCAGCCCCGGCACGCCGCCCGAACCGATATCGACATTGCCGGAAATCAGGGCTTCGTTGACGGCGGTCGGGCCGTTGAACTTGAACCACGACACCTTGGCGTCTGGAATGCCGAGCGCCTTGGCGTGCTTCTCGATCAGCTTCTCGTGCTGCATCACGTTGAGCTGCAAGTAGCCCATCGAGAATTGCTGGGCGAGGCGGATCTCCTGATCCGCGGCGAGCGCCGGCGTGGCGAGCGCGGCGGCGAGCGTCGCGCCGGCCAGCGCGCGCAAGAGTCCCTTGATGTGCANCGTTTTTCCTCCCGCGAAATTCGTTGTTTGTCTTCTTGATCGCGGCAATAACGCTACTTGAGTGCCTCAGCCTTTGGCAACATTGCCGTACCAGTCGAGCATCTGCTCGCCGTTCCAGTGCAGCACGCCGTCGTGGCGGTTCACGTAGTCGTAGATCTGCTCGAGATATTTGATCCGGTGCGGCTGGCCGCTGATGTAGGGATGGATGGCGATGGCGCAGAACTTCGCCCGCGTCTCGCTTTCGGCATAGAGCCGGTCGAACTGGTCGATCATGCGCTTGAGCAGGTAATCGCTCTCGTGATGCTGGACCAGCATCATCGGGATATCGTTGAGCTCGAGCGTATAGGGCAGGGTGACGAGCGGCCCGTTGGCCGTGCGGATCGTGGTCGGCTCGTCGTCATAGACCCAGTCGCCGATATATTTGACGCCGGCCGCGGTCAGCAGGTCGGGCGTCTCCAAGGTTTGCGTCAGGCCGGGTCCGAGCCAGCCGACCGGCCGCTTGCCGGTGAACTTCTCCATGATGTCCATCGAGCGGGCGATCATCGCCGCCTGGTCTTGTTCCTTGTGGATCGGTCCCTGCTCGTAGGCGTGGCCCATAAACTCCCAGCCGTCGTCGCGCGCCTGCGCCGCGACGCGTTCATAGTCCTCGCAGATGCGCGCATTGGCCGAGAGCGTCGGGCGGATGCCGAGCCGCTTGAACAGCTCGAAGAAGCGCCAGCAGCCGACCCGCATACCGTATTCGTGAAAGGCCCAGTGCACCACGTCCGGCTGCAATGTCACGCCGGTCGGCGGCGCCAGTACCTGCCGCGCCATCGGCTTGTGAATGTCCCACACCTCGTAGTTTACGATGGTCCAGAACACGATTCGCGCCTTGCCGGGCAGCTTCAACGGCGGCCGGTCGACGATGGCCGAGAAGTCGGCGCGTTCGCGGGGGATCATGGGATTGGGCATGAAGTGTTCCTCATCGCTTGAGTGAGACTGTCACGCGCTGGCGACGACGCGCAAGCCGACCAGGCGCTCGAGCGTTGCGGTGTCGCGCATGAGCTCGGCCGAAGCCGCGCGATGCGCCACCGCGCCGCGCTCGAGCACGACCGCATCGCGCGTGAGTTCGAGCGCCACTTCGGTGTGCTGCTCGACCAGGACGATGGCAATCTTGCGGTCGGCAAGCAGCAGCGTGATCGCATTGATCAACTCCTCGACGATCACCGGCGCCAGGCCCTCGAACGGCTCGTCGAGCAGGAGCAGTGACGGATTGGTCATCAGCGCGCGGGCGATCGCCAGCATCTGCTGCTCGCCGCCGGAGAGTTGATTGCCCATGTTGCGGCGGCGCTCGGCGAGGCGGGGGAACATCCGGTAGATCGCGTCGAGCGTCCAGGCTCCGGTCCGCGCCGCCACCGTGAGGTTCTCCTCGACCGACAGCGACGGAAAAATCTCGCGCTCCTGCGCCACCCAGCCGATGCCCGCTAGCGCGCGACGATTCGGCGGCAAGCGCGAGACGTCCTTGCCGCGCCAGAACACTTTGCCGGCGCGCATCTGCGTATAGCCCATGATGGTGAGCAGAAGCGTCGATTTTCCGACGCCGTTGCGGCCGAGCACGGCGAGACTGCCGTGCTCCGGAATCTCCAGCGACACGCCATGCAGCACGACGGCATCGCCGTAGCCCGCCGTCACGCTCTCCACTCTCAGGAGCGGCTCAGCCATGCTTGCGCGTTCCGAGATAGACCTCGCGCACGCCGGGATCGGAGGCGATCTCCTTCGGCGTGCCTTGCGTGAACACGGCGCCGCCAACCAGCACGATGATATGCGTGGCAAAGCGGAACACGACCTGCATGTCGTGCTCGATGAACAGCAGCGTAAGCTTGTCGGACAGGCCGGCGACGACCTCAAAGATCTCGCCCGATTCCTCCGGCGGCACGCCGGCGGCCGGCTCGTCGAGCAGCAGCACCTTCGGCTTCGTCGCCAGCGCCAGCGCGATCTCGAGTAGCCGCTGGCGGCCGTAAGGCAATTCGCGCGTCAATTGATAGCAGCAATCGGCGAGCTTGAGCTTGCGCAGGGTCTCGTAGGCTTCGTCGATCGCGGCACCGTTGGCCGCGAGCGGCCGCCAGAAGTTGCGCGACAGTCCGTCGCGCTCGGAGACCGCCAGCGTGACGGCTTCCAGCGGATTGAGACCGGCAAACAGAGTATTGATCTGGAAAGTGCGGGCGAGGCCGCGCCTGACGCGCGCCTGCGGCTCGAGTGCGGTGATGTCTTCCTCGCCGAGCATGATCTGCCCCGCGTCCGGCTTGAGCATGCCGGTAACGAGATTGATGAGCGTCGTCTTGCCGGCGCCATTCGGCCCGATCAGCGCGTAACGCGCGCCGACCGGCAGGTCGAGCGTGATGTCGCGCGAAACCGGCAGCGAGCCGAAGCTCTTCGTCAGGCGGCGCATCGCCAAAGCAACCCCGCGGCTCGCGATCGCGTCGTGAGTTTGAAGCGCCATCGCGGTCATGGCTTCCTCCAGCGCGACCACAACAGCGACAGGCCGCCGAGGATGCCGTTCGGCAGCAGCATCACGACCCCGATGAGCAATACGCCGATCCAGAAATACCAGAACTGCGGCGCGATGCCGGAGAACTGGTCGCGCGCGACCAGGAAGATGATGGAGCCGACGAGGCCGCCATAGAGCCGTCCGGCGCCGCCGAGCACCAGCATCACCAGCACGTCGGCGGAACGCTGGAAGCCGATCGATTCAAGCGCGACGGTCTGCGTCGTTTGGGCGATCACGGCGCCGGCTATGCCGGCCATGCCGGCTGCGATGGTGTAGACGGTGCGGATGTGGGCGCGGCTCTCCGCGCCGATCGCCGGCATGCGCACGAAATTCTCGCGAATGCCGCGCAAAGCAAGGCCGAAGGGCGAGTTCACCAGCCGCCGCGCCGCCAGGAACATCACGAACAATACGGCGAGCGAATAGGCGTAGGCGGTCTTGCCGTAGAGGTCGAAATTGAAGACGCCGAAGATCGGCGAGATCGACATGCCCTGAAGGCCGTCGGAGCCGCCGGTCAGCCAATTTGCGCGGTTCGCCGCTTCGGCGAGCAATAGGCCGAGCCCGAGCGTGATCATGATCAGCGTTAGGTGCCGGAAGCGGGCGATGATGAAGCTCGATGCCCAGCCGACCAGCGCCGCGAGCAGCCCGGCGACGATCAGGCCGGAGAACACGTCGCCCCAGACATATTTCGAGAAGATGCCGGCGGTGTAGGCGCCGACGCCGAAGAAGGCGGCGTGGCCGAGCGAGACGACGCCGGCATAGCCGAGGATCAAATCGAGCGACAAGGCGAACAGCGCGGCGGCGGCGATCTGGCTCGCCAGCGACAAATAGTCCGGAAACAGGACATACGGCGTCAGCGTCGCCAGCCAGAACACGATCTCGATCGGACGCCAGCGCCCGCGCGCCTGCAGGTATTGCTGTGGGGTGAGCGAAGCGCTCATGCTCATCGCGCTCACCGCTTCCCGAACAGGCCGGCGGGCCGCCACATCAGCACCAGCACCATGACGAGATAGATCATGAAGGCGCCGAGCTCGGGCGCGTAATATTTGCCGGCGATGTCGCTCACGCCGATGAGGCAGGCGGCGGCCAAGGAGCCGACGATCGAGCCCAGTCCGCCGACCGAGACGATGATCAGCACGTAGACCAAATAGGTGAAGGCGAAATTCGGATCGAGGCCGACGATGTCGATGGCCAGCGCGCCGCCCAAGCCGGCGAGCCCGGAGCCGAGCGCGAAGGTGAAGGCGAAGGTGCGCTCGACGTCGATGCCTAAGCCCCGCGCCATGCGCTGATTGTCGACCGCGGCGCGCACCTGCGCGCCGAAGCGCGTGTAATCGAGCGCGACAACGAGCGCGAGCGTGACGACGAGCGCCACGGCGATCAGGAACAGCCGGTATTTGCCGAGCGCCAGCCCCATGACGCCGACCGCGCCGCGCAGGAAGGCGGGCGTCTCGATCGGCTGCTGGAGCGTGCCGAAGATGTAGGCGGCGATCGCGACCGAGATGAAGGCGATGCCGATGGTCAGGAGGACCTGGTCGAGGTCGCTGGCGCGATAGAGACGGCGATAAAGGATGCGTTCGAACACGACGCTCGCGGCGGCGGCGGCGGCGAAGGCCACCGGCAGCGTCGCCAGGAACGGCCAGTTAAAATCGTTCACTAAGGTGACGGTGACGTAGCCGCCGAGCATGGCGAAGGCGCAATGCGCCAGATTGACGAAGTTCATCAATCCGAGCGTCACCGACAGCCCGACCGAGAGGACGAACAGCAGCATGCCGTAGGCCAGGCCGTCGAACAGCACACCGAAGACGGGTGGCAGCATGGGCCTGTTACCGCTCAGCTTGTAATATTACGGCATCGACCATCGCGGAATGCGCCGGCAAGGGCAGTCGCTCTTGCGTCCCCTCACCTGCAAGGGGAAGGGGCTGAGAGGGGGTCATATTTCCTGGCATGACCCCCGCCCGCCAGCCGCCGCGCCGCGGCCCGCGACCTCCCCCTTTTCAGGGGGAGGCAAAGGCGGTGCGCTTATTTGTGCGTCGGGTCCTTCACGTCCTTGATGGTGTCGAACACGACGTTGACGTACTTGCCGTTCACCTTCTCGACGCGGCGGATGTAGACGTTCTGCACGATGTCGCGCGTCTTGGGATCGATCGAGATCGGCCCGCGCGGGCTTTCCCACTTCATGCCCTTGGCGGCGGCGATGAGTGAATCGCCGTCGGTCTTGCCCTTGGTCTTCTTCAGCGCCTCGTAGATGAGGTGCATGCCGTCATAGCCGCCGACGGCGAAGAAGTCCGGGTTGCGCTTGAAGTCGGCGTTGAACGCCTTGACGAAGTCCTTGTTCGTCTTGGTCTGCAAATTGTAGTCGTAGTGCCAGACCGAGATGCGGCCGATGGAGAGGTCGCCGAGCGCCTTGACGGCGGTCTCGTCGACCGCCTCGCCGGTCGAGATGATCTTGATCTTCTTCGGGTCCATGCCGCGTTCGGCGAAGGCTTTGCCGAGCGCCGCCGGCTGCGCGCCGCCCGGCACGAAGATGAAGATCGCTTCCGGGTTCAGGTCCTTGGCGCGCTGCACGAAGGCCGAGAAGTCCGGGTTCGCCACCGGCATGCGCACCGAGCCGACGATCTCGCCGCCGGCGGCCTTGAAGGCCTTCTGGAAGCCCTCCTCGGCGTTGAGGCCGGGGCCATAGTCGGACACCATGGTGTAGACCTTCTTGACGCCGCCCTTGGTCGCAGCCCAGGTGCCGGCCGTCTCGGAGATCTGCGCCAGCGTCACCGACGTGCGCACGATGTAGGGCGACTTCTCGGTGACGATCGAGGTCGCCGCGTTCATGTCGACGAGCAGCTTCTTCGCCTCGGTGGCGATGCCGGCGGCGCCGAGCGCCTCGGGCGTCAGCGTGAAGCCGGCGAGGATGTCGACCTTGTCGCGAACGACCAATTCCTGCGCGAGGCGCTTGGCGACGTCCGGGTTCGGGCCGCCGGTGTCCTTGCGGATGATCTCGATCGTCTTGCCGGCGACCTTGTCGCCGTGCTGCTTCATATAAAGCTTGATGCCGTTGTCGATCTGCGCCGCGGTGTCGGCGAACTGGCCCGAATAGGCGGCGATGACGCCGATCTTCACCGTGCCTTGCGCGTTGGCGGCGGTGGACAATCCGGCCGCCGCCAGCATGGCAAGGCCGGTCAACAGGATGCGCTTCATGATGGTCCCTCCCAGAACGGACGTTTTTTGAATTCCGTTGAGGGACAGAATGCATGAGGACGGGCCTAAAGAAAAGCGCCGCGAAGCGGTCTTCGCGGCGCGGCATGATGTCTCTTCTGGTCCCTCCCCCGCTTGCGGGGAGAGTGGCCGGCGAAGCTGGCCGGGTGGGGGTTTGCGCGTGGCTGAGAGTGGACCCCACCCGTCTCCGCGCCAGGCGCGGAGCCATCCCCCCCTTTCAGGGGAGGGATGGTGCCCAACTCACACCAGCGACAGGGTCGCCCGCTCGTACTGGCCGGCGCCCATCGCGCCGTCCGGGAAGATGCCGTGCGCGGCGATCCACTCGAACGACTCCTCGTAGACCTCCTTGGTGTAGGGCTCGAACACCAGCCGCTCGCCCGGGCCCCAGCGCCGTGTGTCCATCTTGGCGTGGAAGCGGTCGGGAAACTCGTTCTTGTAATAGTGCGTGTAGAGCTCGGGCCGCAGGTCGAGGTCGCGTTGCGCCTTGCGCAGCGCGCGGAAGAACTTGCGCAGGTCTTCCGGATCGGGATCGCCATGGATCATGGTGCCGATCATGAAGGTGCAGTCGATCACCTTGCGGTAGCCAAGCTGCTCGGCAAAGTAATAGGGCCCGCCGAACAGGTGCACCGCCGGCGCCTTGCCCTCGAACAGCTTCTCCATGCGCGCGAACAGCATGCCGTCGGAGTAGACGAGGTTGATCTCTTCAGGCTTGAGATACTGCTCGAGCGCCTGCACCGTCGAGTAATGGCTGCCCGACTGGTAGCCGACCGACACCGGCACGCCGGCGAGCTGCGACGGGTCTTTGATGGTCGAGTCCGGCGCGACGAAGACGCCGGCCGGCGCCACCGAATAGACGTCGGTCATCATCTTGCCGTGGCCGTTGCTGGCGGCGACGTTCACCGTCCAGTGGCAGGCGCAGGAGACGTTCGACTTGCGGCCTTCCTCGAACGACTGATAGGCGCCGACCTTGTCGCCTTTGTCGTGAATCTTGCCGGCGGTCGAGCGCATCAGCTCGCGGAATTCGTATTCCAGACCCTCCTGGCGGAAGTAGTCCTTTTCCTCCGCGATCCATTCCTGCAAGCGGAAGTGCGGCTCGATGAGAAACTTGGCCATTGTGTTTTCTCCCTTTCGTTTTCCGTTTTGATTTCGGCGGTGCAACGATTTCTGCCTGTTCCCTCCCCCCTTGTGGGGGAGGGTTAGGGAGGGGGGTAATGCGATTGAGCATGAGCTCGCCGCATCCCGATGGACCCCCACCCCCAACCCCTCCCCACAAGGGGGAGGGGAGCGCGCCGAGTCTGCGGCGGCTCAACAGCATGAGCCTCCCTCCTCAGGTGCTTCATGCGACGGATTATGCTCGGCGACGCGGCGGGCGCGGATCATCTTGACGTGGTCGTTCATCAGCGTGCGCGCGGCGGCCGCGTCGCGCAGCTCGATGAGGTCGGCGAGCTTGGTGTGAATGTCCAGAATGTGCCGCGCCAGCCGGGACGTCGCGGTGACGTTGCGGCGCGGCCACGACACGTGCTCGAGCGAGATCAATTGCACGACGAGCACGCGGTTGTGCGAGGCCTCGGCGACGGCGAGATGGAAATCGCGCGACAGCCGGGTGAAGGCGTCGAGGTCGCCGATGACGTTTGCCGCCTGCTTCAGCAGCAGGCGCAGCCGCGCGACGTCCGCGGGCGTGGCGTTCTCGGCCGCGAGCTCGGCCGCGAGCGTCTCGATCGCGCGCTGCGCATCCATGATCTCGGCGACGGAAACGCCGGTGAGGTCGAGCTGCACCGCCAGCGCCTCGGCGAACAGGCGCGGATTGCCGTGCGCGATGCGCGCGCCGCCGCCTTTGCCCATGCGGATCTCGACGATGCCGAGTGCTTCCAGCGTGCGCAGCGCGTCGCGCGCGACGATGCGGCTGGTGCCGAATTGCGCCGCGAGGTCCTTCTCGGTGCCGAGGAAGTCGCCGGGCTTGATCTGCTTGGCAAACAGCGCGTCGCGGACGTGGTTGACGATCTGCACCGACAGCGACGAGGAGCGGCCGGCAAACATGATGCGCGCGGTCAAATCTCCGCTCATCGTCACCGGGGGCCGTTCGCTCGCGCGGGGCATGGCCGTCGTCCTCGTGAGGGAGCAATTATGACGGCGCGCCATTGGATAGTAAAGATACTATCTTTATCGGAATTATCCCTGAATTATCCCTTTGACGTAGGTCGCTACGCGATCTAGAGGTGGCGCTCTTGAAATCGACCCTCTAGGAAGCCCGTGGATGCGAAAAAATGGTGCAGACCCCCAAAAACGCCGCTGACCGTCACCGAATTTTGAAGTCGAAAATAGTTAAGCTGTTGTTTTTAAATGATATTTTCTGATAAGAATCGGCGGCTGGACCGACCGGCCTTATTGAAACTGTAACCCCCTCGTGTTACTTACCCTCTTGACGGTCGCCGTAAGCGTTTGGACCCTCACCGCCGTACTAGGTGAAATTTCGGTGAGGTATTTGTCTCGATGCGGGGGCGTACACGGCAACGTCAGGTAGGGTTCGCTCCTACTCGGCCGTCGACTTCTCAAACAAAACATCGCTGGGCTTCGAGCGCCGCCCAGGGATGAGTGTGACTACTGACCAATAAGCCTTCTCGCCTTTTTGGAAGCGCTCAAGAACCATTTTAATCTCACGACCGCCGACAATCTGAGCAACGCAGATGCGCCCGGCCTCCTGGGCGCGTACCATCAAGGTCCAATTGGCGGCCACGGAAGCGATACTTTGCGTCGCTGACTTCAGCCCCAAATCTTTCAATTGAGCCACGCGACCGGCGTTGGCTTCAAGGTGCTTAAGACCGAAGCCGACGCCACGGGCGTTTTGGAAGCCCTCCGCTAGCCTAATAATTCCCGGAGAGCATCCGCAGGCCTTAGCCACAGCCTCATCTATTACCCCGAGATCGGCAGTCTTGCCGACCACGATCCATATAGGGTCGTCGTCTTTGGTCTCCGTTTTTGGAGCCGCTGCGTTGGTCACTTCGGTGGTGCGCCTAATTACTCTTTCGGTTGTTCTGACTTGGCGGTGATGCTGATTTCACCGCTGCCCTTATATATCAGGTCAAAAATGTTCGCGGCCGCTTGTAGCCATTTCGCACGACCTTCGACGGTCCAATTAGTTTGTGGTTCGGGCAGGGTATCCAATAGGCCTTGAATAAATGGATGGCGACCAGCAACCTCAAATGGGTTCTTCACAGCAGATGAAGATTCAGGTTCTCCGCGTAAATCGATTTCATCGACATAGGTTGTCGATCGGCTAGACCCGGCAATGATAGGTTCGATAAGACGGTCAGGGCCATTCGCAAAAAAACCAGCTTGATTTGCAGATTTATCGAATGCCAACCGAGCATTTGTTCTTTGCTTTTGCGCCACTCCAAACTTGACAAAAGCCTGCTCAACGCCGTGCGGCCGCGGCGGCAGCTGCTTGCCCCGAAACTCCTCATATGTCCGCTTGTACAGGGGGACTGCCAAAAACGCCTCAGCGCGCGCAGCCTTCGATTTTCTTTCGTCCGAATCGAGGATTGAGAATCCGAGGTTCGTAAGTTCGTATTTGCCCCCCGAAAAGCCGACGAGGCCGAAGATTCTGGCAGTCGCAACTTTCTGAACAAAGTTGCCGCTGCCCGCGACAAGGTTCATCACCCCCGCGAGTTGATCGCGGGTTAGCGCAACGCCGCCGCCGCTGAGAATGCCTCTAGCGACAGCTATCCCCGCTTCCATGTCCATATACGGGAACTGGATGGAACTCTGTTCGCGCTCAGACGACTTGGCCTTACGGGGCGACTTCACTTTTGCCCGTGGCATTTCGGACGGACCCTTTGCAGGTGTCGGAGGCTGCTCAACCATGTGTCGCCCTCACCTTAGATTAGGTGGCGCGAGGCTCTTCGGCCTCGCGCCGGTTGGCAATATTTGGTGAACGGGCGGCTGAGCAACCAACGCCAGCACGCCCACGCGCTTTGCGCAGTCAGGCGGTTAGATCAACAGGTGATAGCGGCGCACCGACGCCTCCATCCAAGATAACCCCCTTGAATGAAAGGTGGATTCGTGCGTATGCTGGCCGCATAGGGAATGCGGGTCGCGACGGCACAGTCCGACCTTCATGCTGACATCGAGGGGGCGAACCTCTTTCGTCAGCGACCTTTCTAGCCGGCGGTCATGCGGGGTGTTTGAAGCCACCTTCGCATGGCCGACTGGTAGGCTCTCAACCATAAGGTCACGATTACAACCGCGCGTCAAGCGCGCGGCGTCATGTTTTTGTAACTGCCACAGACTTTGCCTGATGCAAATTTCTTTTTTCCATCCGCACGCCATCAACATCAAGACCAGACGGATATTGGACCATAATTCTACGCGACCAAATATAGCGTTATATCAATGGCTTAGATTGCCCGCTGTGGAGATTTAGCTCCAACATTCCATTGGTCTTGATGTTGATGGCGCGCGGATGGAAAAATGAAAGGCAATAAATCTACGTTCACCGGCAACTGGATTCTGCTGTGTGGCGGGTTGTTCGTCGAGATGTAATGGCTCTCGCGACGAACATGCAATCGTGCGAATCAGTGTGTGTTTGATCTGGGCGTTTGAAAAGCGGGAGGTCACGGTGGTCCGAAAATCCTCTAATGACAGATACACCGACGCCGAAGCGGAGCGACGGGCAACTGAGGCCCTACGCCGTGCCTTGACGACACAGCATAGGCCCCAGCGAGACATGTTGGGCAAAGCTGGCACGCGCCCCGGCAAGAGCCCGAGCATCAAAAAGAAGTCTCCAAAATCTCCATGATGTGGCGCAGTAGTCTTACTTTGCCGCGCGAATTTATTGCGTTGAACTAAATCACCGATAGGTGAGGCGTTTGCCTTCCGCGCCTTTGATAGCGCGCAGGGTCCGCTCCGCATCACCTACTCCGAGGGCTAGGCGGTTACTGTACCTAAAATCAAATTCGTCGAGGTAGCGCTGCAGGTGCTGCGAACCGCAGTGCTGGTACGTTCCGCGCATACCTCGCTTGAACACCCCAAAGAAGCCCTCGACGGTGTTCATGGTCACATCGCCGCGCGCGTATTCGCCAGAGCCGTGATGCACCTTTTCGTGACTGGCGAACTCAAAATTGTGCGCCATGCCCTCATCGGTCATCAGGCGGCTTTTCGCTGAGACGTTGTCCCGCAGGATGCCGTGAAGCGTGGCCGTCTTGATGTCATCGACCTTGTCGCGCTCCACAAGGCTAACGATCTTGCTCTTGGCGCCGTGGCCGGGTTTGCCCTTGCGACGGCGCTTCATCGGGCCGGTGTCTTTATCCTTCGGACCCCAATAGGTTTCGTCGCTTTCGATCACGCGACCTTCGCCGCCCATAGTGACGGGCGCAGCGTCCCGCATTGCCTCACGGATGCGATGCGCCATGAACCAAGCCGTCTTGTAGGTCACGGCGATGGTCCGGTGCATCTGGTGGACGCTAATGCCCTTCTTGCTCGACGCCATCAGCCGGAAGGCCAGAACCCACTTGTTGAGCGGGACGTGGCTGCTTTCCATGACTGAGCCGGTCGTGACCGTGAAAGAGCCGTCGCAGTTGTTGCAGTGGATCAGGCCGGGCCGATGGCTCTTGCCAGCAAGCCGGTAGACCTTATCGACCGAACCGCAGTGCGGGCAGACCGGGCCGTCCGGCCAGCGGATCGCCTCAAGGTGCTCGCGGGCCTTGGCTTCATCGGTAAAAACGGGGTCGGCTAGATTGATAGTCATGGCCTTGGCCCTTTCGATGACCAAAACCTAGCACTGGCGACTACCTATGTCAAAGGGATAATTCCGTATCTTTATGTTTGTCCACACGCGTTCAGTGTCATGGTTGTCATTCCGCCGGCGCAAATGCCTTAGAGTAGGACCCATGGCACCGCATTGGGAACTGATCCTGCGGCTGGTGGCGGCAGCGGCGCTCG
>JGI20207J14881_1000601_pt1 | contig 13040 bp, 10 predicted proteins | sample NGESurdeep092012_4_FD_14881 | JGI IMG/M metagenome (IMG submission 14881)
TGAAGTGCGCAGGAATTGTTGGACACCTTGTTTATCCTTAAGGAGTCTGTACAAATGGTGACACGTAGAAGTTATAGTCGTGAATTTAAGATGGGTCTTTGCAATGAGATTATCTCTGGTGTGAAGAGCAAGTCTCAGGTATGCAGGGAAAATGGTTTCTCACCCTCGATGTTGGATCGCTGGGTGGATCAGTTCAAAGTGTTAGGATCTCAGGCGTTTCCCAATTCGGAAGAGGGCGCCTTGCCAAGGAACTTTAATCGGGAGAAGGAACTTGAAGCTATGTTAGGTCGTGTGACCATGGAGCTTGAGTTTGCGAAGGCAGTAATAAAAAAGGGGCGGGAACTTCGGGAGAAAAAGCCATCGTGATTCACTTTGTTCGCCCTTGGTTTCCCCTGCTTTCGCTTCACCGAATGTGCCAGATTGCGGAGGTTCCTCGCTCGCTGATGTACCGGAGGGCGGCGGTTTCGTCACAGAGCCCGGTTCTTGGGAAGGTGCAAGAGCTTTCATTGCGATTCATGGGTTACGGCTACCGCCGAATGCGGATAGCTCTTGTTAACCTGGGGCATTCAGTGAGCCAGTACCATGTTCGCAAGGTTATGCGGGAGAACGGGCTTATGGCTCGTCGTCCTAAAGGCAAAGGTTGCACGGTGCGAAGCGCTAAAAACCGTGGCTATGGAAACCTTATAAAGGGTCTGCAGCCGACTGGTCTAAACCAGGTTTGGGTTGCTGATACAACTCAGTTTGCAGCTGGTGGCGTGCGTTTGTATTTGGCTGCGGTTCTGGATCTTCACTCGCGCAAAGTGGTTGGTTGGAGCTTGTCTAGGCGCAATGATGAAGAACTTGTGAAATCGTGCCTTGGCAAAGCACTGGAGTCAGGGCGTCCAGGCGTGGGCTGGATTCACCACTCGGACCAGGGATCTACTTACCTAGCTCAAGGGTACGTCAACCTAGTGAAACAAATGGGCGGAAGGCAAAGCGTCTCAGCTCCAGCTTCACCCAGAGAAAACGCGCACATGGAAAGTTTCTTTAGAACCCTCAAACTTGAAGAGGTAGACAGAAACCAGTACCAGTCATTCCTGGAAGCTAGAGCCTCGCTTGAAACTTATATCGATGAGATTTACAACGGAGAAAGAATCCACTCGGCGCTTGGCTACATTAGCCCACAACAATTCGAGTCGCGTCTAAAAGGAGAAACGCGATGACGGTGTCCACAAAAATCACCGCATTTCAGCTCGCATTCCCCAATGACACCCCATCTACCCGGCCACAATTTGGGAATTTAGCCTGCGTTTACGATCACCCTAGTTGCATTCTTCCAAGTTCAATTTAGCAGTGCCGTTAGGTTCAAATGGCATTAAGTTGGTAGACTTTAGAAACTATGTCTCAACCTCCGTTTCGTCTACACGATACGCTTTCCGGAGAAGTCAAGGAGCTTATTCCGCTTGAGCCGAAACATTTAAAGTTTTATTCTTGTGGCCCTACCGTTTATTCTTATGCCCACATCGGCAATTTTCGAACATTCCTCACCGGGGACTTAATTGTAAGAACTGCGGAAGCAATTGGCTGGGATGTGACCTACGTAAGCAATATCACCGACGTTGGTCATTTGACCGAGGACAGTTTTGTAGACAGTCAGGGTGAAGACAAAATGGCACGGGCCTTAAAAGGCAAGGAAGGCGAGCAATTCAATAATGTCTGGGAATTAGCTGAATTTTACGAAAACGCATTTGAGGAGGACTGGGACTCACTAAACCTTCGCAAGCCTACGGTGCGCCCGCGTGCGACGCAACACATGCGTGAGCAAATCTTAGCAACCGAGCAACTAATCGCCCAAGGAAATGCCTACGAAACGCCGTCAGGAGTGTATTTCGATGTGGATAGCTTTGAAAACTATGGTGAATTGAGCGGAAACTCGCGGGAAAGGCTGAGAGACGCAGTGCGGGAAGTTGTGGTTGACGACACCAAGCGAAAACAAGCTGACTTTGCTCTTTGGAAAAAAGACGACAAACATCTGATGCAATGGTATTCGCCATACGGTTGGGGATTTCCTGGATGGCATCTCGAATGTTCGGTTATGGCGAGGGCTTACCTAGGAGACACGATTGACTTGCATGGAGGGGGCGAAGATTTAATCTTTCCCCATCACGAATGTGAAATTGCGCAAAGTGAATCCCTCACGGGGAAGACATTTTGCAATCACTGGGTACACACCCGCTTCTTACTTGTAAATGGAGAGAAAATGGCAAAAAGCGCAGGAAATTACTATACAGTGCGCGATTTGCTTGCAAAAGGTGCCGATCCTCTTGCGATTCGCTACGCCCTGATCTCGGGCGTATTTACTAAGCAGTTGAATTTCACCGACCAGGGTTTGCGAGACGCGAACAAAATAATTGAGAGATACAAGGAGACGGATCGAAAGGTTTTTGAGGCGGTTGAACTGGACGCGCCCGGAGATAACGAACTAAATTCCCTCGACGAACTTTACGACGAAACCTTGGACGCGATGCTGAACAATCTTAACACGTCGGTAGCTTTGGCGAAATCGTTAGAAGGTTTGCGGCTGATTCAACGGCATTTAGAGAGAATCTCAGGTAATTCGGCTAAAGCCGCAAAAAGTTTTCTAGATCGAATCAACAACCTGCTTGGAATCGTGCGGCTTGAATCGGTAGACGCTGCAAACCGAAACAATAATGGTGAAGATAAACTTGACACGGGCAATATTGAAGAAAAAATTCAGCTAAGGGCCGAGGCCAAGGCATCCAAACAATTTGAGATTGCGGATAGGATCAGGCTGGAACTAGAAGACCTGGGAGTGGAAATCCAAGACACTCCTCAAGGAACAATTTGGAAGAAGAAATCGCTTGTTTAGAAGGCGCGACCTTCATAATCGCGAAATAAACCGATCACTTTCCCAACAATTCTCGCATTTTCCTGCTTTACTTCAATAGGTGAATGGGCGGGGTTGCTGGGCATTAGTCTGATCCCGGATGGAGTGAAATGAATGCGCTTTACAGTAGCTTCGTCGCCAAATATTACTGCCACTAATTCTCCGTGGCTTGCAGTTTGCTGAGGCTTTATAACCACAAGATCTCTAGGCATAATGCCGTCGCCAATCATCGAATCGCCTATAACTCTTAGTAAAAAGGCATGTTCGATAGTACGAACCATCTCGCTGGGAACTGGAATCAATTCTTCAACGTCTTCATTGGCTGGGATCGGAACGCCAGCCGCGATGGAACCTAAAAGGGGCAACATCGTCACCCTTTTTGCGGTCTGAAATTGAGGGTGAATGACGCGCATGGAACGAGGCGTGTGGGCCCTTTCGATGTACCCTTTTCGCTCAAGTGCGTCTAGGTGAACGGTCACGCCTCTAAGACTGCCAATGTTGAAGTTTTTTCCAATTTCTCGAATAGATGGCGGATACCCAACGCCTTCGACGTAATCAAGTACGTATTGCAGTATGAGTTCTTGTTTAGTTGTTAGTCCTTTAGCCATTTAATTTAATTGAGCAAACCTAGTTTATCCTATTGGACGTTTATCTGTCTACTAAAAGATTCACATGTCTACAAAAACGCGAACAACAAGCGGAATTCTAACCTAACTCAATTGGGACGTGCCATAATTATTTTCTGCAAGGACTAAACCATTAAGTGTCGATTCGAAGTTTCAACAAACTAATTCAAGGCAACGGCTGCATTGTCACGCTATCTGTCTTGCTTGCAATTGGGTTTGCAATCGGTTTTCTATCAAGTGGATTTGGACCTGGCAGATCTTCTCAAACCAATAACACTCAAGACGTAACCGTAGTGAAAGTTGGTCAGTTGAACATCACGGATCAAATGATTGCAACCGAATATTCGAACTTGCTTCAATCCAAAGAAAACCAGGGAGGCATCGCGCCTGGACCAACCAGTGCAGAAGATCAAATCGTTCTTTATGGATCAGTTTTGCAGGACCTCATTAATCCGGGTCTTGCCTTAGCCGAAGCTCAAAAACATAATTTGATTTTTACGGATCAGCAACTTATTGCCGCAGATGATTCTGATATCGCCAACCAACTTGTGAGACTGAAAAAAAAACTCATAGAGAATGGGATAGTGAGTTATACAGCAACAAACCAAGAATTCGATGCGGCACTCAAAAAATTAGAAGGTAAGACCACTGGCGAAATAACGGCAGAGGACGAAACCCAATTTAAGGCACTTTTGGATGACCCAAGCAAGCGTAAATATGCAATTGCACAATTTGCAGATCAACTTATCCCAGGGATGCTGGCGAGCCAGTTGCATCCAACTGAAGCGGGTGTGAAGAATTCGTATGTGACGATTTCAGCCAAGAGAATTTTGTTCACTGGGTCGGATGCCAATGCGCAGGCCGCAAAAGTTCTGCAGATGGCTAAAACGGGCTCAAATTTTGATGCGCTGGTGAATAAGTATTCAAAAGACATCCCGCCAAAAGGTCAATTGCCAGCGGCAACCCCCATTTCGATAACTCACGACAAGCTGGTAACCGATCCCATGAGCCAATTGCTTTTACTTAAGCCAGGAGATATTAGTTCGCCTTTGGACCTTTCGGAAGGGGTGGCGATTTACAAAGTGCTCGCGATTAAACCAAGCGTGCCGGTTGACTGGGACAAAAAATCGGCAGATTACATCAAGCAATACGCGATTGCTAAAGCTCAAGCCCAATACGCGACGGACATGAAGGAGCTAAATACGGGGGGCACAATTCAATGGGAGAGCAATGGATATAAGTCATTGTATGAGACTTATCAGTTATTGAGCAGTAAAGACCAGACTGATCCGGTAAATTTGCCTAAGTGGAAATCCATTCAATCGGAAGCAGCGACTGCGATGCTGGATACAAAGGACACGATTGGCGCCCAACCCGCTGCACTTGCCCAGTACGCAGCCGGATCAATCCTTTATTCGGTAGCCAATGCTACTGAGAAAAAGGCGATGTTATCAGATTATATGCAAGTCCTGAGCGCAGTTTCAAAGTTTGCGGATTCTTCGACTCTTGAACTTAGAATTGCCGATTTGATGGCGCAGACAAAAAATGGCGATGGTGTGGCAGGGGCTTTGGCTCAGGCGGCTCAAATGAATATTGACTTCACGCCGGTTGGTCAGAGAATTGATGCTCAGATTCAAGGAAGTGCGAGCCGATATTTCGACGATGGAGTTTTGAATAGAAATCAAATCAAACAAGTGACGACCGCTCTTGCTCAATGGCAAGCAAATAAGAAATTGCAAGACGATCAAAAAGCTCAGGCATTGAAATCTCAGCAAGCAGGCCTAGCAGCGCAGGCAAAAGCGGAGGCTCAAGACAAAGCGGCAGCGGAGCAAGCGCGAAAGCAAGCGATCCAGGACGAGAAGAACGCTCCAAAAGGCCCAGAAAGCAGGACTCAATTTAATTCAAATCAGCCGAAGACGGGAAGCGCGCCAAGTACTACCGGCGGTTCTACTACCGGAAGCCCGCTGACAGGTGCTACGTCTGGGAAACCCTAGAACTTCCGTGGGTTCCAAATTTAGCCAACTACGGTGAGCGATGACGTCGAACTTGAAGGTGGCATTTCGCTTGTGGCCACTCCGATTGGAAACCTAGGCGATTTATCGCCAAGGTCAATTGAGGCTCTGACCTCGGCTGATCTCTGGTTGGTCGAAGACACCCGGGTTTCCGCAAGGCTTGCGACTAAGCTCGAAGTTAGAAAGCCAATGAAATTGCTGACCGATCAAACCGAAGATTCTCAGCTTTTCAAATATATTCAGTTGGCTAAATCAGGGACTAAAATCGCAGTGATTACGGATGGAGGATCGCCTGGAATTAGTGATCCGGGCAGCCGCCTCTGTGATTTAAGCCATGAAGCGGAGATTTCGCTTGATGCAATCCCGGGACCCAGCGCGGTGACCATGGCTCTGACTTTGTCTGGATTTTACGGTCAAAGATTTGCGTTTCTGGGATTTTTGGGTCGGAAACCGGGTGCAATTAAAAGTGAAATTGAGGGGTTTGCAAGTTCGCCATTAACTTTAGTGATTTTTGAGAATCCGAGGCGGATTGAAATGTTAATCGAGAATGCATTTAGCTGTTTAGGTGAGCGGCGATATGCAATTTGTCGAGAGCTAACAAAGGTTCATCAGCAGGTTTGGCGGGGCACGTTGGCAGAATTGCCTTCTGAGGAAGTGTGTCCACGTCTTGGGGAGTTTACGGTTGTAATCGAAGGCAAGCGTTCTTCGCGGCAAAAGATTTAGTTGCTTTGGCACTGCGCAATTTCGTTGTTTGCCTGCAACGTTCCACAGACTCAATTTTAGGGCCAAACTTGATCGAATCAGATTTTGAGTAATCTAACAGGCACGCATGATATTCGCTCCCGCAATTCTCATCAGTCAAGCCTCAACTGTCAACCCAATAATGAACTCTTGGCGTCCACTTGTGCCCGGTAACGCGGTTGCTAATGGATCAATCGTCTCAAATAGTGCAATCAGTATTCAATTTGGGGGGCCAAATTTAGATAGCGCAACTGTCGTCGACCTATACACCGGTCAAACTGACGCACTTTCAATGCCCGCGTTTAGCCTGATCATGAGAGATGGAAGCGTAATTTCTTCCTCTACGATGACGTTGAAATCCGGGCCAGTTAGCACCGCAGTTAGGGCTGAAAAGTCGCTAAACCTGGCAAAAAGAACGGCTGGAATGAAATCGACTTGGCAATTCATTGATCCTGGTACGGGTGCCACGTTCGATTTCAGTGTGCTCCTTAGAAATGGAGAGGACTACATCAGAGAATTTCTAACCATTACTCCCGGGCAACAGCAAATCGACGTTGCATCAGTGCAGTTTCTCAGCTGCAATTTGACGAAGCCTCTTGTAGATGGAAGCGTTCTCGGATCTCCAATCGTGGACGGCAATATCTATTTTGGAGTTGAGCATCCGATGTCGGTGAGCACGGTTGACGGGGCAATGTCCACATGCAAAATGGATCGAAAGCTTCCGATTGATGCCAACCAATCGGTCACATATTCATTTGTAGTTGGAGTTACTCCAGACGGGCAATTACGGCGTGGATTCCAAAATTATGTGCAGGAAGAACGAGCCCGACCTTACGCCCCATTTCTTCACTATAATAGCTGGCTCGACCTGTATCCCGACAAGCAATATAACGAAACCGAATGCTTGAATCGGATTAATGCATTTGGTCAGGAGTTGGTTAAAAAGCGCGGAGTCAAAATGGATTCATTCTTATTTGATGATGGCTGGGACAACTATGACGGAGCTTGGGACTTTAACTCGGGTTTTCCCAACGGATTTTTGCCATTAAAAGCAGCTGCGGCAAAATATGGTGCTGCTCCTGGAGTTTGGCTATCGCCTTGGGGTGGATATGGGGACCCGCGAACCGAGCGATTAGCAAATGCGAAAAAGCTTGGTTTAGAAGAAGACGACCAAGGGCTCGCCTTATCTGGTCCTAAGTATTACCAATTGTTTCATAAGGTGACGATGGATTTCGTCACGAAATATGGGGTGAATCAATTTAAGTTTGACGGAACTGGCAGTCCCGATAAAAAATATCCAGGCAGCAAGTTTGATAGTGATTTTGATGCGGCGATCTCGCTTATTGGCGATTTAAGGGCCGCGCGTCCTGGATTGTTTGTGAATCTCACTACCGGAACCTGGCCATCGCCATTCTGGCTTGACTACGCCGATTCAACTTGGCGAGGTGGTTACGATTCAAATTTTGCTGGAGTGGGTACGAAACGCCAACAATGGATGACCTATCGAGATGGCGATACCTACGAGGGAGTCGTTCAAAAAGGACCCCTCTATCCAATAAATTCGCTTATGTTGCACGGCATCATTTATGCAACCTATGCGACCGGAATCAAGACTGATCCAGGCAATGATTTTCGATCTGATGTAAGAACATATTTTGCCACTGGAACCCAGCTTCAGGAGATGTACATCACCCCAAGCCTATTGACAAAGCAAAATTGGGATGATTTAGCGGAGGCGGCAAAATGGTCAAGAAGAAATGCATCCATCTTGAAGGATGCGCATTGGGTGGGCGGCGATCCGATGAAATCTGAAGTTTATGGATGGGCAGATTGGTCGCCAAATAAATCCATTTTGAGCCTTAGAAATCCAAGCGATAAACCCCAAACATTCACGGTGGACATTGCTAAGTTGCTTGAAATGCCAGCAACGAACTTTGCTTCATGGAGCGTAACTCCGGCATATCCAGATCAAATTGGGATGACGCCCGCGAGTTTTCCTGTTGGTAGCACAACGGATATCACTCTTGCCCCCTTTGAAACATTGATTATGGAGTTAAAGCCATCTAAATAGTCCGAGGGTAGTGTTGCCGGTGGTTGCGCAACCATAGTTTTTCAGTAGGGGAAATGGAAATAGTTTTTTCAAGTAGCTGCGCCAAGTCGCCATCTAGGTCTAAGAACTTTTCTTCGGTGCTTGCCCTGCAATACAAGCCTAATTTCATTATTCCTCTTAAACATTCAAGTCGCTCTCTCTCGATTCCTAATTGTAAAAAACATTGATAGAGTTCGATAATAATTTCGTGAATGTCAGGCGAGGAAAGAGGCTCTTGAACCAACCGAACATCATGTTTTCTAAGGATAAGATCATAGCATCTCCAAGATATGCTGTCTTGTGCCAACACGACTCCTGGCATCGATTCTCTTTCTAGCCGAATTTGTTTAGCAAGCCAGTGCCCCGGGTCCATGGGTTAGCGACTGCTAGTCTTACTATCTTGCTGAAACAGAACTAAGTCGACTCTGCCTATCACTTCGGCCGAACTTGTATAGAGATAACTTCCTGTTCCAAACGCAATTGCATATTTCACCGGTACCTCTTGTCTATCATAAATTGTTGCATCATTGCTCTTGTCTGTGTAATTGGACACCAACTTTCCTTCCTGCAAGTAAGAAAGTATCAGGTCAGCTCGCGCTCGAGAAAGTTGTAAAGCAGATTGAGAATCCGAATCTTCTTGGGGCTGAACTATCCCATGTATATAGATGTATCCCAAGTTTTTTGCATATGGTTTAAGTACATGAGCTAAGTTTAGGAAAAATCCTCGCACGTCGTAGTTCTTGGCAATCGTAGCTTTCCCAAGTTCAAAAGCAGGTAAATACATGGATATTCGTTGGTCATTACCATTTTCATATATTGCAGCCAAGACCCGCGAGTGACCATTTCTGAGCCGGTTTGGACTTAGGAACGTCACTTCGTGCAGAACTTTATCTTGTTTTACGATGGCACCTCGAAGATACTTCGTTAATACCGATTGAACACTGTCTGCCGTTTTGGACTCTCGCTGCTCTCGAGAAATTACTTCGAATATTTTGCTGCTCGCCACTACAGTACTGATACTATAAAGGCAAAAGAAAAATGAAAGAGCGATAGTCATATCCGTGAATACGACAAAAGGATTGGAGAGGAGACCACGGTTCTTTTTTTTCAGTTTCAATCTTTTCTAATCCTGATTCACCAATTCTGAGTTTCTGGTCTCGAGATGGGCTATGTCTAAAATCATGTTCCTTTGGTCGTTCTGCATCTCTTTAAAATTTGCGAGAACATCTCGGTTATGCTTGTCTAGGAGTTCACGATAATCCTTTATGCCTTCGTCAAATTTTTTGGCAATCAAATTGAGGGAATCGTCGAAGCGGGTTTGAGTTAGCTTCAAATTATTTGAAAATTCTGATTGCGTACTTACTAATCCGTCTGAATACACAATCAAACCCTGTGAAGTGACCTCGTTCAGACGATCATTAAAATCGGTTACTAAGGATCGATTTTCATCTTGAATTTGATGGTTCAATTGTTGCGAATCTGCCAAACTGGTACTAATGGAAACCATTTCTTCAGATAGTGTTGTGAAACGCTCCTGAAAGTCTTGAGTAAGTTTTTGGAGGTCTCGCTGCTCCGATTGGATGAGATCTGTGAGTTGAGCTTGTGATTCGGCAATTTGCATGAGCGGCTTACATGTAGCAGATAGTTGACTTACTGAATCATCTAGTTGGACCACAGTCTTATTAAGGAATTCAACAGATTCTGGAAAAGCAGACACCGTCTTCTCAATGGACTGGACTAAGGAATCGAGTGTTTGCCCCAGGGCTAAAACTTTCGTACCAACCGAATTGTCCCAGGATCGAATTGTTTTATCCAGAGAAACTGTAATCTCTTTGAGTTCCGGTAAGTATGAATTAATTTCGTCTGGCACCAGCTGCAGACTATCAGCAATTTGAACAAAGCTAGTTATCACTTTACTAAAATTATCATTTAATTGATCGAGAGGACTCGAAGATTTGATCCTTTTTGGTATCAGTGAAGTCACCAGGTAATGTTGTAAAGAATTAAGGTAATCCGCTTCACGGTGCTCATATAGTGCAATAAACAAAGCACCTATTATTGTTAAAATGACGCCTCCCAAAGCGGGGTAAAAGGCGACTTTAAAGCCACCAAGTACAGCGGCAATGCCCGATACCCAGTTCTGCATTTCGGCTGCATTTGAGCCACCTTTAAGCGTGTCAATATTAGCGACAGTAATACTTAATCCCAAAAGTGCAAAACCAAGACCGAAGTACACGAACGTGTTTAATAGAAATTTGGGAAAGATAATCCAGGAATCAATCATGGATTCAGCCACTCCAAGATATGTATCTGAATTGATTGCTTCCAGTTCAATCGCCACTTTTTTTGGAAGGCTCTTTGTAATCTCCGCAATGACCGAACTCGTCTCGTTTATTGTTCCATTACTAGATAAGTTCTTCAGCTTATACGCTGCGAAAAAAAACGTGACGAGAAAAGTTATGCCTAGACCAATCAGAAACGCGACCGCTAAGTCGATGATGGATAAAAAGTTCATATTTACAAACTATGCGATTATTGACCAAGCGCACTTGACGTTGAGACAAGTTGTGGGAACTTTTGAATTTCCTTCTTCTAGTGTCGCCAAAAAATGATAACATCTCGGGCAATAGAATCCAGGTCCCAATATCAGACCGTCTTTTGGAGTTTGATCTTGATCTATCTTTATTACCGTGGACCGGGTTGGGATTTTAGTGGTCCAAGCCGAATCAACTCCTGGAGCTTGTCTTAAGCGCAATTCACTTCTTGTGACTGCATCTTCGCTAGAGAAGGGCTTTTCGCCGTCTGTGACCTTGAAGTTCTCGAAAGTTCTATAGTAGGAATCAACTTTTTCCACTATTTCCTCCGGCGTTTTTGAACTCAAAACCTCAGTTAGGCGCAAGTCTATATCCGATCCCAGTTTCTCGGCATTAATTCGGTCCACTATTTCGGAAATATCATTTGTCAGTTTAATTTTTTTTGAAGGGATGCCCATCTTAGGTTTTGTTTCGAACGTAAAATGCGATCCAGTCCTGGAAATGATTCCGAAAACCATAGCACACAGGACCACAGACAACGAATACCAATAATTTGCGTCTTGCCCGGAACCATCCAAGGGTTGATAAGTTAGACCAACTCTTGAGAAAGATTCATTCTTTAAATGATGTTTCCCAAGTTCTTCTACTGATCCGAACGCACCGGCGGCAAAATTCCAGACACACTGAACGAATACGATTGAATGGGTATCGTCGTCGCTTTCAAGCGGTGTAAAATGCAGCCGCTTTACCTCTTCACTTAATAGCTTAGCTTTACTTGAATCTGCTTTTGCACTTGAATTTGCGCCATTAAAAAAGCAGAAGGATTTCAAGCGATGATCAACGCCATCGTTACTGGGTTTCCCAGACTCATCTGCAGAATAATCGATTTCCGCGACGGTTGCTTTTTCAGACGCCCGTCTAACTTTAATTTGCCAATCTAAATTGGACTCACTGACGAGCCGGTCAAGAATATGGTCAGATCCAACTACTTTTGAAAAGTAAGGGCGCAAGAGTCTTTCCAACTCTTCTATTTCAAAATCTGAAACAAGCTTTCGATCATCTTGTCCTAGATAATATGCTTGGTCAAAGGAACTCCTTCCTGGTTCTGCATTAAAGTCTTTTAGCTTCAACTTTATGAAATCACCAATTCTTGACTCAGCATCAGCCCCAAGTTGCTTGGTCGAGAATGCCCGGTTATACTCATTATCGATTGTTGATTTATCAAATAGCATTTCGCCATTAATTTGAAGTGGCAGGTTTACTTTTGATCGAACAATTGCATTTTCTCGCGTCAAAAAGTCATTCCCCCATTGATCCAAACCGTACCGAGGGTCCTTCAAACGTAGCAAAAAAAGTTCCATTCCATCTCGAACTTTTATCAAGATTTCTTTTTCAACAGGCAACTCAATTGCATTCCACAAGGACTTCACAATATTGCTAGAATTTGCTCGGTATCTTGAAACGAGGGTTTTCTTCACTTTGTTCCCTCCAAAAAGTCTTGCGAAGAACGATAAGGGGGAGCAAACGTCTATTCCCAGCTTGGCTAAATTAGTCAAGCTATTCACTAAGTCATCTTCTTGGGTTTTCCAAAAAGTCAGATCATCCATTTCATTCAGGCGATTTGAAATCTTGGTACTGGATTCTTCTAGAACCTGCTTCACCCAGCTTGGTCCACGGACTGGATCCGCCAGACATGTTTGGACCCACTCCGTCAACTTTTTCAATCGAGCTTCAGTTAACGAACTGCAAGTCAAATAAATTTTATCGTACGCCGTTCCAGAGATATAACCCTTACCATCTCTTACTTCAAGGCTCACTCTTTGCCGCAGACCAGATTCAAATCGGGTTAATGCGCCGCTATCTCGGTTCTCCTGATTCTTTATTGCATTTTCTAGATCACCGTTAAAAGTTGCGTCGAATGATTTACCCTCGTTCGACACTTGCAGTGCGGCCTCGATTGAATGCGGATCAAGCATCATTTCCTCAGTATAAAAATGCTCTAAGGTTTGGTTAGTAATTTCTTTCGGGGTGAGCCACTTGTCTAAGAATTTCACAACTGCTTTTGAACATCCGCCAACAATGATGTCCTCTGCTGGGTATTCGATTAGAGAAACTCCGAGCGTGCCGTAAGTAGTTCTGCGTCCCTTTTTA
>JGI20207J14881_1000602_pt1 | contig 13037 bp, 12 predicted proteins | sample NGESurdeep092012_4_FD_14881 | JGI IMG/M metagenome (IMG submission 14881)
AAAAACCACTTATCCGCCGATTGTATTGCTAGCAACAGACATCTATAACAACATCATTTTTTCCCCACAAATTCCGCGAGACACCAATAGCAACCCGGATTTGGGCTACCACTATGAGCCAATTGATTATGCCATTGGCGGTGCTTCGATAAATAATGCGACAGCAACAGTGAATTCAGGCACGGTCATTGCAGCCTTCAAAATCAGCGATGGCGATTCTGGATTGAGATTAAACAGTTCAGCATTTATTTGCATAGGGATGCCAAGCAGCCTTAATCGGATCGTGGAATACGCTACAGTCCAAGAAGAAGCGGGCGGTTGGCTAGCACCAACCCTTGATTTGGTGGCAAATTCATCATCCACGATTGATTGCCGTTTTACTGATTGGTCTGTTTTAGCTCAAGATTCGGAGCATTTGAATATACAGCAGGCGCCTCTTACCCTGCGAGATTGTCAATTCCATAATGGCAATGTATACATTTATTATCAAAATAGCGATCCCACTATAGCGAATTGCCTTTTCGAAAGAGTCAATTTTATATTAAGTGCAACGGATGGCAGCACTACGTCAATCCAAGACAGCTTATTCTGGCGCGGCACGTTCGACTTTTTCTCTATAAATGGCTATGCGATAGTCCAAAATAACCTTTTTGATCAAACTACCATCCCTGACAGGGATGCTTCATATGTCGGCGGTTATAACGCTTTTGTTACAAATTTTGATCGATTACAACCAGAGTCCACAAACGATTTGATTTTAGCCAGTTCGCCAATTTACCGAAACGGCCCATTGGGCAATTTCTATCAATCTGCTGGCAACCCGCTTATCAATGCCGGCAGCACCAATGCAAGTCAACTTGGCCTTTATGATTATACGGTTCTGACCAATCTGGTAAGCGGACTTGAAATCAAAGAGACCAACAGCATTGTGGATATTGGTTACCATTATGTGGCGTTAGATACGAACGGAATTCCGATAGATACCTACTCTAATGGCATCCCCGATTATTTTTTCACGAGCAGCACCGCGCCACTTCCTGATTGGTGGCAGCTCATTTATTTCGGCAACTTGTTTCAATTGCCAAACGGTGACTACGACAATGACGGCACTACTAATCTACTTGAATATCTGAATGGCACCGATCCAAACAAAATCAGCTTTTCTTTCTCCTTCGCTAACCAATATGTCAGCACCAATATCATCAGCACTGTTGTCACAATTCTGGGGGGTGTTCCTTCATATTTTGCGGTGCTGGTGGACAGCACGAATTTTTCAACTGCAACATGGACGGCCTATACGTCATCAAACATCACCGTGAATCTTGGTTCAACTCAAGGGTCGCATGATCTTTGGATCGGACTCCGGGGATTACCTGCAAATGCACAACAAACTTGGGAAGAAACCACGCTTATTTTGGATTCAAGCACGCCGACCATCACGATCACTAATCCAATAAACAATGTTTCATTTAATGCGTCACGAGTAGATGTCAGTGGAAATTTCACGGCTGTTTCCCTGCAACAAATTACTGTCAATGGCATTTTGGCGTTTGTTAATGGCACGAATTTCGAAGCTCTGAATGTGCCGCTCAATGCTGGCACAAATATCATCACCGCCATCATCGAAGACTTGAACGGCAGCACGAACATTTCTTCAATTAACATCCCCACGACAACCAATGTTGACAGCAGCCTGAACAATCCGGTTCAACTTCAAGCCACTCCCGTTGCTGGGTTCGCACCATTGTCAGTTACTTTTTCAGTTCAAACGAATGTGCCGGGAACTCTTCAACAAGTAAGCTATGATTTCAATGGCGACGATATTGCGGATTTTGTCACCAACAATCTTTTATCTCTCACTTACACTTACGCCACTAACGGCGAATACTTTCCAGTCGTTACCCTTCAAACTACTGCCGGACTTTTTTCCAGCATCGGCGGATGGAACGCCGTTGCGCTTGACCCCAGCAACGAACCGGTGCAAATCAATGTTCAAGGTGCATTGACACAAACCGTCTTTGTGAGCATTACCGACCCGGTTGATCTTAAATGGATTGGGACTAATCTTTATGTGTTGTCCGGCAGTTCTGGAACCATCACCGAATTCGACACCAATGCAGATGTCATCAGTGCGTTAAACGTTGCAGCAAGCTCCTCAGGTTTTGATGTGGATGCCGCCGGAAATGTTTATGTAGCCCTGACTGCGAGCAATCAGGTCTGGAAGTTTTTTCCGACAAATAGTTCATTTCAAGCCGATACGAATTTTGGCTCTGGTGGTTTCATAGGTGACACGAATGGGGCAACGGGCGTAAACAACGGCCAGTTCAATGCGCCATTTGACGTGGCGGTTTCGCCGGATGGCAGAACAATTTCAGTTTCGGATTCGGGCAATAATCGGATTCAGCAATTCTCAGCAACAAACGGTTCATTCATTGTCAGTTTTGGCACGAATGGGAATCTGGTTGGCCAATTTAGTAACCTCAAGGGACTTACCTATGATTCCGCCGGCACTTTGTATGTTGTGGATTCAGGAAATGACCGCATCGTGCTGGCGCAGGATTCTGTGGTCATGGGTGTGACCGGAACAAATGGAACTGCTTTGGGGCAGTTTACCAGTCCAGTGAATGTGAGCATTGATGAACGGGGCGTCTATGTCGCTGACACTGGCAACAATCGAGTCCAAAAATTCAATCTTCTTCCAAATGGACAATTATTTAGTATTACTCCGGCCAATATTGGCTATGCCGTTTCCACTAATTTGAATGCGCCCGCCGCCGTTGCCGCAGTCGACAGCCTCACCAATGAAACATTTTATGTTGCGGACACCGGCAACAACCGGATTGTCCTTTGCACCGTGGCTGGAGATGACCCAACGCCCGTCTGGACTAACATGACGGCTCATGTGTCAAGTGGAGATTTTTACGGGGCGATGCTATATTTTTCAAGCCTATCGGCGGACAAATATCAGCAGGCCTTCCTCTCTGCCGGCACAGCCGACACGATTTCAGCTATCAGCCAGATCGGGACATTGACGCCTGTATATGTTCAGGGCGATAAAGCCGAATATTATTTTCAACAAGTCATAAACGGACAAACCATCACCTTCACCGTGGAATTCGTGAAGGAGAACGGCGTATGGAAAATTATGGAATTCTGAAACTACTTAAACATTAAAATTTATGAATAAAACACTTAATCAAGCAACTCCAAAGACACACGACTGCTGCTCAACTGTCCGCAAACATCACGTCATTGGAGACATTGCACACGCACTCTTAATCCTTGGATTAACGAGTCCTAGCCTTATTGGCGGCAGTATAAATTTCTTATGTTTTATCTTATGAATGAATCAAAAAATAATCCTGAAGGTCAAAAGAAATGTCGTTGGCCAATCGTCTATACAACTCAAATCATCGGAGCTTTAATTGGCTTGGTCTTGACTATTGGAAGTATATGGCTTTGTGCAATAACTGCACCGCATGAGGCCGGAGGTGATTTTCCAACTTTTATGTTGATGTTAGTCTTAATTCCGACAGGTATAATCTGCCGTGTGTCGGGTATGCCGTTAAAATTATTTGTAGATAACGGCGTTGGAGGATCAAGTGACCAATGGTCAATTTCTACAATATGTTTGGTTGCGATTATCAATGCTGTGCTGTTTTTACTTCTGGGTTGGCTAGTAGGAAAGCTGATACAAAACAAAGCTTCAAAATCTCATGAATAAAATCTTGCCATTTTTCATAAAATACATTTGCTTAGCATTTTTTTGGGTGTCGACTTTATGTTTTGGTCATGATTGGCCTGTGCACATGAAAATTACAGATGCGGCGTTTACCTCATCTGGAGGACTTAATGTTTTTCTTAACGAAAATCTCGAGTCTCTGCAATTAACTGCTAGTCAGTCGCAGGCTGCTGGAACTCACCTGCCATCGGTTTGGCTTCAATTGGGAAGCGTTATGGAAGACGAACAAAGATAGAAAGGCTTAAACTTATGAACGAATCCACAAATCCCGAACCGCAGAAAAAGCGTGGTTGGTCTAGTTGGTCTATAATCTGTAAAGTTCAAATTATAGGAGCTTTGCTTGGCGCATTTCCCACAATTGGAATTATCGTCTTTTGCGCAATGATTCCTCCGGGCGGTCACCAAGGCTTTCCTGATTTTCCAGGCTTTCTCTTAGACTTGAGCGAATATCCAACAGCTATAATAGTCTGTTCAGTATTTGGCATGTCTCTGAACTGGTTTACAAATAATAGCGTTGGAGGTCCGGCATTTTTCCCAGAATGTGCGGCGGTCATAGTTAACACTATTCTATTTTTTATCGTTGGAAGTATTGTTGGGGTGTTAATAAAAAAATATAAAAATTTCAAAAAATAAGTTTATGATCCGCGTTTTACGAACTGCTCGTCCCTATTGGCAATTAACGCTATTTATCGGAATACTTACGCCAATTTTATGTCTTGGCCATGATTGGCCGGTTCACATGAGGATTAAACGGACAAACCATCACCTTCCCGGTGGAATTTGTGAAGGAGAACAGTGTGTGGAAGATTATGGAATTCTGAAACTGCTTGAACGCTAAAATTTATGAATGAAATACCTAATCCAGAAACTTCAAAAAAGCGTGGCTGGTCTATTGTGCGCAAAGCTCAAGTCGCTGGAGCCATTGTGGGCGCATTCCTAACGGTTGGACTGACAATTCTTGGTCCCATTGGAGGCAGTGTAAATTTCTGGGGTTTTATCGTTCTGCTCGAATGGATTTCGAGTCCGGTCATCATTTTTTGCAAAATATTTAGCCTCAAGCTAGTGCTGTATAACAATCAAGGAGGATTTTCAATGCAGACTATATACTTACTCACCGTTGCCAATACCTTTTCGTTCTTCGTCATTGGAACTTTTGTTGGATGGATTTTGAAAATAATTAAACACATAAGACGTTAATTGTATGAATACTTTTTCTAAAAATAGCAGGAAGTGTTTTTATGCTATTGCTTTGGCTGCACTGGTTCCCGGCTTGTGTTACAGCCATGACCCATTTGTCCATATGAGAATTACTCAAAATGCTTTTCAAGCATCCTGCGGATTGGCTGTTTTTCTCAATGAGAATCTTGAATCTCAATATTTAACAGCTAGTCAGCCAGCTTATAGCGGAAGTCTAACGCCTTCTGGGTGGCTTGAATTAGGAAGTTATTATGAAGATATGCAAATCTACGGACATATTCCCTATACTACCTACACTTTTATACCACGCGCATTGGATCATTTTTATACGGTGATGCCATATCGCACTCCAGGTCAAGTGATTGGCTTAACTGATGCCAGCGAGCCTTGGTATAATCCCTTCGGGCTACCTAGTGGTATTACAAATTCATTTGTTTGGGGTTCACAGAATGGGATTCAAGGCCCAGCATTTATTGGCACCAATGACTATAATTGGCCTTGCGCACGCGCCTATGAATTTGCCGCTTTGACCAATTCTCTTCAGTCCGACCGCAATGAAAATATGGCATTGATGCTTTATGCGTTAGGTCATGTTCTGCACTTGAATCAGGATTTAACGTCGCCAGATCATGCTCGGAACGATAATCACTTCTCCAAAGCATATATCGAGGACTATGGCAATGCTCATTTTACGCAGAATTCACAATGGTTTAATCTTCCAGATAATGCGACTATTGGCTGGGCTAACTGGCAAGCTCAAGGTTTTAACAAGTTGCTGGATTTTTGGGATAGAAATTTATATAAAGGCAATAGCTCGGATGCGCTCAATCAAGAAGCCGCTGGCAACATCAAACTTGGCCTTGCCGAATGGAGCAACGGCAATTTTCTCGGCGAAGACGCGCTTTACAAGGAAGCCATCGGCGACCCCAACGACATTCATTACTTTCCGTTTCCATCCTTGGAAAGCGGCACCACTTTTCCGCAGTTACGGCAAAACATGACATACGGCGTAGGTTCCGTTATCCTTGCCAACGGCCAGATCGTCAACCGCATCTATGTCAATAAAACTAACGATGGGATCGCCGTCATGCCCCATAGTGTAGTGGGTTATCTTGGCGCAGTATATCCGCGCAAAGGCGGCCCGCTTGCGCGAGTCTCGGTCTCAATCAATGACTCCAATGTCCTTCAAGAATATCACAGCCTGCTTCTTCCCAAAGCGGTGGAATACAGCACGGGGATACTGGATTATTTCTTTCGTGGAGATTTTCATGTGACAATTGCCGGCAACACAATCACCATTATTAACACTTCTGGCCAGGATTTTAGCGGCGGATCATTCCTTTTGTTACAGGAGAGTTCGAGCGGATGCAGAACCCAAGTTGATCAATTTGCCCCAAGCGGAGGAACATTGCCAAGCGGCGGCCTTATGAATGTGACTGAAAGCGCGCTCGGGTCGGCAAGCTCGACTACAAAATTTATTCTTGTTTATCAAGGGACAATCGGAGTGGATGGAAGCGGAAATCCGCTTGATGCTGTGGATGCGGAAACCGGCATTGCCGCAAGAGCTTTTACAACGGAAGGGGAAATCGGTTCCTCGGGTGTTTCGGTTGAATGGGGGGAAGCCGCCGGTTGGAACAGTAGCTTTACGCCTCAAAACGCTAATGGAACTTCATGGGAAGGTTCTATTTCCCTGCCTGCGGATGGCACTGGTGCCAATTTTGTTAATACCGGAGGATTTAGCTCTGAATCTACCGCTGGGACAATTGTGTATACCATTACGCGCGATGGCCCCGGCAGTGATGAAATGGTCGATTCATCAATCTATGTTTATGATGACGGAGGAGGGCACACCCTAATCGATATATCAGGGGAAGATTCTGGAACTTACAGCTTTCAGTTCACTTCCCATGGCCCAGATGTATATGTAGAAGTCGGCGCAACGAGTAATTGGGGATATGCACATCCACGAATCTACAATTTTGATGTAAAAGGAACAATCTACATCGATGAGTAGAGAAAATGCTGTCACTATGTTGCGCGCCTTTGGATTAATTTTTATTTAAGCAAACTGCCGAGGTGAAGTTTTTTTCGCAACCGGCCATTGTCGGCGCACATGCGGAAGCGTCCGTCGGGCAAATGTTTGAGCCAGCATTCGCCGCCGGAACATTCGACCATCAACGCGCCCGCCGCGATGTCCCACAAATTGATTGTGCGCTCGACATAAAGATCGAGCCGACCGGACGCGACGTAGGCGAGTTCCAAAGCCGCCAAACCGTTCATCGTTATCCAATCGCCATCCGTCACCGGCGATTTGACTCCAAATCCATTTCCATAAAACATGCTGTCATCATCGAATCCGTTTGAACCAACAAGAACCCGCGCATAAAGATTATATGTGCCGGCTTCGGGAAATGTGACCGTGTAACTCGCCATGCGGCTGGCATCGCCAGGATTGCCGCCATTCACTATATCCGTCGAAATAGAAATGTATTGAACCGCTCCATCAATCTCATTGGTGAAATCAGACCCCAATGCGCCGGATTCGGCTTCGAAGGTCACAGACGCCGCGCGAGCATTCTGAATGATTAGGCACAAGACAACAGACGCCAAAACGGTAATGGCGACTGCCAGTTTGCGTGACACTGCAATTTTTGCGCCCCGTGCTCCGGATATTGAGTTCATGTTTTTTATTTTTTTGCCAATAGAGATTAGACGCTCGAACAAGCTAAATGTCCCGAGCGGAATCTGCCAACTTATGAGCAGGCAATATGCCGACAACCGGACGTTTGCTGAATGCAGCAACTTACTTTTGCGGAATTAGTTCAATTGCATTGATCTCTGGATTTTCAATGTTGCTCGTAAAAGTAATTTTGAATTGTCCATTGGTGACGTCCACCGGCACGGTTTCGACGTAGGCTCGATTGGATCCTCCAGCTTTCACCCAAACATCAAAGTCCTTGAATTCGTGGCCTTGCACGTTAAATGAAAACACACGATCGCCCGGACCGGAAACGCCGTCGAAGGTTTCGGCAAAATAAAGTTTGGCAAGATAATTGCCGTTCGGAACCTTGCAGGAAAATGAATCCATGCCGTAATGTTCCGATAGAAAAAGTCCCGGGTCTTTCGTGTTGGCGATGGACGTGCTTGGGTCGCGGTCTATTACATCGCCGCCGCTAAATCCCAGTTCAGCCTGCCAAACGTTGCCGCTGGAATCTGTGAACGGCATGGAAGAACCCGCTTTAATCCGAATGATGCCGTCCGCTCCGACCGCTGGAGTCGGTGTGGCCGCTTCCGAAGGCACGGTCAGCTGTGATGTTACCTCCATTGGCGGCGCGGAACTTGGCGTCGCGGACGGCGTTAATTGGGCCGAATTTTCGTTGTTAGTCCGGCAACCTGTAATAAGAATTAAAATGCTGGCGACTGCGCAGGCCGAGATGGTTTGAGTCAGAAGATTTCGCATAATTTGATTTATTTTGTTGGTTGTTTGATTCACTGCGTAATGGTTGTGGGCATAATTGTTTGTGACTGTGGATTTGCGGATTCATCGGTTGTAAATGCCATATATGAGTGTGGCAGCATGGTGAACGTAAAGGAAGTGCGCGGCGGCGCAGCGGGATCCCGACGGCCAAATCCGCGACCGAACGCGCGAAAACCTTGCCCGGTTGCTGGCGCGGATGTGATGTCTTTGCCAGTAAGCAAGTCTTGAATCTGATCCACCTTGCCCGCCATGGAAACTGTAACCTCCGCTTCCGCGGGTAAATAATTTTGAACGATGAACATGTCGTTATCGTAACGGAACAATGCAACCTGTGCCGGAGCATTGTCCAGACGAACCGGTTCGGCAACGCCAAGCGCGGCGCGAATGACCGAAAGAACCGTCGGAGGCAAAGCGTAGAGTTCCGCAGGATCATTCGGAATCGTCAGCACATAAAGTTTGCCTTTGGAATAATCGCATGAAAGCAACATTGGATACGTTGTGCCACCGGGAGAAATACCCAGAACATCGCCCCAGGCATCATGCGTCAGGATGTTGAAATACTTGATTTGGGGAATGAGAATTTCGCGCGAGGCTTCAAACGGATCGAGCGATTCATTTGACTGCGCCGCGCCGGCGGGAGTGCGTCTGCCGCGAAACGGCGAGCCGGGACCATTGGCAAATGTAAAACGCTTTACTGGAATAGAAACATCCGTCGTTTCGATTTCACAAATGTCTTCGATGCCTTTGCCCTTCATCGCGCGTAAAAATCCCGACGTGATGCAAACAGACTTACCTGCTTTAAGCTGTGCTTTGATTTTTTTAATGATGTTGGGATCAAACTTCGCCTGCTCGGTCAGCAGCACCATGTCGGCATTAGTCGGGAATCGCGGAAAAATATCCATCGGCAATCCAATCATGCCCAGATAATCATGTAGAAATTCTTCTCCAGTCGCGTGATAAGGTGTGTAAGTTTTTATCCCAACCGGCTTGCCGACTTTCGCCAATACTTTGTCAACCTGGCCGAGAGTATATGCGGCAACATCCGCAAAAGTAGGATTCTTATTGGCCGGAATTGTTTTTTGGACTTCAGCCAAATTGAGGCTTGTAGGCTGATCGGCCCACGGACGATTATTGATAGCGAAGGCGGGAACAGTCCGAATCATTCCGCCGTAGTTAAAGCAACACATTTCCGGGCAACGCGCAAAAACGGTGTCGAGCAGTTGTTCAGAGTAACGATCAATGGGAAACGCTCCGCTTTGATCTACCCAACCGCCTTTATTCACGCCGGGCTTTAGATTATCCATGAAGCGCATGATGTCGTAGCTCAAATAAGGTTGAAGATGTTGTTCCTGTCCGACCCAAAGCCGGGATTCAGTTCCTGAAAACATGCCGTCGGCAATGAGCGGAACTTTCTCGGTGTCGTTACCCATGCCGGCGTATTGGTCATACCAATTGGCCATCTTGATGATAACTTTGCATTTGGGATTCACCGCCTTTGCCGCGCCAACGATCAAATCCTTCGTCACTTCGCGCATGGTTTCCAAACGATATTGGGTCCATGATTTTTTGCCTTTGGCCTTGATGTCCTCATCGCTCTTGCGATCAAAAAAGAAATAATCGTCGAGCAGAATTTCATCGAAATGACGCGCGGCCATTTCCACGGCTTTTTTTGCGAACGCGCGATTTTCCGGGTTGGCATAATCGAAACCTTGATAGCCATTCGCTTCACTCACGCTGAAAGCCAGCCCGCCGCAAACCTGCACGCCTTTGCTCTGATAAAATTTCTTGAGCTTCTCCAAACCCGCTTCATCCACGAGCGTATGGTTGCGCATGACCTCGATGTAAATTTTATCAATCTTGAGATTGCGCGTAAGATTGGACCAGGTTTCAGCCGGATCAAGGCTACCGTCCATCAGGCGTTGCACCGTTCCTTGAGTTGCGTAAGTTGAAACAATGAAACTTTTGTAATGTCCCTGCGCCCGGGCAGAGACAGCTAATGTTCCAATCGCCAGAAGAACGACGAACGATTTTATGTATTTTTCCATAAGTTGTGAAGGTTGGCATTCTTGTAATGTTTTGTAAAATTTGGAATAACGAGCATGGTGTAACCTGGATTCCAGAGACCTCTAGTTCTGCCAATGCCGGTGACGCATGGAGTGGCGTGCCGGTAATGCTCACGCGCACGGAGGCCACGCGCGTTGTTAATGGCGGATAGAGGTTGAGCCTTCGCATCATTCGCGGTTTTGGTTTGATCGGAAATTAACTTCCAACGACTGCTGCTGTCGTCCGAAATTTCGACGCGATAACGCCGGTTGCCGTCGAACGGAAACGAGAGCCTTACGTTGCTGACGGTCACAAGACGTTCCAACTCCACATGAAATTCGCGTCTTTGCATTTAATTCCTTTCTTTTAGTATATTCGTTTGTTCTTTTAAGCAGATTCAAAAATCCGGCATTCAAGACCGCGTGTCGCGATGAAGAATTGTTCCGCTTGCATCATCACGGCAGGCACTTGATCAATGTCGGGCATAGGTTCTTCGAACATATTATTCATAAATTGCCAGTAACGGTCATTGGCAGCTTGAGCCGGATGTCGTCCGATGCCGCGCCAATGAGGAATTCATATTTTCCCGGCTCAACCATGTATTGCTTTTTCTCGGTGTCCCAGTAGCGCAGGCGTTCGGCAGGGACTTCAATCGTAACGCGGCTTGATTTGCCGCTCTTCAGATGCACGCGGACAAAACCGCACAGCGCCAATTTCGGCTGTGGAACCGTCGGGTTGATATGGCGGAAATAAACCTGCGCCACCTCGTCGCCATCTAGTTTGCCAGTGTTTTTCAACGTGAACGTCACTTTCGCCGTGCCATTGGCGGCCAATTTCTTTGACCCCAGCTTGCCGTGGAGGAAATCAAACTTGGTGTAATTCAGGCCATGGCCGAACGCGTAGAGCGGTTTGCCGTTGAAGTAACGGTAGGTGCGGTTGCTCATTGAGTAATCTGTGAAAGCCGGCAGGTCCGCCGTAGCCCGATACAACGTGATCGGTAAGTGTCCGCTCGGATTGACGTCGCCGAACAAGACCTCGGCGACAGCACGCCCGCCTTCCTCGCCGGGATACCACGCTTGCAGAATCGCCGGCAGGTGCTCCACCTCCCACAGTAGTGCTATCGCCGACCCGCTACAGTTAACCATGATGACCGGTTTGGCGGTGGCATAGAGCATCTGGATGAGTTTTTGCTGCACCGCAGGCAGTTCAATCGAATCGCGATCAAACCCTTCGCCTTCCTGCGCCGGAGTGATGCCACCGACATAAATGATGATATCCGCATTGGCCGCATTGCGGAGAGCTTCTGCGTAGAGATCTGACACCGGACGGGTCGTATCGTTATCCTGGCGGCTCCACGCGGCAATTGCCGTGTTGGTGGTGACCGGACTTCCTGGAGCAAAAGTGACTTCGATGTTCGGCCCGGCCAATTGCTTGATGCCGTTCAGAATTGAGACCGGATGCGACGCCGTCCCGTGGTAATTGCCATACAACATGGATACAGAGTTGGCATTCGGTCCGATGACGGCGATGTGTTTGGTCTTCGAACGGTCAAGCGGAAGGATGCCGTCATTCTTCAGCAGCACCAAGGATTCTTCGGCAATTTTGAGCGCCAACGTGCGGCTCGCAGGCGTGTCGTTTTGGTCCATGCCGGTGTGTGAATACGGGTCTTTGTCCGGCGGATCGAACAGGCCGAGTTTGAAACGCGTCCAGAGCGTGTAATACAAGGCCTGGTCAATTTCCTTTTCGGTGATTAGCTTTTGTTGGACCGCGCGCACCAAGGCGTTATAATCTCCGCCGCAACAGAGATCGCAGCCGGCCTTGACCGCGTCGGCGGCGGCTTCTTCAGGCGTGTTCACATAATGATGCTGAACTCGGCCCCAAATGTCGCCAATGGCGCCGCAATCCGACACGACGTAACCGTCAAATCCCCATTGCTTGCGCAACAGGTCCGTCAGCAGAAACGAGCTGGCGCAGTCCGGCACGCCGTAAAGCGCGCTGTAAGCGCCCATGACTCCCCCCACTCGTCCCTTCCGCACCGCCATCTCAAACTGCGGCAGATACGTCTCATACAAATCGCGTTGCGACGGCTCGGCATCGAAGCGGTGGCGCTCCGATTCCGGACCGTTGTGAACCGCGTAATGTTTAGCGCAAGCCATCGCCAGCATGTAATTCGGGTCGTCACCTTGTATGCCTTTGATGAACGACACGGCGAGCGTGCCCGTCAGGAACGGGTCTTCCCCATAGGTTTCCTGGCCACGGCCCCATCGCGGGTCGCGGAAAATGTTAATGTTCGGCGTCCAAAACGTCAGGCCGGTCCACCATTTCGAGTCGCCATTATGTTTCGAGGCGTAATCATTGAACTTCGCGCGGCCTTCAACGCCGATCACATGTCCTTCCTGATGAAGTAACGAAGGATCCCAAGTGGACGCCATGCCAATGGGCTCCGGAAAGACAGTGGCGATGCCGTCGTTGGCGACGCCGTGCAACGCCTCGTTCCAGTAATTATACGCCGGCAGGCCGAGCTGCGGAATCGCCGGCGCGTCGTTTTGCAACTGCGCGACTTTTTCAGCCAACGAT
>JGI20207J14881_1000604_pt1 | contig 12990 bp, 13 predicted proteins | sample NGESurdeep092012_4_FD_14881 | JGI IMG/M metagenome (IMG submission 14881)
GAGGAACGCCCGTAAGTATCCTGTCATTGAAAGATAGGTTGGCGCAATTAGGCAACGAAAGAACCAATGCATGTAAATAGGTAGAACGATGAGAATATAAAACTCCTTTAGGCAAGCCAGTAGTGCCACTTGTGTAACACATGCCACAGGCATCATCTTCGTTTACCGGCACCCATTCAGCATCATCGGGCGCATCAGCTATCAGTTCCTCATAATCTATGCAAGGTTTCAGTTCCGTTGTAAAACCTTTGGGCGCATTTAAAATAATGTACGCCTCTACAGTTGGAAGCAATGAAGCAATCGGTTCAATCAGCGGTACCAGGGTGGCATCAATAAAAATAAACCGATCCTCTGCATTGTTTATAATGAATTCCGTTTGTGATTGTGAAAGCCTGATATTAATAGTATGGCAAATGGCGCCGCAACCCGGTATGCCGTAGTACAGTTCCATGTGCTGGTAATGGTTCCAGGCATATGTGCCGATGAAGTCTCCCGGTTTTACGCCGAGCTTGTTTATCAATGCATGCATGAGTTTTTTGCTTCTTTTGTACAAATCAGCATACGTGTAACTATGCCGCGTTTTATCGGGTAAGATACTTATGATCTCTTTGTGCGGAAATACACGGTATCCATGATCCAGAATTGACGGCACCGTCAACGGGTAATGCATCATTAATCCTTCCATAGTAAATTATTTTAAAGAAAGCAATCCGGTGAGAAAGAATTACTAAATATAATCCATTTGCATAATAAAAATATAATCAATGATTTTTTGACAATCTTCAGACGTTCAGTTTTTAAATGGCAAGAAATTTCTTCTTCGCACCCCAATGGCTGCGTTACTTCATGGTTCATTTTACCGCAAACAATTAACTGAAAGTTATTACAACACCTTGCAAAGGCACTGAAATAAAAGCAGGATATTTGCTAAAAAATTATGGCAGGGCCCTTTGTCAGAAACAAATAATTCTAACAAAGAAAACGCCTTCGCTGATAAAATGAATTATGTTTTGTACACAAAAGTTATTTATGAGAAGAACCATTTTGATTGGGCTTTTCTTTTATCTTCCGTTTCAATCCATGGCCTGGGGCCTTTTAGGCCATCGTATTGTGGGCCAGATTGCTGATAGCTATCTTACACCCAAAGCCAGGAGTGCCGTTCAACAAATTTTAGGAACTGAATCTATAGCGATGACCAGCAACTGGCCGGATTTTATAAAATCTGATCCAGCCTACAACTATCTTTCCTCATGGCATTATCTGAATGTGCCCGATAGTCTGACTTATCCCGAGTTTCAGTCTTATCTTAAAAATGATACTGCTGCAGATGCCTATACAAAATTAAATTTCATTATCAAACAATTAAAAAATAAAGGGCTACCAAAAGATAAAAAACTATTATACCTGCGTTTGCTGATACATATCGTGGGCGATATACACCAACCAATGCATGTAAGCCGCAAAGCCGACCTGGGAGGCAATTTAATTAAAGTATTATGGTTCAACCAACGCACCAACCTTCATAGTGTTTGGGACGACAAACTCATAGACTATCAGCAATTGAGCTATACCGAATATGCAAAAGCCATTAATCATACCACTCTTGCACAAAGAAGAAAATGGCAACAAGAGCCCATTAGTGAATGGCTGTACGAGTCATATGCCATCAGTCAAGAGTTATATTCGGAAATTACCGTACCGAATCAAAAACTTAGCTACCGTTATAATTTTGATCACGTTGACACATTGAATGAACAGTTATTGAAAGGCGGCATTAGACTGGCAGGATTGCTTAACCAAATATTTGGCAGTTAGATATGAACCGTTCTTAATTCTTATGAACTTGATACTTTTTATTTTACCGCCTCCAGCCTGCCTTTCATCTTATGAGAATGAATCGAGTGTGATAAGCAAAGCATTATTTATTTAATAAAATGTTTCTTGATTTTCCATCTGCACCGATGACTTTGATTTGCGGTGAACCGGTATTATCTACATATATTTCCATCCTCGGCTTACCTGTAGTATCATAAAGAAAAAGGCCAGACTGATTATTTAAAGTGCGGCCAATAAATAACCTTCGCCTACTTCCCTCACGCGCCCAAAGTTCATCCATTTTTTGTTTTTGCAAAATACTGTCCTTCATCTTTTTAATAGCTTCATATTTATCCATAAAACCCAACAGACTGCTACCTTGTGGAAATTCATTAATGACCAACCCCCGCCTGGTATTCCTTTGCCCATTGGCATATTCTTCCGAATTGACGATTTGAACTACCTGGTCATTATTGTAATTATCCATGGTAAATGACATGAAGGAATTAATCGCTTTATTGGTGTCATCAACTTCATAAACCAACCCTCCACATTCATTTCCTTCATTATTAAAAAAGATAATTCCCGATGGTCTTTTTCTTTGAGGTAAATCCTTTCCGGCCATTCTTCCCGAATGCTGCCTTGTTTCATTACTTATTACCATTCGAAGACTTCCGTCTTCACCCACTACATTTATTCGCTTCACCGTAAGTTCATCAATATTTTCTTCCCTTCCGGTTTTCCTGAAAGAACTAAAGGCAATATATCCAAATATAAAAAGCGTGAAAACGGCATAGCCAGTTAAAAAATTGATCCTGTTTTTTAATTTCTTATCCATAGTATTCGTTTTATTGACTAACGAAACTAAAAAATAATTTGTTATCTGAATTAGGTAGGACCTGGAATGCAATTCAAGGAATTATTTTTATAAAAACAGGATTCTTTGTTTTTTTTTAGTTTACTGCTACTATATTTTTAATAAAGTATGATGCTTTGGGGAAAAAGAGTACCAATTTATTTTTGATCCTCTTTTTTATTTTGAACATCAGTAAAGCAATAAAAAATAAAGATTTTTATTTTCTTTTTTAAAAATTTCAATAGTTGAATTATTGGCTAAGAATATAGTAACGAACAGTCACAGATCGGAAGACCTGCAAGGCGGCGCAAGACGCTAGATTTTATCATTAAAAGAAATCCTGCAGTTGAGACCAGTGATCTGTTAAGTATTTTCTTTTATAATAATGAACAACCTCTTGACCTGATGAACATTCGTCAGCTATATGTTTAAGGTAATTTATTGGTTCCTTAGACATACATTACGTCTTTTAGAATTTTTGGACCGATGTATTTACTTAAACCATTTTTAGTAACGATTTCAACTTTTTGGTTTCCAAAAATGGTTTCAACAATATCGTACACTGCCATAAAATTATCAAAATTCTCTCTTCCTGGTTCAAAGTCTATCAGTAGATCAATATCGCTTGTTTCTGAGGGCTCATTTCTTAAATACGAGCCAAACAATCCAATACTTTGAACACCTAATTTCGACAACTCAGGTTTGTGAATCTTTAAAGTAGCGATAATATTTTCTTTATTTGTCATTGTAAAATTTATCTAAAAATTTTTCTCCTCTATTGTGCATCTGCTTACGCATTGATACTAAAGTAAAGTTACAATCTTAATTTTTAATTATAGTACAAGGGGACACTAATCACACACTTTCTTGCGAAGCAACATATGCGTATTGATGACGGGTTATTCTTTTATGAATTAGCTTAAAAAATTCCGTAACAACCAACCTCTCTCCTCCTCTCCTACGCAACTGCCTTATTCACTAATGCTGCAGCTTCGCTCAATAAGATGGCAGATTCTACTTTCAATCCACTTTTATCTATAAGGTCTTTGGCTATTTCTGCATTGGTGCCCTGGAGGCGCACAATAATAGGTATCTCAATATTACCAATGGATTGATATGCGTCTATGACACCCTGTGCTACGCGGTCGCAGCGTACGATGCCACCAAAAATATTAATAAGGATCGCTTTTACTTTCGGGTCTTTTAAAATAATTCTGAATCCCGCTTCTACAGTTTGTGCATTGGCAGTACCGCCTACATCCAAAAAGTTAGCAGGTTCTCCCCCACTCAATTTGATCATATCCATTGTAGCCATCGCAAGCCCCGCGCCGTTTACCATACAGCCTACATTACCATCGAGCTTCACAAAATTCAAATTATATTTTGCAGCTTCTACTTCGGTAGGATCTTCTTCAGTCACATCGCGCAAAGCAGTAATATCCGGATGACGCAATAAGGCGTTGTCATCAACATTCATTTTGCAATCCACAGCAATTATTTTTCCATCGCTTGTTTTAAACATAGGGTTGATCTCAAGCATGCTGCAATCAAGCCCTACAAAAGCATTGTATAAATTGGTTACAAATTTTACACAATTCTTAAAAGACGTTCCGCTCAGTCCCAGGTTGAAAGCGATCTTCCTCGCCTGGAAAGATAACAATCCGCCGCCGGGATGTACCCATTCTTTATATATTTTATCGGGAGTATCATGGGCCACATCTTCTATATTCATACCGCCTTCAGTACTATACATGATTACATTTTTTCCTTTTGACCTGTCCATTAAAACAGATAAATAAAATTCCTTTACGGGTTCAGCGCCATCATAATATACGTCTTGCGCAACGAGTATTTTATTTACCAGTTTTCCTGCTTCACCGGTTTGTACCGTTACTAAAGTGCCGCCAAGAATATTTTGTGCAATAGTTTTTACATCGTCAAGGCTTTTTGCAACAGCTACCCCTTTTTGTTCCGTTCCTTTTATTTTTCCTTTGCCCCTGCCACCCGCGTGTATCTGGGCTTTTATCACTGCAAACTTGCTTCCATACTGACTATTAATAAATCGGTACGCATCTTCTGCTTCTGTAACTGTGCTGCATGCAATTCCTTCCTGTACCGGAACATTGTATTTTTTCAATAATTCTTTGGCCTGGTATTCATGTAAATTCATATTGGAAATTTTTTTGCGAAGATAAACTCTAAAAATTTAATTAGAGTAACTTTCGCCCTATGAAACGACTCGCATTTATTTTAATTGGTTCTATTTTTCTTTTTTCCTGCAACAACTCAAAACGCATTCTTTTGCCGGAAAGAAAAAGTACAGCCATCACCGGAAATGAATTTTATAAAAGCGTGTTTGCAGTGAGCCGCATCGAAAGAGAAACGGCAGCGAAGAATGAGATCATTGGTGGGAATATTCCCTCATTTTTAAGAAAGATGGTAAAAATAAAAACCTCTGTTACTACAAGTGATGGTAAAATCATTCATGCTTATTATTTTGTAATTCCCGATTATTTGTCCATTGGAAGTAATAAAGATTTTGCAAGGATCCCACTTACCCCAATGACAGCGCAATCCATCGCCGACAGCCTGCATTGTTTTTTGCCCACAAGAAAAATGGTAAATGATATTTATAAAGAAGCAAAAGTAAAATTAGAACCGGTGCCTATGTATGCTTTTCGCGACAGCGCCGTAACGATGTACCAGCATAATCTTATAATAGAGGGGTAAAGAAGATTGCGAAAAGGATTGATCGCCGGAATAAAAAAAGATGTCGTAATCACGGTAATGCTTACACGCAGCCTAGAGCCCAACCGTGTAGCTATTTACGGCTGGCAAAAACCGGACGGAAAACCTATACAGCCTTTATACACAGGGCATGTAAACTGGTATGTGGATTACAGTCATGGGATCAGATTGGTTTACAGAACCATTTATGTAAATAAGAAACCTATGGATTACATAGACGTTTTGAAAGATTCCACGCTGAAGCGTTTATTATGTGATGAAGAGTTTTGTGATTGCTACCGGTATGATACAGCCGGCTCATTAAACTAAAGCCTTTAAGAAAACAGCAAAGAAAAAGCAGTTCCTTCTCCTTCTACAGAATGCACCTGGATATTCCCTTTGTGAAGCATCATTATTTGCTTGCAAAGACTCAGTCCAATACCACTGCCGGTCTTTTTAGTACTAAAGAACGGGATGAAAATATTCTCCTGTACATCTTCGGGTATGCCTGTACCGTTATCCGAAACTTTAATGATCACTTTTTGTTTGCCGGATAATGATGCAGACAAAACAATCCTGGCGCCCTCTTTATCTTTCAGCGCCTCTTTGGCATTTACGATGAGGTTAATAAGCACCTGTTCTATAAGGCTGGGATCTACTTCTATCGTTAAGCCTGTTTCTTTCAAAACGATTTCCATTTCAATATTCCTGGGTTCAAGTGTAGGCTCCATCAGCTGATACAGATTTTCAAAAAGATCACGCACATATATTTTCTTCAGATTCGGTTTGGTGATCTTATTCAGATTGCGGTAGGTTTCTGCAAATTTTAATAATCCTTCACTTCTTCTTTTTATCGTTTCAATCCCCAGTTCAAGATCGTGAACCGCGCCATCATTATTTTTAAGGTTAACCATTGATTTTTCCAACCTGTTTTTTAAAGTATCGGCGAGTGAGGATATGGGCGCAACAGAATTCATGATCTCATGCGTCATCACGCTTAATAATTTTTGCCATGCTTTGGATTCCGTTTGATCTAACGCTTCATTAATATTTTGAAATGCAATCAGCATAAATTTTTTACCATCGGTTTGAAAAGCAGTTGCTGATAATAATATTTTAAATGAACTGCTTTCCAAATGGACCGTAGCAATTTTACTTTCAGCCGGTTTCAATGAAATCACTTCCTGGTACAATCCTTCATCTCGTTTATGCAATGAAGAAATTGTTTTTAAATAAGGTAATTGTAACAGCCGTTTCAGTGATTCATTCATCCAGATTACTTCTCCGTTTTCAATGCCATACGAAAGAATGCCGGTATCTACCAGTTCCAATATTTTTTGTAAGTATTGATGGGTGGTTTCTTTTTCTTTACTGATATCTTTAAAAGTATCCGTGATCTGGTTAAAGCCCTGGCGCATTGGCTGCAACTCCACGGGGGCATGTTTTACATCAAAATACCTGGAGAAATCACGATAGTGTACCGACTCTACAAACTGGTTCAGTTCTTTATGTGCTTTATGTTGAAAACGATACAACTCAGCCATTTGATATATGACCACCGGGGATATTAATACAAGAAAAATGTATGGCCCCCTGAGCAATAAAAAACTCAGGATCATTATTGTAATGAACAACAAAAATATTCTTATAAATATTCTAAATTCTAATCGTTTTTGCATATTGTAGAAATAGAAATAATAACTAATAACAATACCCCGCTAATCAGCCTTTGCAAAAACCTGTAAACGGAAACCCAACTGATGCATTATCTTTTCGCAATCTTCCCAGGTAAGTCCAAAGGCCTTTACATCAGCGCTTCCGATACGTGCCAGAATATTTCTGACCGAGGATTTGTTATCATCCTCAAAATCGTTACGCATCAATGCTTCTTCAGCCCAATCTACAATTTCCTTTAAAGTTAGGCCACGTTGCAGATATGATAAAACCTTTTCTGATATTATTTTCTTTGTAATCATTATTATTTTAATTTTTTATGCCCTTTGTCTATGGGATATTTTTCATGTATCTCTTTTAAATTTCCTTTTTCGTCATAAATCGCTTGCCAAAATTTAATCGTAATCTCATTTGCATCTGTTTCTTTTAAATATCTTGAGATTCATCCAAATCGTCCGGAAATTTCAAAAGAATAAATCCTTCCACCATCGGGTTTATCAATCCATACATTAAACTCTTTTTCATTGCCCAATCTTTTATGCTCACCCATATATAAAATTACGATGTTTTATTGTATAAAAAATTAAACATAAAAGTTTACAAGAATTAAACAGGATTGCTCTAAAACACAATTCGTAACATTAGTACAAAAAATGGTCTAAATATTCAACAACCTTATAAACGATGCATAGTTGTGAAGATATAATGAGTATATAAATTGTTATATTCTATTTTCATTTTTTTTGTAATTAAATTAATTTGGAAATAAGGTAATAAGGTCGAAATAGTTTTTATATTTTATTTTCTTCTATACAACTAAGCCGCCGGCATCTTGAGTTCGCTCAATTTTCTTTCAAGGTAGGCAATTTTGGCCTGCTTGTATTTTTGTTGGTATTGCTCTAAATCAAGCGGTTTGAATTCTTCTTTATAACGGATCATTTTATAATAAATAGTAGCAATTTTGTTAGCGGTTGCCACAACCGCATATTTATTGCCGCCCTTTGCTTTCTTCCTTCTAAAGTAATCTCCCAGCCAATGATCACTTTTTTGAACTGAATTGGCAGCATGCCGGAAAGCCTGACTCGCTACCCCTGGTTTCTTTCTCATCAATTTGCTACTGATGGTTTTACCACCAGAGATTTTATTATTAGGGCAAAGATTTAACCATGATGTAAAATGCGATTCATCTTCCCATTTGCTTAAATCTGTTCCTACCTCTCCAAGCAACTCCAGTCCACCTATATCACTCAAACCAAAAATTGCTAAGACATCAACTCCGTGTATTCTTTCCAAATATCCTCTTACATCAAACTTCGGATGATTCTTAGCTTTTGCTTTCTTTTTCTTTACAACTGATTCATCTTTTTTTTCTTTGCCGGATTCTATTATTCCGTCATTGCGACTTGCTTCATATTGTTGCAATTGTTTTTCTATTTGTAAATCGCAAACTTCAATGTGCTGCTTATAAGTCTTGTACAGTTCATAGTTCTGTCCTAAAGTGAACAGGTGTTCATCCCGCCAATTTCCCTGCAATGATTTTTGTATAGTTTCATGACTGGCCTTTATTCGACGATCTATGAATGGTAGAAAATTGGCTGCGTTACGTTCTCCCGCAATGATAGCTTCAATCACTGCTGTTCCTGTTTTTCCTGTAATGTCATCAATTACGGTATGAAATTTTATGTTCATCAACTCTAAGGATTTTTGCATCCGGTTAATAAAGCGGCTCATATCCTGCGTTAATGATTTACGGAACCTTACCAATGTGCGTAATGCCTCTTGCTCATCTCCCGGCAAATACGAACTTCTTAATAATCCACAACTGTGTAATTTTTGTATCCACATAGCATCATCTTCGTCTGTTTTTCTGCCGGTTACATTTTTTACATGTTTTGAATTAACGAGGTACACTTCAAAACCGTTTCTGACAAGCATAGCAAATAAAGGCTTCCAATAAACTCCGGTGCTTTCCATTGCTACCGTTTCAATAAGACAAGTTTTTAGCCATAACACGATAGCTTCTAAATCGCAGGTCATAGTACCAAACTTTTTTACTCGTTCTTTATCTCTGCCTTCAGGTACGGCAACTACATGTTCAGTATCACCGACATCTATGCCTGCTGCATGCGGATTAACTAATGACATCTCTACAATGTCTTTTTGCTTCTCTGTTTTTTTTACTTTCTTTTTCATAAATTTTTTAATTTTATGTTTTACAAAATAAAAGCTCTTTGCCTGGCAGCTTCACAAAAGTTAATCTTCTATCGAAACCTCTAACGGTTAATTTGAAACTTAAAGAACTGACAGAACCAGACTACTAATTGAAATTAAATTCCAATGAAAAAAATGGTCTAACTGCAAAGAGCTTTTTGATTACATTGCAAAGCTATTATTTACAGTTGTTTTTAGCGAAACATCGGCGCGCCTATAGAGGGACTACTAAAGGAATCAGTTCTTTTGTAAGTGCATCTCCCCAGGGGCCGTTGTTATCGCTGTTGGCATATACCGAGTGTCCGCCGGGGCAATTACCATCAAGAAAAACACGGATGCAGGGGGTAGTATCTATAGGTTCGCTTGGCATGTTCTTTCCTGACCAGGCATGGTAATCGCCGCCGTAGCCGGATATCCAATACAGCACCGGAAATTTTCTTTCAGGTTGTTCAAAATATTCTTTTGGTAATATTACAGCAGCATTTACAGTAGTGGGCCTTTTATAAAATGCGGTCAACAGTGCTGAAGGTGCTTTCATTTCTTTTACAAATTGGGTTTCGGTAAAGAATGGTTTTTTAATTACTTCACCGCACACGATATTAAAATCCTCGCTCGTATTTTTAGAAATCGATACTATTACAGGATCGCTGTATATATTGCCAGGGCTTTCCGATATAGAACGGCCACCTTCATTTCTGTCCCAAACCACCTGTGCATTATATATTCCTCTTTCAATATCAGAAAGCGGAACCGCATAAGATAGCGCTGCATCATCAAACACCACTTCGTCATTGGGCTTTACATTTTTTACTGTAATGGAAAAACAGGGGAATTTGTTAACACCTATCATTTGGTCTTTCGGGCTTCTATAATCTTTGGAAAGATATAAAAACACCTTGCCCGAAAAGTTTGCTCCCGATGCAGCAGGAGTAAAACTAACTGTAATTTTTTGGCCAATAGATTGTAAGCAACAGATGGTTACTATGCAAAGTAAAAAGGCTTTTTTATGCACGATCATTTATTTAAATATTAAATACCAACGCCAGTATTCTTACCTGGAATAAAGACGTTAGCATTGGTTAATTATGGTTCGGTTACAGGTAAAGGAAATTGGGTCCATACCTGGTCTCCCGGCCTGTCAATAGGCAAAGTATTTAACAGGTTATACCTGCGTAGATCAATCCATCTGTGGCCTTCAAAAAACAGAGAATATCTTCGTTGTTTGAGCATTTCAGTAATCAAAGCAGGCTGTGTAACTGCTCCGCTATAGTTTGGCAGGCCATGACCGTTCCTGATTATATTTAAGGCGGTAACCGCTTCAGGTAAATGGTTCAATTGAATATTTGCTTCTGCGTAAATAAGAATTAATTCTTCATTTCTTATAATGGCTATAGGAGCTGTACTGGAAGTATATACCCACACGTCTCTGTTGCTGGTAAGGCCGCTAAGTGATGCAGGTGAAATACGAAGGGTCGCCTTGTTGATCCTGTCATCGCCTCCTTCGATATCTGCAGCATAAGAAGGATGCGCTACCCTGACTTCTCCTGTTTGGTTTTGAGGGATGAAAACGGGATTTAGCTGGTCGCCGGAGCCTGTTCCAAATTCATGATAAACACCCATATTAAAATTGCCATTCAATGCAAAAAAGGATGCATTGAGATCGTCAAGCGCTGTTTGCCAGTTGCCCTGGTATAAACTTATCCTCGCGGCAAGCGCACGGTTAAACTGCGTTAATCCCGCAGCATCGCTGAAACCCGTAAATCCTGCTAAAGAAAAGGAAATTGTGGCATTGCTAAAATCAGTCTTTGCCGAATCAAGCAGCGAGGTAATTGCCGCCAATCCGTCAGTATAACTCACAAAGGGGCCAAGATCATCAGGATCTGCAACATTTATCCTTATACCATTTGTATCGGTAAGGTTAAGATTCATTAAAAGCTGGTATGCTTTAATTGTTCTGGCAAAACCAATATAGCCTTCCCTTTGCGCACTTGTTATACCAGTAGAATTGGTAGCCGCCTCAATAAGTACATTACAGTTTTTTACTACACTATATCTTGCAGCCCAGGGATCAGTAATATAAAAGTTGCTGCCATTTAGTGTGTAACCATTAGCGCCCGGTAAATCTAAAACATACCGCGGCTCTGAGTTTGAGAAACGGTAAACTTCCCTTCCGATAATACTCACGTCATCGAGGTAGAAATTAAGCGAATTTCTCATCCCGGATTCTGTACCGCTTACCAGGTTATTTAATTGGCTCGTTGAGGCATTTTTTGTCAGATCCCCAATTGTGCTACCATTTAAATCGCCATAGTTTTTCTTACACGACGTAAAAAGAAGTAATGCACAGGAAAACAGTAATATATTTATTTTAATATTTCGTTGCATGATCATTATTGTTAAAAGGGTTAAAAACTTAGTGATACGTGAAGGGCTGCCTGCTTGCTTGATGGATATGGATCCAGATCCACACCCGATGAGAAGCCTGTACCGAAATTAGACACCTCAGGATCATACCCTTTGTATTTGGTAATGGTAAAAAAATTGTGAAGCGACGCACCGACATTTATTGTTTTTATAAAAGAAACCGGCGATTTTCTAATGGTATAATACAACCCGATCTCGCGAAAACGTAAGTAAGAAGAAGTTTCAACAGTTTGCTGTGCATTTCTTCCAATCTGCATCGCTTGAGTCACCCCATAAGGCAGCCCGGATTTGGTTGGATTGTCAAAGTCAGCGCTTGTACTGCCAAATACGTTTTCAAGAGAAGTAACATTAACATTTTGGCCGCCATATTTCCAATGAATTAAGAAACGCAGGCTTAATCTTTTATTCAACGTGATGTCATTATAGGTACTCATTTGGAACTTTGGTTCCGCATCGCCCAATGGGCCAACTCCGTGCCCGTTAAGTCCGACTATTTGAGTGGCTGATTTGCCTTGTTCAATCTGATAAGTACCCAGCATTACGCCGCCGGTCGAACCCAGTTGAACAGGAGGAACGATCAGCTTCGTTACTTTCGAGCGGTTAAGCCAGAAGTTTACCGACGTATTCCACACTATATTATTTGATTCCACCGGTCTCGCGTTCATTCCCAATTCGACACCGTGATTTGTCAGGTTGCCCGCATTGATCCATTGCTGCGCAAAGCCTGATGATGGCGGTGGTGTGGTCAGCAAAAGAAAATCATTAATATCCTTGGCATAGTACGTTAATTCAAAACCCAACCGTCCTTTGAGCAGGCTGAAATCTATACCTGTCTCGAATTCCGTTTGACGCTCGGGCTTAATGTCCGGGTTACCTTCAACAGAATTAACTAACAGTCCCGGATACCCGGAAATATTAGATATACCAAACGCCGTGAATTTGCTCCCGTATGCAGGCACATTGTTTGCCTGCCCGTATGCAGCACGCAACTTTATATTTTCAAAAAGACCCTGCTTCACCAGGCCCATATCAGTAAGATTCCAGGAGATACCGGCTTTCGGGTACAGGTAATATTTTGAAACATCACCATTATTGCTCGACTGGTCGAAACGTAATCCGGCAGTCAGATAAATTGCATTAATAATTTTGGCTTCTTCCTGTATAAATATACCGTTGTTGAGAAACTTGTTACGGGTTTGTGTCGCGCTTAGCGCACCGGCCTGGTCAACGTTTGATTGCCCTGCAATGATTTGGGATGCTACGTTCAACAGGTTATTATAATC
>JGI20207J14881_1000612_pt1 | contig 12905 bp, 15 predicted proteins | sample NGESurdeep092012_4_FD_14881 | JGI IMG/M metagenome (IMG submission 14881)
GAAGATGAATCGCGGTAGCGGCGGCAGCCGGAACTCGACGTTCTCGGCGCTCGACAAGACATCTTCGTAAAGACGCAGGACAGGGTGCATTTCTTTGTATTCTCCGGCGAGACGTTAGACTGTCATCGCCGGGCTTGTCCCGGCGATCCCGATAAGCAGGGCAGAACCTTCCTAAGCGGGATGGCCGGGTCAAGCCCGGCCATGACAATCGAGAGGTGCGGCCTCAGGCCTCTCTTTTGACCGCGCGCCAGCCGATGTCGCGGCGCCAGAATCCCTCCGGCCAGCGAATGCGGTCGACAGCGGCATAGGCGCGACTCTGCGCTTCGGCGACATTCTTGCCGCGCGCGGTGACGTTGAGAACGCGCCCGCCATTCGCCAGGACGCGATCGCCGTCTGACTTAGTGCCGGCGTGGAAGATCTCGACGCCCTCGACCTCGGCCGCTCCGGCCAGTCCCGCGATCACGCTGCCCTTGGCGTAGTCGCCGGGATAGCCGTTCGCCGCCATCACCACGGTGAGCGCGGCATCGTCGGCAAGCCGCAGCGAGAAGTTTTTCAATTGTCCGTCGCGCGCGGCGATCAGCGCCGGCAGCAGGTCCGACGTCAGCCGCAGCATCAGCACCTGCGTCTCCGGATCGCCGAAGCGGACATTATATTCGATGAGCTGCGGCCCGTCTTTCGTAATCATCAGCCCGGCGAACAGCACACCCTTGAACGGCGCGCCCATGACGTTCATCGCGCGCACCGTCGGCTCGACGATCTCGCGCATCACGCGCGCGTTCATCTCCGTGGTCATGATCGGCGCCGGCGAATAGGCGCCCATGCCTCCGGTGTTCGGGCCTTTGTCGCCGTCGCCGACGCGCTTGTGGTCCTGCGCCGAGCCGAGCGGGATCGCGGTCTCGCCGTCGCACAGCGCGAAGAACGACGCCTCCTCGCCGACGAGGCAATCCTCGATGACGATCTCCCAGGCGCGCTTGCCGCTGCCGAACATCATGTCGATCGCGGCTTCCGCTTCTTCCAAAGTCGCCGCAACGACGACACCCTTGCCGGCCGCGAGCCCGTCATCCTTGACCACGATCGGCGCGCCGCGCTCGCGCACATAGGCCTTCGCATCCGTCGCGCTCTTGAAGCGCTTGTAGGCGGCGGTCGGAATGTCGTTGGCCTTGCACAGGTCCTTGGTGAAGCCCTTGGAGCCTTCGAGCCGCGCTGCCCACTTGCTCGGGCCGAAGCTCTTCAGGCCCGCGGCTTCGAGGTCGTCGGTGATGCCGGCGCACAGCGGCGCTTCCGGCCCGACCACGACGAAGTCGATCTTCTTGTCGTTGGCGTAGGCGATCACCGCTCTGTGGTCGGCGATATCGACGGCGGCGCACGTCGCGATCTGGGCGATCCCGGCATTGCCGGGGACGCAATAGAGCTTGGTGCAGAGGGGACTGGCGGCGATCTTCCAGGCCAGCGCATGCTCGCGGCCGCCGGAACCCAGGATCAGAATGTTCATGCCCGCATCGTCTCCCGGGTCTTGCCCGGGCTTGACCGGGGTACCTTATCCATCTGAAACAGGGTTTCCCTTCGCCCCGCAAGAGATTCGGCCGTGATGGCAGAGCCTGCGCTGAAAAACGCTGTGGAATGGACCGTTTCCGAACTCTCGGCGGCGCTCAAGCGNACNGTCGAGGACGCCTACGGNTATGTCCGCGTGCGCGGCGAAGTGTCCGGTTTCCGCGGCGCCTCGCCCTCAGGCCACTGCTACTTCCGCCTGAAGGACGACAAGGCGGTGCTGGAGGCGGTGGTCTGGAAGGGCACGGCCGGCCGCATGCGGGTGAAGCCGGAGGAGGGGCTCGACGTCATCGCCACCGGACGGCTGACCACGTTCCCCGGCTCGTCCAAATATCAGATCGTCATCGACAGCCTCGAGCCCGCCGGCATCGGCGCGCTGATGAAGCTGCTCGAGGAGCGCAAGAAGAAGCTCGCCGCCGAGGGCCTGTTCGACGAGGCGCGCAAGCAATTGCTGCCGTTCATCCCGGAGGTGATCGGCGTCGTCACCTCGCCGACCGGCGCGGTCATCCGCGACATCCTGCATCGGCTCGCCGATCGCTTTCCCCGCAGGGTTCTGGTCTGGCCGGTGCGCGTGCAGGGCGAGACCAGCGCGGCGGAAGTCGCCGCCGGCATTAACGGCTTCAACGCGCTGCCTGAGCGCGGAGCCTTGCCGCGGCCCGATCTTATCATCGTCGCGCGCGGCGGCGGCTCGCTGGAGGATCTGTGGTCGTTCAACGAGGAGATCGTGGTGCGCGCCGCCGCCGCCAGCATGATCCCGCTCATCTCCGCCGTCGGCCATGAGACCGATTTCACGCTCATCGACTTTGCCGCCGACTGGCGCGCGCCGACACCGACCGCGGCGGCCGAGAAGGCCGTGCCGGTGCGCTCCGAGCTAATGCTGCGGTTGTCGCAACTCGGCGCGCGCAAGCTGGCCTGCTGGCAGCGCGGTATCGAGCAGCGGCGCAAGGAATTGGCCCTGCTGACGCGCGCGCTGCCGAAGGACATTCTCGGCAGCCCGCGCCAGCAGCTCGACAATCTCGCGGAGCGTCTGCCGCGCGCGCTGCGCGCCAATGCGCAGATCCATCATACGCAATATTCGCGGGTCGCCTCGCGGCTTTCGCCGCAACTTTTGCGCCGCGAGGTCGAGCGCCGCCGCGAGCGCTATGAAAATCTCGACCGGCATCTGCGCGCCAGCCTGTTCGCCAATGCGCAGGCGCATCGCGCGCGCCTGGCGCGTCACCGCGATCGCGTCACCTCCTGCGGCAATGCCGCGCGGCGCGCCATGCGCACGTATCTCGACCAGCGTGCCGCCCGCGTCGAGCGCGCCGAGCGGTTGCTCGTCGCATTCTCTTATCGCGAGGTGCTCAAGCGCGGCTTCGCTTTGGTGCGCGACGGCGACGGCTCTCCGCTGCGCAGCGCCGCCACGGTGGCGAGCGGCGCGCGGCTCGATATCGAGTTCGCCGACGGCCGTCTTGGCGCCATCGCCGACGGCGAGGCCCGCCCGAGGCCGGTTCCAAAGCCGGCCAAGCCGCGGAGCCGCGGCGGCGGGAGTGGCCCGGGCGGGCAGGGAAGCCTGTTCGGCTGAGGGTTTCGCCGGCCTCCGCAAACGATTATCTTGGCGTGACGCGAACCCGGAGGCTGCTTTGCTCAATCGCTATGATCGCTCGTCGATGAACGGCGAAGCCGAGGTGAAATATCTCGACGGCGATTTCCGTGTCGTGCGCCCCGGCGCCTATGTGCGCTGCGCCATCACCGCTGTGCCGATCCCGCTGGAAGAGCTCAAATACTGGAGCGTCGACCTCCAGGAGGCCTATGTGTCGCCGGAGGCGGTATTGCAGCGGCTGAAATCCGGTGCCGGCTAGCGGCCGCGCACCTTCGCCAGCGCCGCGTCAAGTTCGCCGCTCTCCGCGATCTGCATCGTCACCGGCAGCACGTGCGCGCGNTGCNTCAATCCGGCGAGCGCCGGATCGCCGGTCATGCGGGCGCGGTCCTTTTCGGTGGTCAGCAGAGCGAGTGCCTCGCTGTCGGCCGCCATGAGCAGTTCGGCCGCCTCTTCGGTGGTGAAGCGATGATGATCCGGAAAAACGCGCCGCGCCGCGACCGTGATGCCGACGGCTTCGGCGGTAGCGAAGAATTTGTCCGGATCGCCGATGCCGGCAAAGGCGAGCACAGCACGCGTGATGGCGCCGGCACTTTCCGGATGCGGCACCAGCCGGCCGCGCCACACCGGCCGCCCGCGTGCACCAATATCTGCCGCCACGCCCGCGCCGCCGTCACCGTCGCCGACGACAAGCAAAGCATCGACGCGCGCGAGNTGCACCGCGAGTGGCGCCCGCAACGGACCGGCGGGAAACCCGCAGCCATTGCCGATGCCGCGCNGGGCGTCGATTACGGCCAGCGAGAAATCCTTTTCGATTGCGCCGTTCTGCAAGCCGTCGTCCATGACGATGATGCTCGCGCCCTCCGCCCTCGCGAGCACCGCGCCAGCGACGCGGTCGCGCGCGAGAATCGTCGGCGCGACGCGCGCGAGCAGCAGCGCTTCGTCTCCGACGTCGGCGGCCGTATCCGCGCTCGCATCGACGCGCTTCGGNCCTGCCTCGCGGCCGCCATAGCCACGCGTCAGAAAGAAGACTCGCTCACCCGCCGCGCTCAGCATCTGAGCGATGGCAATGGCGGTCGGCGTCTTGCCGGCGCCGCCGAGCGTGACATTGCCGATGCAGATGACGGGTACGCCAGCGCGCGCGCCGGTGCGTGTCATCCGGCGCGCGGCGATTGTCCCATAGAGCGCCGCCAGCGGCGACAAGAGGGCCGAGAGCAGCCCCGCCTTGCGCCACCAGAAGCGGGGCTCACGCATGGGCGTTGTCCCGTCGCCGTTGCACTTTCGTCAGATAGGGTTCGAGCGCCTGCATCGTCCGCTCGAGCGCGCCGCCGAGAGAGTTGACGGCGTTGCGCCCGGCCTGAGCGACGCGGTTGCGCACCTCTGGCTGCGCGAGCATGGTGGAGAACGCGGCCGTCAGCTTCTCGCCGCTGTCGACCGCCTCGGCACCGTGCGCGGCATCGAGCGCCCCGTAGACTTCCTCGAAATTCGACACATGCGGCCCGTGCAGGATGGCGGCGCCGAGCTTGGCCGGCTCGATCGGGTTCTGCCCGCCATGGGGCACCAGCGAGCCGCCGATGAATACGACCGGCGCGACGCGGTAGATGAGGCCGAGCTCGCCCATCGTGTCCGCGACATAGATGTCGGTCGCGGCGTCGGGCAGCGCGCCTTGCGACCGCAATGCGGCCGCGAGCCCGGCCTCGCGCGCCAGGGCAGCGATTTCCGGCCCGCGTTCGGGATGGCGCGGCGCGATCAGGGTCAGGAGATCCGGCGTTGTTGCGCGCAGGCGCTTGTGCGCGGCGATGATCAATTCGTTTTCGCCGGGATGCGTCGAGGCGGCGGCGATCAGCGGCCGGTCGGCGATCGCGGCCTTCAGCGCCGCGAGCGCGGCCTCGTCGGCCGGCGGCGCCGGCACGTCGATTTTGAGATTGCCGCTGACGAAGACGTTGCGCGCGCCGAGTTGGCTCAGGCGGTCGGCATCGGGCGGCGTGCGCGCGAGGCAGAGATCGAAGCGGGCGAGCAGGTGCCCGATCGAGCCGGGCACTTTCTGCCAGCGGCGGAAGGAGCGCTCCGACAGGCGCGCATTGACGAGCACGATCGGCACCTTGCGGCGGGCGGTCTCGATGAGCGCGTTCGGCCAGAGGTCGGATTCGACGAACAGAGCGAGCTGCGGCTGCCAGCGGTCGAGAAATCGGGCGACGAATTTCGGCACGTCGAGCGGAATGAATTGATGGATGACGCCGGCCGGCATGCGCTGCGCCGCGAGCCCGCTCGACGTCACGGTGCCGGAGCTGACGAGGACGTTGAGGCCGCGCGCGCTCAGCCGCTCGATCAACGGCAGCACCGACAGGAGTTCGCCGACGCTGGCGCCGTGCAGCCAGACCAAAGGTCCCGGCGGACGCTCCGCGCTGCTCTCGCCCCGGCGCTCGCCGATGCGTTCTCTCAATTCCTTGCCGCGCGCCAGCCGCCGCGCCAGCAATACGGAGGTCAGCGGCGCGCCCGCCGCCGCCAGGAAGCGGTAAAGCCGCAGGCCGAGTGGCATGGCCTCGTTCACGCAGGCTCGCTCCCGGTGCCATCGGCCAGCGCATAAGCGCGCTTGGTGAGACGATTGAGCTCGCCTTCGACTTCGCGTCGCTTCGCTTCGAGCGTTGCCGCGTCGGAATCGGCTGCAACCCAGATCGGCTCGTTGGCGACCATGGCGATGCGGCTGAATGGCAGGTTAATCGCCGTGCGATCCCAGTTGTTCAATTCCTTGCGCCGGCTCGACGCGATGGCGACCGGGTAGATCGGCCGTCCGGAATGCTGCGCCAGCTTGACGACGCCGAGACCTGCGGCGCGCGCGATTTTCGGCACATCGGCGGTCATGGCGACATTGTAGCCCTGCGCCAACGCCGTCAGCATCTCCGTGAAGGCGACGGCGCCACCTTTGCGGTGAAATTCGCCGTTATGCGCGCCGGAGCCGCGAATGGTGCCGATGCCGAGTTTCTCGGCCGCGATGGCGTTCACCTCGCCGTCGCGATGGCGCGAGATCAAGACCTTGGCGCGAAACCTGGCGCCGTCCTTCTTCACGAAAGGCATGAGGAAGTGCTGGCCGTGCCACATCGCGACGATCGCCGGCGTGAGGACCCGCTCATAGATGCCGGGCGGCTCGATCACCTTGCTGCTCGTGCGCCAGACCAAGCGAAGATACCACGCCCCGAGCGTTCCGACCGTGGTCTGGAACGCCGGCGAAGAGACGATTTGTTTGGAGGACGGCAGAGGCACGCCGGTCAGTGCCCCGGCTTGCCGGTGTCGGGGTCGAGCAGGCGATGCAGGTGCACGATGAAGTAGCGCATGTGCGCGTTGTCGACCGTCTGCTGCGCCTTCGCCTTCCAGGCAGTGTAGGCGGTGGCGTAATTCGGATAGACGCCGACGATATCGACGTCGTCGAGATTCTTGAAGTCGGTGCCGCCGAGGTCGCTGAGTTCGCCGCCGAAGACGAGGTGCAGGAGCTGTCCCGTTTTATGACCCTCGGTCATGAATCGTCCCTTGATGCAATCCCGGCAAGCACGACGCCAGTCTACGCGAACTCCGGCATGCGGTCGCGGACGAGCGCCAGAAACGCGCCATGGCGGGCGGGACCGGCTGCGACCAGCGCGCCATGCACGGTGTGCGGGCGATTGAAGCTGAGCGGGCGGCCGGCAAAGTCGGTCAATAAGCCGCCGGCTTCGTGCACCAAAAGGTCCGCCGCCGCAAGGTCCCAATCGTGGCTGCCGCCGGAGGAAAACGCGACGTCGAGGTCGCCGCTGCCGACCCGCGTCAGGCGCAGGGCCAGCGAGTGGACCTTCGGCTGCGGCAGGATCGCGGGGGTCACGCGGGCGAGTGTGTCGAGCGTGCGTTTCGGGCCGGCGACCTTCGCGCCGGTGAGGTCACTGCCGGACGAGACCGCGATCCGTTCGCCGTTGCGCGTCGCGCCGGAGCCGAGGCCGGCGAGAAACATCTCCTCGGTCACCGGCGCGTAGAGCGCGGCGAGCGCCGGGCGGCCGTCCTCGACCAGAGCGACCGAGATCGTCCAGTCGGGGCGGCCGGCGATGAAGGCGCGGGTGCCGTCGATCGGATCGACGATCCAGACTGTTGAACCGGCGCGCGCAGCCGGATCGTCCTCGGTTTCCTCCGACAGCCAGCCGGCGTGCGGAGCGAGCTGCGTCAGCTTCGCATGGAGGAGATCGTTGACGGCAATGTCGGCCTCGCTGACCGGCGACTTGTCCGCGCCCTTGGTCCAGCGCTTGAACGGCCGGGCGGCGGTGACGCGGGCGAGTTCGCCCGCCTCGNGCATCACGGCTTCGAGCGCTGGGAGAAGATCACTGGCCGGCAACGGTCAGCCCCTCGATGCGGATCGTCGGCGCGTTGATGCCGTGGCGGAAGGTGAGGTCGTTGGCCGGCGTCAGCGAGCGGAAAATGTCGGTGAGATGCCCGGCGATGGTGACTTCGCTGACGGCATAGGTGGTCTTGCCGTTCTCGATCCAGAAACCCGAGGCGCCGCGACTGTAGTCGCCGGTCACCATATTGGCGCCGTGGCCGATGAGATCCGTGACGTAGAAGCCGTCCTTGATGTCGGCGATCAATTCGTCGGGCGAGAGCTTGCCCGGTTCCATGTGCAGATTGCTGGCCGAGGGCGAGGGTACCGAGGAGACGCCGCGCGCGGCGTGGCCGGTGGTTTTCAGGCCCAATTCGCGCGCGGTGGCGCAATCGAGAATCCACGAGGTCAGCACGCCGTCNTCGATCAGCGCCAGGCGTTTGCCGGCGACGCCTTCGCCGTCGAAGGGATGTGAGCGTAAGCCCCGCTTGCGCAGCGGATCGTCGATGATGCGGATGCCGTCGGCAAAGATCTTCTGCCCCATCCGCTCCTTGAGGAAGCTCGACTTGCGCGCGATCGACGCCCCGTTCACCGCGCTCGCCAGATGCGACACCAATGTGCCGGCGATGCGCGGATCGAACACGACCGGCACCTTGCGCGTCGTCACCTTGCGCGGAGAAAGCCGCGCGATGGCGCGCTCGCCGGCGGTGCGACCGATCTTGTCCGGGCTTTCGAGGTCGGACAAATGCCGCACGCTCGAATAGTCGTAGTCGCGCTCCATGCCGGTGCCGTCGCCGGCGATCGCCGTCATCGACACGCCGTGGCTCGAGCCGAGATAAGCGCCGGAAAAGCCGTGGCTCGTCACCAGCACCATGCCGCCGATGCCGGCCGAGGCCGAGGCGCCGCCCGACTTGCTGACGCCCTTGACCGCAAGTCCGGCCTGTTCCGCCGCGCGCGCCGTGGTCTCCAGTTCGCCGACTGTCGGCATGGCGCGGTCGATCAGGTCGAGATCGGGGAACGCGCGCGCCAATTCGCTCTCGTCGGCGAGGCCGGCATATTTGTCCTCCGGCGCGGCGCGCGCCATCGCCACCGCGCGCTCGGCCAAAGCCGCGGTGCCGTCGCTCGACATGTCGTTCGTTGAAACGACCGCCTGCTTCTTGCCGACGAGGACGCGCAGGCCGAGATCGTCGCCCTCGGCGCTCTCGCTTTCCTCGACCGCGCCGTCGCGCACCTCGACCGACACCGACACGCCGCGCACCGCGACCGCGTCGGCGGCATCGGCGCCGGCGGCGCGCGCCGCCTTGACCAGGCGCTCGGCGCGCTCGAGGAGGGCGGACTGGTCGAACAGCGAGGCGGCGGCCGGTGCGAGCATGTCGGATGAGGTCCCGTGTGGCGTCGAGTCGTAAGCTCAAATGGCGCTTTTGGCGCCCGCGCGCAACCGCGTCCGGAACGATTGGCGCCGTTCCCACAACACCTCGTCAATCATCCTCTTTCAGCCGCCGTCAATCATGCGCGCCGGAATGGCCCCTGGCAGATTCGATTAACCGCGAACTTTAAGCGGTTTCCGACGCCCCTCTGGCATTCTCTCTCGTGCGAGCAGGCACATAAGCCCGCCGCGGGAGAGTTTGAGGCGTCAGATGCGAGTTGGCGGATGCCCCGCCGGGTCGAGCCGCGCGCTGCGGCTCGACCCGCATACCCTGCCCCTGCGCTATGCGGCGAGCGACGCCGCTGCCGACGGGCACACCCGAGATATCGAACTGCACCGCGAGCGCGTCGTGTTGCGCCGCTCGGTTGGCGGCATGCGCATGGCGATCAACATGCCGCTCTCGGCCTTCAACGGCGTGGCGCTGCGCATGATGCCGGGCGAGGGCGCCGTCGCCGTCGTGCTGGCGCATGACGATCCCGGCCTGGTGCTGCCGCTGCACATCACCGACGAGGCCGACGAGGCGTTTGCCGAATGGCACGGCTGGGCCGAGGCGCTCGGGCTGCCGCTGCTGGTCGAGGATCAGGTCGGATTCAGGAAGGCATTTCCCAAGCTCGGCGAGATCGCAGCGGGGCGGCCAAGGCCGCGGCGGCGGCGGCGTTCGTCGCTGAAGGCGAGAAGGCCGGCGATTTTTCTGCGGCGGATGGTGGGGCGGATTTCAGACGCGAGCCCGGTGCATCGGGAGCGGGAGATTATTGCGAGGGATTAGGGGGCGGCCTCACATGCCGCGACAGCGATATTGCGGAGTTTCAGGGCACTAGGTCGTTCGGACGCGATTAACCCGAACGATTCTGTGGTAAAATTACCACGCCTTGGTCCGATTTGACGGGCGACCCCTTGAAATTTAAAGAGCGGATCCCCCAATTAGGTTTGTTGTATTATGTCTTGTGTGATGTCGTTAGTTGGCTGTCGATTCGCTCTCGAACCCCTAGGCCGTCCCGGGAGGCACCCATGCCCCTGAAGTTCAGGCCCAAACTCGACAAAATAATTGAACTGTTGCTGTACCTGGCGGAGCGCTGTCCGGGTGCGGATAAGTATCAAGCTGTAAAATTCTTCTATTTGGCTGATCGTGAGCACTTGGCTCGATACGGTCGTCCGATCACGTACGATAATTATTTTGCTCTTTGGTACGGCCCAGTTGCTTCTAAGGCCCTCGATCTTTTGGAGGGAGACAAATGGGTCATGCGAGCGGCAAACGTCACAAAGCTTCCGTTCAAAGTGACTCCCGGAAAAGCGCCGAACGGGAGTGACACGATTTTTATTTCCGACCCGGAACGCGAAGTAAATCTCGACTTGTTCTCGAAAAGCGACATTCGCACTTTCGATGAGGTCATCGATAGATATAAAAATTATTCCTTCAAGCAACTCATGGATATGACTCATGACCATGCTGCTTACAAAGAAGCATGGAATAAGCGACGCGGGGGAGGCGACCGCGCAGAAATGTATTACGAAGAAATGATTGATGATCAGACGCGAAGGGCGGCTTTGGTCGAGGACCTCGGTCCGGTATCCGCAAATATGTGATGAAACTCGGCGAGGTCTATCTCTGGGAGACTGACAAAGCGCAGGGCTACGAGAAGCGCCGGAAATTTCACGTGTATATATGCGATCATGATAATGGCGGCGGCAGTGCTTTTTTGTACATCAACAGCATGGATTGGTATGGAGACTACAAAATTGCTCAGGCTCACTTCAACTTTTTGTCGCATGATTCATTTGTCGGATGCAGTGCTGTCGTTCAATATTCGACGGCAGAACTGAAGGCTGCTGGCCCGCAGCTTGTGGGGCAATTGAGTGAGGCTCACTTGAAGGGCCTACGAGATGCTATTATCGCAGCCGAGACTATGGAGCAGCGAGACGCTAATTGTGTTTGCAAGGCCTTGGCGGTAGCGCTCTAGCTGGCCATTGTGGCCTCAGACGCTAAGCAGAAGCTGACGCGCGAGCGCTTTGGTAACCTGCCAAAAGATTGAAGAATCATTCAAATCGAGCGTTACGCCGTAGCGTAGCTCTTTGGCCGGATGGATGAAGTTGCGATATTCCTTCAGTTTATCGGCTACGTCTTTGGCTGACTCGGTAATCCACTTCAATTCGAATCCTACTTTAATGTACGAATCGAGCATCCATTCTTGATAATTGATGGTTTTGCCGGACGACTTGTCCTTCGGTGCGCCGGCGGCGGAAGTAAGAGGGGTTTTGTCGAACATTCTGTTTGCTCGTGCAACGAATAAGGCTTCCAGCAGGCCGCCCATCATTACGATGGCTGCCAAGTGCGCATCGGCCTTAACGCATTTGGCGCATTCTTCCCAACGGCGCGTGAGAATGTCTCGCATTTGCTGGTTGCCAGCCAATGGCGAGAAGTCAGGTGTATTATCGTCTGTGTTTGCAGTGGGCCTCGAAGCGGGAGCTAGGAGTGCTGCAGTGCGGATCGCAATTAGCGCAGCCTTGGCATCCTTCAATACATCCAGGTAAGTTGTTTTGGCCGCGGATCGTGCACTCGCATCGAGCACGGTTGTGAAGCACTCATCCACCGCGGATAGATCGATCTCCGGTGCGCTAGTGGCCACGACCGGCCGGTGAGTATGAAACCAAGTTTGGGCGGTCGCCTTAAGCGAGGCGACGTCGTCTATCCCGCGAACCTGTCTCGATTGCACTTTGGATACGCGGGATCTGGCGGACGTGGCCTCATCAATTGCGGCTTCAATTGCCTCATGGGCGGTGGGCATGGTCGCGCTCTTTCAAGGACGAGGAGTGCGTCCTATTTCTTTTTGACGCTTGCTTTTCGGGCGGGCTTTTTCTTCCCCTTTGCTGTGTTGTTTCTGCCTTGCCCAGGACTGCCATCAGGAAGCGTGATCGCCACGAGGTTCTCGCCGACAGAGCTGAGCTTGAATTTGCCGTTGCCGGCGCCGTCTAAGTACCCAGCGTTTTTGGCGTTGGTAAGTGTCATATTCCAGCGCGCGACTTGGGCTCGCCCAGCAAGTCGGGCGGCCTCTTTCATGATGTCTGCGTCGATAACCTCTTTCCGATCCTCGGGCTTCGCCTCGATCTGATAGAAGTATGCAACCACGGCGGTGAACTGTTGGTCGCTTTTTGGAGCTTTTATCGCCGTGAACGACCTAATGTCAGTCGAGTGGTCGGCGCCGCTTACCGTGTGTGATTGTGTAGGTTGCGGCGACTGAGTTGACTGAGCCGGGGCCGCTGACGGTGTTGCCGTCGGCGGTTTGAGGCCAAGTGTTTCCATCGCAAATTTCAGCGCCAGCGATTGCTGCTCAGCCTTCATCCCGGTCAATTCCGCAACGATCTTTAGCGCCGCGTCCAGCGGGCTTTTTGTATTGCTGTCCGAGGCCGACGACATACTCTCCTCCCCATTCGTGTGCGTTGTGTTCTGTCTATTGGTGGCACAATTTTTAAGCGAAGAACGCGGGATGTCTAGCCAGAAGAGCAAAGCCCTGCGCGGACCCTGTGAAAGCTGTTGATGCCTTCCATGAAACACATCGGCTTCTTCTCCTTCGGCTACTGGACCCCGTCGCCGCAGTCGCAAGTTCGCTCCGCCGCCGACGCGCTGACGCAGACCATCGACCTCGCCGTTGCGGGCGAGGCGCTGGGGTATTCAAATTGTGCGGTGCTTCCGCAAGTAAGAGTTGAAGGCCGGGTCAAGCCCGGCCATGACGAATGGGAAAATTATGCTTCGCTAATCCGCCCAATGCTGGACGCGCCCCTGGCCCGCATCGAGCGAGCGCAGGCCCTTGTCGATCTCGCTGCGCAAGGCGCGCAGCTTCTCGACATGGGAGAGCAGCGTCCGGCCGATTTTTTCCTGATCCTCGGCCGGCAGGCACTCCACTTCGGCAATGGCTTGTTCGAGCGTTTTGACCATGCCAGCACTATATCAGGTCACCCGACGCAAGACAGCATCCCATGAAACACATCGGCTTCCTCTCCTTCGGCCACTGGACCCCGTCGCC
>JGI20207J14881_1000615_pt1 | contig 12897 bp, 12 predicted proteins | sample NGESurdeep092012_4_FD_14881 | JGI IMG/M metagenome (IMG submission 14881)
CTCTTCGTGGACGTGCACGTGGCACCCGACGCGCACTTCGACCGTCGTGATCGTCACGTGACCACGTCAGTGAGCGTGCCGGTGACCGCGGCGATCCTCGGTACGACCGTCAAGGTACCGACGCTCGACGAACCCGTCACCCTCAAGATCCCGGCCGGAACTCAGTCCGGGACCACCATGCGCGTGCGTGGTCGGGGCGTTCCCGCGAGCGCCAAACACGGCCACGGTGACCTCCTCGTCACGGTCAACGTGGAGATCCCCAAAAAGCTCAACAAGGAACAGCGCACGGCGGTCGAGAAACTCGCCGCGACGCTGCACGAGGAGGTCTCGTGAACGAACGTGAACACCACGCCGTCTACGTGATCTCGGTCTTCGCCGAGATCGCCGGCGTGCATCCCCAGACGTTGCGCAACTACGAGCGCAGCGGATTGTTGAGCCCTCAGCGAACGAGCGGTGGCTCGCGTCGATTCTCCGAGGCCGACCTCGCCGCGCTACGGCGTATCCAAGATCTCACCAATGACGGCGTCAACTTAGAGGGCGTCAAACGCATCATGAAGCTCGAAGGCGATGTCGCGCGGCTGCGCGAAGAACTTGCCACTCGCACCGACGAAGCCCAGACGTCGCTGGCGGCAACTCATCGCCAATATCGTCGCGATCTGGTGCCCGTGCAGAACACCATCGCCGTCTTTTTAGATGCCCAACGGCGTGAACGAGGTGCGACAGGAGGTCCCCGATGAGCCTTGATCCCCAGCGCTGGACCGTCAAGACCCGCGACGCCTTCCAGGGCGCCACGACCCAAGCGGGCGCGGCGGGTAATCCCTACGTCACGCCGGCCCACTTACTGCTCGCCCTCTTGAACGACTCCTCAGGCGTCGCGCGACCACTACTGGTAGCCGCGGGGCTCGACCCGATCGCCATCACCGCGACGCTGAACGAGAAGGTCGCGCGTGAGCCGCGCTCGGTGGGCGGCAGCCAACCCGGGCTCTCACCCGAGGCGCGCCAGGGGCTTGAAGACGCCGACGAGCTACGCGCCGAATTGGGTGACGAATATCTCTCGGTGGACCACGTGGTCGTCGCTTGGGCGTCGATGCTCGGGACCGATCGCGAGAAGTTGCTGAGCGCTCTGCGCGCGATTCGAGGTTCGGCGCGCATCACGAGCGAGAACCCCGAAGAGACGTTCCAGTCACTCGAGAAGTACGGCCGCGACCTGACGGCACTGGCGCGCGCGGGCAAGCTCGACCCGGTGATTGGTCGTGACGACGAGATTCGCCGGGTCATCCAGGTACTCTCGCGGCGCACCAAGAACAATCCGGTGCTCATCGGTGAACCGGGAGTCGGCAAGACGGCCATCGTCGAGGGTCTGGCCCTGCGCATTGTCGAAGGTGATGTGCCCGAGTCGCTGCGCGACCGTCGGGTGGTGGCCCTGGACCTCGGGTCCATGGTCGCGGGCGCGAAGTACCGTGGCGAGTTTGAAGAACGGATGAAGGCGGTCCTCAAGGAGATTGAAGACGCCCACGGCGACGTGGTCGCCTTCATCGACGAGTTGCACACCATCGTGGGGGCTGGCGCCAGTGAAGGCGCGATGGACGCGGGCAACATGATCAAGCCGTTGCTGGCGCGTGGCGAGCTGCGACTGATCGGTGCGACGACGCTCGACGAGTATCGTCAGTACATCGAAAAAGACGGCGCCCTCGAGCGTCGCTTCCAGCAAGTCTTCGTGGGCGAGCCATCGATCGACGATACGGTGGCGATCCTTCGGGGGCTCAAGGAGCGCTACGAGGTGCACCACGGCGTACGGATTCAAGACGCCGCGCTTGTCGCCGCAGCGACGTTGTCGGCGCGCTACATCGCGAACCGCTTCTTGCCCGACAAGGCCATCGACCTGATGGACGAGGCCGCGTCCAAGCTGCGTATCGAGATCGATTCGATGCCCACTGAACTGGACGTCGTGATCCGACGGATCCGTCAACTCGAGATCGAACGAATGGCCTTGGCCCCCGAAACCGACGACGCCTCAAAGGAACGACTGGCCAAACTCGACGAGGAACTGGCCGACTTGAAGGAGCACTTCGACGAGTTGGCCGCAGGTTGGCAGGCCGAGAAGTCCGCGATCCAAAAGATTCAAGGCGCCAAGCAGGAGTACGAGGATCGGCGTGCCGAGTCCGAGCGTCTCGAGCGACAAGGTGACCTGAGCGGCGCGTCGGCCCTGAGGTACGGGACCCTGCCCGAACTCGAAAAGACCATCGACCTCGCGACGCGCGACCTCGAAGCACTGCAGGTCAACGGAGCGTTCCTTAAAGAGGAAGTCGACGCCGAGGACATCGCCGACGTCGTTAGTCGTTGGACCGGTGTGCCTGTCTCGAAACTGCTCGAGGGCGAAGTCGACAAGTTACTACGCATGGAACAGCTCCTGCACTCACGGGTAGTGGGACAAGACGAAGCGGTGACGTCCGTCGCTAACGCCATCCGTCGCTCGCGCGCCGGACTGTCGGACCCGAAGCGCCCCATCGGCTCGTTCCTCTTCATGGGTCCGACCGGCGTCGGCAAGACCGAGTTGGCGCGCGCGTTGGCCGAGTTCCTCTTCGACGACGAACACGCGATGGTCCGATTTGACATGAGTGAGTACATGGAGAAGTTCGCGGTCTCGCGCCTCGTTGGTGCCCCGCCGGGTTACGTCGGGTACGAAGAGGGCGGCCAGCTCACCGAGGCGGTGCGTCGTCGCCCCTACGGCGTCATCCTCTTCGACGAGATCGAAAAGGCGCATCCCGATATCTTCAACCTGCTCTTGCAAGTGCTCGACGACGGTCGATTGACCGACGGTCAGGGTCGCACGGTCGACTTTACCAACGTGGTGCTCATCATGACGAGCAATATCCCTGGTGAACCTCTGGATTACTTCCGTCCCGAGTTCGTCAACCGCATCGACGACATCATCCGTTTTCGAGCACTGGACGAGAACGACCTCGCGATCATCGTGGGTATCCAACTCAATCGGCTGCGTACGCGACTCGCCCAGCGTCACTTGGCGCTCGACGTCACCGCGTCGGCCTCGCTCGCTCTCGCGCGCGAAGGTTTCGACCCGGCGTTCGGGGCGCGTCCCTTGAAGCGCGTCATCCAGCGACGTATCGAGGACCCCGTGGCCCTGGCCATGCTCGAGGGCGTGTATCGAGATGGCGACACCATCACCGTGGACGCCGAGGACGGCGTCCTGAGTTTTCACTGAAAGGCTTCGGTCGTTCTCGTATTAGAGCAACGTCACTAGCGCAGCCACTCCCGCCGCGACGACGAGCGCGACACCGACGACGCGAAGTGACGTGGTCAGCCGGGGTGTGATCGCCGCGCGCCAATGCTCCCCTTCGCGCAATTGCGACTCGAGGTGTTCGTCGTCGTGGAAATCGACGTCAGCGTCAACATTCGACTCGGACTCGGGTTCGAACGTGAGGGATGATCGCCGCACGACCGCGAAGGACATGAACAACGTGAAGAGTCCCAGAATCAGAAGCACGGCGGTGTTCGCGTAGCGACCACCCGAACTCGTCGCGACGATAAATCCCACGTGATCCACCGAGCCAGTATCGCCGCTACGAGGCCAGCGAGGCGTCGGTGGCCGCTCGTAGCGGATTATGGATGTCACTGTCGCGCGCTCGACTCATTGGTGCGCGTCGGGCGCTCTCTTCGACGAAGACGCCCGGGAGGTCAAGTAGGCTTGGGGGGCAAACCGACCGTTTCGAGGGAGCCCCGTGCCCGCAACAGTGGTAGTAGGAACCCAGTGGGGTGACGAAGGTAAAGGAAAACTCACCGACCTCTTGGCGCGTGAGATGGACATGGTGGTTCGCTACCAGGGCGGACACAACGCGGGACACCGCATCGTGGTCGATGGTGAGGCCTTCGCTCTGCAACTGGTGCCGTCGGGAGTGTTGTATCCCCACATCACCCCGGTCATCGGCAACGGCGTGGTCGTGGACCCCACGGTGTTGTTGGCGGAACTCGACTCACTCACGGCCAAGGACGTCGACGTGTCCAAGGTCGTCGTGTCGGGCAATGCTCACCTGATCATGCCCTATCACCAAGAGCTCGACCGCCTGACCGAAAGGTTCCTCGGAAAGAACGCGCTCGGCACCACCAAGCGCGGGATCGGTCCGGCGTACGCGGACAAGTCTTCACGAGTCGGTCTGCGCGTGCAGGATCTACTCGACGCCAAGATCTTTCGCGAGAAGCTCGACGTCGTGTTGCACGAGAAGAACCTAGTACTCAACAAGATCTACAACCGACCGTCGATTAGCGCGGCGTCGATCTGCGACAAGTACCTGGATGAACTCGCGCCACGCATGGCCCCGATGATCGGCGACGCGGTCGGCATCGTGCACGCGGCACTGGCCCAGGGTCAGCGCATCTTGCTCGAAGGAGCTCAGGCGACGTTCCTCGATCTCGACCACGGAACCTATCCCTTCGTCACGTCGTCGAACCCGGTGGCCGGCGGGGCATGCACCGGTTCCGGGCTCGGACCGCGCGACCTCTCCGACATCGTGGGTATCGCCAAGGCCTACGTCACGCGGGTGGGTGCGGGGCCATTTCCCACTGAGCTCGACGGCGATCTGGCGGAGCTTCTGGTGGAGCGCGGACACGAGTTCGGTACTAACACGGGTCGACGTCGGCGCGTCGGCTGGTTCGACGCGGTGATGGCGCGTCAAGCCGCGCGACTCAACTCACTCTCGGAGATCGCGCTGACCAAGCTCGACGTGCTCGACACGTTGGCCGAGATCAAGGTGTGCGTGGGCTACGAAGCCGGCGGCGTGCGCTACGACTTTCCGCCCTATCACCAGTCCGTCCTGCATGAGGTGGTGCCAATATACGAAACCCTGTCGGGGTGGGAGAGTGATTTGACCGAGTTCACCAGTTACGATCAGCTCCCCGCGGCGGCGAAGGACTACGTCCGCTTCCTCGAAGAGACGATTGGTGTGCGCATCTCTGTGGTGGGCGTCGGTCCGGGCCGAGAGCAGTTCGTTCGACCGTCGTGACACGCTGCGTCGTCGTCGGTTCGGGCGCGCGAGAGCACGCCCTCGCGTGGGGACTCTCCCAAAGCGCGGAGGTGGTCGTGACCCCGGGCAACGCGGGCATCGTCGCTCACGGACTCACGTGCGTGGACACCCCGGCGACTGAGCTCGAGGCCGACCTCTTCGTCGTGGGCCCCGAACTTCCGCTGGTGCAGGGCCTCGCCGACGAACTTCGCGCCCAGGGCAAGGTGGTGTTCGGGCCGGGGCGCGACGGCGCCCAACTTGAGGAGTCCAAGGCGTACATGAAGCAGTTCTTGCGCGACGCGGGGGTGCCCACGGCAAAATTCGCGATCTTCGACGACGCGGGCGACGCGGAGACGTTCCTGCGCACGATGACGCCGCCCTACGTGATCAAGACCGACGGACTGGCGGCTGGCAAGGGCGTGCTCGTCACCGACGACTTCGACGCGGCGTGCGCGGACGTGCGCGACAAATTGAGCGGGCGCGCCTTCGGCGAGGCCGGCACCACCGTCGTCATCGAGGAAGGCCTCGACGGCGACGAGTGTTCGCTGCTCGTCCTGTGTGACGGCCAGCGCGCCGTCGCCCTCGTGCCGGCCCAGGACTTCAAGCGCGTCGGCGACGGCGACACCGGGGTCAATACTGGCGGCATGGGGGCCTTCGCCCCCATGGGGTCCATGACGAACACCGACATCGAGCTCGTCATGACGAGCATCGTGACGCCGACCCTCGAAGAACTGCGACGACGGGGAATCGATTTTCGCGGCGTGCTCTACGCCGGCGTCATGATGGGCGTCGCGGGTCCGAAGTTGCTCGAGTACAACGTGCGCTTCGGCGACCCCGAGACCCAGGTCCTGGTCCCCCTCTACGGCGCGTCGCTCTTTGACTTCCTCTTGTCGGTCGCCTCGGGTCACCTGGCTCCGGTGCCGCGCACCACGGGCCAGAGTGCGGTGACGGTGGTCGTCGCGGCGCACGGGTACCCCGAGGCGCCTCGCGCTGGTGACGTCATTGAGGGTCTCGGCAACGACGGACAACTCGAACTACCGATCGAGGGCGTGACGATCTTTCACGCGGGCACCGCGCGCGACGCCCACGGTCGCTTCGTGACCAACGGGGGCCGCGTTCTCGCGGTCACCGCCGTGGGTGATTCCCTCGTCCAAGCCCGCGAGCGCGCCTACGCCGCGGCGGAGCAGATCGCCTTCGACGGTCGCGTCATGCGCCACGACATCGCGCGCTCAGCGAGCTAAAGGAGAAGCATGATTCCCAGGTACTCACCACGCGACGTCGCGGGACTCTTCAGTGACGTGCATCGTTTTGACACCATGTTGGAGGTAGAACTACTCGCCGCCGAGGGACTCGCGCAGATGGGCGTGGTGCCAGCGGCCGACGCCCTCGCGCTACGTACGCGCCGTCCCGTGGTGGACCTCGATTTCGTGGCGGCGGTCGACGAGCGAGAACTCACGACGAACCACGACACCGCGGCCTTCGTCGACGTCGTCCAGTCGAGGATCGGGATGCCCGAGGCGGCGTGGATCCACTACGGCATGACGTCCTCGGACATCGTTGACACCGCCTCGTGTTACAACCTGGCCCAGGCGATGGACATCGTCATCACCGAGGCGATCGCGCTGCGCGACGCGCTGACACGCCGTGCGGTCGAGTCCATCGACTGGCCCATTACCGGGCGCACGCACGGCATGCACGCCGAGCCCACCACGTACGGAGCCAAGTTCGCCCTCTTCGCGCTGCAAGTCGAACGCGACATCGAACGCGCTCGCCACGCGAGAGACGCCATTGCGGTGGGCAAACTCTCGGGTGCGGTGGGGACGTTCTCGAACATCGATCCCGAGGTGGAGGACTACGTGTGCCGGTCTCTCGGACTTACCCCAGTGCCGGCGACCCAAGTCATCGCTCGCGATCGCCACGGCGAAGTGCTCTACGCGTGTGCGGCGCTAGGGACGTCTATGGAACTCTTCGCCCTCGAGGTACGTCACTTGGCGCGCAGTGAGGTGGGCGAGGCCCAGGAGCCCTTCGCGCCCGGTCAAAAGGGCTCGTCGGCGATGCCTCACAAGCGCAATCCGATCGTGTCCGAGCGCCTGTGTGGTCTCGCGCGCGTGCTGCGCGGCTACCTACAGTCCGGTCTCGAGAACGTGGCTCTGTGGCACGAGCGCGACATCAGTCATTCCAGCGTGGAGCGCGTCATTTTGCCCGACGCCCTGCAGTTGACGGTCTACATGTTGCGCAAGGCCACCGCCCTGGCCGACGGTCTGGTCCTGTTGCGCGAGCGCGCGCTCGAGAACTTGACCGACGGATCGCTCGGTCTGGTGTTTTCCCAGTCGGTGTTGTTGGCGTTGGTGGAATCAGGACTGTCGCGCGAGGACGCGTACCGCATCGTTCAAGCCGCCGCACGTCGCGCCATCGAAGAGCGTCGCAATTTTCGCGACGTCGTGACGGCCGACGACGCCGTGACCCTCGACGAGGTGACGCTCGCGCGGGCCTTCGACATCGAACGCATGGTCGCGCACCGCTACCGCTTTATCGACGCGCTGACGTGGCTCTCGTGAAGGACCTCGGCCTGCGCCACGTATATTCGGGCAAGGTTCGCGAATTATTCGAGGTGGATGACGAGCACCTGTTGATGGTGGCGTCGGACCGGATGAGCGCGTACGACGTGGTGATGAATGAGCCGATTGCGAACAAGGGACGAGTCCTCACCGGGCTGACGGATTTCTGGGTGCGCGAGTATTTCGACACGATGCCCTCCGCCCTGGTGTCGTGCTTCCCCGACGAGATCGACGCGTGGATACCGGGATTCGAAGAGGCGACGTCGTGGCACGGCCGATCGATGCTCGTGCGCCGCGCGCAGATGGTGCCCCTCGAGTGCATCGTGCGGGGGCGACTCGCGGGTCAGGCCTTTGACGAGTACGTGGTAACGGGCACTGTTCACCACATGGCCGTTGCCTCCGGGCTCGAACTCACTGATCCGTTCGACGAACCCATATTTACGCCCTCGACGAAGGCCGAGTCCGGGCATGATCTCAATATTGACCTGGACGAGGCGGCCAACATCGTGGGAGTTGAGTTGGTCGAGCGCGCGAGCGAGCTATGTCGCGACATCTTCACGCGCGCCGCAGCTCATCTGGCCGCGCGCGGACTCGTGCTAGCCGATACCAAATTCGAACTCGGTTTCGTCGACGACGAATTGGTGGTGTGTGACGAGGTGTTGACCCCGGATTCGTCGCGCATCTGGCCGGCCGAACTCGTGCGCCGCGGCGAAGTTCCCCCCGCCTACGACAAGCAACCCTTTCGCGACTGGCTCAACTCGATTCACTGGGACCGGACGCCGCCGCCACCGCCGGTGCCCGACGACGTCGCGGCGATCACCGCCGAGCGTTACCAATCGGCCTACGAGCGAATCACCGGGCGTTCGTTGAGCGAGTGGTCGGCGACCCCTCGATCTCCTAGGGCCATTGTCGAGTGACTTGCGCGTGCATCGGTCCCGGGCTATTCTCTAGTTTGTCACTAGAAAATATAGATATAGGAGAGAATTTCATGACCCCACCGATCAATCGCGTCGCACGCATCGCCACCCTGGCCATCGCCGCGGCCCTTCCCCTGTGGAGTCTTTCGGCGACCTCCGGAGCAGCAACGGTCACCGACAACGTCAACGTCGTGGGGTACTCGGTCGTGGGACCGGCCTTTAAGGCGTTGGAGACGTCCTTCTTGGCGACGCCGGCTGGCGCCGGTGTGGGCTTCACGAACTCCTTCGGGGCCTCGGACACCCAGACGCAGAACGTCGAGGCCGGTCAAAGCGCCGACCTCGTCAATCTGTCGTATGAAGCCAACATCTCTTCGCTCGTCACAACCAACAAGGTGTCGGCGTCGTGGGCGACGCAAGAAGCCACCTACGGTCGCGTCAACACCGCCCTCACGGGCCGGGCGGCCCAGACGAATTACTCGACTCCGGGCATCGTTACCGATTCGGTGGTGGTGTTCATCGTGCGAAAGGGCAACCCGCTCAAGATCACGAACTGGTCCAACCTCACCGCGAAGGGAGTTCGGATTGTCACGCCGAATCCGCTGACGTCGGGTAGCGCGCGTTGGAATCTGTTGGCGGCGTACTCCTCGCAACTCCAACTCGGTAAAACCCCTGCGCAGGCTCGCGCCTACCTGAAGCTCTTCATCACCCACACGGTGGCCCAACCCACGAGCGGTTCGGCCGCGATGGCTGCGTTCGTGGCGGGAACGGGCAACGTGCTCGTGGACTACGAGGATGACGCGAAGGCCGCGGTGGCGGCGGGCGACCCGATTCAGATCGTGACCCCTGCCCAGTCGCTTCTCATCGAGAACCCGTTGGCCTTGACCAACACCGGTCTGACCAATCCGGGGGCCAAGGCGTTCTACCGCTACCTGTTCTCGGCGGCGGGACAAGGAATCTTTGCCAGCCTGGGGTACCGCTCGGTGCTCACGACCATCTGGAAGGCGACGTCGGCGAGCTTCGTGAAGTTCACCAAGCCCAACAGCTTGTGGTCGGTGACCAATATCAACAGCCAGGGTTGGAAGAGCGTCAACTCGACCTTCTTCTGGCCCACCGTGGTGTTCGCCACTGGATCGACGAGCACGACGACCCGTGGTCTCGTGACCTATTTGGAGCGATTTGCCGGCACTGCTGCTTAAGCAAACCCTGAGCCAAGTATCGCCGCATCCCGCGCACGAGCGGGGGATGCGGCGATACACGTCCGCGTTGACTGGCCACGGAGCACGTGGCCTGGCCCTCACGTATCTGAGTCTGGTGGTCCTCATTCCGATCGCGGCCGTGGTGTCACACGCCCTCGGTAACGGACTCGGATCGTTTTGGAGCGCCCTCACGCAACCCGAGGCGCTCAGCGCCATTCGACTCACCTTGTGGTGCGCCGCGGGAGGATCGCTCCTCAACATGGTCGCGGGAACCGCGACCGCGTGGGTGCTCGTACGCGACCGCTTCCCCGGTCAATCGATCCTCAACGCGCTGATCGATTTGCCCTTCGCTCTTCCCACCGTGGTGGCCGGTGTGACCTTTTACACCCTGTACGGTCCGCATTCGCCCTTTCACGTCAACGTCACGGGAACCTGGATCGGCATCACCATCGCCATCACCTTCGTGACGCTGCCCTTTAGCGTCCGCGCCGTACAACCTCTTCTCGAGACCCGGACCTTCACGGCCGAAGCGGCCGCTGCCACGCTGGGTGCCTCATCCGTGCGAGTGTTTCGCACCATCACGTTGCCCGCGCTGATGCCAGCCATCTTGACCGGTATCGGGCTCGCCTTCGCGCGCGCTCTGGGCGAATACGGCTCGGTCGTCTTCATCTCCAACAATCTGCCTTATCGCTCGGAGATCGCGAGCTCGTACGTGTATTCACTCGCGACGTCGGGTCAAGTCGACGCGGCTTCGGCGGTGTCACTCGGACTCCTCGTGATGGCTCTCGTCGTACTGATGGGGATCAACATCACCGCTCAGCGGATCGGAAGGGGAGAATGATGCACCGCCCCTCGCTCGCGCTTCGCGTGGCCGTGCTGTGTTACGTGGGTGCCCTCGTGGCGCTACCCCTTGGTTTTGTGTTCCAACAAGCGCTCTCTCACGGCCTGTCCGCCTTCGTCACCGCTCTGTCCAACGCCGAAATGGATTCCGCACTGTGGTTGACCGTTCGCGTTGCGGTGGTCGCGGTTCCCCTCAACGTGATCTTTGGCCTCGGCGTGTCGCTCTGGATCCTGCGGCGCCCGTCACGGGTCTCGCGGGTCTTCGATACGCTCATCGACCTTCCGCTAGCGGTGTCGCCGATCATCGTTGGACTGAGTCTGGAACTCGCGTACGCCCAAAATGGGTGGCTGGGTCGCCCCCTCGCCGCGTGGGGGTTACACGTCATGTTTACCTACTGGGCCATCGTCGTGGCGTCAGTTTTCGTGTCACTTCCGCTGGTGTCGCGCCAGGTGATACCGCTGCTGCGCTCGGTAGGGACCCACCAGGAGCAGACGGCCCAAACTCTCGGAGCGGGTCCTGTGCGCATCTTCCTTACGGTGACCCTGCGCTCGATCACCTGGGCGGCGGCCTATGGCGTCACGCTGACCATCGCGCGGATCATCGGTGAGTACGGTGCGGTCTTGATCGTGTCGGGAAATATTGGCTTACGCACCGAAACGCTCACACTCAACATCTCCAATAACTTCGGGAATTTTACTCCCTATCAGGGGTTCGTCGGGGTGAGCCTGCTATCGCTCGTCTCCATCTTGGTCCTACTGGTGCTCGGTCTCGCGCGGCACCGCGAAAGGTTGCGCCATGGGTATCGTCCTTAAGAACATCACCAAGCACTTCGGCTCGGACCTGGTGCTCGACGAGGTCAGCGACGAGATACCGTCGGGTTCGATGACCGCGTTGCTCGGACCCTCGGGGTCGGGTAAGTCGACGCTGCTGCGCATCATCGCGGGCCTCGAGTCACTGGACCACGGAACGGTCGAACTCCATGGTCGCGACGTCACCACCGCGGAGGCGCGCCACCGTCAGATCGGCTTTTGTTTCCAGGACTACGCTCCGTTCAACCAGATGACGGTGTTTGACAACGTCGCCTATGGACTAAAAGTTCGGCGAATTGTTGCCGCGCGGCGCAAGAAGGAAGTCGACGAACTGCTCGGACTCGTGCGCCTGAGTGATTTCGGCGATCGTTATCCCCGTCAGCTTTCGGGAGGCCAGCGCCAGCGCATGGCGTTAGCGAGGGCCCTGGCGATCAAGCCCGAAGTGCTGTTGCTCGACGAGCCCTTCGCGGCCCTCGACGCCCAAGTGAGTGGGGAGCTACGCGTGTGGGTGCGGTCGCTGCAGCGCGAGCTCGGTATCACCACCATCTTGGTGACGCACAACCAGAGCGAGGCCATGGAGGTGGCTGATCGCATCGTCATCTTGCACGAGGGGCGTATCGAACAAGTTGGCCCCCCCGACCAGGTCTACGACAAGCCTGCGTCGGACTTCGTGCACGGGTTCTTGGGCCCGCTCACGACGTGGCAGGAAACCGCGTACCGGCCGCACGACCTGCAGCTGTGCGACGTCGACGCGGGACCGCGAGCACGCGTGACCGACGTCATCCGTCTCGGCTTTGAGGTGCGCGTGGTCGTCGAGAGCGAGTCCGAGACGACCTGGGTGCAGCTCACCCACCACGAGGCCCGCCAGCTCGACCCGGTGATCGGGTCGTGGATCTCAGTGCGCCCGCGTTGACCAGACGCCACCCCCGCGGCTGTTACGGTTTTAGGGGTGAACTATTCCGTCGTCGTCGAAGTCACGTTACGTCCGGGAATCGCTGATCCCGAAGGGGCCACCATTGAGCGAGCTTTGCCGGCCCTGGGCTTTCACGGCGTCAGCGCCATGCGCGCGGGAAAGTTATTTCGCTTCGACATCGAGGCCGACGGTCCCGCAGCGGCCCTGTCGGGGGCTCAGGCGTTGGCCGAGCGTCTGTTGTCCAACCCGGTCATTGAGGACGCCACGGCGCGCCTGGACGAGGAACACTAGATCGTGACCCGCATTGGCGTCGTCGTCTTTCCCGGCTCGAACTGCGAGTTTGACGCCGCCCACGCCGTCGAGGAACTCGGCGCTACCGCGGAGTTCATCTTTCACACCTCGACGTCGCTCGGCGACGCCGACGGAGTGATCCTGCCCGGCGGGTTCGCTCACGGCGATTACCTGCGCCCGGGGGCGCTCGCGCGCTTCTCACCGGTCATGACCGCGGTCGCGGCCTTTGCCGCTGCGGGTGGCCCCGTACTCGGAATCTGTAACGGCTTTCAGGTGCTCACTGAAGCGGGGCTGTTGCCCGGGGCCCTACAAAAGAATCGTGGGCTGACTTTTTTGTGTCAGTCCACCACGCTC
>JGI20207J14881_1000618_pt1 | contig 12891 bp, 15 predicted proteins | sample NGESurdeep092012_4_FD_14881 | JGI IMG/M metagenome (IMG submission 14881)
GCTGTCGAGGAACCACGGCTCGCGATAGAGTCCCTCGTCGGTCAATTCCGGCGCGGCGCGCGCGATCGCCGGCAGCGCCATCGCCGCCGCCGCGCCGAGCCACAGATCGCGCCGCGTCAATGCCACCGAAACCATCCTCCATTCGCGGCCTTCGCCGCCCGGAACATCGGCGTATATAATAGCGAAGCCCCAACGCGCCGTCTCACAGTCCGGTGATCTCATGCTGGTTAGGCTCGCCCGCCTTGCATTCCTCGCGGCCGCACTCGCCGTCCCGGCATTGGCCGCGGCCAGGGCCGACGACCTCTCTGACTTCAATGCCGCCGTCGAGCAGGCCGCCGCGCACAACCGCGTCGCCATCGGCTATCTGCGAACCGGCAACACGGATCTTGCGGGGGTCGAGCTCGACCGGCTGCGCCAGGCCTTCGAGCAGGTCACGAGCCGTAAGCGCCCGGCGGTCTTCGACGGCAAGCTCTACGTGAAGACGATGACCGACATCGCGATGCGGCTCGTCACCGCCGACATGCTGCTCGGGTCCGGCCGGCCGGCCAATGCCCGCCAGTCGCTCATCGCCGTGACCGACGATCTCTATCAATTGCGCAAGTCCGCGCATGTCGAGGTGCTGGCCGATTGCCTGCACGAGGCCGGCCAATCGTTTGCCGCGCTGATGGCCTATGACGATTCCAAGCTCGATTTCGCCACGCCGGGCGTCAGCGTGGCTCTCGCGAGCAAGGCCGAAACCTATGGCAAGACTCTGACGCGCTGCGACGGCATGGCGACGGCGAGCATGCGTCAGGCGCCGGAATTCCGCCGCCTGATCGACGGCGCGCGGGCGAGCCTCACGAACATTCCGAAAGCGATCGATAGCCGCGATGCCGGCCTTCTTCATCGCGTGCTCGACGAGCTGCGCGCGATCGATAATCTTCTCGCATTCCGATTTGGCTGAGCACGAAGTCCCGATCCGGCCGGAAATAACAATTTCCTTCTCTGCAATAGCCATTGCAACCGGGGGAAGACTGGTCTGTATTCTGGCGCCGAATGGACGATGCTGCCGGGTGGGCCATGGACTTACACGTTTCGGAAAGCCGCGACCGCAAGCACGATCTCCACCGCATGGCCAGCAATTCGCTGCGCGCGGCGGATTTTCTCAAGGCGCTGGCACACCAAAGCCGATTGCTGATCCTCTGCATTCTCGCCGAGGGCGAGAGGTCGGTGAGCGAACTCGAAGATATATTGTCGTTGCGGCAGCCGACGGTGTCGCAGCAGCTCGCGCGGTTGCGGGCCGACGGGCTCGTCGCCACCCGCCGCGACGGCAAGGCGATCTATTATCGCCTCGCCAGCGAGGAAGCGCGCGTCGTCATCGGCGCCGTCTACGACATGTTCTGCCGCAAGGGACGTAAACGCTGATCCGCGTTACGGGGCGGGCAAGAACCGGTTCGTTCGGCCGGTCAGCCAGTAAATGAACAGGCCTTCCCATTCGTGCACGACACCGTCGGTACCGGCTGTGGTCCCGGCGAAGTCCAGGCCGAACGTCGGGCTCCAGCGCGGAACCGTGTGCCAGTCGACAGGATAGGCCTCGACCGGAAAGCCGATCCGCCGAAAGCAGCCTATCGCCCGCGGCATGTGCTGCGCCGACGTCACCAGCAGCCAGCGCTCGCCAGGCTTGGGCTGAACGAGGGCCTTGGTAAGTGTCGCGTTCTCCTCTGTGTTGCGCGCATGCCGCTCCAACGTGATGCGCTCGCGCGGTATGCCGAAGCTCTCGAGCAACGGCGTCACGTAGTCGGCTTCCAGCGGCATGCTCGCGGAGATTTTATCGGAGCCGCCGGAAAAGACGAGCCGCTCGGCGCTGTCGTAGAGCACGGTCTGGCCGCGTGCGCGCGTGGTGCGCGCATCGAGGGCGCCGCCGAGCACGATGATGCCGTCCGGCGCGCCGCGCGAGGCGTCCCAGACCGGAAACCGGTTCTCCAATACGTAGCTCAGCGTGTAGCCGACCGGCAGGAAGCCGGTCACCAGAAACAGCGCCAGGCTCATCCAGGCAAGAACCTTGCCGAGGCGCCGGCACCTCGTCATGAGCAGGGCGAGGCCGACGAGTCCGAGGACCAGCAGGAAGTTCGACGGAATGAGTAGCTGCGCAATGGTCTTCGACAGGACGAAGAACATCAGCGCGACGTCTTCCACGCCTCGTAGCGTTTTTTGTTCTCTTCGTTCGGCGGATAGAGGCCGGGAAGCCTGGCGCCCTTCTCGACCTCCTGCACCAGCCAGCTTTCGAGCAGTTCGTGCTCGGCGCCCTCATTGGCGACGAAGTCGGCGAGATCCTTCGGGATCACCACCGCGCCGTCGTCATCGGCGACGATGATGTCGCCGGGGAAGATGGCGCAGCCGCCGCAGCCGATCGGCTCGTTCCAGCCGACGAAGGTCAATTGGTTGACCGAGGCGGGAGCGGCGACGCCAGCGCACCACACCGGCAGGCCGGTCGCCAGCACGCCGTGCCTGTCGCGCATGACGCCGTCGGTGATCAGCCCGCTGACGCTGCGTTTGACCATGCGCATGCACAGGATGTCGCCGAAGATGCCGGCGCCCGTCACGCCCATGGCGTCGGCGACCACGACGCAGTTCTCCGGCATATCCTCGATGGCGCCGCGCGTCGAGATCGGCTTCGACCAGCTTTCCGGCGTTGCGAGGTCTTCGCGCACCGGCACGAAGCGCAGCGTGAAGGCCGGACCGACGACGCGCTTGCCGGAGAAGCCGAGCGGCATCGCGCCCTTCATCCAGGCGTGGCGGATGCCCTTCTTCAACAGCATCGTCGTGATGGTGCCGGTGGTGACGTTCTTCAGCAATTCAAGAGTCGAAGTCATGCGTGCATCCGATCAGGCGGGAGTGAGACCGAGCCGCTCGTCGCGGCGGCGGAGATAGGCGATGAGCGGCGTGGCAAGCAGAACCATCCAGAGCTTGCCGAGGATCTGGCCTTCGAGGAATTGAAGCGAACCGAAGGCGAGCCACAGGAACACGAACGAGTCGACGACGAGGCCGGCGACACTCGAGGCCAGTACCGCAAGGATCAGGCGTCGCCTAGCAAGGGGCGTATAGACAGCGAAGTCGGCGAATTCGGAGAACAGGAAGGCGACCGTCGAGGCGATCACCAGCGCGGCCGGCGCCAGCGCGGCCGACAGCGCCGCGCCGACGGCGATCGCACCGAGTCCGAAAGCGGCCCCGAGCCGGCGCTGCACGAGGTCGCGCAGCACCAGCGCCGCGCCGACCATCATCACCCCCGAGGGCGCCATGATGCCAGGCGCGACCGGCAGCACGCAGGGCCCGCCGGCAGGGCATGCCGTGCCGACATGGCCGATCATCCAGTTGGCCAACGGAATGGTCAGGCAGAACAGAGCGAGGAAGATCCACCCCTCGGTATGCTTACGGTTTGCGCTGTCGCTCATGCGGTCTTCATGCGGTCTGGCGGCGGCTCATGTCAGTGGCATATCCCTGCGCGCGCAGGCGGCAGGCCGGCATTCGCCGCGCCATAGCCCCAATCGTGCCGCTGCGTGCGCTCGCCGAGGTAACAGCTATGGCTGTCCTCGATGACGAGATCAAGCAAGCCCTGCCCGGTTCTTCGGCAAGCTTAAGATGGCCCGGATCAAGTTACGGCCGGATCGGCCAACGCCGGACCGGCCGGTTGCCCGGCCACGGCCGACCGATCAATCCCACTTCGGCGACCAGGTCCAGTCGACAATGCGTTCACCGCTGCGGGCGAGCCGGCCGATCTCGGCCATCTCGAATTCGCTCAGTGCGAAGTCGAACAGCCCGAGGTTCTCCTCCAGCCGCTCGACCTTGCTGGTACGCGGGATGACGACGATGCCCTGCTGCACGAGCCAGCGCAGCGACACCTGCGCCGCGCTCTTGCCGTGCGCCTTGCCGATGCGTTCAAGCACCTCATTGTCTACCGCATTGCCGCGGGCCACCGGGCTGTAGGCGACCACCGCCATATCGTGCCGCTTGCAGGCGGCGATCACCTTGCTCTGGTCGAGAAAGGGATGACATTCGATCTGATTGCAGACGAGCGGCTCTGGCGACACGCGGCTCGCCTCGTCGAGCAGCGCCACGGTGAAATTCGATACGCCGAGCGCGCGCACGAGGCCGGCCTGCTTCAGCCTGGCCATGGCGCCCAACGTCTCCGACAGCGGCACGCGCGGATTCGGCCAGTGGATCAACAGCAGATCGATGTGGTCGATACGCAAATGGGCGAGGCTCTCCTTGACCGAGCGCTCGACGTCGCGCGGCGCGAGATGCGTCGGCTGGATCTTGGTGGTGACCATAACCTCGTCGCGTTGGCCGGAGGCACGCACGCCCTCGCCAACCTCGCGCTCGTTGTCGTACATCTGCGCGGTGTCGATATGGCGATAGCCGAGCCGGATCGCCTGCTCGACGAGCCGCGCGCATTCGCGCCCGCGCAGCATCCAGGTGCCGAGCCCGACGATCGGGATGTCGAAGCCTTTCGCCGTCACCCTCTGCATCGGCAAACCCGTCATTGTCCTCGATCAGGACGCTCAACAGAACGAGCGCGCGCCGCGCCGGTCACGGCGTGTCCCAGACCGGCGCGTGCGGCGGATTGACGACGCGCATATTGTTGGCGTTGAGTTTCTTGATCTCTGTCATCTCGGCGTCGCTGAGCTTGAAGTCGAAGACGTTCATATTGTCCTTGAGGTGCGCGGGCGTCGCCGTGCGCGGAATGGGGGTGGCGCCCATTTGCACCAGATAGCGCAGCGAGACCTGCGCCGCGCTCTTGCCATGCGCCTTGCCGATAAGCTCGAGCGCTTCCGCGCCCGGCGCTTTGCCCCGCGCGATCGGGCAATAGGCGACCACCGCCATGCCGTGCTTTCGGCTCGTCGCCAGCACCTTGTCCTGATTGATGAAGGGATGCATCTCGATCTGATTGCAGACGAGCGGCTCCGAGGTCACCGCCCAGGCCTCGTCGAGCATCTTGGTCGTGAAATTGGCGACGCCGACATGCTTCGCGCGGCCGTCCTTCTTGGCGGCACACAAGGCCGGGATGCTAACCGAGAACGGAACGTCCTTGTTGTTCCAGTGGATCAGCAGGAGGTCGACATAAGGCAGTTGCAGGTTCTTCAGGCTCTGGTCGAGCGACTTGTTGAAGTTCTCCGGCGTCAGGTTGTTCTCACGCACCTTGGTCGTGATGAAAACCTCCTCACGCTTGACGCCAGACTGCCGCAGACCCTCGCCGTTCTCGACTTCGTTGCCGTAGAAGGCCGCCGTATCGAGATGACGGTAGCCCATCTGCAGCGCGGCCTTCACCGCTTGCACGCAGACGTCTTCCTTCAGGGTCATCGTACCGAGGCCGATCTGCGGAATGCGGGCTCCATGCGCTTCGACGAATGGTATCGACATTATTCAGGTCCTCGTACGGCGTTTCTGATTGCGGTTCGGCGGCGGAGCATGCCCGGTTGCCGATACCGTGCCAACGGGGGGTGCTTTTACCCGCCCGCTGATGCCGACCGCCGGCAATCACGAAAATTTTTAGCGCGAGCCGGAATCGACATTCCGTTTGCGGTCAAACGATTGGGCCGGCTTCTCAGATTGGAATAATTAAAGAGAGGAAATATCTGTTGCGTCTAGAGAATTTGGCGCGTTGTTAGGCGTCGAAAAGCCATTTACCCGAAGGGCCGTTCCATGAAGAAGCTTCTCGCGCTTTGCGTCGCCTCCGCTCTCCTTGCGCCCGTGATGGCGCGCGCGGACGATTTCACAGTGACGATCAAAGACCACAAGTTCACCCCGTCCGAGATCAAGGTTGCGGCCGGCAAGCGGCACGCCATCACCGTCATCAACAACGATGCCACGCCGGAAGAGTTCGACAGCCACGCGCTCAAGGTCGAGAAGGTCGTACCAGGGAGTTCCAAGGGCATCGTGCGCATCGGCCCGCTCAAGGCCGGCAAGTATCCGTTCATCGGCGAGTATCACGAAGACACCGCCAAGGGCGTGGTCGTCGCGCAATAGCCGGAAGAACTGGGCATGCTTGGTGCACTGATCATCGTCTTTCGCGAAGTCCTCGAGGCCGGGCTCATCGTCGGCATCGTCATGGCCGCAACGCAAGGCGTCGCCGGCCGTGGCCGCTGGATCGCTATCGGAATCGGTGCCGGCGTCGCCGGCGCGGCAATTGTCGCGAGCTTCGCCGGCGCAATCTCGCAGGCCTTCCAAGGCTCCGGGCAGGAACTGTTCAATGCCTGTGTGCTGGCGATCGCCGTCGTCATGCTGATGTGGCACAATGCCTGGATGTCGCGGCACGGCCGCGAGATCGCAGCCGAAATGCGCAACATCGGCACGGCCGTCAGCGAAGGCGCAAAGCCGCTGACCGCACTCGCGGTCGTTGTCGGGCTGGCCGTGCTGCGCGAAGGCTCGGAGGTGGTGCTGTTCCTCTACGGCATCGTCGCTTCGGGTACGTCGATGAGCGCTCTCTTTGTCGGCGGCCTGCTCGGTCTCGCCTGCGGCGTGGCATTCACCGGGCTGACCTATTTCGGCCTGCTGGCAATNCCGCAGCGCTACATCTTCGCGGTAACGAGNTGGCTCATCGCGCTGCTCGCCGCCGGTATGGCGTCGCAGTCCGTGCAGTTCCTCAACAATGGCGGCGTGCTCACCGCCCTGGACAGCACGATGTGGGACACGTCCGGGCTGTTGTCGGAAGGCAGCATCCCTGGACGGCTGCTGCATACGATGATCGGCTATACCGAGCGTCCGACCGGCATGCAGATCATCGTCTATGTCGGCACGCTGCTGGCGATGTACCTGCTGATGCGGGTCGCACGGGCGCCGCAGAAGACGCGGTCGGCGACCGCCTAGCGCCGGCCGGCTGCGAAAGCAGCAAAGGCCGCCTCGGGCGCGCGATCGATGAGCTTGAGCAAAGCCCGCGCCGGGCCGCGGGGCGAACGCTTGCCCTGCTCCCAATTGCGCACGGTCTCGAGCGGCACTTCGATCTTCTCGGCGAAGGCCGCTTGCGTCAGCCCATAGCGCGAGCGGACCTGCCGCACGAAGGCGGCCGGATCGGTATGATCCATCGCCTTCTCGCGCCCGTCCGGCAGGATTTCGACGAGCCGTCCATCGGCCTTCAGGCGCACCCGCAGCATCGCATCCCCTCGCGTCCCGACATGGGCCCGAGGCCTAGGCGATTCGGGGAAATGCAAAGTTAATGGCCGCCTCGGCCATTGGCCTACCGAATGAAGCGGATGTCGATATCCAGACCGAGTTTCGACCATGCACGGTCTCCGGTCAGCACTGGCAGCCCGTCACGCGCGGCAAGCGCCAAGCAAGCCCTATCACCGAGAGATACGCCGAAGCGTTTCGTCCGCGCGGCCAGCGCGCCCGCCTGTTCGGCAAGTTCGCGGTCGAAATCGATGACGTCGATCGTTGCAACAGAAAGCGCCGCGCGAGCCGCATCCAATGATGCGCCCCACCCGACGAGCTTTGACACCGCCTCGGAAAAATTGACAGCGGAGATCGCGGCATCGCCGATCACTCCGGCGACAACTTCGGCGCCTACCTCGCTTTTGACATAGGCAAGGAGCGCAGAAGCGTCGAGAATTATACTAGCCATCCTCAGACTCGCGCTCCGCCTCGCGCCGACGGTCTTCGATCAATTCATCGACCAGACTGACACCGGCGGGCACGTAGCGCCGCACGATTTCCTGCGCTCGCAGCATGGCGGCCCTCGGCGTCAGCAGGACGATCTCGCCACCTTCCAGACGTGCGAACAGAACATCGCCCTCTTTGAGACCGAGCGCTTCGCGAAATGTCGCTGGGATGATCGTTCGTCCGTCCGGGCCGAGTCTCACCTTGACGGAAAGTGCCGTTTCGCTGGAGTCGGATCGCGCTTCATTCGTCTTGGCCGATGCGCTTTTCGCCCGGTCCCGCTCGAGAACATTCCGGACGTGCTGGTACCGAATGTCCAGCCTGCGCGCGATCTCCGCGCGCGGAACGCCTTCCGCGGCCAAGGCCCGAATTTTCGCAGACTTTGTCGGAAGCTCATCCAAGAGATGACGACGTGCGGCAACCATGACATCCTCATATGCAACCTCTTAGGTTATGCCACAACCATCGATTTATGTCAATACACATGTGTACTATCAAATAAAATCCAGCCTACCGCGTTTTTTCAAAAATCTCCCGTCCGATCAGCATCCTACGGATCTCGCTCGTCCCCGCCCCGATCTCGTAGAGCTTGGCGTCTCGCAGCAGGCGTCCGGTCGCATAGTCGTTGATGTAGCCGTTGCCGCCGAGACACTGGATCGCTTCCAGCGCCATCCAGGTCGCCCGCTCCGCCGCATAGAGGATCGCACCGGCGGCGTCCTCGCGCGTCGTGCGGCCCTCGTCGCAGGCGCGCGCCACCGCATAGACGTAGGCCTTGGCCGCATTCATCGTCACATACATGTCGGCGAGCTTGGCCTGCATCATCTGGAAGCGGCCGATCGCCTGGCCGAACTGCTGGCGCTGGTGCAGGTACGGCACGACGACATCGATGCAGGCCTGCATGATGCCGAGGGGACCCGCGGCGAGCACGACGCGCTCGTAGTCGAGGCCGGACATCAGCACGTTGACGCCGTTGCCGACGGCGCCGAGGACGTTCTCCTCCGGCACCGCGCAGTCGATGAATACGAGCTCCGAGGTGTCGGAGCCGCGCATGCCGAGCTTGTCGAGCTTCTGCGCCGGGGCGAAGCCTTTCATCCCTTTCTCGATGATGAAGCCGGTGATGCCACGCGAGCCTGCCGTCGGATCGGTCTTGGCATAGACCACGAGCGTGTCAGCGACCGGCCCGTTGGTGATCCACATCTTCGACCCGTTGAGGATGTAGCGGTCCCCTTTCCTGTCGGCGCGGGTGCGCATCGACACCACGTCCGAACCTGCGCCCGGTTCGGACATCGCCAGCGCACCGACGTGCTCGCCGGAAATCAGCTTAGGCAGGTATTTGCGTTTCTGCGCCTCGGTGCCGTTGCGGCGAAGCTGGTTCACGCAGAGATTGGAATGGGCGCCGTAGGAGAGTCCGACCGCGGCCGACGCGCGCGACACCTCTTCCATGGCGACGCAGTGGGCGAGATAGCCAAGACCCGACCCGCCGTAGTCTTCCTCGACCGTAATTCCATGCAGGCCAAGCGCGCCCATTTCCGGCCACAGGTCGCGGGGAAATTGATTGGAGCGATCGATCTCGTCGGCGCGCGGCGCGATACGATCTTGCGCGAAATCGCCGACCGATTTGCGCAACATGTCGTTGTCGGCGCCCAAGCCGAAGTCGAAGCCGCTCCACGCATTTGGGATCATTCGCCCGCCTCCAGATGCGCCCGGCAGGGGCGCCACATGTCGGCGGAAACTCTAGCGGCTTGCCGTTAAGCTGTCAGTGCCACCGGCATTTCGTCTTTGGTCCGCTTGACCAGCCGGTCGATCGACTTTGCCGGCGCGGGCCTTGCGAACAGGAAGCCTTGCAGCTCGTCGCAACCGGCGAGCTTGAGCAGCAGGCGCTGCTGTTCGGTCTCGACGCCCTCGACGGTGATCGAGAGGCCGAGCGCGCGGCCGAGCGCGACGATCGCCTGAATGATCACCCCGCCATTGCCGGACTGTCCCAGGGCCGAAACGAAGCTCCTGTCGATCTTGAGCTTGTCGAGCGGGAAACGCTGGAGATAGCTCAGGTTGGAATAACCGGAGCCGAAGTCGTCGAGCGCAATCCGCACCCCGAGCGTATGCAGATCGTCGATGCGGCGGATCATCTCGTCGGGATTGTCGATCAGCACACCCTCGGTGATTTCCAGCATCAGACGCGACGGCGGCACGCCGCTTTCGGCGAGCGCCGCACGCACCACGTCGATGATGCCGCGGTCGCGGACCTGGAGCGGTGACAAGTTGACCGCAACGTAGAGTCCGGGCCAGCGTTTCGCATCCTGCAAGGCCTTGCGCAGCACGAAGGTGCCGAGCGAATCCATCAGTCCCATCTGCTCGGCCACGGGGATGAAGGCGGACGGCGGGATCGCGCCCTGCGTCGCATGCGTCCAGCGCAACAGCGCCTCGACACCGACGAAAGCGGCGTCGGCCGCCGAGACGATCGGCTGATAGTGCACTTCGAGCTCGTGCGCAGTGATCGCGCGCGGCAGTTCGCGATGGATGAATCGCTGCTCGGCGGAAAGCTTGTCGATCGCCGGATCGAAGGCGACGAGCGTGCCCGGCCCCTTGATCGTGGCGGCGCGCAACGCGAGCTCGGTTCGGCGCGTGATCTCGCCGCGCGTGGCGCCGTGCGCCGGCGCCAGGGAGAAGCCGCCGTGGGCGCTGAGCCGCGCCACGGTGTCGACCCAATAGGGGCGCGCCACCTGCTCGATGGCGCCGTGCAGTATCGCCTCGGAATCGATCTCCACTCCGCTGGTCAGGATCACGGCGAATTCGTCGGTACCGATGCGGCCGCAGACGGCCTGCTCCGGCAGACCCTCCTTCAGACGGCCGGCCGCGGCGACGATCAGTTCATCGCTGCCGAGAACACCGTGATGCGCGGTGACGTCGTCCATGCCGTCAAGCTCGATCAGCGCGAAGGTGACAACCTCTTCCTCGGTCCGCTCTGACAGTGCGAGGTCGAGCAGCTCGAGCATCTTGGCGTGGTTGGGCAGACCGGTGAGCTTGTCCTCGTCGGCGGCACGCCGCGCGAGGTCCTCGCTCGCCGCCAGTTCGCTGCGAGCCCGGCGGAGTTGCCACAGCGAAAACGCAGCAAAGCCGATCAGCACGGTGGTCATGCCCGCGATCAGCGGCACCAGCCGGTTCATCGCATCCATCATCGGATGCGTCTTCTCCCAGGTGAAGAAGCCGGCGATGCGACCGCTCTCGTCGACCACGGGCTGGGTTTCGCGGCCGGACGACGGCTCGCTCTCGAAGGTCAAGCCGGCAATGTTCACGCTGCGCTCGACCATGTGCATGAAGCGCGGATCGAGGCTGCCCGTCTGGCCGAACAGAGCGCGGAATTCGGACATCGCCGCGCGCAACCCAGCACGCTGCTCGGCCCACAGGTGCTCGTCGCTCTGCCGCGCGAGACTGTAGCCGACGCCGGCGGTGACAATGCTGGCGCCGAGCGCCAACAGCGCCACGACGACGATCAGCCGCGACGTGCCAAGCGTACGCCGCGCCTGCGCCTGCGGCGCCCGGATTGCGTGAAAAATACCTGCGCCCACCAGCCGAATGCTCCCGCGCCCCTTGCGGTCCTACGGCTCAGGGATAAATCGTCAGGCTTAATGCTGGGTCAGGAAACACGGTGAACGAAGCGTAACCCCGGCGTCAGCGCAGGCCGAACCAGGCTGTGGCGATGCTCAGAAAGGCGAAGAAGCCGACGACGTCGGTCACCGTCGTAACGAAAGGACTTGAGGCAACCGCGGGATCGAACCGCAAGCGATGCAGCGCGAGCGGAACGAGGATGCCGCCGAGCGCGGCCGCAGCCATGTTGCAGATCATGGCGAGGCCGATCACGACGCCCAGCCCCGGCACGCGGAACCAGACATAGGCGGCCGCACCTGTAATGACGGCGAAGGCGACGCCGTTGAGCAGACCGACCAGCAGCTCGCGGCGGACCACCCGCCAGGCATTGCCGTCGTGCAGGTCCTGCGTCGCGATCGCCCGCACGGCCACCGTCATCGTTTGGGTGGTGGCATTGCCGCCCTGGCTGGCGACGATCGGCGCCAGCACCGCCAGCGCGACCATTTTCTGTAGCTGGCCTTCGAACAGGCCGAGCACGGAGGACGCGAGGAAGGCCGTGCCGAGATTGACGAGCAGCCAGTTGAAGCGGCCGCGGGCAATCGTCCAGACGGAGTCAGACAGCTCCTCGTGGCGATCGACACCGCCGAGGGCCTTGATGTCCTCTTCAGCCTCTTCCTGGATGACGTCCGCCACATCATCGAAGGTGATGACGCCGACCAGGCGGTCGGTGCTGTCGAGCACCGGCGCCGCGACCCAGTTGTAGCGCTGGAACAGCCGCGCCACCTCCTCCTGATCCTGCTCGGCACGGATCAGCGGCCGGTCGTCTTCCATCAGATCAGCGATCGGCACCGGCCGCTTTGAGCGCAATAACTTGTCGAGCGGCACGGCACCGACGAAATGGCCGGGCTCATTCATCACGTAAACTTCGTAGAAGCGCTCGGGCAGTTCGACCGTCTCGCGCATGTAGTCGATCGCCCGGCCGACGTCCCAATGCGAGGCCACGGCGATGAACTCCGTCTGCATCCGCCGCCCGGCCGAATCCTCGGGGTATTCGAGGCTGCGGGCGAGCGCGACGCGCTCCGACGCCGGCAACTGGTCGAGGATTTCAGCGCGTTCTTGTTGCGGCAGGTCCGCAAGGATGGCGACGGCGTCGTCGGAATCGAGGTCGCGCACGCCTTCGGCAACCGTGCGCGGCTCCAGCTCCTCGAGGATTTCTCCACGGACGGCATCGTCGACCTCGGTGAGCGCCGCGAAATCGAAGTCGATGCCGAGCAGTTCGACGAGGCGCGGCCGCTGGTCGGCCTTCAGCGCCTCGACCAGCCCGCCGAGGTCGGCCTCATGGAGGTCGCCGACGATCTCGCGCAACGCATCGACATTGCAGGCCTCGATCGCCTGCGCTACGCGCGCGACGAAATCCTCACGGATCGCGCCCTCCTCGTCGCGCAGCGGCGGCACGCCAGTCTGATGCTCAAGCATACGAAGGCTCGCCGCGAGATGATCGAATGGGCGCTTTTACGCCGCGCTTTCGGCGCGGGCAATTGCTTACGGCATAAAGAGGTGGATCAATCATCGGCCGCTTGCTGCGATCGCGCAGGCGCGCGGCGGCGCCATCTTCGGCGCCGATGTCTGGCCGACCACCGGCATGCGCAAACGCCTGAGGCGAACTCAATCTGCTCC
>JGI20207J14881_1000623_pt1 | contig 12846 bp, 9 predicted proteins | sample NGESurdeep092012_4_FD_14881 | JGI IMG/M metagenome (IMG submission 14881)
AAATCCCGCTCCAAAACGCGCGCACGGCGCAAATACTTGTTTCGCATTGTCATTCCTAGTGTTTCAGCAGGTTCACTCCCGCTCAACTAGGAAAGACCCTTGATTTTTAATGAAGGGGCTGTCCCGGATAACTAGGTTAAGAACTGTTGAACCCATTGATTTAACTGATTTAATTGCGTTTGTGGGTTTGGGTTGTTGCAACGCCTCACCTTCCTTCAAGAATAGTGGAAAATGCGCCTTGGGGACATCGTTAAATTTGCGGAGGTGGCGCTGGGCCTGGTTCCAGAAATGCTCCATGCCATTGATATGGTTTTTACCGTCAGCAAATAATTTGGAGTGGTTGATCCGCAGATGCCGGAAGCCAGTCACGTCCAGCGCATTGTAGCTGGGCCGTGCATCACTATAAACGATGGAATCAGGCACGATCCGTTCTTTTAAGATCGGGAGCAACGTCGTCGCCTTGGCATCAGCGATGACCACGGCCTAGACCTTGCCCCCTCGTTTTAACAGGCCAAAGACCGGCACCTTGCCCGCCGCACCCCGGTTTCATAGGCCAAGTGCACTGGCTCGCGCAGCACGGACAATGCAAGCCCTCCGGCCAGCGCAACGTTGCAGATAGGCCAGACAATCGGTTTCATCATGAAAACGCTATTCCAGTTCCATCCAAGTTCTGGGGTAGTCTTCGCTCATACGCGAAAATACTACCCATTGTGGCAGGTTGAGTCATGTGCACTACCCCTACGAATAGATTACATCGAATTTTTGCCGCTGGGTCGGGTAAGGAAGTGGCATTGCTGCCACTCCCTCCCCTAAGAACCGGACATGAAAGTCTCCCTTCATCCGGCTCAAGCCGTTACAAAGCCCCGCATGGGCGGAGCCGGTTTCTACGACGGTTTAATCCCGGCCTCTTCGCGCTGGATTCCAAACTTTTTGCGGAACGCGCGTTCCGCAAAATAGTCGTGCCAGTCTGGGTCAAACGGGTTGGCGTCCGCTCGGATTTTCAGATGTCGCCGGATTTGGGTTTCGTTGGCGTGAGCCAGTTTCAACCAAATGGGCTTGCCTTCCGGCGTTCGCTTTCCCGTGTCTGCTGCAAACCTCCATTCGCGTTCACCTATGGAGTGATAATAACGATTCTTCACCCAATGGGCTGATTTCTTAGGATGTCTGCATCTGGCCCAGCGCCAGAGTCCGCGCCAAATCTCAAAGTCCGCCCGCGTGAACACCTCCTTTGCCACGATATGCTGATGATAGTTCGCCCAGCTCCGGATGACCGGATTGAGTGAATGAATCAGCTTTTCCTGACGGGCGGATTTGTTCGCATTGATGATTCCACGGACTTTCTCCAAGAACACATGCGTATTCTTTTTCGACGGCTTGATGAGCAGTTTTCCGTCGAACTTTCGGAGATTTTGGCCGAGAAAATCGAACCCTTGTTCGATATGCGTGATGCAGGTCTTCTCTGGCGAGAGCTGCAAACCCCGCTCGTTTAAGAACTGCTCGACGAGGGGGCGGACTTCGTTTTTCAGCACGTCCTTGGTCGTGCCGGTGACGATGAAGTCATCCGCATATCTAATGAGGTTGATTTTTGGATTAGTGGTTATCCCCGCAACCGTCTTCCGATGGAAGGTTTGGCCGAGGAGTTTTTCCAGCCCGTCCAAAACCAGGTTCGCCAGCGTAGGCGAGATGATTCCGCCTTGCGGCGTCCCCGCCTCCGTGGGGAACATGGTTCGCTTGTCAATGCAGCCGGCGGACAGCCATTTTTGGAGCACTGCCACATCCGTCGGGATGTGGTGGAGCATCCAATCGTGGCTGATGTTATCGAAGCAACCTTTTATGTCACCCTCCAGCACCCATTGCGCCGAGTTGTCATTGTTCAGTGTTTTGAAGCACTGCTCAACGGCGTCAGCGGGGGAGCGTTTTGGTCGGAAGCCGTAGGAGTTTCTATCCGCTGTGGTTTCCGCGACGGGTTCCAATGCCAGCAAATGCAATGCTTGCATGGCACGGTCTTTCATCGTCGGAATGCCCAGCGGCCTCAATTTTCCATTGGCCTTCGGAATATAAACCCGCCTCAATGGCTGCGGTTGATACCCGCGACGTTGCAGCGATTCGATGGCTTTGAGTTTGGTTGCCGGAGTGCTCCATATTTTCCCATCCACTCCGGACGTAGTCTTGCCTTGATTTTCCGTCACTCGCTTTACGGCCAAAACCTTTGCCGCGAAGGAGTGGGTGAGCAGCCGTTGCATAGCTTTCACTTTGCCCCGACGCCCTTCCTGTGTTGCCTTGACGATACGCGCTTGCAGCCTTCTGACTTCCCGCTCACATCGAAGCCAGTTTAATTGCTCCCATGCGTTCGCTTTGCCGGAGGGTGCACACATGGATTGCTCTACGTTCATTTGCGGTTTCCTCCTGCGAAGGTTCTGCCTGCTATCTCGTCACGAACGACCCGCTGGAAGTCAGCCCGTTTGCACGGTGGAATCATGTTCCAATTCCTATCCATTCCATTACAGAACGGCCTTCGCTTTTTCCAGCATCCTCTGCCCGCCATCCCATCAGCGTTCCTTGCGGACGCGCCTGCCTTCCCTGGAAGGCGGAATGTCGGGTTTACCATGTTTTGCTCAAGTGACACGGATGATTAAGCCTCTGCCTCTACACCGGCAGTCGTGTGTCCGTGTGCCCCAATCAAAGTGTGAGGCAACCGACTGCATACCTTTTGGTCGGAGCCTGTCAGCATCTTTGGCTCGCTGCCAATGACGATGCCTGCGGCAGTTTACTTATGTTAGACTTTTCATCCAGCCTGACCCTCAGACCGCATTGATGCTAGCAGTCTCGAAGGCTTCCTCGCGGTTGCCTTCGCATCATAACAACGGAAGTATTGTTGTCTCGGCAGCTTCTACCCGACCGTTACCAGTCGCGCCAGTGCCGATAGGCTACTGCGGACGGAACCGCAGGTTTCTTTCCAAACAATCACTTGAACTATTCATTTCGCACCCTTGATCTTGGCCCAACGCGCCTTGGTAGACGCCGCAATTTTCGCGCGCGTCGCCGCGCTCATCTTGCGCCGAGGGGCTGGCCTGGCTGCCCCTGCTCCATCCAACAGGGAAATCAGTTCACGAGAAAGCGATTCCATCGTTCCTGCGGATGATGGAGGATTTCAAATAAAATTTGACCGCACCGGTGTCAACGAGCGCATTGGTTTCCAAAACGCGGGGTTTTTCCTTGCGCGCACCAGCAGCCATCAACGCAAGATCACCCAGTTCACCACCTTGATCATCGTCATCACTTTTCCCATATCGCTTTTCATTTGGTTAAGTTTAATCCAATTTATTGACCGGAGCAACAGGCTGGCAGTTCCGGGAATTTTTCCAAGAACATTTCGCGGCTTGAAAAAAATTCAATTTCCGCTAACCTGATTTTGGTTTTGGAAGGGCGGAGAATCGCTTTTGGCGCGAGCCGGAAGAGGAAAGTCCGAACACCATCGGGCGCGATGCCGCGTAACTCAAGTCCGTTTCGATTGAGATACACGCGGGCGGAAAGTTGAAAGACTTTTTGACGGAAAGTGCCACAGAAAATCAGACCGCCGGTTTTCGGCGACGAAAGCCGGTAAGGGTGAAAAGGTGCGGTAAGAGCGCACCGCGCGAAGCGCAAGCGACGCGGCACGGAAAACCCCATCGGGTGCAAGGCCAAATAGGAAACCCAGGAGCGGCCCGCTCCGCGTTTCGTGAAAGCGAAACAGGTTTCGGGTATCGGTCGCTCAGACAAATGATTCTCTCCGCCGCAAGGCGCAGACAGAATTCGGCTTACAGCCTTTCCAAAACCATTTTTTATCCGCAGGAGCGTCTGCCAATAAAATGAAAAAATGATCGGCGTTCGTTCGTGAAAATTGCGGGCGAAATTTTCTAATAATAAATCGGCGTTTTTCCGACGCGCACGGGCGTAATTTTTTTTAGCGACGCGGGCAGACTTAAATTGCCCGTGCGATTCACGGCGCGGAGGGAAATTATATCCGGCGCAAAATCTTGATAGGTTTGCGTCGTCTGGTTTGCGGGCAAAATTTGCGTGCTCCAAACATTATTCGCGGCGCGACATTGTAAAACCCAACGCCAGGCCGGTTCGCCGCCAGAACTTTGCCAGTTGATCTTCAATTCTGAATTTTTGTCTAAAATCGCGGTAAGTTTGGGCTGGGACGGCTGCGTAGAATCCAGCCATGGCGACGCGGGCACGAGCGCGGGTTGAGCGTATTCCGCGCCAATGACATTCGTGAGCGCGGGATTTTCCGTGACGCTGCGCAAATGAAAAAGGATTTCGCCGTTCACATTTTGCGCGCGTTCGATTTGAATTTGCCGCGCAATTTCCTCCGCTGAAAATTTTCCGCCGACGGCAGCGGCGTCAAGGGCGGGCCAGAGATGACGATTTTTTGTGTTTTGTTCCCGCCACCATTTCAGCAGGACGGGAAAACTTTGCTGCGGCGAATCAATGGCCCAGTAAAGTTGCGGGGCAAAATAATCGAGCCAGCCGGCGGCCAGCCATTGGCGCGAGTCGGCATAAAGCGAGGCGTAGGCGTCCAGCCCGCGAATGGACGGCGGATTTTCCGGGCGCCAGATGCCAAAGGGACTGATGCCAAATTTTACCCACGGTTTCGCCGCCTTGATATTTTGATAAACGCTTTGGATGAATTTGTCCACGTTCGCGCGCCGCCAATCGTCATGTTGATAACCTTCGGGCAAACCAAATTGTTTCCATTCTTCATAATCGGGAAATTCCAGCACGCGGCCCCCGGAATCTTTTTCGGGATAAGGATAAAAATAATCGTCGAAGGTCACGCCATCCACGTCGTAGCGTTTGACGACATCCATGACGACGCGCAAAACGTAATCGCGCACGAAGGGATTGCCCGGATCAAGCCAAAGCTGATCGCCATAGTGACGAATGAGTTCGGGATGCGTGCGCGAAATGTGATTGGGCGCAATGGAATTGGCGAATTTGTTCCGCGCGCGAAAGGGATTGAACCAGGCGTGCAATTCCAGTCCGCGTTTGTGCGCTTCCTGGATGGCGAAGGCGAGCGGATCGTAAAACGGCTGCGGCGGCCGGCCTTGCGTGCCGGTGAGACGCTCCGACCACGGCTCCATCGCCGAGGCATACATCGCATCGCTCGCGGGACGGACTTGAAAAATGATGGCGTTAAAATGCAGTTTCGCCGCGCGGTCGAGCAGCGCGATCAACTCGGCTTTTTGTTGCGCGACCGGCAAGCCGGGTTGCGAGGGCCAATCTTGATTGGAAGCGACGACGGTGAGCCAGGCGCCGCGAAATGCGCGCGGCGGTTCCGGCGGCGTGATGAAAATGGGCCGGTAAATCTCATTCGCCGCGAACAGTCCTGCGGAAAATAAAAAAAAGGACGCGAATAAAATGGCGGTTTTAATTTTCATTGGCTGCTGCAATTTAATCGCAAACAAAATTTCGCAAAGTTTTTTCGACGGCAGGCTGCGGCAATTTGACAAAGCCGGGCGATTTTGTTTTAATTTGGCCGTTGCAGCCTAACTCGGTTTCGCCTTCCTGCGAGCCGATGCGGGAGAACCAAATTCCGAATGAAAATTCGGACGGGGCGAACGAAATCAGGCGACTGATTTCAAGGCCACTTTCAAGGCCAAGCCCGTCAGCTAATCTCGCCGGCAATTGGAAGGGCGATCCTCTGGAGACGCGGCGTGCTCCATGTTCCCCCAAAATAAAACGCAGAATAATTTGTATGAATGTGTTTAGTTTGGTGAAGAATGTGGTGATCGGCCGGGCGCGGAATCTCTCCGATGCAAGTCTCTTCCACAAAACGTCGCTCATCGCGCTGCTCGCGTGGGTCGGGTTGGGCGCGGACGGATTGTCATCCTCCTGCTACGGTCCGGAAGCGGCGTTCGTCGCCTTGGCCGGCCACGAATTTTTAAGCTTGTTTGTCGCGGCGGCTTCGGTGCTGACCATCGTGGTCATTTGCGCGAGCTATTCGCAGATCATCGAACTTTTTCCAACTGGCGGCGGCGGCTACGTCGTCGCCAGCAAATTATTATCGCCCACGGCCGGCGTGGTTTCCGGCTGCGCGCTCATTGGCGATTACGTTTTGACCATCGCCATCAGTGTGGCCAGCGGCGCGGACGCAGTGTTCAGCATGTTGCCGGTGGACTGGTTGCGCTGGAAACTGTTTTTTGCATTGGGCGTCGTGATTGTCCTGACCTTTTTGAATTTGCGCGGCGTCAAGGAATCGGTTTTAATCTGGCTGCCGGTTTTTTTCCTGTTCGTTTTCACGTTCACCATTGCAATTTTATACGGAATTATTTCGCACATCGGCGAACTGCCAAACATCGCGCGCGGATTGTCGGCGGATGTGCAAACCGATTCTTCTGCCGTCGGAATATGGGGGTTGATCGTGGTCATTTTGCGCGCTTACAGTCTGGGCGCCGGCACTTATACCGGCATCGAAGCCGTGAGCAACGGCCTGTATTCATTGCGCGAACCGCGCGTGCAAACCGGCAAGCGCACCATGATTTACATGGGCGTTTCGCTCGCGTTCGTCGTCGGCGGATTGCTGCTGGCCTATTTGCTTTATCACGTTACGCCGGTGACGGGAAAAACTTTGAACGCCGTTCTGTTTGAGAAAATGACGGCGACGTGGCCGGTTTGGTCGGGAAAAAGTTTTGTGATCGCGGCCATGGTTTCGTCCGCCGCCCTTTTGTTCATCGCCGCGCAAACCGGCTTTCTCGGCGGCCCGCGCGTGCTGGCAAACATGGCCGTTGACCGCTGGCTGCCCACGCGCTTCGCCACGTTGAGCGACCGACTCGTCACGCAAAACGGCGTCCTGCTCATGGGCGCGAGCGCGCTGGCCGTCGTATTTTTTACCAGCGCTTCGGTCAGGATTCTCGTCGTGCTTTACAGCATCAACGTCTTTCTCACTTTCAGCCTCTCGCAACTCGGCATGGTGCGCCATTGGTGGGCCGACCGCGCCAACACCGCCGCGTGGAAAAGAAAATTATTCATCAACGGCTTCGGATTCATCCTCACCGGCGGCATCCTTATTTCCCTTTCCATCGTGAAATTTTATGAAGGTGGCTGGGTCACGCTCCTCGTCACCGGCATTTTGATTCTCGCCGCCTTTTGGATCAAACGTCATTACCTGCAAACGCAAAAACAATTATTTCGCCTCGACGAACTCGTCGCCCTCGCCTCGGCGGACAAACCAAACGCCTCTGCAAAAATTTCCGAAATGCCGTGCGACGTCAACGCGCGCACCGCTGTTTTTCTCGTCAATGGCTTCAACGGCCTCGGCCTGCACACGCTGCTCGCCGTGATCCGCATGTTTCCAAAAGTCCATCAAAATTTTATTTTTGTGCAGGTCGGCGTTTTGGACGCAGGAAATTTCAAAGGCGCGGCGGAAGTGGAAAATCTGCGCGCCCATTCCCGGCGCGAAGTAGAACGTTACGCCGCTTACATGCGCCAGCAGGGGTTTTACGCTGAAGCGCATTTCGCGCTGGGCACGGACATCGTGGATGAGGCGGCGGCGCTTTGCGACGAAATCGCCAAACGTTTTCCGCAATCGCAATTTTTCGCCGGCCAGCTCGTTTTCAAAAATGAAAATCTGCTGACGCGCTGGTTGCACAATCACACCGTTTTTGAATTGCAACGCCGCCTTTACCAACATGGCTGGCCGATGCTGGTCTTGCCGATTCAGGTTTGACCGTTCGCGAAAGTTTTATACTGGTTCAGCAGTTTCAAGGAAGCCTTGCAAATGCCGCACGCGCGTTGGGTGACGCAATTTGCGCAACGCCTTCGCCTCGATTTGCCGGATGCGTTCGCGCGTGACGTTATACATCTTGCCAATCTCTTCGAGCGTGCGTTCGTAGCCGTCAATCAAACCGAAACGCATCTCCAGAATTTTCCGTTCGCGCTCGGTCAATGTCGTCAAAACATCACTCAATTTTTCGCGAAGCAAACTGTAGCTCGTCACTTCGGACGGATTTTCCGCCGACTTGTCCTCGATGAAATCGCCGACGCTCACGTCGCCGTCATCGCCGACCGGCGCATGAAGCGAGACCGGCTGTTGCGCCATTTTCAGCAGCGCGTGGATGCGCGAAACCGGCATGTGCATTTCGTCGGCCAATTCTTCCGGCGTCGGTTCGCGGCCAAGCTCCTGCGTCAATTGCTTCTGCGCGCGCCACAGCTTGTTCATGATTTCAATCATGTGAACTGGAATGCGAATCGTGCGCGCCTGATCCGCAATCGAGCGCGTGATCGCCTGGCGAATCCACCAGATCGCGTAAGTCGAAAATTTATAGCCGCGACGATATTCAAATTTCTCGACGCCCTTCATCAAACCGATGTTGCCTTCCTGGATCAAATCCAGGAACGACTGGCCGCGGTTCGTGTATTTTTTGGCGACGGAAACAACGAGGCGCAAATTGGCCTCGGCCATGTGCGTCTTCGCCTTCAGCCCGCGCTCGGCGGCGGCGCGCAAATCGTTGAACACTTTGTAAAATTCTTCGCGCGGCATCCGCACAAATTGTTCGAGCGTCTGGATTTTTGCGCGCTCGGCGTCCAGCGCGGCGCGGCGTTCGGCAGTCGTCCGCAAATTTTCCAGTTCCTGAATGTGCCGCAAGCTCACCTGGAATTTTTCATGAACGTTCCCGGCCACGACGATCATTTCCTCGACGATTTTCTGCTTGTAGAAAAATTTCGTGAAAAAGTCCTGCAACTTCAGGCTCATTTTTTTGAGTTCGCGCTGCATTTTATCCTTGCGGGATTTTTGCTGCGCTTTCTGCCACGAAAAATATTTTTCATCCATCTTCTGGTCGAACGCATGGATTTTTTTGATGAGCTTGCGCAATTCACGCAGATGCCCGTCGCGATTGGCCACTTTTTTATCCACGACCACGCGGTCAAAACGTTCCTTGGGCGGCTCGGATAAAAGTTTTTCCGCAATCGCAATATGTTCCTTGGCCGTGAAACCGAGGCCATAAATGATCGCCTTCATCGCGACTTCGGCTTCCTCGATTTTTTTGCAAATCTCGACTTCCTGTTCGCGCGTGAGCAAAGGAACTTTGCCCATCTGGTTCATATACATCCGCACCGGATCATCGAGAATTTCCAGGCGCGAATCCTCCTCGGCTTCTTCTTGCTGCGGTTGTTCGGGCTGCTTGGAACGTTCCGCGCGCTCGGCTTCGGCCTGATCCATGACGATTTCCACATCCAAACCGCGCAACTTGCTCAACAAAGCATCCAGATCATCCGGGCTTAAATTATCCGGCAACACGTCGTTGATGTCATCGTAAGTGATGTAACCGTGCTCTTGCGCGAGATGCAAAAGCGTCTTGATCGTCTCGGTCAAATCCACGGAAGACTGTGAGGTTGCGGACGGCGTGCCATTGGTGACGCCGTTTTGAAAACGCTTTTCCGCTTCGGCAATCGAATTGACCGAATGTTTCACATTGCCGTTTTTTTCCGGGGTCGCCGATAAATCCTTGCGCGCCTTGCTGGAAATAATAAAACGCCGCCGCACCGGCGCAACTTTTGCCTTGGTGGTGGCTTTGCTGCGATCGTTCGCCGCCTTTTTTGGCACCGCTGTTTTACGTTTCGACATAAATATCAGACCCAAATCATCCGCTTCGGTTCAGAGAAAATCATGGGCCTTCTTCATTAAAAACCATGTTTCGACAAATGTTCCTTCTCGTAAATCCTGGAGATTGCGAACACCGGAAGACCGATACCTCGTGATAATACCTGCTTTACTTGAGAATTCAAGGATAATCGTAGAACTGAATAGAATGTCAAAAACGCGGAAAATCAGTGGTTTTCCTCGAAAATCAGCCAAAATTGGATTTTTACCGCAAATTCAAGCGGGCTTTCGCGTCGCTTCAATATCGCGGGCAATTTGCTCGCGCAATTCTGCCGGCGAAGCAAATTTTCGCTCGTCCCGCAATTTTTCGCCCATTTCAATTTCCAATTCCGCGCCATAAAGTTCGCCGTTGAAATTTAGCAAATGCGCTTCGACCCGCAACTCCGGCTTGCCGGACGCGACCGTTGGCCGCAAACCGATGTTCAACGCGACCCAGTAAAATTGCCCCTTAACTTTTGCGCCGCCGGAATAAACGCCGTTCGGCGGAAGTAACTGTCCGGTTACTTTTAGATTCGCCGTCGGGAAACCAAGTTGCCGCCCAAGTTTGTCGCCTTCAACCACGCCGCCGGAAATCGCATAAACTCGTCCAATCATCTGGCTGGCCGCGTCAAAATCGCCCGCGCGAATCGTTTCACGAATCCGCGTGCTGCTGACAATTTGTCCGTCCAGCGAAACCGCCGCGAGGCCGTGAACGGAAAAATTTACTTCGCCGCCGAGTTTTTTCAACAAGGCGACGTTGCCGCCGCGTTTGTGGCCGAAAACAAAATCCGCGCCGACGCAAACGCTGTGAATTTTTCCGAAATCGCGCGCCAGATTGCGGATAAATTCCTCACCCGTTTGTTCGCTGAATTTTTTATCAAACTGAATCAGCAGCAACGCGTCCGCGCCGAGCGACTCAATCGCCCGCAATTTTTGCGGCAGCGAATAAATCAGCGGCGGCACTTTGTCCGGCGCGACGACGGAATTTGGATGGCGGTCGAAGGTTAAAACAACCGCAACGGCGTCGTGTTGGCGCGCATCGGAAATTGTCTGCCGGATGATTTGCTGATGGCCGAGATGCACACCGTCGAAAAAGCCGATGGCGAGGCAAACTTTTTTGCCTTCGCTTTGCAGTTCATTTGCGGCATGAATAACTTTCATAATTTTTGCCACAGATTTTCACAGATGAAACACAGATAAAATGATTTCTTATCTGTATAAATCTGTGTCCATCTGTGGCTGATTAGGCCGTTGCCAGTTTCAAAAATGGAATCACTCTTTTTTCCAGTTCACTCAATGGCAATTTCAAAATTTCGTCAAGTGGCTTCGCGTCCGCCACGTCAAATTTTCCCGAAACGCTCCGGCGCAGCGTGGCCAGATGCGCGCCGCAGCCGAATTTTTGGCCGAGGTCGTGCGCGATGCTGCGAACGTAAGTGCCTTTTGTGCAGGCGACGCGAAATTCGCCTAGCGGCTCGTCGTATTTTGTAAAACGAAAATTGTAAATGTGGATCAGGCGCGGCTCGCGTTCGACTTCGATGCCTTTGCGCGCGAGTTTGTAAAGCGGCACGCCGTCTTTTTTGATGGCGGAAACCATCGGCGGCATTTGCATTTGATCGCCGATGAATTTGGCGGCTTCCTCGTTCAACTGTTCCAGTGTCAAAGGCGGAACGATTTTTGTTTCCAAAATTTCGCCGTCAGCATCGTAAGAATTTGTCGTCTGGCCAAATTTAATCGTGCCTTCATAGACTTTGTCGTCGCCCATCAATTTTTCGGAAAGTTTTGTGCCGCGTCCGAGGACAATAATTAAAAGTCCAGTCGCGTTCGGATCGAGCGTGCCGCAATGCCCGACTTTTTTGATTTGAAACCGGCGGCGGATCGCGTCCACGACATCGTGCGAAGTCGGGCCGGCGGGTTTATCAACGAGAAGCGCGCCATCGAGCGAGGAAAATTCTTGCATGAAAATTATTTTTTATGCCGCGTCTTCTTCGCCGACAAGCCGAGGCTGAACCGGATTTCAGCGCGCAATAATTTTGCGATTTTCAAAGTTTCAGCGGCGTCGGCGCGTTCGGCGGATTCGCCGGGATAACGAAACGCGACCGCATAAGTCGTTAGCTTGGCCAGAGATTCTTTCCACGGTTGCCAAAACGGCTCGGTTTTTTGAAGTAACGCCAGCAGTAAGACCAAATTATGAGTTTTCGGAAAAGTGACATCTGCCAAAATGAGGCGTGCCTTCAAGTATTTTTCAATGCACTGCTGCGAATGGAAGCAAACGGCGTCGAAATTTGGATTCCGGCGCGCTCGAAATTCCCGGCGCGCGGTCGCCCAATCCGCTTCGGCTTTGACAATCCATTCGGCAATGTCAGGCTGCATAAAGCAATTCGCCCTTCTCCGTCACTTCGCGGAGAAAAAAATCGCCGCGAGCCAGCCGGCGATTCATTTCTTCCGGCGAGCGCACAATCACATCAAGCGGAAAATTTGCGTCAACGCAGCTGAGAATTTCCGAAGCCTTGCGAAAACCTTTCCCTTCAAACGGCATCACAACCAGCAAATCCACGTCCGAATCCGCCGTTGGCCGGCCGTAAGCATAAGAGCCAAAAAGCACGATGCGCTGCGGTTTGAACAGCCGGGCAATCTGCCCGCACACACGCCGGATTTCCTGTCGCTTGACCTTCATGTTGTTAAATTAACAAATTCTCCGACTTTTTGCCGCAAAATTTTGTTGTTCCTTTGAGCGCGGAATTCTGGCGTGACGAAATTATTTCGCCGCCTTCAACGCGCGTTTCACGGCGGCGATGACTTTGCGCTGGACCGAAAGCGGTTTGCCCGCGATGCGCGCGCCCGCAGCGGACGGATGGCCGCCGCCGCCGAATTGCGCGGCGATTTCGTTCACGTTCACGTTTGGATTTTTCGAGCGCAAACTGATGCGCGTGAGTTCCGGTTCAACTTCTTCAAAAACGCACGCGACGATGACCGGCTCAATGGCACGGATGTGGTCAATGAGCCCCTCGGAATCGTTGCTCTCCGCGCCGGTGCGGGTGAAATCGCTTTTCTTCAGCCAGAACCACGCGATGCGGTCGTCGGCGGTGAGGCGGAATTTGCTGTAAACAAGTTTGAGCAGCCGCGCGCGCGAAACAGGATACGATTGATAAACTTCGTCGCAAATTTTCGCGAGGTTCGCGCCGCGCGTGACGAGTTCCGCGCCGGTGTGAAACGTGCCGGGT
>JGI20207J14881_1000633_pt1 | contig 12737 bp, 9 predicted proteins | sample NGESurdeep092012_4_FD_14881 | JGI IMG/M metagenome (IMG submission 14881)
TAGATCGCAACTCGATGACCTTGGTCGGCGAGTTCATCAGTGCTCTTTATTAGATGATTCAAACTGGACGAATCAAGCCGTTCCCTTTGCACGGTCGATGGTCAATATGGTTGAGCAAAGCAAAGCAATTGTGGGCGGTGCGATCACCCGTGATGAAAGTCGCGGTGCTCATTTTAAGATGGATACGCCTGATCGGGACGACGTAAATTGGTTGAAGACGACGTTGGCATCGTATACGCCAGAGGGTCCTGAATTCAAATTTGTGCCAATTGAATGTAATCTGATCGCGCCACGCCCAAGGAAATATAAAATCAATCAGATCACAATTGTGAAAAAGATTTTAGGCGAAGATTATCTTGCGGATAAGGCTACCGAAAAGGAATCTGAGCCGCGTCCCGCTGGTGGCTAGCAAAGGACTCTCAAATAAAGTATGCCCACGAGGGCATTCATTCCTCATTTAGGAGGGGTGGATTCACGGGGTGGTTTCCGAAAAGTACTACAAACGGCGAGCCTATTATTGCGTGGGGCAGGCGCGAGGCTTGAGTCTACCAATGGGATCCAAGGCACCACACTATCACAGACTAGCAACTACTTCGCGGATTCCAATGCGGCAAGGGCTTTGTCGCCGTGACTAACCGCATTAACTTCGTTTCGGTAGTAAAACCGGACGATCCCGCCAGAATCAATCACATAAGTGACGCGCTTGCTAATCGGCAAAAGACCCCATAACATTCTGGCTCCAAATGCTTTGGAGATTTCGCCATCTTCATCGCTGATCATAGGAAATGGAAGTTCAAATTCTTCTTTAAATTGCTTTTGAACGTCCTCTGAATCACGGCTGATTCCATAAACCAAGGCTTTATGAGACCGAAATTCTTCACTTAATTCGGCAATATGACGCATTTCATCTGTGCAATATTTTGAATTGGCTTTGGGATAGAAGAAAAGTACAGTTGGATGGCCAGGGGCTCGCAAATTCACCGACGATCCGCTTGAATCGATCAAATGAACGTCCGGCACCTTTTCTCCAACTTTCACCATTTGGATAATTTTACTTTGATTCAGGCGGGGGATTTACCAGATAGCATGACTCTGTCGGGATTCTGTCCAGCAAACGACCGAAGGGATTCCGGGTACTGCTCCTACTAAATACTTCCGCCAGATGAGACGTCTTCATACCATTAAGCAAGCCTAAGTGATTAATAATCATCTATTAATGGAAGTTGAGGATCTTTCGCATTTATGTTGACATCCCTTCGGTGAGGCAGGAACGCAGTAATAAGCTCTTTGTTGGCTCTTACCGCGCTACGTCCATCCCGAACCAACAGTCCCATACGTTGAAGCTCTTGGATATCGCGAAGGAGGGTTCGATCAGCACTCTCCGAATAATCAAGTGCAACTCGTATGCTAAGTTTGCGTAGATCGGCTGTAGCCACCGCGTTGGGCTGAAGTGCCAGGTCTAATATAAGATGACGACGCCGATTCGTCACCTTGTCTTCATCCCGCCCAAGCAGCGAGTGAACATAGTCGCGCCAAGCTAAAAGCCATTGTTGACCGCGGACTACGTTGAGTTGCTCTTGCAGACCGTCCCTGAAACCTTGGACTGCGTATCCCAAAAACCGGTAAGTGTCTCCTCCAGATTCGCTCGCGTATGCGAGTTGACGATAATATTCCGCCCGAGTCCGATTATAATGATCGCTCAGCAGGTGAGCCGCTGGAGTGGGAACGCCCGCAGCTAGCAGGATTTTGAATTCCACAAGACGCGCCGTTCGCCCGTTTCCATCTCCAAACGGGTGAATCCACGCGATGTAGAGATGGCTCAAAACCGCGCGCATGAGGCCTCGCACGATGGCTAAACTATTTTCTGCAGGATTAAAGTCAGGCTCGTTCAGCCATGAGCACAAGCGGTCGAGCAGGTAGCCACAGTCAGCGGCTGGAGCTCCGGAATACTTGCCAACCCCAACTTCGTGCCGTCGAATAATTCCTGGAACCACTCCTTTCTCAAGAGCTAGACCTTTCAGAACCGTAGCGTTGAAGCCGCATAACTCAGGAACAGTAAGCAAGTGATCCGCGCCATCAAGAATACAGGCTCGCCCGATTTCGTTCAGCGCATTAAGGACGTTGTCCACTTCGAGCCCTAAGTATTCGCGAGAAGGTGCCAGCGAAAGTTTGCCTGCCAAGCGCAGAGAAACTTCCTCTTCAGATAGTGTGTTCCCTTCGATGGCAGTGGTCGCGTGGACGCCTTTGCTCAAGTAGACGTTGTGAAGTTTATTTGCCACTGAAGGTTGCAAAGGCACTCCTGCTATGTGTTCACATTTAGATCGGGCTTCGCCCAATAACATCCAAATCTCGTAAGGAAGCCGAGTAAGATCGAGTTCAAATTTTAGCCACGGATGCGACCGCATATAGTTGCGACGCACTTTTGGCGGGTGATCTGTCACGATACGCCACCAGTTCTCTGAAGGACATTAGGCTCAAATGTATAGCCTAAAACGGATTCGTGCCAAAACATGCCTATATTATGGCACGACTATTGGCAAACAAGTTGGCGGATTCTATTGCGGACATGGTGGCACAGTAAATAAAAGGAGTCTAAAAAGCTACAGAGAATCGTAGAACGTGTATCAGGGATTCGTCATGCCACAATGGCGAATCCAGATATCATGTCTGACGCATAAACCATGAGCGCAAAATCAGTATTATCGCAGGAAATCGCATATTTTGAGCAAATACTGTCGGGGCTTTTGCTCGCGCATGCTGGAAAGACCGTTCTCATAAAAGGCTGCGAGGTAAAAGGCATATTCTACTCGCATGAAAAAGCGTTAACTTTTGCAGTTACACAGGGCATGAATGGTCCGTATCTAATTCGCTCGATCCGACTGTCCCAGCCTGACCTGGGCATTCCAGCAATATCTATTGCACTGCTTCAGCATCTTTCTTGAGCAAACTGAACAAGCCTCCGAAACCTGGGCCACCTGTCACCTTTAATTTCAATTTCGATGTAGACACTTTACACATGGAGGGCCCACGCATTTTGCTAAAAGTAGGCATGCATTCCACCTTCGTTAAGGCATCCAAGATAAGCGGGAAACCAGTGCCCGATATGATAACGGGAGTAGCACTAATCGACACTGGAGCTGGACCTACGTATATTGACGAGGGGGTCGGGACGCAACTCGGGCGTACATAATCGATACCCGCGAACTATTTTCTGCGAGTCGTAAAGTGACAGTTCACGTTTATTCGATAGGCTTTGAAACTGACAAACGCGAAATCTTTGGTGATGTCCTTCGTTCCCCAGGAAGGAACCTCGCGCCACAAGGACTTATTATGCTTCTCGGTCGCGACATTCTTCGCTCTTGTATCCTAATCTACAACGGCAAGGATGGCACATTCAGCCTTCACATTTGAGGCTTGAAATTTCAAACGGATCCGTGACTCCCGATGATGGGTCAACATCTCCAAAGGTAACCTAACTGCATGCATTCCATCCTCGACGATGCCGAACAATTCCACAAATTAGACCCTCATGGCATGCTTGCCCTAGCCGAGGGATTTGCCCAGCAATGCAGGGAAGCATGGGGAATTGGTCTAACCTGCGATCTGGCAGAACTCGGGAGACCGGTGCGATCTGTGATGCTCACTGGAATGGGCGGATCGGCTGCCGGCGGCGACTTTTTGCAATGCATTTTTGACGCCCACGGCAAGGTTCCGTTCACGGTAAACCGCGATTATCATATCCCGCAGTATGTTGGGCTAGATGATTATGTATTTTGCGCAAGCTATTCAGGTGGGACCGAGGAAACCCTCAGTGCTTACGGTGAGGCAAAAGAACTTGGGGCCCAAATAGTTGTGATTTCAAGCGGGGGCGAGCTTTCAGAACGGGCCAAAACGGACGGTTATCCGCTAATCGAAGTGCCGGGGGGTCAGCCACCCCGCACCGCTATGGGCTACATGATGATCCCGGTTTTGGTGGCTTGCGAAAGGATGGGATTGGTCAGCCCCCAGCCTTATGAAATTTGTTTTCAAGAACTGGAAGCGGTGAGCAAGGAACTGACTCTCTCGGTTCCAAAAACATCCAATCTCGCCAAACAAATTGCCCACGATCTCCACGGGGCCTTTCCTTATTTTTACGGTCTTGGTCCTGCGCTAGGTGTTGTGGCTCATCGCTGGAAGTGTCAGGCTCATGAAAACGCCAAGACCTTAGCCGTTTCGAACGCTTTTTCTGAGCTTAATCATAACGAAATTCTAGGGTGGGTGAATGCCTCTCGGGAATCAGTAGGAAGGTTTTCAGGTGTGCTCCTTACTCATGCCGACGAATCTGAAAAGATGATGACTAGGGCGAAAGTAACTCAAAAATTAATCGGTGAGCAGTGCAGGTTCACGACGGTGGAGTCAAGGGGAGACGATTTACTCACGAGAATGCTTACATTGGCATCAATCGGCGATTTTGTGACTCTTTATTTAGCTCGCCTTTACTGCGTCGATCCTGAAAATATTGATTCAATCAACACATTAAAAGCCGAACTCAGCATTGTCGGCTAATGCTCTAAATTCCCAGGTTACGGGCGGATTGTTGGTGCGAGAGCTGAAATTTCGCCAAGGATGCCAAAGCTGAAAAGTAACTTTCAAAAATAAGGTAAACATTATTTGGCTCTATGGAGGGATTAGGACACGCCGTAAATAGGTTGAAAACGAAGCCGAGCCCGGTTGCAGTCAAAACTCCAAGTGTCACAAATTCCGATCAAAACGATAACCTAAGCCGGTTAGACCCGCCTAAGGGGTCCGAACTTTCAAAGTTTTCTAAATATTCGTTTTGGGTTCTCGGTCTTAACCTTCTGATCATCGCCTGGGGCGTCCTCGTGAGGGCTTCTAAATCAGGCGACGGATGCGGAAACCACTGGCCCCTATGCAACGGCCCCAAAGATCCTCTTATGGGCTCGGTTGCGACCTTTATTGAAGGAGCTCATCGGCTTTCCACCTCTTTTGACGGTCTTCTCGTAATCGGGCTAACCTATTGGGCTTTTCGATCGTTTTCAAAGGGAACTCAAGTTAGAAAAGCGGCGTCCGCTGCCATGTTTTTCACGATTGTGGAAGGGTTCATTGGTGCGGCGTTAGTCACCTATAAGCTTGTGACCACCAATGAAAGCGTTCAAAGGGCTGGGGTGATGTCTTTCCACGTAATCTCAACATTTTTTCTGGTGAGCTCGATCACTTTGTGTGCATTTTTAGGCTCAAAAAACCGGGAGATCACCGTGAAAAAGCAAGGAGCAGTTGGCTGGATGGTGACCCTAAGCTTTGTCACGGTTGCGATTATGGGCGTAACCGGAGCTATTTCAGCTCTTGGCCACACCCTTGATCCGGTTGCAAACGTGCTGAAAGCTGCCGCCAATCCCCACACTTTTTGGATGGTCCGGGTTCAGCCAATTCATCCTTACATAGCTCTAGCCGTGGGCATGTTCCTGCTGTTAGTTGTAACTTTGATAAGCAATTTGCGGCCTTGCTTAGAAGTTCGCCGCTCTGGCGCGATTCTTTTGGGAGCGTACGGAACCGAACTAATAGTCGGCTATATCAACATTTATTTCCAAGCACCTATCTGGGTTCAAATGGTGCACCTTGCCACTGCCGATGCGTTGGTGGTGGCACTGGCTTGGTTTTCAGCGGAAGCCTTGCGAAAGGGCCTTAGGCATCGTGAACTTGAAACAGTCGGGGCTGAAGTTCAAACCCATCCGGTTGGAATTGCCAAGGCAAAAGAATTCTTAATGCTCACCAAACCAAGGGTGATTTCTTTGCTACTCTTCACCACTTTGGCATCAATGATCGCCGCAGACCGAGGCTGGCCAAACTGGATTTTGTTCATAGCAGTAGCGATTGGAGGCTATTTCGCAGCTGGATCCGCAAATACTTTCAATATGGTGGTTGAGCGAGATTTAGATTTAGCGATGCGCCGAACAAGTTCGCGTCCTACGGTGACGGCTCATGTGAGCCCGCCAACTGCTCTCGGATTTGCACTAATTTTGATGTTCGCTTCTTTTGCCATCCTGTGGGGATTTGCAAACATCCTGACCGCGATTCTTGCCGAATCTGGACTGGTTTTCTACGTGTCCATATATACTCTTGGGCTGAAACGACGTACTTGGCAAAATATCGTGATAGGAGGTGCCGCTGGTGCGATTCCGCCGCTGGTTGGCTACGCCGCAGTTGATAACTCTTTGGCTCTTGTGGCTTGGATCTTGTTCGGGATCATTTTCCTTTGGACGCCGGTGCATTTCTGGGCACTTGCGATTCTTCTTAAGGAAGATTATGCCGCGGCCGGAGTTCCGATGCTTCCGGTGGTAAAAAGTCTGAAAATAACTTCTCATCAAATTGCGTTGTACACAATTCTCACTGTGATTATCTCATTTGCCCCATTCATCGCCAGGTGGGTGGGTTATCCCTATGCAATCTGCGCGGTTTTGTTGAATGTTTGGCTCGTGGTTTTGTGCAGTAGGCTTGTGAAAAATCCGGAAAGGAAGCAAGCAAGTGGCCTTTTTCACTTCTCAATGATTTATTTGGCCCTTTTATTTGTGGCTTTAGCCACCGATCGCACTCTTATTCGCCCGGTCGACACTTCGGCGCGGGTAGACTTTTACAAATCAGATTTGGGGCATTTGACGGAGAGGCAAATTCCCACATCTCGAGTTCGAGGGGCAATGGGGGTCACCGAATTCACATTATCAAGCAATACGACTGCGTCGACTTTGGGATGGGATAAACATTAATGGGACAACTGTTTTCGCCTTCAATAAATAGTAAAACGAAGGTTGCTCTTTGGGGCATAGCCGTCGGTCCTTGGGTCGCGATCTATGTAATTGCGGCGATCACTCGTTCTTCGTTTGACACGCAGGTTGATGTGCCGAAGAATCAGCCCGTTCCATTCAGCCATCGCCATCACGCCTGGGAATTGGGTATCGACTGTCGCTATTGCCACTGGGGGGTTGAAAAATCGGCTTTTTCCAATATCCCGCCAACTGAGGTTTGCATGACCTGCCACTCGCAAATCTGGACTAATTCACCTCTTCTTGAGCCTATTCGTGAAAGCTATGAAACTGGCACCCCGATTGTTTGGACTGGAGTAAATAAACTCCCAAGTTTTGTTTATTTCAACCACAGCATTCATATCGCTAGAGGAATTAATTGCGACATATGCCACGGGCCCGTTCAAAAAATGCACATCACCTGGAAAGGAAATAGTTTCCAGATGCAATGGTGCCTTCAGTGTCACCGCGCTCCTCAACGATATTTGTATACGGATCCCGCTTATCCAAATCTAAGTCCACGCCAGCAAGTTTTCAATTTATTTGCAAAGTTTCAAAACGGCGAAGCGTTAAGTGATCGCGAAGGCGCAATTTTAGGCGGCGATTATAGCGGCTCGGACGATCCCAAAGATGTGGCAAACGGATTAAAGCTCGTGAGTCGCTACGGAATCAAGGTTCAGCAATTAGCGGACTGTTCAATTTGTCATCGGTAATGAATAACGAAAACAACGAGCCTGAGATAGCACCAACCAACCACATCGATCTCGAGGCGGCTAATTTAAAGTTGCGTGGCAAAAGGGGCGAAGCATATTGGCGCGGGCTAGAAGAAATTGCCGAAACCGAAGAGTTTCAAAAATGGATTGGCGATGAGTTCCCAAACCGACGAGATTTGGCTGATTTAGATCGCCGGACTTTCCTCAAGTATATGGGCGCATCGCTCGCCCTTGCAGGTCTTTCTGGCTGCCGAGGTTTGTTCATGCCGGAAGAGCAACTTGTACCTTACGTGAAGCAGCCGGAAGAAGAATTGATCGGCAAGTCGCTTTATTACGCAACTACTCTTCCAAACAAAGGCTATGGTTTCGGCGTACTTTGCTCCCAGCGGGAAGGTCGCCCGATTAAGTTGGAGGGAAATCCAACTCACCCGATGTCGCTTGGTTCGATAGATCACATGACGACGGCGGAGATGCTGAACTTTTACGATCCTGATCGGCTTGATAATGTGATAAATCAAGGCAACATCAGCACTTGGGAACAATTCGCTGAGGAATGTCAACAAGCGGTGGCCGCTCAAAAAGCTAAAAAAGGCTCCGGACTCCGGTTCCTTACTGAAAACGCTACTTCTCCCTTGGTGGCCTCTCAGATACAAAGTCTTCTCAAAGAATTTCCGTTGGCCAAATGGCACGTTTACGATCCCACCGATTGCGATGGATCAAGAATGGGAACCGCTCAGGTTTGCGGCAAAGTTTTAGATGTTCGCTACGATCTCAGCAAAGCAAATGTAATCGTTGCGCTAGATTCTGATTTTATGTTGCGACGGCCAGATAGTGTGCTAATGGCGCGTCAATGGGCAGATGGTCGCAGAATCGTTGGAACCGACGGTACCGTAAACCGGCTTTATTCAATTGAATCTAGCTTGACAATAACGGGGAGTACGGCTGACCACAGATGGCCTGTAAGACCATCACAGATTCACTTAGTCGCCGCAGAGATTGCTTCGAACTTTGGAATTGTTCCCAAGCCAACCGAATCGCCGCTGCCCGATGTGGTTCTACAATCGGTAATAAACGATCTCAAGGCAAATCCAGGAAATAGCGTGGTAATTCCGGGTGAAGGTCAAACTCCTGCCGTGCACGCGCTTTGTTTGGCGATCAACCAGGCACTTGGGGCGATCGGAAAATCGGTAATCGTGACTGAGCCGGTGGATTTCTTGCCGGTCAGTAGGTTGCAATCGCTAGTTGATCTCACCAATGATTTGAACCAAGATAAGGTAGACGCTTTGTTTATTTTGGGAGGGAATCCTGTTTATTCATCGCCAGTTGACCTTAATTTTGGAGCGGCACTTCGTAAAGCAAAATTCACCGTTCATCTCGCGTTGTCTCAAAACGAGACCGGAGTCACCTGCGATTGGACGGCACCGATGAGCCATCCGCTGGAAGCCTGGGGCGATATGCGAGCGGTGGACGGAACGATCTCGCTTGCTCAACCGTTAATCTTGCCTCTTCATGGTGCGTGGTCAGTGCCAGAATTTTTGTCTTCCCTCACGGGAGACATGAAGCCAGGGCAAGAATTACTAAAATCTCATTATTCAAATGCGCCCCATAAGTTGGACGACGACGGCTTCAAAAAAGTGCTTTATGCCGGATTTATCGAAGGTAGTGATCAAAAGCCACTTGCTAATGTAGCGATTAATTCGGCTGCTCTCACGGCGCCAAGTCTGTCAAATTTAAATTCCATTGAACTGAAATTTACGCCTTGCGGCAAAATTTGGGATGGATCTTTCACCAATAATGGCTGGCTCCGCGAGCTCCCAGATCACATTACAAAGTACACATGGGACAACATCCTTGAAATAAGCCCGGCGATGGCCAAACGAATGAGCATCGATAACGGAAACATGCTGCAAATTGGCACCAAAAACGGTCAAATAATCGGTCCAGCTGTTATTCAGCCAGGTCAGCCGGACGGCTCAATTACCATGACCCTTGGTTATGGGCGAACGGTTGGCGGAGTGGTCGCTCTTGCCGATGACTGTCTGGGTTACAACGCCAACTTGCTTCGAACCTCAACGAGTCTCGGATTCTTAGCGGATTCCGATGGAGCAACTATAACCAATCAGGGCGGTGATTACCGGTTTGCATGTGTGCAGCTTCACTGGGGCATGGAAGGACGCGAAATTATCCGTCAAGGGACTTTGGACGACATGAAAGCGTCGTTAGCCCAAGGTAAAAAGCCATTCCGCTTCCCCGAAGAAGAAGAGCTAAACCTCACCGATTTGAATCTTTATCCGGCGACCGTTTTCAACTGGAACGGCGAAGCTTGGGGAATGACTATTGACCTTACTACCTGCACCGGGTGCAATGCTTGTGTGACCGCTTGCCAAGCAGAAAATAATATATCGGTAGTTGGCAAAGATCAAGTGGCCCGAGCCAGGGAAATGCATTGGATTAGGATTGATCGTTATTACGGCGGAACTTACGCAGTCGATAACGAAAACGATACTAAATATACGGATGTTGATCTGCTCGCAAATCCCCCAGTAGTGTTTCAGCCAATCATGTGCGTGATGTGCGAAAAAGCTCCATGCGAACCGGTTTGTCCGGTAGCGGCAACGGTTCATAGCCATGACGGACTAAATCAAATGGTTTACAACCGATGTATCGGCACGAGGTACTGCTCCGACAACTGTCCTTATAAAGTACGTCGCTTTAACTTTATGAACTACTCCGCAACTCAATTGCAGTTCAGAGATGTTCAGAAGATCCCGCTTCTTAAGCTGCTAAATAATCCAGAGGTTACTGTGCGAAGTAGAGGAGTCATGGAGAAATGCACTTATTGCGTTGAACGGATATCTGACGCGCGCATCGAAGCCAAGAAAGCTGGCCTACCTATTAAGGATGGTGCAATAGTCACCGCTTGCCAGCAAGCATGTCCCACTAAGACGATCACCTTTGGCAACATAAGTGATAAAAAAGCAAAAGTTACCGCGCTTAGGCAAGACCCCAGAAGCTATTTATTACTTGAAGACTTAAATACTAGACCTAGAACTTCGCACATGGCAAGATTGCGCAACCCAAACCCGGAGATTACGACTTAAATGGCAGTAAGTACTGAGTTAGCCCCGGATATTCTAGTCACCGGCGAGCAAGATTACGAATCGATTACTAGAATAATTGACAAGGTAATTCTAGACAACAAGATTCACAACAAGTGGTTTTACATCACTTTGGGAATTGGAGTTGCAGGCACCGGTCTGATGATTGCCATGATTACATGGCTACTTTACATCGGAGTCGGTGTTTGGGGGGACCAAATACCAGTTGCTTGGGCTTGGGACATTATCAACTTCGTTTGGTGGATCGGAATTGGCCATGCAGGCACGTTGATCTCAGCTATTTTGCTGTTAATGCGTCAGCAATGGCGAAGTGCAATTAATCGTTTTGCGGAAGCAATGACCATATTTGCGGTTATGTGCGCGGGAATTTATCCAATGCTTCATACGGGACGTCCGTGGGTTGATTATTGGCTATTTCCATATCCGAATATCCTTGCTCTTTGGCCGCAATTTAGATCACCTTTATTTTGGGATGTCTGCGCGGTTTCTACATATTTTATAGTATCGGTCTTGTTCTGGTACATGGGCTTAGTTCCTGATCTCGCTACGATGCGAGATCGAACGAAAAATAAATTTCTTAAGTATGGATACGCGATTGGTAGTTTAGGCTGGCGTGGAAGTGCTAAGCACTGGCATCGATACGAACAATCCAACCTGATTCTCGCCGCGTTGGCGACTCCCCTAGTACTTTCAGTACACACAACCGTGTCATACGACTTTGCGATGTCGATTATCCCGGGTTGGAACGAGACCATCTTCCCGCCTTACTTTGTTGCTGGAGCCGTGTTCGCCGGATTTGCGATGGTAATGCTTTTTGGCATACCAATAAGGGCCAGATATCGCTTAAAAGACCTTATCACCATGAAGCATATTGACTGGATGTGCAAAGTCATGCTTGCAACTGGACTAATCGTCTTTTATGGTTATGTAATGGAGACCTTTATGGGTTGGTATTCCGGCAATAAAGGGGAGGTTGATCTTACGATTTACTGGTTCATCGGCGAGAACAAAATCGAGTATTGGGCACTGCTGTTTTGTAACTGTTTTATGCCTCAATTTATGTGGTTCCCTAAGTTACGGCAGAACTTGGTAGTAGTGTGGATAGTCTGCGTATTCGTAAATATTGGAATGTGGTTGGAACGCTACTACATTATTCCGATGTCCTTGCAGATTAATCCATTGCCCGCAATCGATAGACCTTATCATCCTACTTGGGTTGATATCTGTCTATTTGCCGGAACAATTGGATTCTTTACTCTTAGTATGTTGCTGTTTATTCGCACGATGCCAGCAATTAACATTTTTGAAATCAAGGATTATATCTACAAAGTCATGGGTCCGGACAGGATTAAGAAAGCGGAGGCAGCAGGAGTTGAATAAGAGTTAATGGCAATTTCGCACGCTCATGATTCAAGTATGAATGCTTCCGATCTGCATGGCTTGGTTGCAGAGTTTGAAACTGGCCAGGAGCTTAAAGCGGCTGCAAACGCGGCGCGGTTGGCGGGCTATTCAGAAATGGATTCTTACACGCCGTTACCGATTCACGGACTAACCGAAGCAATGGGCTGGAAAAATAACGTGATTCCTTGGATAGCAGCCATTGCTGGTTTTACGGGAGCCGTGACCGGAATCGCAATGCAATATTACGTGGATGTTGTTGATTTGCCACTAAACGTGGGCGGCAAACCGATGTTCACCCTACCAATGTTTGTTGGTCCTACTTTTGAGTTCACGATTTTGTTTGCTTCGTTCGGAGCCTTTTTCGGGCTATGGGCATTAAATGGATTGCCCCGATATCACCATCCGATTTTCAGTGCCAAGAATTTTGAAAGAGCCTCTGTGGACAGATTCTTTTTATGCATTGAAGCAAAAGATCCGAATTACGATGGTGAAAAAACTGCAGAATTTTTGAGGACTCTGCTGCCTTTAAATGTTTCGGAAGTTGAGGAGCCGGAAGTATGAAGCTAACCGCTAGCACCAAAATGCTTCTAGGAACCTTGGTTGCGGTGACTCTGGCTGGATGCAACACCGATATGTGGGTTCAGCAAAAATATCTTTCCCAGCAATCTTCGAGTTTCTTTCCCGATAATTCATCGGCTCGTCCCCTT
>JGI20207J14881_1000644_pt1 | contig 12619 bp, 14 predicted proteins | sample NGESurdeep092012_4_FD_14881 | JGI IMG/M metagenome (IMG submission 14881)
GCCCGCGACCGTGAACCGGGCACCAAGAAATCTGCGACGATCGCCGCGACACCGGTTTCGTAGTTTCTTCGACTCAACGCGAACCTGAGTTCCGCTGCGCCGTTCGCGGACCCCGTGCGACAATGATGCAATGAGAAACCGTCCGTCGCTACCGAAGTACGGCGCCACCGGTGACTGAAGGACCGTCCCACAGTCACGCGCTGGCGCCTGACGGCGACGTTCGCTACGTACTCGGCGCGTTGACGCTCATCTCGCTTTTTCTGGTGCTCGAAGTCGTGGCGGCAATCCTTGGCACGTCAATCGTGCTCTTCGCCGACGCCGGACACATGGTGAGTGACGTGTCCGCGCTGGCCATGAGCGCGTGGGCTCTCCGTCTCGCGAAACGTCCGGCCGAGGGACGCTGGAGCTTCGGTCTCAAACGCGCGGAGATCCTGAGCGCCGCCGTCAACGGCGTGACCCTCGTCGCCGTGGCCCTCCTCATCACCGTCGAAGCCATCCAACGACTCATTACGCCGCACCACGTCGCCGGAGGACTGGTGCTCGTCGTGGCGATCGTGGGTGCACTCGTCAACGTGGTCGCGGCCTACGTCCTCGCGAAGGCCGATCGACGCAATCTCAACATCCGTGGTGCCTACCTCCACGTCGTGACGGACCTCTACGCCTTCATCGGCACGGCCGTCGCTGGCGTGGTCATCATTCTCTCGAGTTGGGAGCGAGCCGACGCCGTCGCCTCGCTCTTCGTGGTCGCGCTCATGGTGCGTTCCGCGTGGGGACTCTTGCGCGACGCGGGAAAGATCCTCCTCCAAGGAACGCCGGACAACTTGAACCTGAGCGACGTTCGAGCGCACTTGGCCAACGTCGAACACGTGCTCGACATCCACGACCTCCACGTCTGGACGGTGGCGTCGGATCTGCTCACGCTGAGCGCTCACGTCGTCGTCGAAGACGGCTGTTTCGACAGTGGGCACGCACCGCGGATTCTCGACGCACTCCAAACGTGCCTCACCGAACACTTCTCGATCGAACACGCCACGTTTCAACTCGAACCAGCGACGCACGTCTCTCACGAAGAAGGCCTGCACCCCTGATCACGTCGAGGAGGACTCGTCGGGGAAGGCGTCACGCTGATGTGGGTGAAATAGAGACTGTTTCGGATGAACTACAAGTATGAAAGTAGTTGCTAGTTCATATTTCAGCTGTTATAATGGGTTCGAGGTCTAAACAATGCAAAATGAACCACTACAAACGACGGCGGATTGGGAACGCCGGATTGGCGATGAAGTAAGAAGCCTTCGAGTACGGCAGCGACTGACGCAGGCGGAGTTGGCGGAGCGCGCCAATATCTCGCTGTCGGCGGTGAAGTACTTGGAGAGGGGACGTGGCTCCTCTCTTGCCACCCTCATTCGAATCGCTCGAGTGTTGGACAGAACCGACTGGCTCGCGTCCTTCGCGCCTCCTGAACCCGCGGTGAGTCCCCTGGCCGTATTGCGCGAACACCAACGTGTAGCGAAGGCTGGTCCCAAGCGCGTCCGACACTCCGCGTCCGGCACACGTCCCGCGTGAGCTACACGCCCGCGGAAGTCATCGAAGTATCGGCGTGGAGTCGCTTCGTCGGTGCGGTCGCGCTCGACCCGACGACGGGTTTCTACGCCTTTCAGTACGACGACGAGTGGATCGCGAGTGGCGCCGACCTAGCGCCCCTTCACCTGCCGCGTCGAGCCGGTGTCTTCGAGTTCCCGGAGCTCTCGCGCACGACGTTCTACGGACTACCCGCGCTCTTGGCCGACGCACTGCCCGACCGATTCGGGAGCGCGCTCGTGAACGCGTGGATGGCCGAACAGGGCATCGCGCCCGAGCGCGTCACCCCCCTCGATCGACTCGCGTACGCGAGCAACCGCGCGATGGGCGCGCTCTCCTTCGCGCCACCGACGGGACCCTCGGCGTCCGAGGTGAGCATGGTGCAACTGGCCGACCTCGTCACGGCCGCTCGAGCGCAGATCACGGGAAGCCTCGACGAGTACGACGTGCACGAGTCGCTCACGTCGCTCATCTCCGTTGGCACGTCGGCGGGTGGCGCCCGGGCCAAAGCGGTCCTCGCGTACAACCCCACGACGGGACAGATGCGATCGGGCCAACTCCACGCGCCCGACGGCTACCAGCAGTGGCTCCTCAAACTCGACGGCGTGGGCGACCCCGTCAATCATCCACGATCGCCCTTCGTGACCAGCGAGGAGTACTGCCGGGTGGAGTTCGCCTATTACCTGATGGCGACGGAGGGCGGCATCGACATGAGCGAATCGCGCCTGCTCCTCGAGGGTCCACGCGCGCACTTCATGACGCGCCGATTCGACCGCGGTCCACGCGACGAGCGAATTCACGTCGAGACGCTGTGCGCGCTCGCGCACCTCGACTACAACATGGCCCGCACGCACTCGTACTCCAGCTACTTTCTCACCGCGCGAGAACTCGGACTTGGTCCTGACGCGCGCCAACAGATGTTCCGTCGAGTTGTCTTCAACGTGATGGCCGTCAATCGCGACGACCACACGAAGAACTTCTCCTTCCTCCTGCCAGAGCACGGTGCGTGGCGACTCGCGCCCGCGTACGACATCACGCACTCGAACTGGGGTGGTGAATGGACACAGACCCATCAGATGAGTGTCAACGGCCGCTTCAGCGAGACCTCGCTCGATGACCTGCGCACGCTCGGCGATCTCCACGAGGTTCCCGGTATCGAGGCCGTGCTGCGCGACGTCGCAGCCGCAACGGACAACTGGCGAGAGTTCGCCGCGTTGGCCGGGATCAACGCCCCGACCACGGACAAGATCGCGAGCGACATTGACGAGTTCCGTCCGCGTTAAAGCCTGAAGGTGTTCGGGCTCCCTACGCGGCCTAAGACACCCGGAAGCGTTTCGGACCACCTGCAATTTTGGGACCTTAGGCCCTAGACAGTGCCGCCTCGAACGTGTGATGCTCTTTCAAGACCAACGAGGAGGTACCCATGCCGTTCACACGTATCGCCGCACTCCTACCTCTCGACACGCTCGGGCACTATCTCCACTGGCACTTCATCCAGATCAGCGTCGCCAACTTCGTCGTCATCGNGTTGATGATCGTCACGTTCGTTGTCGCGCTCGTCGCCCCCTTCCCCGGACGACGCCGACGTAAGGAGAACCAGTGAGTTACACCGAGATTGAGCGTCAGTGGACGACTCGTCTTCGCCGACGTTTCGTGCACCTCCTGCCTCCGGAGAAGCTGCTTCCCGACACGCAACCGACCTACGTCTCATCGTGGATCTACGTCTTTGGCGTCACCACGTTGGCCGCGCTCATCGTTGTCATCGCTTCGGGGTCCATCCTCGCGATCCGCGGACCTCAGTGGTGGCACACGTCGTCGGTGGGTAGCTTCGCGAACTCACTTCACTTATGGAGTGTGGAGATCTTCTTCTTCGCCATGGTCGTGCACCTCTGGGGTAAGTACTTCATGGCCGCCTGGCGCGGAGGACGCGCGTTGACCTGGATGACCGGCGTCGTCACGTTCTTGACGTCCATCGGCGCCGCGTTCACTGGCTACGTCAGCCAGACCAACTTCGACTCGCAGTGGATCTCCACGCAAGCGAAGGACGGCATCAACGCCACGGGCGCGGGCGCGTACTTCAACGTGCTCAACATGGGCCAGATGTTGATGTGGCACATCGTGCTGCTGCCCTTGGCGGCCGTGGTCTTGACGGCGCTGCACGTGCTCCTCGTTCGCGTGAAGGGAGTCGTGCCACCCTTCGAAGAGCACGTCGAGGTGAACGCGTGAAAACGAAGCGCTATCGCCCCGACGTCGACGTCGCTCCCTGGAAGGGTGGCCACAGTCCGTACGACATCGTGAAGGAGGGCACGATCGCCCTCGTCGTCGTTGGTCTGCTCACGATCGCCCTCGCCATCGTCTTCGGCTCACCAGACGAGAAGGCCATCACGATCAAGACCTGGTCGAACGCCACGCCGGTGGACTTCGCCATGACGGCCCTCTCGGAGCTGAATCAAACGTCGACGTCGGCGCAGTACGGCGCGCCGTACAACACGGCCGCCGTTGGTCAAAAGCTCGGGCCACTCGAGCTCGCCAAATGGGTCGGCGCGCGCATCCCCATCAACACTGCCCGTGACTTCGTGCTGAATCCGCTGAAGGCGCTACCCGACCAGCCCACCTTGACCACGGACCTACAGCAATGGTCGAACGCCTCTACCAGCCTTCGGTCGCTGTGGCTCACGAACTACACGAACGCCTCAACCCATATGAAGTACGCGAACGGCCAGGTCATGGTCACCGCCAACAACGTCGGACCCGTGCCTCTCTTTATCAACGACCTCACCCTGATGGCCCGTACCGGTGCTTTGGACCAAGCGCTCGTCACGCAGGCAGGGTTCTACACCACCGACTTCACGCTGCCCCTCTTGTTCTTGGCCGACGGCAGTTACCTCGCCAACCTCGCCCAGGCGCAGCACCTCACGGGCAACCAGTGGGGCATGATGAACGAGACGGGCAACTACCCCGGCCAAGCGTGGTTGTGGTTGTACACCTTCTGGTATCAGGTCGCGCCCTTCAACACCAGTTCCAACGCCGACGTCCTCGTGTGGGGCGTCATGATGGCGTTGTCCGTCGTGTTGCTGTTCGTGCCCTTCATTCCGGGGCTGCGCACCATACCGCGCAAGTCCCGGATCTATCGACTGATCTGGCGCGAGCACTACGAAGGAACCGCAAAGTAACCACGGCGCACCGTGTCAAATGCCAACGAGTGGAGACGATGGGGATCGAACCCACGACCTCAGGCTTGCAAAGCCCGCGCTCTACCAACTGAGCTACATCCCCGCGGGGACTTCATTCTACCAAACGGCTCAGGGACTAGGGCGGTGCCTCGCGAGCGCGCGCGCTCGCTGACGATCGAGTCGTAGTAGTTCTCGTTCGACGTCAGCCCAGTAGAGAGGCGTCTCTTCAACAGGCACGGCCCCCCCCCCCCCCCCCCCCCCCCTTATCCTCAGCGTGGGCGAAGATGAAGAACGCCACCCAGCCCATCGGCAGGTAGCACCCGAATTTGGCGACGAAACCCGCCAACTGCTGATCGAAGAGAGGCGTCATGTCAAGCAACGCGTGCTGACCGTGAAGGTCCGGGTACAACGGGTGACGCGCGAAGATCCACACGAACGAAAGACTCGTCACCACAAGCGCCGAGCCAAAGACGTAACCCGCACGCGCCGTTGGCGAGAGGCGACGCGTCCCGGGCACGACGGCGAGCGCGGGTACCCACAGTACGACGCCAACGCCGAGGACCACTGCCAGGATCAGATCCCTCGCGAGCTCAGAGCGCGCGCCCCAATCCACGACGGGCGCGATGAGCGTCGCCGTCCCGACCAGCGTGACGACGACGAGGGCCAGTCCAGGGTGGGCGAGTTTTCGAACCACGAAGTCCACGGGTGACGGACGAGTGAGGCGCGCCAACACGGTGGTGGGCAGGCTCAACAGCAACAGCGGCGCCACGAGCAACATGATCACGAGACGCTGCGCGGTGGCGACACTGAGCGACACTTTTGCCGCGACGTCGCCCACCGGCCAGATCGTGACCACCAACAACGAGAGCAACGCGTACCGAGCCAGCGAGCGTTGGCGCGGCGACGTCACGAGAAATTGATGCGCCACGCCAGCCGCGAGAATGACGAGAACGACGAACGGATGGAGCTGGAAGGGCAGCAACACGGCCACGTCGCCACGGTAACGCTCCGGCCACGACGAGTCCAGTTCCGGACCGCCTTACGGGTGGCTACGACGTAGCCGCTGACGCCGGGACTGTTTCACCGCGAAATCGTGGTCCGACCCTCGTCATGATCAGAACCGCCAGCACGAAGTCCGTCACGACGATGCAGCCGGGAAAGAGGGCACCTTCGGTGGTGAACACCTTGAGGGTCAAGATCGTGATGCCGCAGTTGAGACAGCCCATCACGAAGGCCCACGGCGACTCGGTACTGGGCGCGAGCCAGGACTTTCGAACGGTGGGCAAGGCCGCCACCTGGTCGGCACAGACGAAGGAGATGAGCGCGATCGTCGGCTCATTGACGAACGCCCAAAAGGCCAGGCCGGCGAGTGAGATCGAGCCGCAAAAGATATCGAAGACACCGATCTTCCACACGGCGTGCGAATTCTTGAACGACGCGAACACCACCACGAACGGCACGAGTCCGAGCATCAACGTCATCCACGCCGCCAGACCCACGTGTTGTTGCAGTTCCACGCCAAACGCGAGAATCCCCTCAAGTGCCCAGAGCGACCACGTGACTCGATTCGGCGACGTGGTGCCGCGAAGCGTGTCGCGCACGTAGCCGTAGCCACCGGCGGCGGAGAGCACCATCGCCAGATAGACGAAACGGGGATCAATCACTCGTCAAGTCTGCCCGCTTGCGTGCTCGCCGTCGACGTACGCGTGTTAAGCGGCGACGTACGTCCAGTATCCTCAGCCTTCGTGGACGTCAAAGAGTTCTTGGAGATCGATCGCGTCAGCGACGACACGTGGCACTTCCACGTCACCGAGCGACTCATCACGCCGGGCAAGTTTCTCTTCGGTGGTTGCGGCCTGGCGTCGGGCATCGTGGCACTTGAAGAGGCCAGCGCACGTCCGACCATTTACGCCGCGGCGCACTATCTTTCCTTCGCGCAACTCGGTGCCGAGGTCTTCGTCAAGGTTGACCTCGCGGTCGTGGGTAATCGCGTCACGCAAGGTCGAGCCACGACGTTCGTGGACGACCGAGAGATTCTCACCGTCAACGCCGCGCTCGGAACCGGTGAACTCACGGCGCCCACGCCGTGGTTGTCGATGCCCGACGTGCCTGCACCCGAGGACTGCCCCCCTCGTGTGATGCCGCACCGATTCGACAACTCGATCTTCAATCACGTGGAGACGCGTGTGGCGATCGGGCGGCCCTTTAACGAACTCGACGGCGAGCCAGGCTCACCCGTGTCGGCGTTGTGGGCTCGCGTACCAAGTCACCTAGAGCCCTCAGCAGCGACGCTCGCCATCTTCGGCGACCTCGTCTCTGGAGGGGCTACCCAACCGCTCGGACGCAGCACTATGGGCCGAAGTCTCGACAACACGATTCGCGTCGCGTCGCTACGACCAACGGAGTGGGTCCTCATCGAGATACACATGCACGCGCTCGCAGGGGGTTTCGCGCAGGGAACCGGTTACCTTTGGAGCCGCGACGGGACTCTTCTCGGAACGGCCAGTCAGTCCATGTCCTCGAAGTTTTGGGAGCCCCCGAGCTCTTAAGGAGCCCATGACGCTGGTGTAGATTGGTATCCCTGCGGGGCTATAGCTCAGTCGGTTAGAGCGCGTCACTGATAATGACGAGGTCGTAAGTTCGATTCTTACTAGCCCCACCACGAGGCATTTGGACAAATGAGCTCAAACCGTTCGGACAATTGGGGGGCTGGTCACTCCTTGACCAATAACTTCTTCCACTCGTGGTCAGGAGGAAGGTGTGTTTGTAGCCAGGCCCGTTGCTCCCCATCGAAGAGCGGTATCACGCGCCGAGCGTCCTCGTGATCCTTGGATCGCAGATCTTTGGACTTGAAGAGCAGCTGGATCTCCGGGGAAAGATACGGCAGCAGGTCCGACATAAGCACGACGGTAGGCCACTCGCGCTGAACTGACTTGTTGCGTCGGTAAGTCCACGAAGCATCATTACCGTCGCCAACCTGTATGTCCAAAACCCACGGTCCATCTGACGAGGACTTCATCCACACGTTGTCCTCATTGGCCTCCTCGTCGAGTCCCCGACCATTCCAGGACTCGAGTTTGCCATCGGTTGCAATCCAAAGGTGCTGATTCCTCTCGACGAGCCAGCGGTGGACTTGGGGTGCATCCTGGCGGCAAATCCCGATGTCGATGTCGTCGTGCTCGCGCCACGAAACACCGGTGAACTGCTCAAGCGCAAGTCCTCCACTCAACCACCAGCGGAAGGACGCTCCATTGAACATGTCTCGCAACGTCAGCGGACTGAGTGGTTGCCAGGGGCCGTACTCACCGGTCATGACATCAGTCTGTCCGTTCGGAACCGCGCTCTCTCGACTCATTGAGATGGACAGTCCGATTGGGGGACTTCAAGAATTTGTCGTAGTGACGGGGTGCCCGAATCGAGGTGATCGCTTTCTCTCGAGTTGGTAAGAGCTCGATCCTTAGACTTGCAGCTGTACCTTCCAAAGTCCTTTGCTCATCCGACTTAAGGCCAATTGTCCGAATGCCCGGCGGCCCGACGCAATCCCAACCAATGGGGTCTCAGTGAATACCCTCACCACATCAGCGATACCAACCAGTGGAGGCGAACCCGCGCGTGCACGATTAGTCTAAGGATGATTAGACTAATCGTGATTAGACAAAGGACGACATGACATACAGATGGCCACTGAAAGCACAGTTTGTCGGCCGGACGACGGAACTTGCCCGTCTGGAGACTTGGTGGAAAAGCTCGGATCTTCAACCCATCGCCTTGATCGGGCGCAGGAGAGTGGGAAAATCATGGCTCTTTCGAAGGTTCGCGGATGGTAAGCCGGCGACAATTCTTGTGGCAGAACAACTGCCGCCCGGGACTCAGTTGTCTCGTTTTGCTGAGGACCTAGAAGGTTTGCTCGGGGTAAAGCCCGACTTACGCGACGTGCCAACTCTCTTTCGAGTGCTCTTTCGTGCAGCCCGGACGAAGAAGTTGCTCATTGTGGTCGACGAATTCCCCTCGCTCCTCGGGACAGACGCCGAGGCCCGCCAGGTGTTGTCAGGTATTCAAGCTGTGATGGAAGACGAGCGCGAGACGTCCAAACTCAAGCTCGTGCTGTGCGGGTCAAACGTGAGCGTAATGGAGACGCTCTTTAGCGAAGGAAGTCCGATGCACGGGAGACTACAAAATTTCGAGATACGGCCTCTTCAATTCGGAGGGGCCAAGCTTCATCTGCCCAGTCTTGGCCCGATCCAGTCATTTGAGCGCTTTGCCGTTGCTGGCGGTATGCCGCTCTACCTGTCGCGTCTTGGGACCGGGAGCCTCGACAAAATTGTGTGCCAGGAGATATTGACTCCGGGAAGTCCGCTCTGGAATGAGGGTCGCGCAATCATCGATCAAGAACTTCGAGAACCACGCATGTACTTTGGAATTCTCGAGCAACTGGCACGAGGCGAGAAAGAGATTGAAGAGATTGCGACGCCCCTGCGAACGACCTCCAAGCTGTTGAGTCCATATCTAACCAAGTTGGGCGAGTTACGTATCATCGGCCGAAGTCTTCCGTTCGACGCGTCAGAAACTGGGCGTGGTGGGCACTGGCGAATCAATGACAACTTCCTACGATTCTGGTTTCGCTTTGTGTTTCCGTATCAAGCGCAGCTCGAGAGCGGGCTTAGACCCGCAGACCTTTACGACGCCGAGATTCGTCCCGCACTAGCGGAACACGTCGCCCCGGCTTTCGAGTATTGGTCGCAAGAATGGTTGCGAGCGCACTACGGTGCGTCAGCGACCAGAATTGGTCGCTGGTGGGGAAATTCAGCTAACGAATACCGAAAGTCAGGCGAACGCCAAAGCGAAGAGGTCGACGCTGTCGGAACAGCTCGCGGCTCCGTCTCCCTGGTGTCGGAATCGAAATGGACAGCCAAGCAACTCGATCGGGGAATTGTCAGAGATTTGGATACCTTCAAAATTCCGGCACTTCGAGAGTCGGGCTTTAGATTTAGCCCAGACCTCAAGATTGTCCTGTTTTCAAAAAGCGGATACACGAAAAACCTTGTCGATCTTGCTGCGTCCGAGGAGCGACTAGTCCTCGTCGACGTGGGGTCAACACTATCTTCGCTAGTCTAATCACGATTAGTCTAAGCGTGATTAGACTAAGGCGGAAGGAGCGTAGCCCGGCTGCAGACTGTTTCAAGAACTACCAGAATTCGACAAGAGCGTCAATTTCGATATAACTGCAACAAATCGTGCCGGACGCTGGTGACCCTTGCATCGTTTCGCGGTGACCAAACACTTCTTCGCTGGTGGATCCCACGAAAGCAATCCGAAAAGGGGCCCGCTAGAGTCATTGCTCTGACCGGATTTTCGCAATTGTCCGAATCCCCCACCACGAGACAAGTACAAAGGTCGGGCAGCTCGATGACGGAAGTCCGGCCCAGCGCGGGCACGGACGGTCTTACGTCCCTTCGGACCGGCTTGGCACCGTTTGTGGCAGAGCCATCTCCTCACCAATGCTGGATTGAGACGATGCTGGTAGGCGTGACAACCAGGCACCATCGGCCCGCAGCGCGCGCTCTTCGAGCCCTACTGGTGATGACTTTCTCCCTGGCATTGGCTGCGTGCTCGCCTACGACCGCTGCGCATCAGTCGACGAGTATCGCCCAGCGGCTTGAACGCTTCTACGCAATCGAACCGAATGCTGCGCTCCCGCTGGGCACACTCCTGCGTGAAGAGCCACTCACGACAATGAATGGAAGCCCGGTCACGGTTCTAGGCGCCAAGGCGAATCGCATCCTCTACATCAGTCGATCAGCCGACGGACAGCAAACCACGTCGAGCGATGTTGTTCGTCCCAACATCGGCCGTACCAAAAGGCGGTCGACCGGTGGTGGCGTGGGCACATCCGGCAAGATCGCCGAGCAACGTCGCACCGTCGAGGTCTTCTGACCCGCTACTGGGTATGCAACCGTGGCTCGACGAGATGGTGAGTCGTGGCTGGGCTGTCGTGGCGACCGACTACTCGGGACTCGGGACGCCCGGACGCCAGAACTGGCTCGATGGCAAGGCTGAGGCGAACGACGTCGTCGGCTCCGTCCTTGCTGCTCAGCATGACTCGTCGGTCGGGGCTGGAACGCAGTGGGTGGCATGGGGCCACTCCTATGGGGGCCACGCAGTTTTGTGGACTGCCGCGCTCGCCCGCCAGCTTGCACCGAGTCTTAGTCTCGTCGGCGTAGCGGCGGCGGCTCCAGTTGCTGAGCTCGTTCGGCTCGAAGGAGCGGCGGGCCAGGCTTGGGAGCCATTGGTCGAAAAGCAGATACCTCCGCCACAGACGAACGTACCCATCCTCATCGTTCAGGGGACAAAAGACTCGGTAGTGCCCGCGTCGACGACGGCCACACTTCAAAAGTCCTGGTGTGCGCAGGGTGTGCCCCTCACAGTCGAGTGGGTCAAGGGTGCGACCCACGAGTCCGTCGTGAAGGTGACGAGTAGAGGCGTTGTCGCGTGGCTTTCGCAGCGCCTTACGGACCACGGCCCACGTACTTTCCCAAACGGGTGCTCTGTAAACGACGGAAGTGATGATGAAAAAGCAAGTTCCGCGCAATGAAAAGGGGAGATCCCGACCGTCAACAAGCCCTGCGAAACGAAAGCGGTCGATGTAATCACGCAGGCTCTATATAAGGTGACCAAATGACGGTTAGCGACCGCGAACGCATGCGCGATTTCTATGACAACCTCGGAGAAGGGGAATGGTCTCGTCTCGAAGATTCGCCTCGTGACCGCGTCTCCTACCAGGTTCATCGACATTTCCTAGAGCGCTTCGTACATTCGGGCGACCATGTTCTGGAAGTCGGTGCGGGACCAGGGCGGTTTACGTTTGATCTCGCCCGTCTGGGAGCCGTCGTCGATGTCACCGACTTTTCTGAAGTCCAGTTGGACCTGCACCGCCGACGACTCGAGGGCACCGACGCTGACGCCGCGGTCACGTCGCGTTCCATTCTCGACGTCTGCGACACGTCACGTTACGACGGTGCCTACTTCGATGTGGTGTTGGCCTACGGCGGCCCACTCTCGTACGCCTTCGAGCACGTGGAGGAGGCTCTAACCGGGCTGCTGAGAATTACGAAACCGGGGGGCTTTGTTGTGGCTTCAGTAATGTCGTGGCTGGGATCGTGGCGGCACTTCCTTCCAAGTGCGGTAGAAGACGCGAAGTTGGTGGGTGATGACGCGTTCGATTTGATGCTCACCACCGGCGACTTACGACACTCGCAGACTTCCCACGTCTGTCAGATGTTTCGGGCGCGCGACATTTCGGAACTCGCGATCAAATGCGGCGGCAGGACGGTCGCGATGTCGGCCAGCAATTGGGCGTCGCTTAGTGAACGAGACGTGCTGGAAGAGATGGAAAAGGATCCCAACCGCTGGGAACGCTTTCTCGGTCACGAGATTGCCGCGTGCGCTGAGCCCGGCGCCGTGGATGGTGGGACGCACATTCTTTTCGCAGTTCATCGCCAATAAAACCAAACCGGGCTAACGGGCGATGCGTTGCCCCTTTCGTCTGGCAGATTCATCACCACAGTTATCGTCGAGAATCTGAACTACCGCGTGCCTCATGTTCAGCGTCACTGGGAAGTCTGCGAACTTCCAGTGCGTTCACGGTGGGCGCAGCCCGCCCAGCAGCAGGGTCGACGCTGGCCTTCCTCGAGTTCCTCCTGAGTTCGACGGATGCGACGTGTTCTGGTCATCTCCTGCTTGGCATCTTCAATCCAGCAGATGAACTCGTTGCGCGCGAGGGGAGTGATGTCCCTCCACGCGTCGAGTGCCGTGGGATTTGCGATCAACGCAACGCGCAGGTCTCCAGGAAGTTTGTGAACTGCCCCGCC
>JGI20207J14881_1000648_pt1 | contig 12581 bp, 10 predicted proteins | sample NGESurdeep092012_4_FD_14881 | JGI IMG/M metagenome (IMG submission 14881)
TGTCACCACCGCCCCGCCGGAGCGCCGGCGCGTCGGTTACGTATTTCAGAATTTCGCGTTGTTTCCCCATTTGACGGTAGCCCAGAATGTGCGCTTTGCGTTGCGCGCGTCTCGCGCCCATGTGGGGCACAGCCCGGCGCAAAGTGAGACACGGGTCTCGGATTTGCTCGAGCAATTCGGCCTTTCCGCCTTTGCCGCGCGTCTTCCCCAGGATCTGAGTGGTGGTGAAAAGCAGCGAGTTGCCCTGGCCCGGGCGCTCGCCATGGATCCGGCGGTATTCCTATTCGACGAGCCATTTTCGGCGCTCGATAGCGCAACCCGCGACACACTCCGCGACGAGCTCACCGATTTCATGCGTCATGCCCATGTCCCGGCGATCTACGTGACCCATGATCAATCCGAAGCATTGGCATTGGCTGACCGGATTGCGATGGTCGATGAGGGTGCGATTTTGCAAGTGGGGCCCGCCGAGGAAGTGTTCGCAGCGCCCATCAATAGCCGTGCGGCACGCTTGGTTGGCGTGGAGAATCTCATCGATGGCCAGGTCAGTGGCGTGGCACGTGATCGAATATCGATTCGGGTGGGTCGCCAAACGTTCGAGGCATCCACGCCGAATCCGCCCCTTGTGGTGGGTCAGCCGGTGGTCATCGCCCTGCGCGGCGAAGACATCGCGCTCGCCTCCAGGGACGATCCGCTGCGGCCCGATTCCCTCGCCTTGTTCGGCCGGGTGGTGCGGCTGACCCGGCAAGGCCCCATGTTTCGCGTATCTTGCGACTGCGGCTTCGCCATCACCGCTTATGTCACGAAAGTACGCCAGCTTGAACTGGGGCTCGAGGTCGGGAGCCTGGTGGCCGCAAATATCACGTTATCGGCGTTGCGCGTGCTCTTTGATGAAGCACCGGTTCATCCGCGTCCGCTATCAGGACATGCGCGTCGATCATGAACTGCCTGTCACGCCACCCATGACGGGCAGTACGATACCCGTGATATACGCCGCGCACACCGGCGCGGCAAGAAAGACGTACGCGGGGGATATTTCCTCCGGTTGGGCCGGGCGTTTCATGTCCGTACTCTTGCCGAATTCCTTGATTTTTTCGGGCGTCTGATCGGCCGGGTTCAGCGGCGTCCAAACCGGTCCGGGGGCAACGACATTTACCCGGATTCCCCGTTCGATCACGTTGGTCGCGAGTGCCTTTGAAAATGCGTGGATGGCGCCCTTGGTGGCCGAGTAGTCCAACAGAGTGGGATGGCCGAACAGGCCCGTCTCGGAGCCCGTGCAGATGATCGATGAGCCCGCACTCAAGTGCGGCAGCGCCGCCTTCGCCATGTTGTAATAACCGTATAGATTGGTTTTAATCGTCTCGTCGAAATGGTCTTCGCTCAGCGATTCAAGTGAATTGGCGTGTTCCTGGAAAGCGGCATTATTCACCAGCACGTCCAGCCGGCCGAATTCCTTCAGGGTTTTTTTGATTGCCGAAGCGCAGAATTTGGAATTTTTCACGTCGCCGCTGATGATGAGGCACCGTCGGCCCTCGGCTTCGACGTGTTCCCGGGTCTCGTGCGCATCGCCGTGTTCACACAAATAGACAATGGCGACATCGGCGCCCTCGCGCGCAAAGAGCACGGCGACTGCTCGACCGATGCCGGAATCTCCCCCTGTGATCAGAGCGACCATGTTTTGCAGTTTGGCACTTCCTTTATAGTCGGGTGCCATGAATCGCGGACGAAGACTCATTTCCGATTCTGTGCCGGGCTTTTGAAGGTGTTGGCCTGGCATGGGTCGCTGCGGTTGGACGCGCGATCCGTCCTGAAGCGCCGCAGCGCTTTTCTGGGGTGTGCCGATGGCCCGTTGGTCTTTCTTGTCGACCTGTCGCTGGATGTTGCGTTGTCGGTCGACGGTGTCTTGGCGGGCGTTGCCGCGAGCATTGGCAGTTTTCATGGGGATCCAGGAGTGTGATGGGCCAATCGGTGTAGACGGTGGCAGTCTCGTGCCATGCGCGCATTTCTCGTACCCAATCGGTAACTTGCCGGTTCCTCGAAAAATTACGCCCTCGATGAAAAGTGCGATGTAAAAATGCGTCGCTGACAAAAAACATTCTGGTCCGTTCGGAACACTCTTGTTCTTCGCACGCGTGCCGGTGTGAGAGGATCGGGTGCCCTCACGAACCCGCGCGATTCGAAGTGGCGATCGGTCGATTTGGCGGCGCATGGGCGTTCACGTTCGCCGCGGCGCGCTTTGAGGCGGCAAAGCCGATCGAGGTCGGCGCACCTCAGGTCGTGCGTGCAACTTTGAACCTTTCCGGTGGCGCGGGTCCCAGGACACCGAGACCCAATCCCAGGCATCCCGATTGCTGGGCATCTGTGGGTGCCGAGCAAGCGTTCATTTTGGCCCTTGCTGTCGCACACCGAGGAAGTGCTGCAACGTGTCCGAAATAGACCCGCATGCCACGAGGACAGTCGGAGCTTTGGCTACCCCTGAAAGTCAGCCGCTCGTGGTGTCGCGCCGGGTTTTCCTCTGTTCGGCCGGCGGGCTGGCCGCCGCGGTCACAGTACCTCATCGCGCGGCGGCCCAGTCGTCCAAGGAGGGTACGGATGCTGGCGCGGACACCCCGTCGGCGGCGACGCATCGGGTCGTTTTGCAAATCAACGGTCAGCGATACGAACTTTCGTTGGAGGCCCGCACGACCCTTTTGGACACGCTTCGTGAAGTAATCGGATTGACCGGAACCAAGAAAGGTTGCGATCGGGGACAGTGCGGCGCCTGTACGGTTCTCATCGATGGCCGGCGCGTCAACGCTTGTCTGACGCTCGCTCTCATGCAGGAGGACAAGGACATCCAAACCATCGAGGGCTTGGAGCGCGACGGGACACTGCACCCGGTTCAGGCGGCGTTTTTGACAAACGATGCCTTCCAGTGTGGCTATTGCACCCCGGGCCAGATCTGCTCTGCGATCGCTGCCATCGATGAGATCAAACAAAATATGCCAAGCGCAGTCAGCCGTAACGTCCGTGGCGAGTCGATTCCCATCGACGCTGCGGAGATTCGGGAGCGCATGAGCGGCAATATCTGTCGCTGCGGTGCCTATTCAAATATTGTCAGCGCAGTTGACGCGGTATTGAAATCGTAAGCTTCTGAGGCCTCCATGAATTCCTTTTTCTTCGAAAGAGCGTCTGATGTGGACGGCGCCCTGCGCGGGATCGGCGAACCCGGCGCTCAATTCATCGGGGGCGGCACGAATCTGCTGGACCTGATGAAAGGCGGAGTTGCGCGACCCACACGGTTGGTCGACATCACGCACTTGTCGCTGTCGCGTATCGAGCGCCTTCCGAACGGGAACTTGCGCATTGGCGCGCTTGCGCGAAATAGCGATACCGCAAACGACCCGCTGGTGCGACGTGACTACCCTTTGCTGTCACAGGCGTTGTTGGCCGGTGCGTCGGCGCAGCTGCGCAACATGGCAACCGCGGGCGGCAATTTGCTGCAGCGCACGCGATGCTACTATTTTTATGACTTGGCTTACGGGCAATGCAACAAACGGACGCCGGGAAGCGGGTGTGCGGCCCGGGAGGGATATAACCGGATTCACGCGATACTGGGAGCGAGCGACCAATGCGTCGCAGTGCATCCTTCGGATATGTGTGTGGCTCTGGCCGCTCTGGACGCCATCGTACAAGTGCAAGGCCCGCACGGATCCCGCAGTATAGCCTTCGCTAAATTTCATCGGCTACCCGGCTCGACGCCGGAGAAAGACACCAATCTTGGCCCCGGTGAACTTATCGTCGCGATCGACTTGCCACCTTCACCTTTTGCACAACATTCCCATTACCTGAAGGTGCGCGACCGCGCCAGTTTTGCGTTTGCGCTGGTGTCCGTCGCGGCAGCCCTGGAAATCGAAGACGGGCTGGTAAAAAGCGCGCGCATCGCCCTGGGTGGCGTCGCTCATAAACCGTGGCGTGCCGCTGCTGCCGAAGCGAAACTCCTTGGACGGCCGCTCGACGATACCTCCGTCGATGCCGCGGCAATCGGCGCGGTCGAAGGTGCCCGCCCTCTGCAATATAACGGCTTTAAGCTGGCGCTGACCCAAAAGGCCGTGCGACGCGCGCTCGTACAAGCAGCGGCGGGGATCGCATGAACGCGCAAACTTTGGTGGGCCAGCCGCTCGATCGGACCGATGGCGTCGCAAAAATTACGGGGAAGGCAACCTACGCTTCGGAATTCAAACCCGCGCACCCAGCCTACGCACTCTTGATCCAGAGTGTCATTCCCAACGGGCGTATTCGCCACATCGAGACGCAGGTTGCGCAATCCATGCCCGGGGTCATCACGATTCTGACCCACACCAACGCGCCGAAACTGCCCGACGGCGGACGAGGGGCCATTAACCCTCCGGCGGGTCGCGTCCTCTCACTGCTACAAGATGACGTGGTGCATTACAACGGTGAGCCGATCGCGGTAGTGGTTGCGGAGTCGCTCGAATATGCCCAGGACGCTGCCCGTGTTGTTCAGGTGAGCTACGATCAATCGCCGGCAGTTCTCGATTTTGACCTCGCCAAAGGCCGAGCCCATGCGCCGGATTCGATTCTCGGTGAAAAGCCGGATTCGCACCGTGGCAGCGTCGAGGACGGCGCTGCAAGCGCCGCGGTACGGATCGAGCAGATCTATACGACTCCGATGGAGTTTCACAATCCGATGGAACCCCACGCCACTGTGGCCCAATGGCACGGGGACAAGTTGACGCTGTACGACGCGACCCAGTACGTCTCGGGAGTCAAGGAAACAGTCGCGAAGGTTTTGGGGATACCCCAAGAGAATATCCGAGTGGTCTGTCTCTACACCGGCGGCGGCTTTGGTTGCAAGGGTTCGGTCTGGTCGCACGTGGTGCTGGCCGCCGTGGCGGCACGCGTTATCAAACGACCCGTGAAACTCGTACTGGCGCGGCCTCAAATGTTTGGCCCTGTCGGCGGCCGGCCTAAAACCGAACAGAAAATCATGTTGGCATCGGATGCGTCGGGCCGGCTCACGGCGATACGTCACGATGTGCTCTCCACCACATCCATGATTGAGGATTGGACCGAACCCTCGGCAATGCTCACGCGCATGCTCTACTCTTGCCCCAATGTCTCGACCCGCCATCGACTGGTACGCCTCAACACCGGTACGCCTACCTTCATGCGTGCGCCAGGTGAGGCCAGCGGCAGCTTTGCATTGGAAGTGGCGATGGATGAACTGGCCTATCGCCTTGGAATCGACCCGGTGGCGTTACGCCTGCAAAACTATGCCGAGCGCGACGAGGATAAGGACAAACCGTTCTCGAGCAAGTCCTTACGCGAATGCTATCGCGTCGCGGCCGATCGTTTCAATTGGTCGCGGCGCACTCCAGCACCTCGTTCGATGAAAAAAGGCCATGAGCGGGTCGGTCTTGGCATGGCAACGGCCTCGTATCCGGCTCATCGCGGCAAGGCTGCGGCGCTTGCGCGCCTGAATGCCGATGGAACGGTGTTGGTGCGTTCAGGTTCCCAAGAGTTGGGTACCGGAACCTATACCGTCATGACTCAGGTCGCCGCGGACGCCGTGGGTTTTCCGTTGCGGCTGGTCCATTTCGAACTGGGAGATACGGATTTTCCGAGGGCGCCGGTGTCCGGAGGGTCGCAAACCGCGGCGAGTGTCTCACCGGCGGTGGAAGCGGCCGCGCGTGGACTGCGGGATCGATTGATCGACCTGGCCATTGCGGATCCGGCGTCGCCCCTCTATCAAACGCCGCGTGCAGACGTAACGGTTAAAGAAGGTTGGTTAATGCGTCGCGACGACGGATCACGGCGCGACTCGTGCGCAGCCCTGGTCGGGCGTACAGGGGGCCAACCTGTCGAGGTGCGCGCCCAGGCTCAACCCGGCAGTGAGAAGGAAAACTACTCGTCACATTCGTTTGGTGCGGTCTTTGTCGAATTGCATGTCGATGAGGATCTGGGCACCGTCCGCATGCAAAATGTGGTGGCCAGTTACGGTGTCGGGCGCCTTCTTAACGCAAAGACTGCTCATAGTCAGCTTGCCGGCGGCATCGTGTGGGGAATCGGAATGGCGCTTCTGGAGTCGGGGCAGCTTGATGGGCGCTACGGTCGGATCGTGAACAACAATCTCGCCGAATACCACGTACCGGCAAACGCCGATGTTGGAAACATCGAGGTCATTGTCGTGGACGAGAAGGACACCATTTTTAACCCCCTAGGCGTCAAGGGAATCGGCGAGATCGGCATTACGGGGGTGGCCGGAGCGATTGCCAATGCCGTTTATCATGCGACCGGCCGGCGCGTACGGGACCTCCCAATCACGCTCGACAGGCTCATCTGAATCTGTACTGGGCCACTATGTGGATGCTTTGACGCCGTCCAATTTATCCATTTGAACGGCGCGCTCGAGCAGATCCAACCGATCTTGCCCCCAAAATGGTTCGCCCTTGAAAAAGTAAAAAGGAGCACCGAAAACGTTTCGACTTAACGCCTCGTCGGTCAAAGCCCGTTCCCGCATCGCCAGTTCTGGTGCTGCGCTCTGCAGCAGCAACGCCGGCCCATCCAACCCTGCAGCACTTGCCAATGCCACCAGCGTCTCTGGGTCCTCGATATTCAGTTCATCGGCCCATACGGCCTTCAGGGCGAGATGCACGAAGCGGTGCACGTTTTGATCTTCGCTCTGGGCCGCGAGCAGCATGCGATGCCCGACAGATGGTTGCGCCGGATAAAATTTGGGTTCCCGGGTCAGGGGAATCCCGCGAATTTTCTGCCAACGTCCCATTTCAACGGCACGATACGCCTGTCGTGCCACCGGCCGCTCCTTGGGCGGCTTGCCACCCGTGGCGGAAAAGACCTGATAGAGGTCAATCGGCTTGTACGTCACATCGAGGTCGTACTCTCGTACCAGGTCTTGAAACGGCAGGCTGCCGATGTATGACCAGAGGGAGATGAAACTGAAATAAAAATCGATCTGCTGCTGTGACCTGGACATGATGGACTTCTTTTAGAGAGAGCGAGAAATGATGCCTGCGTCGAGTCCCAGGTAGGCTTCGCGAATACCCGGATGTTGTTCCAACTCCTGACTGGAACCCGACACGGTAATTTGGCCCCGATCGAGGACAAAGCCATGATAGGCGAGATCGAGGGCGATCCCAACATCCTGTTCCACGACCAAAACCGTGGTTCCCGTGGCGTTCACTTTTCGGAGAGCAGCGACCAACTCGTCGACCATTTGGGGTGCGAGCCCCAATGAGAGCTCATCCAGCATCAACAGATTGGGTTGTGCCATCAGCCCACGTCCGATGGCACACATCTGTTGTTCGCCGCCGGATAAGGTAAAGGCATCCTGGTTCTGGCGTTCGAGTAATCGTGGAAACAACGAGAAGACTTCGTCAAGCGTCGCTAGCATCGCCGCTTTGCCGTCTTTGCGGGCATAGCCGCCCATCAGGAGATTATCGCGCACGGACATTCCCGCAAAGAGCCTGCGTCCTTCCGGTACATGAATCAGCCCCAGCTCGACAATGTCCGGGGTGGCGAGTTTCTCGATGCGTGTGCCCTCGAACGTCACCGTCCCGCGTGTGGCCGGAATCATTCCCGATAACGCTCGCAGCAGGGTCGTCTTGCCCGCTCCGTTCGAGCCAATGAGACACGCCAACTGACCCCGTTCGATCGTAAGCGTCAAGCCGCTAATGACCACGACCTGGCCGTAGGCCACCGTCAAATCACTCACTTCCAAGAGGGCTGTGGTCACGAAGCGGTCTCCGCTCTGCCGGCGTCGGCTGCAAACTTCGAACCGAGGTAAGCCCGGATCACGTGAGGGTCTTTGACCACCGCATCCGGAGTGCCGTCGGCAATCAGTTCACCGTGGTGCAGGACCACGATCCGATCGCAGAGTTGCATGACCAGACGCATCAGGTGTTCGGTCAAGATGACCGTCACGCCTTTTGCGGCGATCGAGCGGATGAGAACGATCGCTCGATCGAGCTCTGACGCATTCAAGCCAGCATTGACTTCGTCGAGCAGGAGCAACCGCGGACGCAATGCCAGACCTTTCGCCAATTCCAGGCGTTTGCGTTGCGCGAGGGCGAGGGCAGCCGCAGGTTGTTCGGCTAAGTCCATGATGCCGCACTGCTCCAATGCCTCGGCAGCGCGGGTGCGCGCGAGCTCGAAAGATTCCGCCCGCCCGCCAAACAGTGTTGCTGCCGTGACGTTCTCGATGACAGACATTTCCGGAAACGGCTGCACAATCTGGAAGGTCCGGGCGATGCCCGATCGGGCGATCTGGTGCGGCGCGTGGCCGGAGATTTTTGAGCCTTCAAACTCAATTTCACCGTGGGTCGGCTTTAACACCCCGGTAATCAAATTGATGAGCGTTGTCTTCCCGGCGCCGTTAGGTCCAATGAGTCCGACCAGTTCGCCGGTCTGCACCTCGAGCGACACATCTTGAATCGCCAACACGCCGCCAAAGCGACGTGAGACGTGATTCAGGCGCAAGAGAGCGTGCGTCACGGCCGCGCCCGGCGCAATCTCTGGAAAACGTTATGCGGATGAATCAAACTCCGCAGCCCACCAGGAAGAAACACGATCAAAAGCGCGATCAAGATTCCCAAGGACCCTGTATGAAAATTGAGCAGGTGACGCCAGACGAATTCTTCCAGAACGATAAAGACAAAGGCGCCGACGATAGGCCCGAACCAAATGGACGATCCGCCAATCAGCACCATCACGATCGGTTTGATGGTAAGCAAAACATCGAAGACGTCGGTCGGGTCGATGTAGGTCACCCATGAGGCATAGACGGCACCGGCCAATGCCGGAAACACGCCCGACAGGGCAAACGCAGCTGTTTTGTAGGCGCGCGCATTGACGCCGATGCTGGCTGCCGCGGCTTCATTTTGAGCGATACACCGCAAACCGAACCCCAGTCGGCTCTTGAAGACACCCTTTGCGGCGAATATGGCCACGATCGCGCACAGACTCATTGCGAGCAGATAGAACAGCGCCTGACTATGCGGGCTGCCATGTCGCAGAGGGACATTGAGCCCCATGCCACCGCCGGTCAAGCTTTCTGCATTGTTGGCGAACTCGCGCACCACATCGGCAACGACGAGTGTCGCGATCGCGAAATAGTGACCTCGAAGATGGAGCACGAGCGCTCCCAGCGCGAGTGCAAAAAAGCCCGCGACGAACCCTGCAACCACGACGCCGGAAAGGAGCGAGAATCCGTGCAGCTCCATGACGCCGCTTGCATAGGCACCCAACCCGAAAAAGGCAGCAGTTGCAAACGACGGATAGCCCGTGAATCCGCCAATCAAATTCCAGGATAGTGCAAGCGTCGAGTACATCGCAAAGGTGGTCGCCATGCGGATCAAATAGTTATCACCGCTGATCGCGCAGGCGAGCATCGCAAAGAACAGGACGAGTCCTGCCGCAGTCGTACCCCACTTCACTCGAAGCCCCTGCGTCCGAACAGGCCGTTCGGCCTAAAAAACAGAAGGCTTAGCAACAGTACGAAGGAAATGGTCGTCGAAAAATTCGGCCCGACGACAATAGAGCTGATGCTCTCGATCATTCCGAGCAATAGGCCTGCGACGATGACCCCCGGCACGCTACCGAGGCCGCCCAACACGCAGATCACGAACGACTTGGCGAGGTAAGCCCCTGACATCAGCGGAGAAATCGGAAAGATTGCCGCCAAAAGAGAGCCCGACAGTCCGGCCATGGCCGCTGCGATGCCAAAGGTCACGGCATAGACTGCTTCGGCCCGAACACCCATCAAGGACGCCGCGCCCGCATCCATGCGCACGGCCACGATGGCCCTGCCCAGCCGCGTCGAGCGCAGCAGGATCCACAACAGACAGGTTGCAGCCAAGGATGCTGCCGTCGCGAAGAGGCGATCCAGCGGTATGACGACGAGATGCAAATCCAGCAAACCCAGGGAAGGGTGAAGAACCAACTTCCGATAGTCCGCACCGAAGGCCTGCAACATCAAATCGGATAACACCAGATCGAGCCCGAAGGTGAGGGTCAGGGTGATCAATACGGTCTTGCCAATGACGCGGTTGAGCACCAGCCGTTGTATGACGAAGCCGATGACGAAAAGGGCGGCACCCGCCACCGGGAAAAACAGAAAGGGATTGATCCCGTAGCGTTGATTGGCAAAATACGCCAGATAGGCGCCGAGCACGATGAACGAACCGTGCATCAGATTGATGATATTGAGCACGCCCCAGACCAGGGAAAAGCCGGCCGCGATGCTGGCATAGAGGCCGCCCAGCAGCAGCCCGTCAGCCATGACTTGCAGGAACAACATGGATTTTTACTTCACACCGAGGCGAAACTCCGCGGACTTGACCGAATTCGGGTAAACCACCTTCACCTGGCCGCCCTGGATTTGCATGACCGGCGGAATGTAGGAATTCGCAATGCCGGTGCTGCCAAAGGTGATCGGTCCGAAGAAGGTTTTGAATCCGCCTTTTTGAAGTTGGGCCCGCACCCGATCGGGGTCGATCGATTGGGCTCGCTGAATGGCTTCCTGGAGCAATACGCCGACGGCCGCGCCCGAAGCTTGCGTAAAGTCGGGTTCAGAGCCGTATTTCGCTGTGAACAACTTCACAAAATTATGCGTCGATCCGAAGATGTCGGTCGATCGGTAATTCAATACCGAGTGAAACCAGCTCGCGGTCGTGACGTTTTCCGCTAGGGGTCCGGTGGCTGCGATCCACTCTTTATAAGCAGGTCCATTGATCATGGTCAGAACCGGCGCGGTCACCTTTTGGTCGGCGAGTTGTTTGCGCACGAGAATGAGATCATTGATGTAGCCGGTCACGATGATCCAATCGGGCTTCTGGGCTTGAATTTCGCTCACTTCGGCCGCATGGTCGAGCGCGCCAATCGGATATTTCTCGAAATACACAACGCTAAAGCCCCGCTTCTTGACTGATTTCTCGAATTCATTGGCCAAAGACAGGGGATATAGATCGTTGCGCGCCAGTATGGCCACCCGTTTTAAGCCTGGCGCCTTGGCATGGACCAGTGTCGCAAGCGGTTCGGACAACGTGCTGTTGTCGGTATAGAGCCCAAAAAGGTTCTTGTAGCCCTGATTGAACACCTCAGCCGAGGATGCGGACGAGGCGAGCATGGGGATGCCATATTTCTCGGCAACGGCGCTTGCCGCTTTCGTGGCGCCGGAACCAAATGGCGAAAACAGGAAATTGACCTTGTCGTCGGTAATCAGCTTCTCGGTCAGTTGCACCGCGCGTGGCGTGTTCGATTGGTAATCGCCATAAACCAGTTCGACTTTATATTTCTTCCCGTTGACCGAGATGCCGCCCGCCTGATTCACCTGACCGAGCCATAGGTCGTAGCCTTGCCGTAGCTTGGTACCTTCGGGTGACAGGGCGCCGGTGACCGGCAACGGCGCGCCGATTTTTAACGTTTGCGCGAGTGCGGGCGGTGTCGTTGCAAAGGCGAGAAGGCCCGCGGCGATAACGCCAGCCATACGGTATCGGAAAAATTGAATTTTCATGTCATCGGTCAGAAAAAGTTGAAGAATTCGTGATCATAAGGTTTGTGCATTCCATGTCCAAGTGGCTTCTAGACACGCAGCATTATCCGCGTAAAGCGCCAAAATGGTGACCGCGGCGAGGTTTTCAGGGTAGTAGATCTGACGTTGTCGTCCGTGCGGACCAGCACGTCGGCCGTGCGTCGCCCGCGCTCGGGTCGTATCAATTTGCAGGTCGCAGGAGTCAATTGCGACCCGCGAAGCGGGTATTTGTCCTGCCAGCGTTGCGCCCCGTGAGGATGCAACCTCGGCGCGCCCCGTGAGGATGCAACCTCGGCGCGCCCCGTGTGGCTTCGCCGATGCCGGTGCTCAACGACCGGGGTATTTTGCCGCTGCTCAAAATCTCGTTCCCGGTAAACCGACTGACCCGCACGGATGAATGTCGGGCGGCCGAGCGATGCGGACGGTGAGGTTTTCCGTGAGGCGTTCAGCGGTAAAGTCAAGTGCGCGCCAGTGATTCTCTTGCCCCAGTGCCGACCAAGCCCCCACAACAATTGACGATGGTGTGCGCTGTGGGACATGATGGCGCTTTGCCGCTATGGGGCCGGTCGCCGCCAACGGCGACGCTCGCGACCGCTACGCATGTCCAGAACCATAAGACCCACCCATTGTGACCCTTGAGGGGTCCGGCCGGGAGCCAGCGCAATACCTATGCCACGCGCAGATCATCATGTTGCCTTTACGATAAGCCAACGACGTTATGCCATTCGTTTGCTTGCGGTAGACCAGGTGGTCTCAGCAGTTGAAATCAGTGGCCTGCCGAAAGCGCCGTCGATCGTCTCTGGAGTGATCAACGTCCAAGGCCAAATCGTCCCCGTCATTAACGTTCGCAAGCGCTTTGGCCTCGAGGAGCGTGATCTCGCCCTGAGTGACCAGATGATTATCGCGCACACCTCGATGCGGCGCGTTGCACTGGTGGTCGATGAGGTCAATGGCTTGATCGAGTGTCCCGAGGATCGAATCGTGACGGCAGCCGCGATCGTCCCTGGCATGGAGTACGTCAAGGGCATCG
>JGI20207J14881_1000655_pt1 | contig 12495 bp, 14 predicted proteins | sample NGESurdeep092012_4_FD_14881 | JGI IMG/M metagenome (IMG submission 14881)
CGCGAATGTCGATTTCGTGCCGCGTGAGACTGCGCTTCAGGATCTGAAGGCGCGACCGGGCATGCAAAGCATTCTGGCATTGTTGAAGGGGAACCCACTGCCTGACGCCTGGATCGTGCACATGCGTAGCGGCCCGCTTGAATCCAGTGCAGCTTCTGCGCACGATCAACTCGCCGCCCGCATCGCCACCATGGCCGGCGTGGCGCATGTACAAGTCGACTCGGCTTGGGTGCAACGCATCGACGCATTCATGCATTTTTTGCGACTCGGGCTGGTGCTGTTGGCGACGATCATCGGACTCGCCGTGATCGCCGTCATCTTTAACACGATACGTATGCAAGTACTCACTCAACAAGAGGAAATAGAGATCTCACGGCTCATAGGAGCCACCCCCCGGTTTATCCGGCGGCCGTTTTATTACGTCGGTGCGCTGCAAGGCCTTATCGGCGGGGTGTTGGCTTTGGGCTGGGTGGCTATCGCCCTCGTGCCTCTTAACCGGGCATTAGGCGAGTTCGCGCGGCTTTCCGGCTCGGACTTTCGGTTCACTTTGCCCTCCCTCGAGAGCACGATTGCCTTTTTGGCCCTAGCCGCGTTTTTGGGCTGGCTCGCTGCAGTGCTGTCCGTCGGGCGTCACTTGGCAGCGGCTCGCCGCTAGCAAATGCCGCTCGATAGGGAACCTGTGGCCGGATTATTTGTCTCAATAAAAACAATACGTTATGCGATGGCTGCCGCAAAGAGGCCCGGTCCGCAGCGTTCCCTTCAACTATCCCCCAGATAGAAAGTCTCAATTTAGCACTCAGGCGAAGTGAGTGCTAAAATGAGTTTCAAGGTGCCCGCGTGAAGCGGGGCATGAAAGGAGTTATTCAATGGCAACTGTTGCAGCGCGTCAAACTGGGCTGGTCCCCATCATAAATGGTGGACCCTCGTTGATGCTGGCGATCGCCAATCCGGGATCCCTGGGAACCATCGACGCATACATTCAAGCCATCAACAAATTACCTCTGCTTACGGCTGAGCAAGAGGGTGCGCTGGCCCGGCGTTATCAAAGTGACGGTGATCTGGAGGCAGCGGGACAGCTGGTGCTGTCGCATTTACGGCTGGTGGTTGCGATCGCTCGAGGGTACCTCGGATACGGCCTCGCGCACGCTGACCTGATCCAAGAGGGCAACGTCGGCTTGATGAAGGCGGTAAAACGTTACGACCCGACGCGGGGCGTGCGCCTGGTCTCCTTTGCGATGCATTGGATTAAAGCCGAGATTCACGAATATATTCTGAAAAATTGGCGTTTGGTGAAGGTGGCCACCACCAAGGCCCAACGCAAGCTTTTCTTCAACTTGCGTTCGCACAAAAAAGGGCCGCACACTTTCACCCCTGAGGAAGTTGATGCATTGGCCAAAGAACTGAACGTCAAACGCGAGGAAGTCGTGGAGATGGAAACGCGTCTGTCGGGAGGTGATATCGCCCTCGAAGGCCAGATTGAGGACGGCGAGGAGGATTTTGCGCCGATTGCGTACCTGAAGGACGAACACAACGAGCCGACCCAAGTGCTTGAAATGCGCCAACGCGACCGCATGCACAGCGACGGCATCGTCGCAGCGCTGGAAAAACTTGATGCGCGCAGCCGCCGCATTATTGAAGCGCGCTGGCTTGCGGAGGACGATGGTGGCAGCGTGGGGAGCGCGACGTTGCATGATTTGGCGGGGGAATTCGGTGTCTCCGCCGAGCGCATCCGCCAAATCGAAACGGCGGCCATGAAAAAGATGAAGCACGCGCTGGCGTCTTATCAGTAAGACACGCTTGACGCCCGGGTCGATTCCTTCGGCCCGCATCTGCATGTATCGCGAGTGATAAAGGGCCTCTTCTTAGAGGCCTTTTCTTCAGGTAGCGAGTCATCCCGTCATAACGTCAGACATTTGCACGCAGGCGGCGAAAAATCATACGTAGCCCGCTTGGCAAGCCGAAGCCGGCACGATACTGTCTCGATGACGGCGACGACGCGCGAACGCCGAGCGCAATTGCACAAGACATTCATCAAGGAATGACTGGGGTTTCGGGCTACGATGCGTAGGTCTATCTCCAAGAATGCATTTCCCCTGGCCGCGCTGGCGTTTCTCGCTCTGACCGTGGTTTTTGGCCTGGATAGCACTCGCGGCTCGTGGGCCATGCGTCTGGGCTTGCTTGCCGTCGAAATTGTTCTCATGATCGGTACCGTATTCACGGCGGTCGAACATGCGGAAGACATCGCGCACCGAGTAGGCGAGCCCTATGGCACGCTCATCCTCACTCTGGCGGTAACCATCATCGAATCAAGCCTTATCGTTTCGATGATGCTGGGTCCCGGAAGCGCAGCGTCACTCGCAAGGGACGCGGTCTTCGCCGTCGTCATGATTGTATGCAACGGCCTTGTCGGCCTATGCATTCTCGTCGGGGGTATCCATCATCGCGAACAGGATTTTCGCATCGAGGGCCCCAATGTCTATCTTTCGCTCATCTTTACGCTAGCGACTTTGATTCTCGTGCTGCCCAACCATACGCAAACTCTTTTGGGCCCGTATCTGTCGCCGCCGCAACTCATCTTCGTATCGACGGTCACCTTGGTTCTGTATGCCGTATTTCTCTATGTGCAAACGGTGCGCCATACCGAATACTTCGTATCAGCCCATCCAGCCCCGTCTCCCGCCATCGATCATCCCCGGCCCTTCGGAGGTCCATTTATGTCCATGGGCTTTCTGGTTGTGACACTGTTGGCTGTAATTCTTCTGGCCAAGAAGTTCGGCGCAGGCGTTGAAGATATCCTCACGTTGGCCGGAGCCCCGAGTGCGTTGGCAGGCTTGATTATCGCCCTCTTGGTCCTGCTACCCGAGAGCATGAGCGCATTTCGCGCGGCCACGCGCAATGAATTGCAGAAGAGTTTGAACCTCGCCCTCGGCTCTTCTCTGGCGACGATCGCCTTGACGATTCCGGCCGTCGCAATCGTCGCGCTGTCCCTTCACAAGGATTTGGTCCTCGGGATCGATGCGAAAAACACGGTCCTTTTGGGCTTAACGTTTATTGTCAGCCTTCTAACCCTGGGTACCGGCCGCACCAATATTCTTGCCGGCCTCATTCACCTCGTGATTCTCGCGGTCTACGTTTTCTTGATCTTTGTCCCGTAGGAAAAAGCGAAACGAGAATCCGGTCCACGGCGGACGAGCCCGGCGAACCCTCGATCGAACGTTAGTCCAAAGCGAGAAGAAGTTTCAGATCGTGCGCGATCTCGGCGGGTGGATCCCCCTCCCGAATGAATAATCGCACTTTGCCTTGGGTATCAAAAACATAGCTTCCGGCGGTGTGGTCCATGCTGTAGGACGTCGGCGTAGGGCCTTCGACTTTCTGGTAGAACACTTTGAACTCCTTGGCGGTCGCAGCCGTCGTCGCGGCGTTCCCGTATAGGCCGAGAAAGCGCTTGTCGAAGTGAGGTACGTAAGCCGCCAGGACCTGAGGCGTGTCACGCTGCGGATCAATCGTCACGAAAAGGACTTGGACTCGGTTCGCATCGCTTCCGAGCATCGCCATTGCAGTTGCCAGATCGGTCATTGTTGTCGGACAGACATCTGGACACTGCGTGTATCCAAAAAACATGACGACCACTTTTCCACGAAAATCGGCCAGCTTTCTCGCATGGCCGTTCTGGTCCGTCAAAGCAAAGTCGCGGGCGAAGTTGGCCCCTGTGATGTCGACGTTCTTAAACGGCAGCGGAGACGGATGACACCCAGCCATCACGAAGCCGCAAACGATCGTAACGATCGCCAGACGCAATACCCGTTGGATAGGATGCCGCAGGACTCCAGCCTTTGGACCGACCGATCGGGCAGCAACCTCCGACACCCGCGCGACAGGCCACACGACTAGAACCCGCTCGATACAAGATAGTGATCGACCAGAAGCGCCGCAAACAAGAGCGCCAGGTAAATGATCGAATAGCGAAAGGCTGAGCGCGCGGCCCGATCGGTGTAGCGACGCCAAACCAACCAGGACGATAGAGAAAGATTGCGCCAAGCACGAGCGCCGATGCGAGATAGAACCACCCACTCATCTTGATCGCGAACGGCAACAACGTCGTCGCAACCAATGCGATCGTATATAGAAAGATCTGCAGTCGCGTATGGGCCGCGCCGTGTGTAACCGGCAGCATCGGCAGCCCTGAACGCGCAAAATCGTCGGTACGGTAAAGCGCAAGGGCCCAAAAATGGGGTGGCGTCCAGATGAAAATGATCAGGACCAATAACCAGGCCTGTGCGGGAACATGGTTTGCCACCGCCGCCCATCCGAGCGCTGGCGGCATCGCGCCCGCCGCGCCACCGATGACGATGTTTTGCGGCGTCGCCGGCTTCAATACAATGGTGTAGACGATCGCGTAGCCCACGAAAGTCGCAAAGGTCAGCCACATCGTTAACGGATTGACCCAATTAAACAGAATCCACATCCCCGCGCTCCCAATCACGCTGGAGAACGCGAGCGTCTGACCCACACTCAGATCCCCTCGTGCCAGCGGCCGGCGAGCCGTCCGTGCCATACGCGCATCGATCTCCCGCTCGACCAGACAATTGATGGCGAAGGCGGCACCGGCTAACAGCCAGATTCCGGCTGTGGCAGCCGCGACGACCGCGATCGGTGGAGGCCCGCGCGTCGCCAAAAACATACCGATGATCGCGCAAAATACGGCCAGCTGAGTGACGCGCGGCTTGGTCAGTGCGTAGTAGAGCGCGACTTTCTGGCTAAGCGAGGGAGACAGAGTGTTCTGCATCAAACTTCAGGGGAAGCAGTGGGATGGTCCGAAGGAGGTCTTCGGGTCGGCTGGGCAATCCGGTAATTTACCATGACCAACAGCAGCACGAGGGCGGCAGCACCCGCATTGTGCAATACGGCTGCAGCAAGAGGCCAACCGAAGAGCACATTGGCAAGGCCGGTTAACAATTGCGCGATTGCGACCAACGTCACCCATCGGATGTGCGATTTGAGTGCGGGCTCCCGCAGCGTGCGCGCGACCAAAACCGCAAGTACCAGAAAAACGACGAAGGCGAAGGTGCGATGAACCCAGTGAATCGCCGTCAGGGCAGCCAAGGGAAGGTAAGTGCCAGCGGCAGTGCGTCCGAGCTGACGCCATAGCTCGAAGCCGTGTCGGAAGTCCATTTCCGGAATCCAGTGCCCTTGACACAGCGGGAAGTCCGTACATGCCAGCACGGCATAATTGGTGCTCACCCATCCCCCCAGGGCAACCTGAACCGCCAACAGCAACCCGGCAAGTCCCGCCAGAAAGCGCAATCCGGGCACTCTTCGCCCAAGGCCCGGCGGAGCTGGATCGCCGCGTTCGAATCGCATCGCATGCCAGGTCAGGAGCGACAATAACCCTAAGGCCAGTAAGAGATGCGTGGTCACAATGACGGGCTCGAGCCGTCGCGTCACCGTCCAGGCGCCAAACGCACCTTGAACGCAGACAAGAATCAGGGCCAAAGACGCAATCCAAGGTGAGCGACCGGGCCGCGCACGTTGACGCCAGCTGCCAATCGTCAGCACGAGGATGAGGCAGCCAACACCCATGGCGAGGAACCGATGAATCATCTCGATCCAGGCCTTGGTCATCGTGACAGGCCCCGCCGGAAATAGCGCCTGGGCCGCATGGATGTCCGTCGCCGCTGCCAGCGGATTGGCTTTAGCAAAACAGCCGGGCCAGTCGGGACACCCCAGCCCTGAGTCCGTTAGCCGGGTAAAGCCGCCGAATATGATCAGGTCAAAAGTGAAAAAGACGGTGATCCACGCTAAACGCCTTAGGCGATCTTCGCCACGCGCCGCCCAAACGAAGGCCAGCGGGAACGAGGCAACAATTACGCCTCTTAGGAGCAGGAGAAACAGGTCTTCGGGACGCATGGAGGCCTTGGAGTCGCGCTGGGCCCAGCGCTAACCGATATCGGAGGCACGCAGCAGTCGGGCGATATCCTTCTTGGTGTTGTTGGGATCAGCATTTTTTGGAAAACGCATCATCAGATTGCCCAGCGGATCGACGATGTAGATATGGTCGACAACGCTGGTCGACCCCTCGGTAGGAAGCCACGCGGTGAGTTCGCTTCGGTTTGCGCGCAGCATGAGGGTGCCCTCGTACTCCTGCATCAGCACGCTCGCGGGTGACACATCGTCCGTAATCAGCCAAACACGCTCGATGCGATCGCGGTCGTTGCCCGTCGTCAATCGGACCTGGCGGATATGGTAGAGCTTATCTTGGCAGGACTTGCCACATGCCCCGCCATCCACCATGAGCATCACCCATTTCCCCTTCAGGGAAGCCACTTCAAACGACCGACCATCNAGCTGTTTGAGAGATAGATGAGGCGTGGGGCGCTGGGGCTCGATCAGATCGCCGTAATTGCTGCGTGCCTGGGGCCGGACGTAGTAATACGTGTAATAGGACGCAAAAACCGGAGCAGCGCATATCGCCAATATCAACCAAAGCTTGGCACGACTGGAGCGCTGTGCCGCTGCAACCTCAGGAGCGGGCTTGGCGGGCGTTGCGGGCATTGCGGATTCCATAAGTAAGGGACAACACGACGATGAGAGCCGCAAGGGCATACCACTGAAACGCGTAGCCACGATTGCGATCAATTTGACTCTCTAGCACGGCACCGCGGTCGGGCCAATCGCGTACCAGACCATCGGACGCAAAGGAATCTTGGCGCAGGATGAACCGAAGTGGCGTGTGCCCGCTGGCCTTCGCGTACGCATCAAAATCCAAATTCTCCCAGATGGTGTTGGTCTTTAGCGTGCCATTTTGGCCAAGCTTCATAAATCGCGCCTCCTCAGGCAGCGCTAGTCCTGTGATCTCAACCCGCCCTTGGGCCGTCGTGTATGGCTCAATTTGCGTGCGATTCTCAAAATTCCTCACAAGCCAACCGCGGTTCACCAGCACGATAGTCCCATCTGCCAATCTCAATGGCATGACGACGTAATAGCCCACTCGCCCCTGATAAGGGCGATTATCCAAATAGATCACGTCGTTGGGCTGCCACGAGCCGTGAAGTTCGAGACGGTGCCAGAGCAAGTCCGGTACAGGCGGCGGTGCCCCCTGCCACGACATCGGCGCCCCACGCATTGCCTGGTCGATCTGAGACTGCAGTGCGATCTTCTGCTCTGCCCGTCGCGTCTGCCAGTTGCCCAGAAGAAGCGTTATCGCGACCCCGACGATAGCGGCCACGATCACTAAAGGCCTCAATCGGAAAAATGTCATGTGCGATAATATTTGCATGCGTTACGTCGTGGCCATTGCCTTCGTGCTCATCGTGGGGAGCCTGGGCTCTGCATTGTATTTTCTAATGAAGGATCGGGGCACGACCAACCGCGCCGTGAACGCGCTAGCGACGCGCGTTGGCCTCTCGATCGCACTTTTCCTGTTCATCCTGTTTTCCTACAAGATGGGTTGGATCAAACCCACCGGCATCGGATAACCTGGGAAAAGCAACGGCCCGGGTTCACGGCGCGCATTTCGTATTCTTGCACGCCGGACACGTAGAGGCGCTAGAGCCAATACACCACAATGTAGAGCCCGAGCCAGACCACATCGACAAAGTGCCAATACCACGAGGCGCCCTCGAAACCGAAATGATGGTCCGAGGTGAAATCTCCGCGGATGACGCGATAGAGCACCACCGAAAGCATAATTGCGCCCAACGTCACGTGGAATCCGTGAAAGCCCGTGAGCATGAAGAAGGTCGAACCGTAGATACCGGAAGTCAATTTCAGGTTCAAATGGGTGTAGGCGTTGTGATATTCGAAAATCTGGCATCCGAGGAAGGTCACGCCCAATAGAATAGTCAGCGCCAAGAAAATCGCCGTTTTGGTACGGTGGCCCGCACGCAGCGCATGGTGGGCGATGGTGATCGTCACTCCCGACGAAAGAAGTAATGCGGTGTTGATGGTCGGAATCGGGAAAGGCAGCATCCTCTGGAATGTAGGAATGACGTGCGCCGGCCCCAGGTTGGGCCAGTGCGCGGAAAAATCCGGCCATAGGAACTTATGGTCCAAATCCGCCATCCATGGCATGGAAACGACACGTGCGTAAAACAGCGCTCCAAAGAATGCGCCAAAAAACATGACTTCCGAGAAGATGAACCAGCTCATGCTCCAGCGAAACGACGAGTCGATACGCTTGTTGTACGAACCNCCTTCGGATTCCGAAATGGCGTCTCCGAACCATTTGAAGAGGATCAGCAATACGCACGCAATCCCCCCGAGATTCAGGTAAGGCGCCCATGACTCGTCATTGACCCAGCCGGCCGCGCCAAGCATGGTCATGAGCATGGCAGCGCCGACCAGTACCGGCCAACTTGATGGACGTGGCACGAAATAATAGGGCACGCTTTTTGTTTGGGTACTCATTTCATTCTCCAGAACATCGATTTTTCCCGCATCACCTGCATGAGGCGGACTCCTCACCTACCTTACGACCAGTTTGACAATCAATAGCAGGATCACCACGAACAGGGCGGCGCCCAATATGCCGGCAATGATGACATGTACCGGATTGAGCTGTTCCGCATCGCGCTCGTATTCACTACCTTTGCGCACACCAAAAAAAGACCACATCACCGCCCTCATCGTCCGCAGGAACGAGGCGCGGCGGTGCACCACCCGATCTTCATCAGTCATCCTCGGTCCTTAACCGCGCCCCCGGTCGGATTCGGAGGCAGGGCGTACCGCCTGGGCATTCCCCACTTCAAAAAACGTGTAGGACAAGGTAATGGTCTTCACGTCTTTCGGCAGTTTCGGATCAACCACGAAAACCACCGGGAATTGACGCGTCTGGTGGGCACCCAGCGTCTGTTGCTTAAAGCAGAAACACTCAAGCTTCCGAAAATAAGCCGTCGCTTGAATCGGGGCATAGCTCGGTATGGCTTGGGCTTGCATCGTGCGATCCTGATTGTTCGTGATCGAGTAGGTCATCGTGGTCAGTTCGCCCGGATGGATTTGCAGGCTATTGCGCTCGGGTCGAAATGCCCAGGGGCCGTGCGCGTTGGCGTCAAATTCGACGCTGATCGTTCGGCTCGTGTCCACTTGGGTATTCTTCGCGAAACGGGCTGCATTCGCGTCAATCGGCGTGAGAACGTTCAAGCCCGTAATCTCACAGAACCTCTTGTAGAGCGGCACCATGGCATAACCAAAACCGAACATGACCACGGTCAGGACCACGAGCTTCAAAACCATGCCTTGATTCAGGCGTCGGATGACCGGGTCCTTGTGCGAGGAGTTCATCTCAGCCGATTACCCATTGTTTGACGAAAATGGCAACAAAAAATGCAAACGCGATGCCACCAAGCAATAGGCCCAGCTTGAGATTGCGACGACGCTGGTCTCTTTCACGCGGATCAATCATGGCACTCACTCAATGCGGCCGCTCTCGTCTCGTTTGCTTCATTGCACCACGGGTGGTGTCTCGAAGGTATGAAATGGCGCCGGACTGGGCACGGTCCACTCCAGTCCCGATGCACCTTCCCAAGGGTTGTCAGGCGCCTTGGCTCCCCCGCGGATACACGGAATCACCACCCCGAACAGGAAATAGACTTGGCTCAGGCCAAAAAGATACGCGCCAATCGTAACTACCTGATTAAAATCGGTGAACTGCATCGGATAGTCCGCATAACGGCGCGGCATGCCAGCCAATCCTAAAAAGTGCATGGGAAAGAACGTGACGTTAAACCAGATGAGCGTGTTCCAAAAATGGAACTTGCCGCGCGCCTCGTTGTACATATGCCCGGTCCATTTGGGAACCCAGTAGTAAAAACCGGCAAAAAGACCAAAGAGCGAACCTGCCACGAGCACGTAGTGGAAATGCGCAACCACGTAGTAGGTCCCATGCAGAGTGATGTCAACCGGAGTCACCGCCAAAATCAGTCCGGTAAAACCTCCGATGGTAAACACGAAAATAAAGCCGATCGCAAACAACATGGGCGTCTCAAACGAGAGCGAGCCCTTGAACATGGTTGCAATCCAATTAAAGACCTTTACGCCGGTCGGAACCGCAATCAGCATGGTCGCGTACATGAAAAACAATTGGCTCGTCACCGGCATGCCAGTGGCGAACATGTGGTGCCCCCACACGATGAACGACAGAATGGCGATCGACGCCGTGGCGTACACCATCGAGGCGTAGCCAAACAAGGGCTTGCGCGAGAATGCCGGGATCACCTGCGAAATAATGCCAAAGGCCGGCAAGATCATAATGTAGACCTCGGGATGGCCGAAGAACCAGAAAATATGCTGATACATGATCGGGTCGCCGCCACCGGCAGCGTTAAAGAACGAGGTCCCGAAATGCCGGTCGGTCAAAAGCATCGTGACCGCCCCCGCCAGAACCGGCATGACTGCAATCAAGAGATACGCCGTGATGAGCCAGGTCCACACGAACATCGGCATCTTCATCAGCGTCATGCCCGGTGCGCGTAAGTTCAGAATAGTGACGATGATGTTTATCGATCCCATGATGGAGGAAGCGCCCATGAGGTGAACCGCGAATATCACCAAATCCATGCCCGGCCCCATTTGCACCGACAAAGGCGCATACATGGTCCAGCCGCCCGAAGGCGCGCCGCCCGGCACAAAAAACGAAGCGGTCAACAGAACTGCGGCAGCGGGCAAAAGCCAGAAACTCAGGTTGTTCAGGCGCGCAAACGCCATATCGGGCGCACCGATCATGAGCGGGATCTGCCAGTTCGCAAAGCCAACGAAGGCAGGCATGATGGCGCCAAAGATCATGATGAGCCCGTGCATCGTCGTCAACTGATTGAAGAACTCGGGATCCATGATCTGCAGTCCCGGTTCGAACAGCTCGGTCCGTAGCGACAGTGCTAGAACCCCGCCTTCCAGGAACATGGCAAACGCAAAAATCAGATAAAGCGTTCCAATATCCTTGTGATTGGTCGCAAACAGCCAGCGTCGCCATCCACTCGGATGGTGCGCATGAGCTTGGCCATGCCCATGGGCTTCTAGAGGGTCGATCACAGTGCTGCTCATGGTGCTCTCCTGGTTCCGGTACTGCGTATTTGATTCAATTTAATTGGCCCGAGCCGCCTTGACTTCGGACGGCTGGATCGCCTCACCCGTGTGGTTGCCCCAGCTATTTCTCTCGTAAGTCACAACAGCGGCGATTTCGACATCTGACAATTGCTTCCAGGACGGCATCTTGTTGTTCCTACCGTTAAGAACGACATGCAAATGGTCGAGCTTCGGGCCGTTCACAACTGGACTGCCGTCGAGTGCTGGGAACGAACCGGGGATCCCCTTGCCGTTGGCCTGATGGCACGCGGCACAGTTCTCGTAAACCTTTTGGCCGCGGGCCATGAGTTCGGGCAAGGTCCACGTCTTGTTCGGATCGTCCGTTTTTGCACTTTGCCCCTGCTTTTGACTGTTGACCCATTTCGTGTAATCCCCGGCAGATACGACATCCACCACGATCGGCATATAGGCATGTTCCTTGCCGCACAGTTCCGAACATTCGCCGCGATACGTGCCGATCTTCTCTGCCGTAAACCACGCATCCCGCACAAATCCCGGTATCGCATCTTGTCTAACACCGAATGCCGGCATGGCCCAGGAATGGATGACGTCATTGGCGGTCGTGATGATGCGAATCTTCTTGTTGACGGGGACTACGAGCGGATGATCGACGTCAAGCAGGTATTCATCGCTGGTCGGATGGGCCTTTTCGCCCATTTCAGGATTGCCAATCTGGGCGCGAGGAGTGGACATATTTGAGAGAAATGAAATCCCCTCTCCCTCTCCCCGCAGATAATCGTAGGCCCACTTCCACTGCGATCCGGTAACTTTAATAGTGATGTCAGAATTAGTCGTGTCCTTCATCGCCACCACCGTCTTGGTCGCTGGCAAAACCATCAAGATGATGATCAGGAAAGGAACAACGGTCCAAGCAATTTCGACCTTGGTACTTTCGTGCCAGGTGGCCGCTTTGTAGCCACGCGACTTGCGGTGCATGATCACCGAATAGAGCATCACCCCGAACACGCCGATGAAAATGATGAGACAAATCACCATCACGAGGGTATTCAGATTGTAAATCTCATGCGCTATTTGCGTGACGCCGAACGGTAAGTTGATCTGGTCGACCCCGGGCCCTCCCACACTGTCATTGACGGCCCAGGCAGACGAGGCAAGGCTGGTCAATGCAGCCAAAACGACGCCGTGGAGGGTCGCGCGCTGCAGGGGCTTGGCGAAGTTCATGTTTTCCTCAGATACCGATCGAATCGTTTTATGCCTCGCCGACTCAAAATTGAGCCAGCATGCACTTTAAGTCCTGCGCAAACCGTCTGCGCTCCCATTCCGCGACAAATCGCGTCGCCGCGATCGCGCTCCCGCAGTATCACCGCGGTCCAACTTCCTTCACCGGCCACCTTGGCCATGCCCGATGCACGCGCATCATGCGATACCGGCCCCATCAACGGCTTCGACAATCCG
>JGI20207J14881_1000656_pt1 | contig 12484 bp, 14 predicted proteins | sample NGESurdeep092012_4_FD_14881 | JGI IMG/M metagenome (IMG submission 14881)
GCGAATGCCGACGCCTGGATCACGCGCCACCTGCTGAACCTGGCCGGCTTCGGCGTCACCGGCTCGGGACCCTTTATCCTGCGACCGGGCGTCAATTTCGGGGTGGATATAGTCTGGGGCTGCACGTCGTCGTATGTCGCAGCGATGGTCGCGCCGGGTTTCATCATCGTAGTTTTGGCGCTGCGTCGGGCATGGCGCCAGTTCGACTTCGCGTGGCTCGCGGGCTTGCTGTTGGTGACCTATGCCATGAACATCGTTCGGCTGCTGCTGACATCGGTCAGCCCCGAAGGCCACCGCTTCTGGCATGACGGCGACGGAGCGGCGGTATTTGCGATCACCTACATGCTGCTCGTCGTCGGCTTCGGCTTCTGGGCGACCCGGCAGTCGCGCCGCCCGCAGATTGCGCGATGACGCGCGTCTTTCATGCCGCGGCCGGTGCGATCATCCTGACGGCGGTATGGCTCGGCTTCAATCGCCCGCCCGCCAGGGCGGCGGCCTACGATCCGCCGACGCACCTGATCGAGACCATGCACCAGGCGGGCCTCACGTACACGGGAAGAAAAGACCTGTTGCAAGGCGAGATACTTCTGTCCTTTAGCCAGGCCGGCTGCCCTGCGCATACCGACGTGCTCTACCTGCCTTGGCTGACCCGCATCTCCCCCGCGGCTCGCAGGATCATCGATGCGGCGCCACGGCCGGCGGTCTACATCAACGATGGCGAGGTCGTGAGCGGCGTCGGAATGGCCGAGATCATGCCACGGTGGGGCTGGCGGAGACTGTTCGTCTTCCTAAAGTTGAAACGCGAGGAACCTTGGACGTCGATCATACTGGCGGTGCTCTCGCCGCCAGTATGTTTGCTCCCGCCGATCGACTGGGCGCGCCTGCCGCAGGGCTGAAAGTCAGGGCCCGCTCAGCCTTGCACCACTGTCACGTGAGTGCCGACCGGGACGCGGTTGTAAAGGTCGATGATGTCCTGGTTGAGCAGACGGATGCAGCCGCTCGAGACGGCGTGCCCGATGCTATCCGGCTCGTTGGTGCCATGCAGACGGAAATAGCTGTCATGGCCGTCGCGATAGAGATACAGGGCGCGCGCGCCGAGGGGGTTTTCGAGGCCGCCTTTCATGCCGCCGGCATAGGCGCGATAGCGCGGCATCGCCGACATCATGGTCGCCGTCGGTGTCCAATGCGGCCACTTCTCCTTGCGGCCGATCACGGCGCTGCCCCGGAAATCGAGCGCCTCGGAACGGCCGACGCCGACCGAGTAGCGTAGCGCCATGCCGTCCTTCTCGACGAGGTAGAGCTTCCGCTCGGGGATGTTGACGACGATGCTGCCCGGCTTCTCTCGGCCATGCCAGGAAACCTCCTGCCGCATAAGGCTGGGATCGACGCTGGTCGTATCCACGGCCGGAACCGTAAAGCCGCCGTCATTGATCGCGCCGTAATCGCCGCCCGAGAGGACGTCGAAGCCCTGGCGGCCGCAGGCCGCAAGCAGGAGCGGCAGCGCGGCGATCAAAGTGCGGCGGCTGAGAGCGATTGCAGGGGGAGAAAGGCGGGAACTCAGGCGCATACGGGCACACCGTTTTCTTGCTGTTTTTGCGGCGCCATTCTGCCCAACAATCGGCGGCGGACGCAACACTTGCGTGACGTTGCTGGCGTCACGCCGCCGGTATTCGCTGACACTTCCGTGAGGCACGTCAGCCTGCCCGCGGCTGCCCAAGAATGCCGCGCCGGCTCGTCCGAACCGCAGTGCAGCGACGAATCGGTTTGACAAGGCATAGGGCACGCCACACCCTCCGGCCAACAAAAGCGCGGTCAAGCGCAATTCAAATGGCCCGTCGGCGCGCCGCCGATCTCGGCATTGGGAGGAATGACATGCTTGCCCGTCGCGCTTTCGATGTTCTATCCGCCGTCGTGTTCGCCGGCGCGCTTGCACTCTCGGCATTGCCGGCAAACGCGCAGAAACGCACGTTTTCGTTCGCCTACGACCAGCCGCACAATAGCGGCTACGGCGTCGGTGCCGACATCTTCAACAACAAGCTGATGGAGCTGAGCAAAGGCACGCTCTCGATCAATCAATATCCCGGCGCGCAACTCGGAACCGAAGCGCAGACATTGCAGAAGGTGCAGACCGGAGACATCGACTTCGTCTTCCTGTCGACCGCCAATGCATCGACGGCGCAGCCGGAGTCCGGCGTGTTCTCGATCCATTTCATCTTCCGCAACGAGGCGCACGCCATCAAGACGCTCGCCGACCCGAAGGTCATTGCGGCGATGGCGGACCTCTACGCCGCCAAGATGAAGGGCGCGCACATGCTGGCGCTCGGTTGCCAGGGCCTGCGGCACATGTACGGCAAGAAACCGGTGCAGAAGGTCGAGGATTTGAAGGGCATCAAGATGCGCGTGCAAGCGACCGTAACGGAAGATACGACCTTCCCCGCTTACGGCGCCCAGGTCGTGCACATGCCGTTCGGCGAGGTCTATACCGCGCTTCAGACCGGAGTCGTCGACATGGCCGAGAACGGAATCAACAACTACCTCATCAACAAGCACTACGAGCCGGCCCCTGTGCTGTCATTGACCGAGCACGAAGCAAACAATGCGGCTCTCTTCGTCAGCGACAAGGTTTGGTCGAGCCTGTCCGACGAGCAGAAAAAATGGATGCAGGCCGCGGCCGACGAGGTGAGCAAGAACGAGCCGGTCGCCGCGTTCAAGCTGGAGCACGAAGCCCTGGCTAAATTGCAGAAGATGGGCGTTAAGATCGTCAAGGACGTCGACAAGAGCGGTTTCCAGGCAATCAGCAAGCCGATCCAGGACAAGCTCGCGCAGCAACTCGGCCCGCACGCCGTCAAGGTGCTCGAACTCGTCCGCAATATTCAATAACCGATCGGCGACGATGATCCGGGCGCTGGAAGGTCGTCAGGCCTTCCGCGCCCGTTCTCTCGCAATATCGACATGACCGCATTTGACAGCCTCGTCCTGCAACAGCAGCGCCATCTCAAATGGCGGGCCTTCGATTGCCTCGAATGGATCCTGATGATCCTTTGCGGCATCGCCTTAACCGGATTCTGCGTGCTGGTGCTGTGCGATATCGTGACCCGGACTGTCGGTCATCCGTGGCTGTGGCTGCAGGAAGCCACCATGATCTTCTTCATCTACGGCATTTTCTTCGGCGTTGCCGCGGCCACCCGGCGCAACGACCACCTCTATCTTGCCGTCCTGGCGGAATCGATGACCGGCCGGGCACGGCTATCCCTCGAAATTTTCAGCCGTTCGGTCGTGCTCGGCGTCGCAGCCTGCATGGTCTATTTCGGCTATTTCAACGTGCTCGACGGATTCAAGAGCCTGAGCATGCCGTCCATGATGCCGATGGCGGTGTTCTACGCCGCCATTCCGATGTGTGGCGCGCTTGTCGCCCTTTTCACGATCGAGCAGATGGTCAATGGCTGGCGCAATGGCTTCGCCGTGACCGACGTCGACGAGCGGAGGACGTCACTGTGACGTCGAACGGCGCGCTCATCTTTCTGATGGCTTTCCTGTTTCTCTCGCTCGGTTATCTGGGCGTGCCGGTCGCATTCGCGTTGATCGCCTCCGTGTTGATCGTGACCGGATTCACGCCGGTCAGCTTCCCTTCGATGATGGCTCCCAGCTTTTCAACGGCATGGATGTCGAGGCGCTGCTTGCCGTGCCGTTTTTCCTGCTCGTCGGCGACCTGATGACCTCGGCAAATGTGACGGTACGGATGGTCCGGCTGTCGCAGACACTCGTCGGCCACGTGCGCGGCGGCCTCGCCCAAGTGGTCACACTGTTCAGCATGTTCTTTTCCGGCATTTCCGGCTCTTCGACGGCGGACGTCGCGGTGCTCACCCGCACGCTCGGGCCGGAAATGGACCGCGAAGGTTATGACCGCGCGTTTACGGCGGCACTGATCGCCTCGGCTTCGACCATGGCGAACCTGATTCCGCCGAGCATCATGGCGGTCGTCTATGGCGCGACCGGAAACGTTTCCATCGGCGGGCTTTTCCTGGGTGGCGTGGTGCCGGGCGTGTTCGTCGGCATCGGATTGATGATCTACAGTTACTTCTTCGGTCCGGTCGGCATCAAGCGCAAGCGCGCGGGTTTCGGCGAAATCGGTGCAGCGGCGAGGGAGGCCGTGGTGCCGTTGCTGATTCCCATCATCATCATGGGCGGCATTCTGACCGGGCAATTCACGCCGACCGAAGCCGGCGTCATCGCCATCGCCTATATCGTGCTGGTCGCGATTCCGCTGCTCAACGTCAAGTATCTTCTGCGCCTGCCCCGCGACATGGCCCTGACCGGGATGCTGTACTCGATTCCGCTGATCACGATCGGCGCGGCCTCGATGTTCGGCTGGCTACTGGCCTATCTGCGCGGCCCGGCAGTCGTGTCCGAATGGATCGCCCACGCGGCGGGCAACGATCCGTTCCGCATCATGCTCCTGCTCGTCGTCCTGTTCGTGATCGTCGGCGATTTCATCGACGCCATTCCGGCGATCATCATCTTCATGCCGATCATCTCTGACCTGACGAAGAACGCCGACATCAACCCGGTCCATATGGGCGTCGTTATCATCGTGACGCTGGCTTTCGGGCTGATCACGCCGCCCTATGGCCTTGCGCTGCTGATGGCGTCGAAATTCGTCCACGTACGCTTCGGCCGCGCGATGATCGCGTCGCTACCGATTTATGTCGTTTTCTTTGCGGCGATAGCGTTTTGCATCTTTTTCCCGGACATCGTGCTCTGGTTGCCAAAACATCTGCTGCCGCAGTCGGTCGGCTGCTTCAAGAACCCGAGCGGCGCCGGCTATATCTGCCCGAACTGACGGGAGCCGTGTAGTCAGCGCCGCTTGTCCGCGTCGTATCCGTCGCTGCAATAGGTGCCGCCCTGATAGCGTTCGCCGACCGGATCGGATGCGATCTTTGTCTGCGCCATTTCCGCTTCATTGCGATAGTCGTCCGCGACGCCGGCCGGCTTGTAGCCGAAGCGCCGGGCGTTGCTGTTGTCCCACCAGGCCGCCGCGTTGTCGGAAGCGCCGTAGAAGATTTCGAAGCGAATGCCGGGATGCTCGAGGCCAATGCGAATGAGTTGCACGAGATCCTCCGGCTTGAGCCAGATCGCCAGCCGCCGAACGTCGATCGGCTTGTCGTTGACGTTGCCGATGCGCAGGCAGGTTACGCCGAGGCCATGTTTCTCGGCGTAGAGCGAGCCGAGCGCCTCGCCGAAGACCTTGCTGACGCCGTAGCGGCTGTCCGGCCGCACCGTGACATCGACGCCGATCTTCTTGGTGCGCGGATAGAAGCCGACGGCGTGGTTGGATGAGGCGAAGACTACGCGCTTGACCCCGGCGCGGTAAGCCGCCTCGAACAGGTTGTAGGTGCCGATGATGTTGGCGTCGAGGATGGTCTGCCAGGGCCCTTCCACCGAGAAGCCGCCGAGATGGATGATGCCGTCGATGCCGGCGACCATCTTTTCGACCGCGGCGTAATCGGCGAGGTCGCCTTGGACGAAATCCTCGCCGGGCGCGAGGTCCGCCGGGCAGCGAATATCGCTCACGCGTAGCGCCGGATAGACACCCTTCAACAGCTTTCGCAGCCGCGTGCCGACATCGCCGGCCGCTCCAGTCAACAGAACATTGTTCATGAAGAAACTCTCGAGTCATTCGTGTCGGAAAGTTCTTTCGCCGCGCGCTGCTCGGCCGCGATCGTCTCGTATCGCCTACGGCTATTGAGCAGATGGCGCTGCATCGCCGCGCGCGCCTCCTCCGCCGCACCGGCCTTGATCGCATCGAGGATCGCCTTGTGCTCGCGCTGGAAGGTACGGAGATCGACCCGCCGCGCGGCCGGCTTGGTCGAGCCCCACACCGTCCGGCGCGGAATGATGAAGCGGCCGAGATACTCCAGCAGGCGGCGGAATTGGGGATTGCCGGTGCCGTCGGCGATAGCGCAGTGGAAAGCGAAATCCTCGTCGACGGCGTTGCCGCCCCGATCCACCACCACCGCGATCGCCTGGTAGCGGTCGACGATCTTCTTGAGCTGGGCCGGGGTCGCCCGTTCCGCGCTCAAGCCGGCTGCCTCGACCTCGACGCCGGTGCGCAGCTCCATGACATTCAGCACTTCGCGCAACGGCGAATTCTCGTCGAAATCGACGCGGAAGGGCCGGCGGACCCGATCGGCGACGAATGCACCGACGCCCTGCCGGGTGAAAACCAGCCCGTCCGCCCGCAGCGCGGCCACGGCCTCCCGAATGACGGTGCGGCTGACACCCGTGGCGGCGATCATTTCCTGCTCGGTCGGCAGGCGCGATCCGGGCGACAATTTACCGCTGGTAATCTCGGCCGTAAGCCTGGCCACCAACTGTGCCGTCAGCCCGCGCGGTGCGTCGAGCGGCCGTAGCAGGTGGAGATTTTTCGCAGATCGTTTGGCCAAAGGCTTGACACCGGCTTGGGTCGTCAGGTCATCATATGACCTGACGAGTAGCACGCCAAGGCGGCGCGGAGCAATTTTCAACCGCGCCGGCGGCGGCTGCGCCGAAGGGAGCAGTCCGCCGAGCGGATACGCGACGAAACGTAACGATTGGAGGAGGAGACGACCATGACAATGACGAGAACCCTGGTTGCGGCAAGCGTCGCCGTCGCCGCAATGACGTTCGCGGTCGGTTCGGCCAGCGCCCAGCAGAAGCTGGTGCTGAAAGCGTCCGACGTGCATCCCGAAGGCTATCCGACCGTCGCGGCGGTCGAGAGCATGGGTAAGAAGCTCGACAAGGCCACGAACGGCCGCGTGACCGTGCAGATGTTTCCGTCGATGCAACTCGGCGGCGAGAAGGAAGCGATCGAGCAGGCCCAGGTCGGCGCTATCGCGCTCGCGCGCGTCTCCGTCGGCGCGCTCGGCCCGGTCGTCGACGCCCTCAACGTCTTCAACATGCCCTATGTGTTCCGCAACACCGAGCACATGCGCAAGGTCATCGACGGCCAGATCGGGCAAGACCTGCTGGATAAGGTAACTAACAGCGGCAAGGGCCTCGTCGGCCTGTGCTGGATGGATGCAGGCGCCCGCAACTTCTACGACACCAAAAAGCCGATCAAGGATTTGGCCGACCTCAAGGGCCTGAAGATCCGCGTCATGGGCAACCCGATGTTCGTCGAGATGGCGAATTCGATGGGCGCCAACGGCGTGCCGCTCGGCTACGATCAGGTGTTCACATCGTTGCAGACCGGCGTCATCGACGGCGCCGAGAACAACCCGCCGAGCTTCGTCTTCGATAACCACTATCAGGTGGCAAAATATTACACGATCGACGAGCACCTCATCGTTCCGGAGATGCTGGTGATGTCGAAGAAGATTTTCGACTCAATGTCGAAGGACGAGCAGGCCGACGTCAAGAAATTCGCCCGTGAAGCGCAGATGGAAGAGCGCAAGCTCTGGGACGTCTACGAGCAACAGGCGATGGAAAAGGCCAAGAAGGCCGGCATCCAGATCATCCACGTCTCGGACGCCGAGAAGAAGAAGTTCCAGGAAGCGGTCAAGCCGGTGTGGGACAAATACGGTCCCAAATATGCGGCGATGATCAAGCGCATCCAGGACGTCAAGTAACCGGCCATCCCGCCACGCTCCCCCCGCCCCGCGGCTGGGGAGCGTGGCGCCGATTGTCGGCTGTATCTCAGGGACGTGAACGATGGCGGCCACTTATCGCAGGGCAATGGACCTTCTGTATCTGGTGTGCGTCTGGATCGCCGGCACAGCCCTGGTTCTGATTTCCGCAGTCATCCCGTGGGCCGTCTTTACGCGCTACGCGCTCAACAGCGCCTCGTCGTGGCCCGAGCGCACCGCGGTTCTTCTCACATCGTCCTGACGTTCATCGGAACGGCGGCCTGCTACCGGGCCAGCCTTCATATGAACGTGTCGTTCTTCGTAGCGATGCTACCGGATCCTCTTCGGCGCGCTGCCGATGTTCTGGTTGAGCTTCTCGTCGGCGCCATGGCGCTGTTCATGATCGTCTATGGGGAAAAGCTCGTGGAGGCGACCTGGCTGAATTCGATTGACGAATTTCCATGGCTGTCGGTCGGTTTGACCTACGTGCCAATCCCTCTCGGCGGATTCGCGCTGCTGCTGTTCGTCGTCGAGCGTATCTGGATCGGCGAACCGCCACACGAAGCCGCAGCCAGAGCGGCCGCACAGCACTAAAAGCGCATCGAGGTTTGGGGGACTGCCGCAATGGACATCGCCGTTCTTCTGGTGACGATGTTTTTCTGTTTCTTCATCGGCGTGCCGATCGCCTACGCGCTGGGTCTTGCCGCCATCGCCGCCTCCTTGTGGATCGGCATTCCGCTCGAAGCTGTCATGCTTCAGATTTCGAACGGCGTCAGCAAGGTGGCCATGCTGACGATTCCGTTCTTCGTCCTCGCCGGCGCGATCATGGCGGAAGGCGGCATGGCCCGGCGAATGGTGGCCTTCGCCGACGTCCTCGTCGGCTTTACCCGCGTGCGCGGCGGGCTTTCTGTCGTCAACGTCGTCGCGACGACGTTTCTGAGCGGCATTTCCGGATCGTCGGTCGCCGACGTCTCGGCGATCGGCTCGGTCATGATCCCGCAGATGGAGCGCAGCGGCTTCCCGCGCGTCTACGCCACCAACGTCACCATCACCGGCTCGGTTCAGGCGCTGCTCGTGCCGCCCAGCCACAATGCCATCATCTATTCGCTGGCGACCGGCGGCAGCATCTCGATCATCAGCCTGTTCATGGCCGGTGTCCTGCCCGGCCTGCTGCTCGGCTTTTCGATCATCGTGCTGTGCATTGTCATCGCCTATCGCGACGGCCATCCGCGCGGCACAGCGATGCCGATGAAAGACGCGATCAAGGTTTCGATCGAGGCCGCCTGGGGTCTCATTACGCTGGTCATTATCATCGGCGGCATTCTCGGCGGCATCTTTACCGCCATCGAGGCCGGCGCAGTTGCGTGCATGTGGGCGTTCTTCGTCACGATGTTCATCTATCGCGACTACAAATGGCGCGACCTGCCGAAGCTCGTGCACCGTACACTGCGAACCGTCGCGATGGTGTTGTCGCTGATCGCCTGCGCCGCCGCCGTCGGCTACGTGATGGCGCTCACGCAGATGCCGGCCAAGATCACGGCATTCTTCCTGACGATCTCGGACAACAAATACGTCATCCTGTTCCTGATCAACATCCTGCTGCTGGTGCTCGGCTGCCTATGCGACATGGCGCCATCGATCCTGATCGTGACGCCGATCCTGCTGCCGGTCATGATCAACTTCGGGGTCGATCCGGTCCATTTCGGCATGATCATGATGCTCAATCTGGGCATCGGCCTGTGCCATCCACCGGTCGGCGCCATCCTGTTCGTCGGCTGTGCCGTCGGCAAGGTTTCCATCGAACAGGTGATGCGCACGATCTGGCCGTTCTACGGCGTCATGTTCATCGTGCTGATGATGGTGACCTACATTCCGTTCCTGTCGCTGTGGCTGCCATCGGTCGTCGGCACGCATTGAGAGGCGCTAAGTCGCGACCGCCGGAATCTAGCAGTCGGCATGCAACGGGACTGGTCGCCAAATATCGGCCCGGCCTCGCCGTTAATCCTCCGGCACGGCCTGACAAAGGCGGCTTCTCCGCCGATAATCGCTGCCGAAGGCGCAAACGCCGGCCGCCGGTCCTGACGACCGGGGCGCAAAACCTTTGGATTTTGGAGAATGAGGACCGTCCCGGCGGCCCGGATTTTGGTTGCGGGGGCAGGATTTGAACCTGCGACCTTCAGGTTATGAGCCTGACGAGCTACCGGGCTGCTCCACCCCGCGCCAAAATGCGAAACGCGGGGAAGACCCGCGAGTTGCATGGGCTATCTAGCAACAGCAAGCGCGAATGGGAAGGGCGGCAGGGGCATCTTTTTCATGATCGTGTCGTTAAAGCCGCGAAAGAGATCCGGCATGAAACCGGTGGTCGCGGAATTATGCTGACGTATCTGGAGCGAGGTCTTAGCCTAAGCACCGTCTGGCCTGATCGAGCGGCGCGACAAACCCGGCGTGGACGTTGACAAGGACAAACGAGAGGTGATGTGTGTGACCGGCTTGCAGGAGGAACTGTCTATGGCATGGCCGGTGTGGGGTCGCTCGGCCGTCGCGTGTTTGCTTGTGGCATGGTTCGTGGGGCTCGGTGTCCGGCCGGCGGCGGCCTCGTCGAACTACGTCTTTAGCTTCAACAGCGGTCTCGGCTCCGGTGCCATCACCCTCGTCCTCAACGGCCTCCAGGTTATTGGCGTCGTAGGCGGGAGCGGCACAGGAATTCTGGCTGGCGGTAATTTATCGACGTCGGGTAATTGCTGCGGCAACTTGGGAACGAGCCCAACCCTCAATGATCTGTCCAGCCCGTCGTTTTTTGCATCTGCATCCGCCAATCAGTTGGACATCAAGACAGCCTCGTCTCAATTCGTCCTTTCGCAGGCCGACGCGAGCAGCGACGGAATCAATCAATTTACCTTGGGCGGTAGCTTTGTTAACAGCAGCATCATGTCGCCGGAGACGTTGACGGCGGATCCGGGCCCGCTTCCCGGGGCGGGCCTGCTTTCGTATCTTCTGTTGGGTTTCAGCGCGTCTGTTTATAAGCGACGATCGATTTTGGCACGCCTTCGATCGGCGTTCGGCCTGGTTCGTGCCCGGGTGACGACCCCCCGCCGGATGGTCCGCGCGTACGTGTAGACCTGAGCGATGGGGCCGGCGCCATTCAGCGTAGTGCTTTTTTGGGTCGTCGTGCTGCCGTGCGGCGGATACATAATCTGGCGCGGAGCAAAATCAGATTTACGCCCGCTGATGATTCCCATCATGGCTTGGCGTCAGGCTGTGCTTTTCGTCAGGGGCCATATCAAGACCGCGCTCGCCATGGCTGCGATCATTGTTTCCGGCATCGCGATGCAGAATTACTTCAACAACTCATCGGCTGGGAATTGGGCGCTGCTGGGCGGCAGCCTGATATGGCAGGCCGCGATGGCGGCGATCATGGCGGCGCTGGCCGTGCCGCTGCATCTCGCGCTCATCGACGCCGAACCGAACAAGGCCTTCGTGAACGTCCGATTTCCGACGCGCTCGCGAAATATCCCGCGTATCTGCGCTCTCGCCGGCACAATATGCTTTGGCCTGTGGTTCTTCGACTATAGTCTTTCTCTCGATTTGAAGATATCGGCGCTGTTTGTTGCACCAAACTGGCCGCGGCACGCCACCACGGCCGCAGCCCTCGTATCGTTCGCAATCTACAGCCTGACAGTTTTCGTGCGGCCTTCCATCTCCTCCTCCATCACGGGGCCCGTAGCCGCAGGATTGCTCGTCGCCTGGCGACGAGCAACGGACGTTTATCTGACAATGGCACTCATGGCAGCGCCGTTACTGCTATTCGATCTGGCAAAGTTCGCGATCTTCGTCGTCATTTTGCCGCCGAACACGTTCCTCCGCGTCGTCCACGACGGAGTGGTCGCCGTCTTCTCTCTCTACCAGTTTCTGGCTATCGAAGCCGCGACCGTCATACTATTCCGCAGCGCGCTGCTGAGTCCGGCGGACGGTTTCCGGACGCGCGACGGAGAGCCGGCAAGGTATGCCGATTACCGGCCCTATTGACCGAACCCGCTGCCGTGACCGGCCCGAACGGACAGCCATGTTCGAAGCGGCCGGGCAGACGAAAAAGCCGCCGCGGAGGCGAAGCCGCGGCGGCCGGTGTTTGCGGAGGGCAGCTCCACAAACAAAACGGCCGCCATTGCTGGCGGCCGTTTTGGCGGAGCGAAGCGACAGCTTCGCAAAACGGTCATCGTGTCGAGGAGAAAACGTCCTTGGCAGGCCTGGCAGCGACCTACTCTTCCGAACCTTGAGGTTCAGTACCATCGGCGCTGGGGAGTTTTACGGCCGAGTTCGAGATGGGATCGGGTACAGGCCCCCCGCTAGAACCACCAGGCCGGCCAAGGACGAATGAAGCAAAGGTTCGCGTTGTTGCGAACACACAGCCTGGCGCTCGACCCGAGGGTCTCGCACGGCAAGCTGCTGGTCTGTCTTTTCAGTGTTCTCCATTGCCTCCCGAAAGGGAGACGATGGGCATTAACTAATGAGAGCAATCAAGCCAATCGAGCTATTAGTACCGGTAAGCTCAATGCGTTGCCGCACTTACACACCCGGCCTATCAACGTGGTGGTCTACCACGGCTCTCAAGGGAGAACTCGTTTCGAGGTGGGTTTCTCGCTTAGATGCCTTCAGCGATTATCCCGTCCGTACATAGCTACGCTGCAATGCGGCTGGCGCCACAACAGCTCCACCAGAGGTACGTTCATCCCGGTCCTCTCGTACTAGGGACAAATCCTCTCAATTCTCCTACACCCACGGCAGATAGGGACCGAACTGTCTCACGACGTTCTGAACCCAGCTCACGTACCACTTTAATCGGCGAACAGCCGAACCCTTGGGACCTGCTCCAGCCCCAGGAT
>JGI20207J14881_1000657_pt1 | contig 12466 bp, 12 predicted proteins | sample NGESurdeep092012_4_FD_14881 | JGI IMG/M metagenome (IMG submission 14881)
GTAGCCGAACTGGCGACGCACGTCGAGGTAGTCGGCTAGCTGTTGGCGCAGGGAGTTCACGACGCACCCACGAGCGACACGAGCGACACGTGGGGCTGCGACGCACTGGGCCAGGGCTGAGCCGCGCGGATCAGCGTGACGTGATCGGCCTTGGCGTAGACGCTGGTCGTCGCCAGGTCGGTGTGTCGCAGCACCTGAGCGATCTCACTCAGGTTCGAACCCGAGCGCAGCATCTGCCTCGCGGCGCTATGGCGAAGCGCGTGGGCCCTCGTCTCGGGAACCTGCGCTCGACGACACGTGGCGACGACCACCGCTGACACGCCAACGTTCGTCAGTGGATCTAACGGCGCGACCAGTCGGCAAAAGACGTGGCGGTGCGCGCAGGACGGTCGACCCGTCGCCAGCCAGTCGGCGAGCGCTTCGCCGACGTCGACGGGTAGCGGTAAGCGGTCCAGACGTGGCCCCTTGCCGCGCACCGTGAGCTCACCGCGGCGCCAGTTGATGTCCGAGATCTCCATGGCCGCCACTTCCTTCGCGCGCAGCCCGAGACGGGCGAGCACGCTCAGGATCGCGAAGTTTCTCGCACCAATGGCCGTGGTGCGATCACAACTGTCGAGCAGTCGACGGACGTCACTCGGCGCAACGCTCTTGGCGAGTGATGACTGACCAACGTTGGCGACCGCGGGTATCGCGTTCGCGAGGTTGAACTTCGTCAGACCCCGCACAAAGCAGTAGCGCAGGAACGCCCGCAGGCCGGTGACGACGGAACCCGGCATGTGACGACGACACTCGTCGGTGACAAAGCCCAACACCTGCGCGACGCTCAGCTGATCGAGCCAGCCAATGGGATCGTCATCGACGAACCTTCGCGCCACGCGCGCGTAGTCGCGAGCCGTGTTTCGAGCGAGACTCCGCTCATCGATTAAGTACTCACGAAAGCTCACGAGGAGTTTGTCGACGGCCGAGTCGGCAGCCACCAACGGCCCGGGAATCGCGTCGGACGCTCGCAGGTAGTCGAGCAGCGGGGCCACGCCCTTGCCCGAGAGCAGCAGATGGTAGCCCTCCGTCTTTCGCGAGCGTAAGAACTCCTCGACGTGCTTTGACGTGAAATCGATCGCACCGAGCTCGTGTTCCACTAGCCAATGACTCACGTGGGCGAGCAGTTCGACGTGGTGACACACCGAGTCCCTTCGGTAGCCATCTCCCTCAAGTGTTGCTATGAATCCGTCAACGTAACCAACCAGCGGGCCCGTCACCTTCACCATTGATAGATCTCGAGTCATACTTCCTCCTCACTCAAACTGCACTTGAGAAGGAATCTTTAACTGACTCAGGCTCGCGGGATTATGCGGAAAACTTCTGTTCGATCTGCGTCAAACAAAGGGCTTCCATGATCGTTTCCACATAATCAGGGTTTCTCCATAATCCTTGTTATGTGGAATTCCACATAACAAGGAATCGTGTTATCCTGTGTCGGTCTCGTTTCGTGGTGTTGCCGAAATATGAGGCCTGTTTCGAGGCCCATTTGTATCGGTTTCGGGCGCCTTAACGCACGTCTAATGGCCTAGGACGACGCTTTCTCTGGAGGCGGTCCTCAGAGAGTTGGAACTGCTCGGGTATTCACATTCGCGGCGTGAGCAGAGAGGATTTCATTGCCGGCGAAACTTCGTGATAAATTCTTGATTGATATTTACGGGAGCTCGGACGAACCGGGCTGAGAGGGTGACTGGCCAGCACTGGCCGAAGCGTCACCGACCGTTTGAACTTGACCGGGTAATGCCGGCGTAAGGAGACAGTCATGTCAGCCGCGTCAGATTCGGAATCGTTCACCACGGTCGGGGGTGATAAGCACTCCGAAGTCCCCCTCACCCTTAACGAGCCAGTTCCTCAGGCGCTCGGACTCTTCGACCAGTTCGGGCTGTGGGGCAACCTCGGCGTCAGCCTGCTCGGCTTCACGGGGGCCATCTTCGTGCTGCAGCCCAATGGGACCGGAACGCCGGAGTTGTCGCTGATCGCCGGCCTGTCCGCCATTGTGCTCGGCACAATACTGGGCACGCTCGTAGTCGCGTTGAGCGGCGTCGCGGGCGCTCGCACCGGGGCGCCAGCTATGGTGCTGTTGCGCGGCCTCTTTGGCACAGAACTTTCCTACCTGCCAACCATCCTCAATATTGTGCAGTGCCTGGGCTGGGGTGTCTTCGAGCTCGTCACGATCGCTACGGCCGCTCACGTTGTGGTGCCCGCACTACCACGCTGGAGTTACGTGGTCCTGGCGGGCGTCATCACCGGTCTGCTCACACTTCGCCCCCTCGGCGCGATTCGCGTCCTTCGCCGCTTCGCCACGCCGGTGGTCGCCGTCGTCCTCGGCTATCTCTTGGTCGAACTCGTGCGCCATCGACTGCCCGCCCTTAATCACGGCACCTGGTCGGGCTACTGGGCCGCCACCGATACTGTCGTTGCGGTAGCCGTCTCGTTCGCTCCCTTGGCCGCGGACTACACCCGCCATTCGCGCTCTGAGCGAACGTCGTTCTGGGGCGTCTTCGTGGGCTACGGCGTCGCGCAGATACTCTGCTACGTCATCGGACTGGTGGCGCTGGTGACGGTCGCGCGCAACTCGTCGGACATCTACGGCGCGTTCATCGCTGTGCCCCTGGGCTCGCTCTGCTTCGCACTGCTCGCGACGCGCGAACTCGATCAATCCTTTGCCGACGTGTACTCGACCGCCGTGTCAATCCAGAACCTTCGTCCGCTGTTAGATCGCCGCGTACTGGCCCTGGGCATCGCCTCACTCGCCACGGTGCTGGCGCTGTGGACCAACATCGCCGACTACGAAAACTTCCTCGTGCTCATCGGATCGGTTTTCGTTCCGATGTCCGCCGTCTTCATTGTCGACTTCTTCGTGTTATCGCACGGACGATGGAATCTGTCGTCTCGTGCACCTCGACGCCTCACGATGTTGGTGCCGTGGGCCGCGGGCTTCGTCGCGTACCAGTTGATCAACCCCGGCTACATCTCGTGGTGGGTCTCGCTGTGGACGAACGTTGACCGCCTCATCGACTTTCGAGCAGCGAGTTGGATGTCCGCGTCACTGTGCTCGTTCTTCGTGGCGGGGGTCGCGACGCTCGCGGGCGGTGGCGTCACCGGTATCACTCGCCGGCGTCGAGTCCGACGACATCACGCATGACCTCGACGCATCATTGGATGAGGAAGGACGAGACCTCTGCACGTCCAACCAGTGGACTCGTGCACGGAATGGGCCAAACGCTCGTCGAAGCGGACTGGCCCGCGCTCACTGACGACGAAGTGCGGGCCGTTCTTCGTCACTTCAATCGACACGAGGGAGTAGGCGTGACACGAGGATCCCTCGTGACGTGGCGCAGTCCACGGCCAATGTCCGCCGCGGCTCTCGTTCACTGCGCGAACGAAACGGTCTTCGTGAAGCGTCATCACGTTGCGGTTCGCACACCGGAGCGACTGCGCGTTGAACACGAGTTCTCGAGTTACTTGCGAGCCCGCGGTCAGGCACTCCCCGCCGTCCTTCGATGCGCGAACGGAGACACGACAGTGCAAGACGGTGATTACCTTTACGAGGTCTGCGCGAGGGTCACCGGCGTAGACCTTTACCGCGATGTGCCGTCGTGGTACCCCTTCACCAGTCTCGGCCACGCCCGAGCGGCGGGTCGCGCGCTCGCGCGCTTTCATCGAGCCGCTAGAGACTTCTCGTTGCCGCCAACCGGGCCGGGGGTTCTCGCGAGCTCCAGCGCGATCGTCGCGTCCGCCGACCCGCTCGTCGAGCTTGAGCGCCTCATGGCCGCACGCCCGGGCCTCGCCCGGGCCGTTGCCCATCGCTCCTTTCTGGTGGACTTCACCCGTTACCACCTCCCCGCGATCGAGAAAGCCGCGCCGNTGCTGCGAGCACTCGTAGCGCAGTGGGGTCACGGCGACTGGCACCCCTCGAACCTGACCTGGAGTTCGACGAGCCCGAACGCCACCGTCGAGGAAGTATTCGACCTCGGTCTCTCGAATCGCACCTTCGCCGTGCACGACCTGGCGGTGGCGCTCGAGCGCAGCACTGTCGACTGGCTCGATCTGGCCGGGACCGGTCTCGTCACCGCGGACCTCGCATCCGTCGACGCACTGCTGGACGGGTACGAGGATGTGCAACCGCTCAACGAGGTTGAATGGGCCGCGCTCATCGAGGTGCTGCCGGTGGTTCACCTCGAATACGCGCTCTCCGAGGTTGAGTACTTCGCTGAGGTGATTTGCTCGCGGTCCAACGCGGACCTCGCCTACGATGGCTTCTTCATTGGCCATACTCGCTGGTTTGGGGAAGCGGCTGGGTCAGAGTTGCTTGAGCATCTGCAACGACGAATTGAAAGGTGCTGAGAATGCACTCCCGTGTCTAGGACAGCTGTTGACCAGTTGTGCCAACTCTTGTCCGAAGGGACTACGCCGCTGGCAAGTTGTTCTTCGACTATTGAGCAAGTCGCAGACCTCTAAGAAGTCCCTAATCGTGGAAGAGTACACGTAATGTTAACGGGTGCGTTTAAGTGATGACGGTTACGTAAGCGAGCAGTACCGCACGCTGGACAATCTTGAAACGAGAACGTCTGTCTGGCAGCTGGATCCTTCAGGTCAATCACCCCAAGATTTGGTGCTCAAGACACTTCGTGAAGTAGGCGCCAAAAAAGTGCTCGAAGTCGGGTCTGGTACTGGAGCTCTCGCCGCACGGATTGCGAAAGAAATCAATTGCGAAGTCGTTGCAACTGATTCCTCAGCGGCAATGGTGTCAGCGAGCCGTTCTCTTGGTGTGGCGGCGATCTTGGCAGATGTTCGCGAACTCCCGTTCGGTGACGAATCTTTCGATGCCGTAGTGGCAGCCTGGATGCTTTACCACGTCTCACCTTTGAACAAGGCTCTCGAAGAAATTGTGCGAGTCCTCCGACGGGGTGGTCGACTGGTGGCGATTACGAACGGACGTGATCATCTCGCGGAACTCTGGCGAGTAATTGAGACTGAGCATGATGAACCCGCCTTCAGTGTTGGGAACGGTGCAGCGATTCTGCAGGCGCACTTTGCATTTGTGGAGCAACACGACGTAGTCACGAGTGCGATATTCGATAGTCGAACCGCGGCGGCGGCTTATCTTCGAAGCCTCGAACACGCTGATCTCATCGAACGACTACCGCAGTCCGGTTGGCCGCTCTATGCGCGCGGAGCGACGACAGTACTCGTTGCGAGTGGAGCAAAGTAAGTCGCCAATGTTTGGTGGCAATTCTGTTGATCAGGATCTCCGAGACAAGGTCGCCTGACTTCTTTGTTTGGGAACCGCCGCAGTCGTGAACTCATCGATGTGATAGTTCTGTTCAATGCATTCCGATAGGCCGCCTAATTCACTTGTTCTCGAGGGCGCGGTATTGGCTTTGGACGTTGACGGGGTCACACTCGATTCATCTTTCGACAAGAACCCACATTGGATGACCGTTGTCAGTGCAAAGTTTGACATCGACGCCCATCTCCTGCGAACTGAACTCTTTGAACGTTCGTGGCCGGACGTGGTTCGAGGCCGGCAACCAATTGAAGTGGCGTTGGCGGAAGTCATCAACAAGATGGGTTGGACCGTGTCAGTAGAAGAAATTCTTGAGTGTTGGTTCGAGGCAGATTACTTCCTCGACAACGAAATGATTGAGGCAGTCATCGACTGGGCCAATCAAGGAGCACGCATCGTCCTTGCCACCGACCAAGAACATCGCAGAGCTGAATTTCTTAGAAGCCGGCTCGCAGATGTTCTTCCATTAAGCGGTTTCGTCTACTCCGGTGCTATTGGATACGTTAAGGAAGAACGAGAGTTTTACCCAGTTGCGGATGTTGAGTTTGGAACTTCTGAACGTGTTCAATCCGTGGTGTTTGTGGACGATCGAATTGAGAATATCGAAGTCGCCTGCAGGCACGGATGGCGAGGTTTCCAATTTGAGAATCAGGTTTCGTGGCGGCGGGACATCGATCACTTACTCCAAGAAGCGACCAGGGGACGGTTGAATCGTGCCGGGTATTCGGGAGACTAAATCATTTCCAAAACGGGCAGACTTTCTGACTCGTTGACCTCATAGTAGTGAGCCTCGAACTCGACCGGTGGCACGTAGTCGAGCGACTCGTGGATTCGTCGGTTGTTGAACCAGTCGACGTAGTTGAGCGTCGCCCATTCGACGTGTTCGACATTGCGCCACGGCTCCTTGCGGTGGATCAACTCGGTCTTGTAGAGACCGTTGAACGATTCGGCGAGCGCGTTGTCGTAAGAGTCACCCTTCGAGCCAACGGACGCGACGATCTCCGCCTCGCCGAGACGCTCGGTGTAGCGAATGCTGAGGTATTGAACGCCGCGGTCGCTGTGATGAATCAGCGCCGAGAGGTCACGTCCGTTGCGCGAGTAGATGGCCATCTCGAGTGCGTCGATCGCTAGGTCACTGCGCAGCGACGTCGAGATCTGCCAGCCGACGATGGTTCTCGAAAAGACGTCGATGATGAACGCGACGTAGACCCACCCCGAGTGCGTCTTCACGTAAGTGAGATCCGCGACCCAGAGTCGGTTGGGCGCCGCGGCCACGAACTGTCGATCCACGAGGTCGCTCGGACGGTGTTGGTGCTCGTCGCTAATGGTCGTGAGTTTGAACTGGCGGCCCCGTCGAGCGCCCGAGAGGCCTTCGGCTTTCATCAACCGTCGCACCGTGCAATGTGCGACCGTAACGTCCTCGCGGTTCAGTTGCTTCCAGACTTTTTTCGCCCCGTAGACACCGTCGTTGTTGGACTCGTAGACCCGCTGAATCTCCGATTTCAACACCTCGTCACGAACCGCACGCGCGCTGGGCGCGCGCGACGAAGTGGCGTAGTAGGTGCTGGGGGCGAACTGCAACGCTCTGCAGATCGGCTCGACTCCCCATCGATCCTTGCGTGAATCGATGTAGCGACTTATCGCCTGGTTTGACCGTCGAGCTCGGTCGCAAAGAAAATCGACGCGTCCTTCAAAATCGCGTTGGCCCTGCGAAGGTCCTTGTTCTCGCGCTCGAGTTGCTTGAGTCGTGCGCGCTCGTCCGAAGTAATTCCAGGACGAGAGCCGGTGTCGACTTGAGTTCTTCGAACCCACGTCCTAAGTGTTTCGGGCGACATGCCGAACAGCTTCGAGATGGCCGTGAAGGCGGCCCACTCGGACGGGTAGTCCGTGCGGCTGTCGATCACCATCCTCACTGCTCGTTCACGCAGCTCGGGTGAGTAACGGGTTGATCCTGACATGGAGTAATCCTCTCAGAGGATTCACTCTCCAAGAAACCCGGCGCGATTCAAGGTTTGACTACCAAACGCATTTCGAGATCCAACAGAGATTCAACAGGCGATCGCGCAGCCGTGGCGAACTCACTGTTGCTCAGCTCACTTCTTCAGGAACCTTTACAACCGTGAGGCCAACATTCAGATAAATTGAATTGAGCCTTGACGTCAATCTGTCGCCGCAACTAAACCCTGGAGAAAACCAACCGCATGCAGTCGCCCTAGCCAGGTATATCCAGAATCAGCCACTTCCTCCCCATATAGGGCAGGCACATGGTCTGGTCGAACGGGACCATCAAATCCAATATCCTTAAGCGCACGAGATACCGAAGTTAGAAGCGTTGCTCCTTCATCGTGAAACACCTCGACAAAATCTTCGACTGGACCACGAACATCGCGCAAGTGAGCAAAGGCGATCCTGCCGTCGAATCCCAAGGAATGAATAGCAGCTGGGACATCAGGTGTCATAAGTGTAAAATTCCCAACACAAATGCAAAGTGCGTTCCTTCGGCTCGGAGATGTTTCGAGCACTCGAGTAAACGAAGAAACTGAAGTCATGATTCGTTCCACGCCGCGCAACGGAGAAAGCGGAGGATCGTCAGGGTGAAGTGCCACTGTCACCCCGCATTCCTCAGCCACCGGGACGATCTGTTCAATGAACCATTCGAAAGCATCCCACAATTGGCTTGCCGAAACATTGCCAGCCCAAGTATCTCCAACACCATCTAAATCGGTCAAGCGAAAGCCAGATACGATGGCGCCACCACGGCCACACACACGTGTTCTGGTCCTCGTCCAATTCGATACTGGCATCCAGTTATAACACCAAATCGGAATTTCTAACTTGCCCATATTCGCCAGTAATTCGAAGATCGTCTCGATCTCTTCTTCTCGACCAGGCAGACCTAATCGGACTCGATCCATTGGTGGCCAATCTTCTACGACTCTGACCTGCATGTCCATAGAGTGGTATCGCTCAGCAACTCTTCGAAGTGACACAAGATCCCATGGGCGATCCTTGGTCCCATCGTGATATCCGTTGGGTTTTCTCTCCAATTCTGTGACGACACCGAGAATCCCAATTTGGTGGAGACGACGCAACCATCGTTCGGGTGAATCTGGCTGAAAGTATTCAACAACTTCAATCACTGTTTTGATCCTTCACTCGAAACTTGAGATGGGTACAGCAGCATAAGTACGACCTTTACCCTTTGACCCACATCAACTGGCTGATATTAAAGTGCCGGTTCCGGTCGCTCAATGTCAGCTATGTCACCTTCATAGGAGCTGGGGATTAGCGTTAGCGTCTTGTTGCGACGCCCTCGAGTTACCGCTACCAAGAAAGCGCCCGCACAGCAGATCAACGAGAAAACAATAATACTGGGACCAGACTTAAATGGGAGGCTCCAGAGGCTGACGAAGAAACTCTTATACACAAGGTAACCATCAAGGCCAATTCCAACTATAGGGACAAAGCCGTTGAGGAACCAATTGAACTCGCTTCGATCAGTTCGAGTGAAGTAAAGCAAATTAGCGAGATTAACTGCGATGTAGGTCATCAAGGCGAAGAACGTGATCGGCCCTGCCCACCATATATAGGCTTGGATCGCTGTGCCTTGCCAAGCAACAATGACCGCGATGCCCACCAGGGTGAGTCCGTAAACGAGGTGCATGGCATTCCATGGAGTCTGTGAGCGCTCGTGAATCTTCCCGAAGACGGAAGGGATCTTTCCATCTCTGGACAGCGCGTAGAGTGCTCGTGACGTCCCAACGACTGTGGCAACGTATACGCCTAATGCGGCGCTCAAACCGACGAAGATGATCGCAATCCGGCCCGAACCCCAATATGCGTTGGCTACTCCGGTGACTGCCGTGAAGTTCGACGCATTGTACTTGTCGACGACCGAAACTGACGTAGAGATTGACAACACCCACGAGCACACGACCCAAAAAATAGTTACCCCAACGATAGCTAGCGCGGTTGCCCGCGGCAAAAGTTTGCGAGGCGCATGCGTCTCTTCAGCTACCGTCGAAATCACGTCGTATCCGGTATAGGATAAAATTCCAAGGATCATGGCGGCCCAAAATGCTGTAAGGCCGCCTTGGAGGTGAGATGGTTCGAATGGGGCCATAGTCAATCCACCGTGAGCTGCCTTAACAAAGAAGATCGTTACACACAGAGCCAGCACGATCAGCGACTCAATCGTGATCGTGATCATTACCGTTTTACCGCTCAGCGACACACCTCTGTAGGTTGTGATCATCGCCAACACAGTCACCACGGCCACCCCTACGAAGAACGTGGTCAAACCGGGACTTTTCATTCCAGCGAATTGAAGCAACGAATTGAAAAAGACGCCAAAAAGGATCGGCTGAAGAATCACCGCCGTTAGATAGTAAAGAGCCATTATAAGACCCACCCAGGTGCCAGTACCGTGTCCAATCGTGCGGGCGATCCATGAGTACGCGGAACCCGCTGATGGCAACTTCCGGCTCAGAAGTGCGTAGCTGATGGCCGAAGGCACTGAGACCACGAATGCGATCAAGAACACCAGCGGCACCCCCTGGCCGACGATTCCAGCCATGGGACCCCAGTTGCCTAGAATTCCAAGCGCTGGCGCCATCATTACGGCGCCCATGGTCGCAAGACCTGCAAGACCCAGCGCTCCCTTCTTCAACCCAACCGATTGCTGTGTGGACATCCGCACTCCCCCTATTTCCGGCTAGAACGTTCAAGCCAATTTAAGGGAGAATAGCGCGGAGATGCGCGGTCGTCAAGTACCAATATTCCTTTGGCCAAGTTGAGGGAGGACTAGATATTTCAATGAACGAAAGGTCCTTACCTTATGGGGAAACTCGTTAACGAGACTTTGCACTCGCCCAGTGAGAACCATGCTGGAGTATCCTGTATCGTTCAAGACGATTCCCCCATTCCGACACATCTCAACGAGCCGCTCCTTGAAGGTGGCAGCTGATTGTTCTGATGATGTGAAGGAGAGAATCGTTGCACAGATGAAGTGATTAGGAAGAATGACCTGAACTTAAAGTCTTGAACTCGACTTCAGGTGACATAAAGCGAATTCTGCAAAGGCATTGCATAAATATGAGGAGAGAGAGATGTCAGATAATGGAGTAAGAGACAAGATTGCAATTGTCACAGGGACTGCATCAGGTCTGGGTAAAGCGATTGCCACGGAGTTGCGTGATCAAGGAGCCATTGTTGTGGGCTGCGATGTTCAAGAGATTTTAGGTCGTGAAATGATGAAGAACATCGGCGCTGACTTTGAATATGTCAATGTTTCCAAGGAGACTGAAGTTGCCAATCTCGTGGACGTCGTCACGAGTCGGTATGGCAAGGTAGACATCTTCGTGAACAACGCCGCGATTCAAATTACCGAAGAGTTAGTTCTCACGACGGAGGACCAACTTGATCAAGTGCTGGCGGTGAATCTGAAAGGTCCCTTCTTCGGAACTAAACACGCGGTGCGAACCATGATCAACACAGGTGGGGGCTCGATTGTTAACATCGCATCAATATTAGGATTGGTCGGTGATGGAATGCTACCGGCGTATTGTGCCGCAAAGGGAGGCGTCCTCGGCGTGACTCGCGCGACGGCAGTACAGTATGGCTTGAACGGTATCCGTTGCAATGCCATTGCACCTGGCGACATCGATACTCCCCTTGTCCAGGATTATTTCAACATGAGCCCTGACCCAGCGGCCGCAAGGAAAGACATCGAGGCAGAGTATCCACTTGGACGCATTGCAAGTCCCGCTGAAGTTGCCCGTGTTGCGGTGTTTTTGGCGTCGCCGGCGGCATCATTCATAACCGGACAAGTCATCGTCGTCGACGGCGGCCTGATGGCAACTTGCTACTAGTGAAGAATCCATAGTGACCATACGACTAGACACAAATTCAACTTACCACGGGCTTCAGGCAATCACTATTGAGAACCGAGCGCTCTCAATGACAATCTTGCCTGCTCGCGGAGGCAACATACTTCGATTGATCGACAAGAAACATGATGTGGACATCCTCTGGAAATCTCCAAGAATTGATCCACACCAAGCTCACCTTCACGACAATTTCGATGACCATTGGATGGGAGGTTGGGACGACATCTTCCCTACGGGCCGTTCTTGCAAAGATCGATACGGTGACACATTGCCGTATCTAGGCGAATTGTGGTCCCATCATTCGAAGGTGGAGATCATTGAAGACTGTCCTGAGAAGGTCGTAATACGATTGAAGTCATACACGCCAATTACCCCCGCCAAGGTGGAAAAGGTGATCACTCTCATTGGAGACCAACCTTTCTTTGACATTGAGTATCGAATTACGAACGTCGGAACTATGCCCTTCGACTTTCAATTCGGAGTCCACCCAGCATTGGCAACGAACGTCGATTTCCGTTTCGACGTGCCCGCTACATCGGGAGTTGTAGATGAGGGAGAGAACGTCGGGTTTGGTTTGCCCGGAGAGGAGTACCTGTGGCCTGACTTGAACGGTATCGACATGAGTATGGCTAAACCTATTGAATGTAAGGGGATGGCTCTTCACTACCTTTCTGGTTTGACCGCAGGCTGGTTGGCGGCGACAGACACTCGATACAGACGTGGTTTTGGAATAGCTTTTGATCGTACTAAGTTTCCCGCAGTGTGGTTTTGCGCCGTTTACGGCGGTTGGAGGGGCTACTACAACACCCTTCTCGAACCTTGGACGAGCTATCCGAGCGGTCTTGATTCTGCGCGTGACCAAGGTCGTGCTGTCATTCTCAACGCAGGCGAGAGCTTTGAAACGAAAATCACAGCGGTCATATATTCAGGTGTGGATCATGTCACGTCCTTGAACGATGAAGGTTCGATCAGCAGCAAACCATAACGTTAATGAGTTGACAACGGGCGGAGTGCGCGGGACAGCCATCCTGAGACCTCGTCACCGGCGCAACTCTTTAGGTTGATATACCAAATCGTTCAATTCCCCTAGTCACCGGGCAAATCTGGAAAACCACTGAGTCAACTTGACATGCCTGTGCGCCACATAACAAACTGCGCTTTTGCGCGATTTGACCTCTTGAATTTGGTAATGACACCTGCTCAGCCTGATTCACGTGTGCACGGAGATCAACCAATTGTGGGATACGTTTTT
>JGI20207J14881_1000658_pt1 | contig 12466 bp, 15 predicted proteins | sample NGESurdeep092012_4_FD_14881 | JGI IMG/M metagenome (IMG submission 14881)
CCCCCGCCGTGCCCGCGAGGAGTACATCACAGCTATGTCGGAGCGGATCGCTGGTGAGACCGGTGCGAACGACGTTCTTGCGTTTCGTACCAGCCATGTCGTCTTCTTCTTAGCGACTCAGGGATCAGAGACCGCATACTATACGGAGCGTGTGCCTACGGTTTTGGCGCGATGGGAAAGCATAATAGTTCCTGCTGTCATACCGCGTGCGGTTAACAATTCATCGACGCGGTAGATCGCAACATGCCAAACGTCTCTGCGGAGCATCCCGTTATTCAGCTTTGGTCGAGCCATCACCCCCAGCACGGCTATCCCCCCGGCGTCGAGCCAGTTCCAGAGCCAATTTCTGGCCTCGCATTCTTTCCTGGCGGCTGGGGCTTGTGGCGAACGCCGTCCGATATGGCAATGCCAGCTCTGCCAATCAACGGCACGATGGTGCTCGGTCACGACTTTCATTCGCGGCGTGGATACGATGAGTCGTTTCGTCGAGGCGGTGAGAGGCTGACTCTCCCAACGTGGCGCAATCTTTTGGTCGTCCTGCGCGACGCCGACATACCGCCCGAAAGCTGCTTCTTCACGAACCTCTACATGGGTCTTCGTTCGGGCGACAAGACGACCGGGATCTTTCCCGGCGCGCCCGACGACCGATTCCGGCGACACTGCCAGGACTTTCTACTAAAGCAGTTGAGCGTTCAACGACCGCGACTAGTCATCACGCTGGGCATGCAAGTCCCGCCTGTCATTGCGGAGCTGTCAGATCAACTGACTCCATGGATCACTGAGCGAGGCATCCGCAAAATTGACGAGGCTGGTGCGTTACGGACTCACGTCACCTTCCGACAACTGCCCGGTTTCACAACCACAGTCGTAGCTCTACTGCATCCAAGCCTCCGTCACGCAAGCCTCAGGCATCGCACCTATCGCGGTCGCCGAGGGCTCGAGGCTGAACGTGCCCTCCTCAGGGACGCGGTTGTCGAATCGGAGATGGGTGTGGTTTAGCTTCGGCTGCCACGGACCCCATATATTCGCGGCGCTTGAGGAAACAGGCGTCAGTCGGTTGGACGCCTGGACATCGCGAAATTAGACTCTGACCCATATTCCCCGATCGGCCGGATCCTCGCGGACCTGGTCCGGCGCCCGTTTCATGATCTCGATCGCCTCTTTGAGGAGCGTCACGGCGACATAGATGACTTCATCCGGCTTCGCGGCTATGCGGTTTAGGGAAGAATAGGGGTCGGAGTGAACTTCTTCAGCCGCTTCCGACGCCTGGGTTAAGGAAACTGCACTGCGATCCCTGTTTCCGTGCATGGCGCGAGCATCCCGAAGCATCGAGGGGGAAGTTCGGTGTCCGGTCTGCGCTCCAGGCTTCGCCACGTATATTTCCGCGCTTGGCCAATGACTTAGCGAACGAGATTCGCGCCGCCGCGTTCGCGCGAATCGCTCGGCTTCGAGACACTTACGGCGGTCGCATTCCACGATCTGCCCTGATGGAAGGCGTCGCTGTCGCTGGGCACAAAATTCCGATCTGGAACTACCAGAAAGGGATTTTCAAACCGGCCGCGTTTGGTCGGGACGGAGCCGCGCTCAGCATTCAGACATCCGTTGATTCTCCTTACGCAGATGTGCAGGATGCCGAAACCGGTGAGATTGCTTACAAGTACCGCGGCACCGACCCGAATCATCCCGACAACGTCGCATTGCGGCGTGCCATGGAGCTGCGTCAACCACTGATCTACCTGATTGCAGTTGATCCCGGGTTCTATGATGCCATCCTGCCAGTCTACGTGGCCCATGACAGTCCTGCTTCGCTCCAGTTCACACTCACCGTGGATCAGTTCGCCATGGCTTTTGTGGCTGATACCGCAGATCCAGTCAGAACGGCGCTACGTCGAGAGTACACCACGCGCACCGTCCTCCAGCGCTTGCACCAACAGCGGTTTCGCAGACTGGTCCTGACCGCGTATCGTGGGCAGTGCTGTATCTGTCACCTGCGCCATGTGGAACTCCTCGACGCTGCGCACATTCTGCCGGACCGGCATCCGAAGGGTGAACCGGTTGTTCCAAACGGCCTCGGGCTTTGCACGATTCATCACTCGGCGTTCGATGCGAACATCATAGGTATTGATCCGTCGGCCCGTGTCCACGTTCGTGCGGACATCCTGGAGGAAACCGACGGCCCGATGTTGCGTTATGGACTTCAGGAGGCGGAGGGAATTCGGTTGCTGCTCCCACACAAGAGCGATCTCCGGCCGAATCCTGAATTCCTCGCGGAAAGATTCGAGTTGTTCAAGGTCGCGTGAGCTCCGTTTACGTTACCTTCATGCCCAATCAACCTTCGCCCGAAACCGACCTGCTCCGCGCAGCGTATGCCGCCTTCAACGCGCGCGACATTGACGCCGCCCTGGCCACCATGACTCCGGACGTGGCTTGGCCGATGGCGTTCAAGGGTGGCTTCATCCGAGGACATCGGGAGGTCCGCGCTTACTGGACCGAGCAGTGGTCCGAGATCGACCCGCATGTCGAGCCGGCTTCCTTTCACCGTGAAGGCATGGGGCGTATCCTCGTCGATGTGCATCAGGTCGTGCGCGACCTGGCCGGGACCGTTCTCGGCGACGAGCACGTCGGCCACCGCTTCACCATCGAAGACGGGCTGATCCGAGCCATGGAAGTTTGTCCACTCCCGTAGCTCCGGCTCGGCGTTTTGCGAGCGGAGAAACAGGGGTCAGATACGAGAGCTTACTTCTTCAGTCGCTTCCACCGCAGGGGCCAAGGAAACTCTACTCTGACCCCGGTTTTCTCCCAGGGGCGGCCGCCCAGCAATCAAGGTCCACACAGAGCGGTCGGGCGAATTCAGAGTTGCTGCTGCGAAGAGGAGCAAGCTTGCTGGCGAGAAGCGGAGCACCACAGCGAAAACGACGAAGACGGCCACACCTGGTGACAAATCGGGCAAGCACGCGCACTCTGGGCTACATAAGGGTGAGAAATAGAGGACGGTTCCAGCGGTTTCACGATCGTCTGCACGAGATCGTGCGGAGGTACGCATGCGATAGGTCGCGCCCGCTTACTGACTGATTCGGTCCGGTCGCCGATCGTGCGGTTCAAGCGCCGCACGGTGTAACGAAACGATGCGATAACCGCAAGCGGCGCACGGGGCAACGCGTGACCCCGTTTCCCTCCTCTACGGCGTATCTTTCACGCGCACGGGCGTCATGCTAGACGCAACCGAAGTGCCGTTACCGAGCTGCCCGCGGTCGTTTGCACCCCAGCAGTAAACCGAGCCGTCCGCCACCAGTCCGCACGTGTATGTTGCGCCTGCGGCGATTCCGATGAACTTCGGAACGCCCACCGGCTGGACAGGTTGGGTCGAGCAAATGAGACTGTACGACGAATTCCCGTTACAGCTTTCGGACGTCGCGACGCCGAGTTCGCCAGAAGAATTGACGCCCCAACAGTAAGCGTCGCCAGCCGCTGTGAGTGCGCACACATGATCTCCGCCCGCCGAGATCTGCGTGAACCGGGACGCCGTCGTCACCGCGATCGGCACAGTGCTTGGCTGTTGAGTCCCATCACCGAGTTCACCGAATCCTCCGCGACCCCAACAGTAAGCGGTCCCATCCATCGTGAGACCGCACGTTTCCGCGCTCCCGCCAGTAAGTGTCGAAAACTTCAGCCCACCAAGCACGGCGGTCGGCGTCGGAAGGCGATCAAAGCTACCAACGCCTGCCTCGCCCGCCGGATTCCATCCCCAACACAACGCTTCGCCAGCACTCGTGAGACCACACGTCGTATTCAATCCAGAATAGATCCGCGCGAATGTGTCTCCGCCGCTCACCTTTACAAACGAACTGGAGCAACTCTCCGCGTATCCATTCGGGAGCTGAGGCTCCAGACAGGAAGTCGTCACCGTGTCCACACCGAGCTGATCCCCGTAGTTGGATCCAGCACAATAAACGTCACCCGACGCTGTCAACGCGCATGTATCCTTTCCACCCACCGCAACATCGACAAAAGTACCGGAGCCAACGCGTATGGGGATGGTGCTCGCATGCGGTGGAATTCCCTGGCCATCAGCACCGTCGCCGAGCATGCCCCACGATCCCGATCCCCAACAATACAGCGCCTCATCAGTTGTGGTCGCGCAGGTGTGACCACTCCTTGAATCGGCCTGCTCGTCAAGAGAGAGCGACGTGAAGCTCGCACTGCTCAGCACACGAACAGGATGCGCGACGGAGGTCCACTCCGGATAGTTCACGCCGTCCCCCAGGCGCCCCCACGCGCCTTCTCCCCAGCAGTAAATGGAGCCGCCGCGTGCTAATCCGCATGTATGTTCAGTACCTGCTTCGATCTTTGTGAATGCGAGCCGCACCGTGACACCCACCTGCCCCGTTACGGTACCACGCACCGCGCCTGCAGGTCCGATAGCGGTTGCTACAATTGTGTCTCGGCCCATAGCTCGCGCGAGAACGACACCCGATGAGCTGATGCTCGCGGCCGCGGTATCGGAGACGCGCCAGGATACAATTGCGCCGGGGTACACCGCGCCCAATCCGTCACGCGCCACAACGGAGAACTGCGTACTGTCTCCCATTGTGAGCGTATCAGTCCCTGCAGATCTCGTCACGACGACGTTCTCGACTGTGCGAATGGCGTACAATGATTTTGTCCCGCTCACCGACGTCTTGGTCCCTGGCGCGATCGCAGTAACTGTCAACGTGAAAGATCCTACCCCGAAAGTCGTGACCCTGCCGGAGTTATCCACGCGTGCGAGTGCAGTGTCGCTGCTTTGCCACGCGAGTTGCGGTGATGCGATCGTGCTTCCGTCGGTACCTTTGACAACCGCAGTGACGCTGAGCGAATCGCCCGCACCTATTGTATCTGGCAGAGATCCGATGACGACCGTCGATGCAGCAACCGGCGGCGGCGTGCCAGGTCCGCTAGTGGTGTCGGACCCTCCACACGCAACTGCTGCGAGAGCGAGAGCTGAAAATAGACAACGCGATATCGGAGCACTCATCGATTCCTGTTGCACAGTCAGGATTTTTAGTTAAGGAGCGGCACGAGAGTAACCGCAATCGACAGAACATATCGACCAGCGACAAATGTGAATCGTCAGCGCAGAGTCGGCAAGAGATTCCTGATTCACCAGAACGTGCACTTCCGTACCGTCTCCAATAGCGCGATCGGGATAAATACACGGACTAATCGAGCGACCGAACCGACGTGTTGACGGATCATCCGGGATGTGACAGTATATCCGCATGCGCACCTTCTGCTGTTTATTTCCGCGAACACTGTCTGTCGTACTGGTCGGGGCAACAGTTGCTGTCACCGTCGCTTCCTGCGGCGGTTCCGATGCGAATGGTCCTACGGGACCGGACTTGATTCAGGTGCAGATTTCACCGCAGACGGACACCACGCTCAACCATGCGATTGGAGACACTATCCAGTTTAGCGCGAGCGTGACCGATCTCTCTCAGAACAAGGANATGACCGGCACGATGCCAGTGACCTGGTCCTCGCTTGATACCGCCGTCATCATAAACTCCAGCGGTAGTGTCATCGTAAGAAGTGGAGGCACGGCCCGTATCGTAGCAACCGCGGGCGCTGTGGCTGACACGGCTACGTTAAGGCTCAAAATCAGCTTGCCATCACTGAGACTCGTGTCAATAAATGGGGTGCCGCTCAGCGCCACCGGCCCAAATGCCGTGACCGATAGCTTCAATGTCAGCATAGAAGTTCGTAATCCGCCAGATGGGTATGTCCTGAATGCGCTTTCACTTGTGGTCAATACCCCCGATGGCCCAACTATCGCGGGCCCGATCACGGCGCCAAATATTCAACCGGGCGACACTCGTACGGTAGTTGTGAGGGATATGTACACACCACCCGGAACCTACGATGCTTACGCGCGCGTTACCGCTGGGACATTCGAGATTGCGGCTCCACATATTCCGCTCGTGGTCTCGAATGACGACGTGACTCCACCTCAGCTTCAAGGGCTGACTCCTTCACAGGATACGACATGGAAGGCTGGCACGCCGCTCCGAATTGTGTTCAACCTCGTTGACCTTGAATCAGGTGTGCAAGGCTACACCGTCAAGACGACCTGGGCGGTAGCTCCGGCGCCCGGGTGTGTTGACAACGAAACGGGCGGGGTAGACACGTATATCCGTGTGATGGGTATTCCTGTCACACTGTCCTTTTCTGGCTGCACCGTACCGGTCGGCGTTAACACAATTGTCATCACAGGAATTGATCGTGCTGGAAATAAAACNGTCAAGACGCTCAAAATCACCGGCAGCTAGGAAAACAGGGGTCAGAGAGCAGTATTCCGATCCCACACGTTGCAATCGACTGAATAGCGANACCTCCATCCCATNCTATGTTGTGNCTCCCTTCACNGGAGCCTCACCATACCACGCCATCCGCGCCTGGACGTCCCTGGTATCGCCCAGCACGTGATCCAACGTGGCAACGATCGCAAGCCGTGTTTCTTTCGTGAATCGGACTACCTTCGTTANCTGCAAGCNCTGCGTGAACTGTCCGTGCGGGAACATTGTGCCGTGCATGCGTACGTGCTCATGACCAACCATGTTCATCTGCTCGTAACGCCTGAGGCCAAGGGGCAAGTCTCCCGCATGATGCAGTCGCTTGGACGTCGCTACGTGCGTTATGTGAACGATCGCTATCACCGCACGGGGACGCTGTGGGAAGGGCGTTACAAGGCATCTCTGGTGGACAGCGACAGCTACCTGCTTTGTTGTTATCGGTACATCGAACGGAATCCCGTGCGGGCGCGGATGGTCGCCGAGCCCGGGGATTATCGCTGGTCGAGTTATGGGGCCAACGCGCTCGGTGCCCCGGATCCAGCGATTCGCGCGCACCCGAACTACGTCGCGCTCGGCGAGGATGCGGCAACGAGGTACGCCGCATATCGGACGTTGGTGACCGGTGCGATCGCCGAGCAAGACCTTCATGCCATTCGCTTACAGCTGCAACGCCAGCATGCGCTTGGTCCGGATAGCTTTCGTGCGAGCATCGAAGCGCAACTAGGGCGCCGCGCGGGTCCGGCACGGATCGGACGGCCGCGCAAGGATCGCGCGAGTCAGAGAAGTGTACTCTGACCCCAGTTCCCCGTAGGCGTTAGCGGTCTTGACGGCGCCAATTTTAATCGGGATGTTGATCTCGATGGAACGGCCGGGTCGGCTGAGGCTGATAGCACTCCAGGCAACTGAGCTCGTGCGTCAGAGATCCCGTGGGTCAGATAAGTCCGCCGACTCGTGTTCTCGTTCATTGATTCCGAACGGTATCTGACCCCGGTTCGCCTGCCTACCTCCCATATGCACTTGCATATGGGAGTCCGAAACCGTATCTTACTGGCGAGACGTTGACCCTGCTCGGGAGCGAATTTATGGCGATGATTCTCAGGGAGCTCGAGGCGGTGGAGCATCTCCACGACCGGTTCGGCTTCACCTACGCTGATATCGCTGCGGCTGTGAACACGCGCGAAAGTTCGCTGCATCGATGGCGGTCAGATGATGGTGCCCCACCAACGCCTGTATATCTCGCTCGCCTTGCTGCGCTTGAAGCATTCGTGGCGGAATTGAACCGAACGTTCCGAACGCAGAAGGAAGCGAGCAAGTGGGTGGACGAGAGCGTGCCTGCTTTCGGTAATCGCTCAGCTCGCGAGATGATTCTGGCCGGACATGTGGACCGGGTGACGGGAGTACTCTACGCGATTAATGCCGGGGTCTCGCTCTGAAGTCTGGCGAGAAGACCGCCGAGCAGCTGCACGATCGGTATGATGGAGCGGTTTTTCGCGTCACACACCCGGTGGGCCGCTCTGTCACATCGTTCGCGCCGCGTTCTCTGTTCGTGCTTGACGCATATCTCGGATTAGTGCTTGATCTCACTCATGCGCGTGTTCGTGCGGAGTGGGATGTTTCTCCAGAGGATCTTCGCACTAATAATGTGTACGACCGCTGCCAGGAGGTGGCGCTCGCAGCTCGGCGGGAGGGATACGAGGCCATCCGGTTTTCGTCCGCAACGGGACACGGCGAGAACCTCGCGATCTTCTATGACCGCTTACGTGTCGGTTCCCACGTTTCGCTCGTGACCGAAGAGCCAATCGACCTGGCGCAGATTTAGCTGGGGCAAGGCTCTCTGTTTGGATGGTGCCTGACAGGGGTCAGTACCCTTCTTTCAGTCAGTTCCACCGCGTTGGAAACTTCACTCTGACCCCAGTTTCCTCCAAGGTCGCGAGGCGTCACTCTGTACGCGGGCTAACCGCGCGGCTTCCGCAATATCCCCCGCAACATCCCATTCCGATGCTCCGCCGCCGTCGTCGCTAATCAAAGTTTCGCTCTGCGCGCGCCTATTGACGGCGGCAGTCGGCGCCGGTAAGCTTGTCGCTCCCTCCATATTGGGACAGACAGCGTATGCGAATCGTTCCGGCTGCCACCAACATCGCGGGCGTGGCTCTTCTCCTCGCCGCGCTGATCCTGGACCCGAGCCGCGCGAGCGCTCAACAGCTTGCGGCGGCACGCGCGGGGATAACACCCATTGCCATGTCCGCCGCTCGAACACCTGCCCAAGGCTACGACTCTGTAGCGCGTGATCGGGGATCTCGCAGATCGCATATCGCAATTGGCGCTATCGCGGGCGCGTTGACCGGTGGCATTGCGGGCGGTCTCAGTGCGCGCAGCAGTAAGGAGACTGGCACTGCATTGGATGGCATAGCCACAGCCGCGAGCGTCACCTTCGGTGCGCTCGCAGGACTAATCATAGGCGGAGCGATCGGCGCGTTCATCCCGCATAACTGATGTGTTGCTTGGCGTGGCTTTCCAGCCGGTCGTTGCTGCGGCGGCGCCTGTCATCGCGGCAATTACGTGACGTGATCGTTCTGTCCGCGAAAAATCTTGTGTAGGCTATTTGCCTGGCGTAGCTTGGCTACCATGCGGAGCCGTTTCCTACGCGCAGTGCCGGCTACAGCCGTGCTCACCCTCGCTGCCGTCCTTGCCTGTGCCGATTCGACCGGGCCCGTGATGCCGCAGTATCCACACAGCGCTGCTACGGTGCGGCTGATCAGTGGTGACGGTCAGACCGGGCTCGTCGGCGCAACGATGCCGCAGCCGATCGTCCTGGAGGTGCTGGACTCCGTGGGGCAGCCAGCGTGGGGACGCATCGTCGGCGTGGGCTTTGACACCGATACGGCTACTACCGACCGGAACGGTCGCGCTACGATCATCGCCAAGTTCAGCACGACCGCGGGCGCGTTCGCGCTGAATTTCAGTCCTGGCGATCAAGCAACCAGCGATCCGGCCACGCACGCGATCACCCACGCCACTGCGATCGCGCGCCCCTTCCAGCGGGTTGACACGAACGCGTACGGACAGATCTGGTATCTCACGACATCGAAGTTGCCGCGTGACCAATTTTTTGTTGCGGCCGATACATTCGGCAACGTCGTCCCGTGGCCATCGACGACCTGGAGTCTCCCGGCCGGGTGGGCGGTGAAGGGAGACACGATCGTCCTGCCGACGCCCGCGAGCCCGGGACGCTTCACTATTGGCGTGCAAGCCGGAGGGGTCTCGGCACAGAAGAGTGTTTTCCTCCTCGATGACATGCGCCAATATCGCTGGAAGGCCACATGGGCTTGCGGCGGCGGCCACCCGGACGCGTACTACTCGGATGACAGCACGTACTTTACGGGGACGGTCCACGCCATGGCGTACCCGGGAGATCCCGGCCACGAAGAAGCGCAGAAAGCAGACCTGCCAAACGTGCAACCGCTGCTGGACGGCGCGCTGACGACGGTGTACCCGGACGGGAGCAGCACGACGACGACGGTGTCCAGCCTGTGGGTCCCCGGAATGTGGCAGACGCGGGTCGATACGCTGGATTTCTGGACAGACGCGAACAGCGGTACACCAACCGGAAAGACTGTGGTGCAGCAGCCAGGGGCGCTTCCCTCGTTCATTGGCGGCTCATGGTGCAACCCAGGCTATTACAGCCGCCGCTGGCCTGTCACGCTGACCGCGTACTGACAGATTAGAACGTGATATCGAGTTGAGGGCAGCCGCAATGGCTACGTGCCAGCCGATTGCCAGGCGAATTTTGTCATGGTGGATATCAAACGCGACGTGAAAGCGTTCCGTGCCGAGTGTCTGAAGCAGGGCGTATCTCTGGGCCGGCCATTTCCGCCGCTTACCACGCATCTGCGCGTCACCATCGGAACCATGGCGGAGATGCACCGCGCGCTTGACGTGATTCACCAGGTACTCGCCTGATCCAGGGTGCGGCCGTTGCGTGCTCGTCGGGGCCACCACAATGATCGCACTCACGGAATATCTGCGGAATTAGGCGCAAGGGAAGGCGTGATGCAGGCAATCCTTCACAATGCAGGCATTGGCGCTGCAGATGTACTTATAGTTGTCGTCATTGCTCGCGTGTGGTCGACGACACTCGACGTAGTACCGGCGGCGGCTGTGTTGATGTTCCGGTCGAAATGGGGTTAAGTGTTGGGCCGGGAAGACTTCGGAAGACCTGTTCCCCATCTTCCTCTCAAAAAGGGGGGTTGAATCCGGTTGTCGAGGTCTTCTCACTGTCTCAGGCTGCCGGGCATCGCCACACAGGATTGCGAAGATGAGAGGCCTGGGTATCTTATCCAGCATGATTGCAGTGTTTTTGAAGCAGGGCGTTGCAGTCTAATTCGCGTTAGATGGCGACGAGGCTCACGCGCATGTACGCGACGCGCGATACGCAACCGGCCCAGCGGGCCGCAACGGCCTCGCCAAAGGGCTGCCGGGGGCGCTGGGGCCGCTCGTGGCGCGGGACGCTCTGTTGGCGTGCGCTCGTCATCGCCATCGGGCTCGGTGGGTGCCAGGACGCTGCGTGTGTGACGCCGCCGTGTCCGGAGCCGCGAGCGTTGTCAGTTGTTCTGACCTCTGCGACCACGGGGGCGGCGATTACCAACGGTACGCTCACCGCAACTGGACCCGTGATGGCCACGGAGCCGTGCAGCGGCTCGTGCGATCTGTCTGGCCCCGCCGGTACTTACACGTTTGAAGTGAGCGCACCAGGGTACGTCACTGTCGACCACTCTGTGATTGTGCACGGAACGAATCCGGCGTGTGGCTGCGGCTCGGTAACGACCGCGAATGTCGCCATTGCTCTTTTCCCTTCGAGCTAGGGCAAATCCTGATTTTGGACGGATTAGTACCAAATTGGGATTTCCGGAACCGCCGCCTGCCAACCCGTTCAAGCAGCCGCTACTTCGTCCGCGCCTTCTCCAGCCTCACGCCAACAGTTCCATCGCGCACAGCCAGATAAACAAAACCGCCCGTACCAAATCCTGCGATCGTGCGGCCTGCTGGAAGCTGGACGCGGTCGACGAGTTGCCCGCTGCTGTTCACAATGTCGTAGACTGGTGCGCCGTTGAACACGGTTGAGGTACGAATCCACAGATTACCGTCCGTGTCAGCGCGAGCCGCACCGGCGGAGAAGGCGGGCCGATAGTCCGGCATCTCCGAGAGCGGTGCAAACTCAACGGGCGGGATCTCGATCGACGTTCCTCCCGAGCGCGACGCTGGCGCGCCCGCAGCCGGCGGGCCGTCTCCGACTCGCATCTGGATCACAGCGCGTCCGCCGGTGGTTGCGCCGCTCGCCGATCCCGCTGTCGCCGATGCACTCCCCTGCACGATGGCGAGCTCGCGGGTGCGCGCGTCCTCGACGACCTTTCGCACAGAATCAACGATCGCCTGCTTGCTCGAGTCGTTCAGTCGTTGCCAGTCGAACGGAATCTTCTCGCCCTTCACCACTGTGCCATCCGGCTTCAACAGATCGACGCGAAAGTCAGCGCCGCGAACAACGGCGATGTCTCCATCCGGCATGAGCGCCCAGTCATCCGTTACACTCATCGGGTTCATCTGCATCGTTACCTGCATTCTTCCCTCGCTGGAGCTGATACTCACGCGGGGTGCAGGCACCTTGATGTAACCGGCAGTGTCTGCGCGACGCGCGTCGAGATCGAACCGGATTATCGGCGCGGAGTCTATCGACATCGGAGCAGCGAATTTGCCGTCAGCGCCGGGCGGCGCAAATTTCGGCCGCAGCATCGTGCGATACACGAGACGCCCTGAAGGGTCAAAGCCGGGATTACCGAAAGGTCCGCCGATCAGAAATGTCGCGTCCTGCGCCTTGGGAACGGACATCACCCTCACGACCTTGCCAGCGCCGTCGAGCACCAACATGGAATTGGATTGCGGATCCACGAACAGCGTCGTATCACCGTGATACGGGATGATGCCGCCAAGCCGGGAGCTGTACGCCATCGATGTTGCGCTCGTCGAATCCGCGATGACCGTGCTGTGCGCGAGTGTTGGATCGAGCAGCGAAACCTTTCGCGCAGTCAGATCGTTCACCATAACGCTTCCGTTCGATAACACGTGTATCGACGATATGCTCG
>JGI20207J14881_1000663_pt1 | contig 12428 bp, 10 predicted proteins | sample NGESurdeep092012_4_FD_14881 | JGI IMG/M metagenome (IMG submission 14881)
AGTCGTTACGCCATTCGTGCAGGTCGGAACTTACCCGACAAGGAATTTCGCTACCTTAGGACCGTTATAGTTACGGCCGCCGTTTACCGGGGCTTCGGCTTAAGGCTTCAGACAGCAAGCTGTCTTGACCTCTCCCCTTAACCTTCCGGCACCGGGCAGGCGTCAGTGTGTATACGGCGCCTTGTGCGGCTTGGCACACACCTGTGTTTTTGCTAAACAGTCGCTTGAGCCGATTATCTGCGACCTCAAGTAGCCACCATAGTAAATACGATGACCAACCGAGGCATCCCTTATTCCGAAGTTACGGGATCATTATGCCGAGTTCCTTGACCACGTTTCACTCGTTCACCTTAGGCTACTCGCCTCACCCACCTGTGTCGGTTTACGGTACGGACATCCAACCAACTCCCCTAGCCAGCTTTTCTTGCATGTCGACTCCACAGCACTCGGAATTGGGTTGCCCCGCATCCTTGACGTTGCGCCTCGATTTCTCTACGCGCACGTACGGTCGATCCACATGACCGCTGCCACTTCGTTCCACGGTCCCTGGTAGGGTAATAACGTGTGTTGGACGGGGCAGGAATTTTAACCTGCTATCCATCGGCTACGCCTCTGGGGCCTCGCCTTAGGGTCCGCCTCACCCTGCGCTGATTGCCATGGCGCAGGAATCCTTGGGTTTTCGGTGTCAAAGGTTTTCACTTTGATTTGCGCGTACTCATTCCGGCATCCTCACTTCCCAACGCTCCACGGCACGTTTCCACGACCGCTTCACTGCAGATGGGAACGCTCTCCTACCCCTCATACATAAGTATGAAGACCAAGCTTCGGCGGGCCGCTTAATCCCGACCATTCTCGGCGCACACTCGCTGGACTGGTGAGCTATTACGCACTCTTTGAAGGAATGGCTGCTTCTAAGCCAACCTCCCAGTTGTCAATGCAAATGCACATCCTTCGCTATACTTAGCGGCCACTTTGGGGCCTTAGCTGTGGTTCTGGGTTCTTTCCCTCTCGCCACCGGACATTATCGCTCGGTGACTGCCTCCCGAGATACATTAGACAGCCATTCGGAGTTTGGTTGGGCTTGGTACCAACTTATGTCGGCCCGCACCCATCCAGTCGCTCTACCTGCTGCTAACAATTCCTCGAGGCTCTACCTCAATAGATTTCGGAGAGAACCAGCTATCTCCAGGCTTGATTGGCCTTTCACCCCTACCCACACGTCATCCGAACGGTTTTCAACCCGTACCGGTTCGGGCCTCCACTCAGTGTTACCTGAGCTTCACCCTGCACATGGGTAGATCGCCCTGGTTTCGGGTCTACCCCCTGGAACTTTACTCGCCCTCGTTACAGGACTCGCTTTCGCTGTGGCTCCGTACCATAGGCACTTAGCCGCGCTCCAGAGGAGTAACTCGCCGGATCATAATGCAAAAGGCACGCAGTCAGCCGTACTCAGATTGCTCTGAGCCAGCCTCCTACCGCTTGTAAGCGTATGGTTTCAGGAACTATTTCACTCCCCGCACTGGGGTGCTTTTCACCTGTCCCTCACGGTACTCGTCCACTATCGGTCACACAGGAGTCTTTAGCCTTGGAGGGTGGTCCCCCCGGATTCACGCCCGATTCCTCGGCATTCGGGCGCTACTCAGGAACATTGCTACCCTATCGTCTCAGACTTCACGTACCGGGCTGTCACCGTCTATGGCGCGCCTTTCCAGGCGACTTCCGTTGTCATTCAGATAAGGCGTGTGCAAGTCCTACAACCCCGACACCCCAAGGGGTTTCGGTTTGGGCTAAGTCCGTTTCGCTCGCCGCTACTCAGGACATCTCGGTTGATTTCTCTTTCCTGCCGGTACTGAGATGTTTCAGTTCCCAGCGTTCGCTCTCCCTAAGGAGTGACCGTCATCACTGACGGCCGGGTTTCCCCATTCGGCCATCCAGGGATCAGCTTATGTGCAGCTCCCCCTGGCTTATCGCAGCTTATCGCGGCCTTCATCGCCTCTGTGTGCCCAGGCATCCTCCATACGCTTTCTTTCGCTTGACGCCATTAGATGTCAAGCAGAAAACTTCAGAAACAGGCCCTGGGGCCTGCTTCGCTTACGCGCGATCTTACGAGTGATACGGACAGGATGAATCCTGTCCTTACTTTTGTCGTAACAGCAGGATGAATCCTGCCGCTACAGACGAAATTGAATCACAATGTAGATTCGTTATCCCACAATCACTACTTATTTCCGTTGTCAAAAAGCGAGCTCCCGGTTAGCGCGGGAGCGGCGCAAAACAAAGCAATTGAGATTGAGATTGATGAATGTGTCGAGACCGTCGACTTCCATTGAGGACTTTCGTTGTTCGGTCCGAACGCAGCCTTGCGGCATCGCCGACCTCAGACGGCACAGATAAATCTGCGCCGAAAGCAGGCACGGATAAATCCGCGCCCTACAACTACTCGTCGCTCCGGTAAGGAGGTGATCCAGCCGCAGGTTCCCCTACGGCTACCTTGTTACGACTTCGCCCCAGTCATCGCGCTCGCCTTCGGCCGCTTGGCCCCTGTTTGCACAGGGATCCGACACGGACTTCGGGCGCTCACAACTTCCATGGCGTGACGGGCGGTGTGTACAAGGCCCGGGAACGTATTCACCGTGGCGTAGCTGATCCACGATTACTAGCGATTCCAGCTTCATGTGGGCGAGTTGCAGCCCACAATCCGAACTGAGGATGCGTTTGAGGATTTCCTCACCCTTGCGGGGTCGGTCCCTACTGTCGCACCCATTGTAGCACGTGTGTAGCCCCAGACGTAAGGACCATGATGACTTGACGTCATCCCCACCTTCCTCCGGTTTCGCACCGGCAGTCTTCCTAGAGTCCCCGACATTACTCGCTGGCAACTAGGAACGGGGGTTGCGCTCGTTGCGGGACTTAACCCAACATCTCACGACACGAGCTGACGACAGCCATGCAGCACCTGTGCACAGACTCCGAAGAGCGCATGGCGTTTCTGCCATACTTCCTGTGCATGTCAAGCCTGGGTAAGGTTCTTCGCGTTGCGTCGAATTAAACCACATGCTCCACCGCTTGTGCGGGCCCCCGTCAATTCCTTTGAGTTTCAGCCTTGCGGCCGTACTCCCCAGGCGGGGTACTTCCTGCGTTAGCGCCGGCACTCAGGGGGTCGCTCCCCCAAGCACCTAGTACCCATCGTTTACGGCGTGGACTACCAGGGTATCTAATCCTGTTTGCTCCCCACGCTGTCGCGCCTCAGTGTCAGTTACTGCCCAGCAGGCCGCCTTCGCCACCGGTCTTCTATCGGATCTCTACGCATTCCACCGCTACACCCGATATTCTACCTGCCTCTACAGTACTCAAGCCGTGCAGTATTCACGGCAGACCCGGGGTTGAGCCCCGGGCTTTCACCGCAAACTTACACAGCCACCTACGCGCCCTTTACGCCCAGTGATTCCGGACAACGCTCGCACCCCCCGTATTACCGCGGCTGCTGGCACGGAGTTAGCCGGTGCTTCCTCACCCGGTACCGTCAAGTCGGAAAAATCCGCTATTCGTCCCGGGCAACAGAGGTTTACACTCCGAAGAGCTTCATCCCTCACGCGGCGTCGCTGCGTCAGCCGTTAGGCCATTGCGCAAGATTCCCCACTGCTGCCTCCCGTAGGAGTCTGGGCCGTTTCTCAGTCCCAATGTGGCTGGCCATCCTCTCAGACCAGCTACCCGTCGTCGCCTTGGTGAGCCGTTACCTCGCCAACAAGCTGATAGGCCGCAAGCCCCTCTCAATGCCCATTACTGGTTTCATCCCCGAGATATGCCCCTCAAGGATCACATGCGGAATTACCCGGCCGTTAGGCCGGCTATGCCCCACATCGAGGTAGGTCGCTTACGTGTTACGCACCCGTTCGCCGGTTGCCAGTATTGCTACTGGCCCCCGTGACTTGCATGTGTTATGCACGCCGCCAGCGTTCGTCCTGAGCCAGGATCAAACTCTCCAATAGAGAAATCTGATAGCTCTTCCCGAACGCGGCCATCTACGGACATTTAAGCCCGTAGGCTACCACGTCCGGAATCACTTTTGTTGAATATTCAGGTCTAAACTCTCCCCGAAGCCCTGAATGGCCTCGGATCAACGAGTCAGCCTCGCACATTCATCCATCTCAATTTCAATTTTCAATCAGCGATTCGCCACATTTTCAGTGGCAGCCTTCCAACTTATAGCTTTTACCCCAAAATCGCAAGGGGTATCTCAAACTTTCTCGCAGCGAATTCGAGCCGAATCTCAACCCCAAAACACCGCTTCAAATACTCGCTTCAAACAGCACCTCACTACACCAGCCTTTCACTACTGAACTCGCTACATGAACAGCATCAATCTCACCATTCCAGAGCGGATGAGCATCCTAACCGGCTACACCCAGGAAAGGAACCCCAATTCCCACCTTTCCAGCGAGCAATTCGCCGGAGCCGCACTCGGCTCCCACAGAACAGTCTGATTACAACGTTCGAAGCCGCACAAAAAGCCGAGGCCCCATCCCGTGTCGCACCAAATGCAGTACACAATGCCCCCTGTCGGAATCGAACCGACAACCTACTGATTAAGAGTCAGTTGCTCTAACCAATTGAGCTAAGGAGGCCTCCAACAACGAGCGCCTGTAACAACTGTCAACACCCAAGCGACGCGCGAGCAGTCTGCGTCACTGTCCGGCCGTCTTGCACGTCGTCGCGCCAAGCAGCGTCTGCGCTCCGCCTGCTCGCCCCCGCCTCTGCTCGCTCTCGCTCGTGCCTCCCGCGCCCTGCCAGGTGGTGCGCCAGGAGGGGATCGAACCCCCGACCTGCAGCTTAGAAGGCTGCCGCTCTATCCAACTGAGCTACTGGCGCTGGACAGCCACGCAATCTGGTCGAGTTGTTGCAAAAATGGAAGTGCGTACCAAGCATTACCAGAGCAATACCAGAACAATTCCAGAGACTGGCTTTCCGTTATTTGCTGTGCGGCGTTGCGTCCCGTGAACGAGGCGATGTACCCGTCCTCGTTCCAGACTCGTACGAATTTTACGCGACGGATTGCAAAGCTGCAGCAAATGTTGAATTGCCGGCTGCATGCGCCGTTCTGAACGCCAGAAAGCCCTCCACTCATCAGAGTGGAGGGCTTCCCTGCAAATGAACACCTAAGGTTCGTATGTCGGCGTGACCATAACACACCGACAAACATAAGTATCGGACGATCTTTACAAATGTTTACTATTTCGCAGTATTCGACCCCCCCACCGTCCCGCGCCAATCCAGCCCTGGTCACCGTCGCGTGAGAACGGTCGGCCCAAACGCCCATCAACCGATTGGGCGTCGGCATGTTCCAGCGGGCCGCAGCTTCTTCCATATTTAGGGCCCACAATTGCATCGCGTGCGAAGCTGACGATTTCCGATTTTCGACCCTCAGTGAAACGCGCCCTTCCCCAAGAACGGATATGGATGATCAAGAAACTCGGTCCGCGGAGACGGTGCTCAAGACTGCGCGTCGCATTCATGCGATGCGTACGCAGGAAGTAGCACCATACGCGCAACTTTACCCATTGTTGCTCGCAGAAGTACCGGAGATCATGGCCGAATGGGACCGCAGCACGCAGGAGCTGCCGTGGTCAGCACTCGAAGAGGCGGAGCGACAAAACAATCTCGCCAGCGTGATTACGCGCGTGATCGATTGTGCAATGAGCGACGCCACGCGTGAGCTACGCGTCGACGCAATGATCGCCGCTGCGTGTTCCCATGGTGCATCCCGAAGGTCACAGGGTATGGAAGTAGCATCGCTGTTTCGAGAGTACGATCTCCTCCGCGCGGCTACGTGGGGTCTTCTCTCGCGCATGGTGAGTTCACCGACATCCTTCAGTGCAATCTTCATAATCGACGGGTTGCTTTCCGTGGCGACGCGGGCAACTGTGCTCGGTTACCACAGCCTCGAGATGAAGAGCAATGGCCTCTGGGCGGCCCACCTTGACGAGCTGAGAAAGACCGTTCGGTCCTGACCGACCGATGGCCCGGTTCGTCGCGAACGACGCATGGGCGAGACGAACCTTTACTCAGTGGTTCGCGCCCAATGCGGACATCGATGATACAAAACCGCAGCGGACTGGCTTGAATCCGCGCTGCCATGGGCCGCAGCTGAGCTTTAGGATCCGGCCATGTCCACCGGCGAGCCCTTTGCGAGCTCGCTCAAGCTTCTTTCGCCATTGCGCCTTAACGTTCGATGAACGTCGACAAAATACGATCGTGCATCTCTCTGGGGCTCTGTAAAGTGGAGCAGGTGCAAGCGACGCTGCAACGCGCGCAATATACGGACGCGGCGATCGACCTGTTCATGCGCGGGGATCTGTCGCTGAACAACAATGCGCAGGCGATGCTGAGCCGCCTGATCGCCACCGGAGTGGTACCTGGCGAAGGCGTCGCGTCGCGTGTCAGCGGTGGCGCGGCTGCAGCGTGGACGGACGTCGACGGTGACGATGACGGCGACGTTCCGGAACTGCTCTATTGTCTCAAGATTTTGCGAACGCTACCCGCCGAAGTGCCCCCTCCGACGATGGATGCGATGTTCGGCCGGTACCGCGGAGTCGAGCTGAGCGGTAGCTGGGTGCGGGAGCGTTTCGGCGAGTGTGATACGCATTTTGGCCCGCATCATTTCTTTGCGTATCACGCATACGCGGATGGTCGAAGCTTCGCGACGGTGTGGGCGCGCGCCGGCGAGAGTCATGACGAGTTGTTGCTAGCCCAGCTCACGGCGAGGTTCGAGCCTGGCGGCGTGGTTTCACTGCGGCGAGAATTAGAATAACGCAGCGACAAGCGATGACAACGCAAAACCCCACACCGAAAGTCGATGCGGGGCAAGCAGTTGGCTCAGTCGGGGCGACTGGATTCGAACCAGCGACCTCCTGCTCCCAAAGCAGGCGCGATACCGGGCTACGCTACGCCCCGAGCACAGGAAACTAGTCGGAGCGGCCGCGTTGCGGGAGCGACGTCGGCAATTCTTTCTCCATCGCGTCCAGAAGCGCCCTGAAAGCGCGGCCGCGGTGGCCTATGCGGAGCTTCGCACCCTCCGAAGCTTCGCCGAAAGTCTGCTGCAACTCCTTCGAAACAAAATGTGAGTCGTAGCCAAACCCCTCGAATCCGCGCGGCTGCTGAATTATCTCACCCGCCGTGCTGCCGGTTCGAACCAGAGCAACGTCGCCGTCCGCAAATGCTGCCGCGCAGACGAACTCGGCGGCGGCTGGCAATGCGCTCAGTCGCCGCAGTTGTCCGATCAGCGTTGCATTGTTTGCGGCGTCCAGCGAGCGGCCTGTAAGATCCGTGCGCCCCGAGAGACGCTTGCTCCGTACACCGGGTTTCCCGCCAAGAGCATCGACCATGAGGCCGGAGTCGTCGGCGAATGTTGGCAGACCTGTACGGCCGTGAAAGTATTGTGCCTTGGCGAGTGCATTCTCCTCGAATGTCTCCCACGACTCGATGGATTCTTCGTCATCAGTCTCGGGGACACCGACTTCGTTCAGGTCGGTAATCTCCACGTGATGTTGCGCGAATATGTCACGAAGCTCGCGCAGCTTGCCCGGGTTGCGTGTCGCAATCAGGTACGGACGCGCGTTCATGCGACAAGCGCCGCGCGTTGCATGTCGGCGAGCTCAGTGATCCCGCCTGTTGCAAGATCAAGGAGCCGATCCAGCTGCGCACGATCGAACGTGCCGTGTTCGCCAGTTCCCTGCACTTCAACGAACTGTCCTTCGGAACTCATGACAACGTTCATGTCCACCTCCGCACGCACATCCAGATCATAATCCAGATCGAGACGCGCAATTCCATCAATAACGCCAACGCTTACCGCGGCCACGCGGCGCCGCACGGGAGATGCATCAATCCGGCCACTCGACACAAGCCAGTTGAACGCATCAACCGTTGCAACCGCGGCGCCAGTGATCGCGGCGGTGCGCGTCCCGCCATCGGCCTGAAGTACGTCGCAATCGAGCTTGAGCGTGTATTCACCGAACTTGAAGTCGTCCAGCATTGCGCGAACGCTTCTCCCGATCAGTCGCTGGATCTCCTGGGTACGCCCGCCCAGCTTGTCGCGCTCACGAGACGTACGTGTGCGCGTTGCACGGGGAAGCATTGCGTACTCGGCGGTCAGCCAGCCTTCACCTTTCCCTCTGCGCCATGACGGAACGCCTTCCTCAATTGTCGCGGCGCACAGCACCTTTGTCATCCCAAACGAAATCAGACATGATCCCTCAGCGTAGGGAGATACTGCACGCTCGATCGTTACTGGTCGCAAGGTGTCCGCGCGACGTTCCACTGCATCAGCACTAACCACGCATCCGCTCTATGATTGAAGTTGTCGATTGCCCAGGCGTTAGCGGCACGACAATTACGTCGCCGCCATTTGCACGAACTTCTGCCGCGCCGACAATTGTCGATTCGCTGTAATCTCCGCCCTTCACGAGTACATCGGGACGCAGGTACTGGATCAATTCGAGAGGGGTATCCTCATCAAATACCGTCACGAGATCCACCGCCTCGAGTGCGGCGAGTACGTAAGCACGCTCCGCCTGAGAACGGACGGGGCGAGATTCGCCCTTGAGTCGCTTCACGGAATCGTCACCGTTGATCCCGACTACGAGTGCATCACCCGCTGCGCGTGCTGCCTTGATCACATCGATATGACCGGGATGAAGCAAGTCGAAAACCCCATTGGTGAATACCACTCTNCCCCAGAAGTCACCGCGCCAGTCGCGCATGGCATCCCACGACATCACCTTCGATGCAGGGTCACGCGGGACCGTCAAAGCTGTCCCGTCACATTCAATTTGAAATGCACAGGCCGCGAATAGCGAAACAGCTGCCACGTATCGACGTACTGACCAAAGACACGTATCTCACTTGGTGCGCGCTCGACCGTAACGTGATATGCTTCTTCAGGCAAGTCGAGCGAGTCGGCTGCGGCCCAGATTTCCTCTCGCACAGCGTCGTCGCTGCGGAAGGTTGCATAGCGTACCTGCTGATCCACCGCATCCCGGAATCGATAGTAGCGCATGTACGGTGCGCCGACATGCACTCCAACATAAACAATAATTGCAAGAATCAGCAGCCACGATAGGCACCCCATCTCGGTGTTGCCGCGCCGATTCACCATTGCGATTGGACTCCCTCAACGATCGCCTTGACCAGCTTATCGACTGCAAGTGATCGTCCGAGGCTCTCCTGCCCCTCAGCGTACTGTCCGTCAACGATGTAATTCTTGCGGGACCAGAGGCTCTTTCCGTTCGTCTGATCGATCACATCGACATCCAGAACTATTTCGAGCGACCGCTGAACGGCGGTCGCGGTGCGCGAACGCGCATCGACACCGATCGGGATCCCGGATTCGTATCTGCGGATAGTGCCGCGCACGACCGCGCTGGCCTTGGCTTCGGACGCTTCCCGCAAGCCGAGTCTGCTGATCAGTCGCACTCGGAGCGAGTCCGATATCTCACGCTGAACGTCGGCAACGGCCGTCTGATTGTCGAATGGGATGACGGCAATCGTGTGGATGTGCGAGGGGAGCCCGCCGCCGTGGAAGCCGTAAAGGCAACCGGAAAGGGCGACCAGCACAGGCGTGACGAGGAGGAGCTTCCTAAAAGCGCCAGATAGACGCATCAAACTGAGCCACCGGTTGTTGATTCTGCAGATTAAGGACGAGCGAACGGCGCCCGGACAACTCGTAACGGACTTTTTTCCCGGGGTTCCGCTCGACCCATTCTACTATGCGGCCCGAGGAAATGCGTTCCAAACGCACAAGTTGCCCGTCAATCGCAGTGACTCGCCACGCCACCGGAGTCCCGAGGGACGCCCGGAGCGTGTCGCCGGAGACTCGAATTATCGTGTCCGAAGCCGGAGGAATCGCGAGGCGACCGAGGGCAGCCCACAATAACGGCGCAGGCGGAATGAGCTCGAGTCCTCGGGCTCCCGGGGGGACGATGAGGCTGTCGCCAACGAGCACGGCGCTGGCCGCCGCGCCGAACCCGCCGCCGAGGAAGAGGTCGACTCTCGCGTGATCGGGAGGGCCGAGGCGAGCGACGCCATCGCCGCGCGCAACGATGGAGTTGTCGTTCAATTCCCAGTTGAATGTCAGCTTCTCGGGCGTAGGCGAAAGGTCAAACGCCGGCAGCGACGGATTGGTCGGTGCGACGCCTGGAAGTGGTTGAATACGCGGTGCGCACGCAACAGCAATCACGACGGCACTCACGGCAGCAATCACGACAGCACCCGCCCGCGCGGCGCCACGCAGCGGCGCGCGGGGTGCGAAAATGCGGAGCAATTTCACCACTGAATGCGAATGGAGTCGATGGCATCGCCCTCGACAAGAGAATCCATCACCGCGAGGCCAGCTGTGACGTGGCCGAAGACGGTATAGTGTCCAGTTAGATGCGGCTGCGGCGTGAGCGTTAAGAAATACTGGCTACCACCGGTGTCCGGGCCCGAAAGAGCCATTCCCACGGCGCCACGGGAGTACGGTAACAACGTGAGCTCATCTCTGATTGCGTAGCCAGGCCCTCCTTCGCCATCGCCACGGGGGTCGCCGTCTTGCGCGACAAAGCCCGGCACCACACGATGAAATCGAAGATTGTCGTAGTCGTGCTTCCCCGCTATCGTCGCAAAGTTGAGCACGGTAAGCGGCGCGCGGACACCGTCGAACGTGATAGTGATCGGGCCGCGCACGGTGCGCATGATCGCGCGCGGTGCTCGACCATGCAGTGACGGAAGTACGACCCGACGAACGNCATCCTCGTACCATTCGAGCGGTCTGTCNACCGCCAGCGTGTCAACGGTGCGNGCAGTGGAGTCAGCGACGAGCGCGCGCACCATCGAATCCGGATCGGTTCGGGCCGCGCGNAGTGCCTGCTGGACAATGCTGTCCTTACGGGTGGTGTCGCTCCGGATGAGAACGCCGAACGCCGCCTCGCGCACGCGCGCATCANCGTCGTGCACCGCAGACAGCGCAACCGTGCGGGCTCGTACGGTATCGAGCGTGCCCTGCCATGCACCGACGGCCGCACTCCGCAGGCGCCAGTCCGGTGACGCGCGCCACTCGGCGGCTCCTGCGAGAGTCACAGCGTGCCTGGCTGCGCCGTCGAGCAAGGAGCGGCGCACCTTGTAACCGGTGTCTGCGCTCCATGCTTCGCGCCAGGCGGATGCGGCGGTATCGAATGCCGATCCCGCACTCTGCGCGGCGGCGACACGGACATTCGCATCGCGATCGTGCAGCGCGTGCAGAATTATCGGGCGCGCCAACTCTCCGAACGTCGCAATCGAGCTCAGCGCATTTATCCGCACGTAAGGGCTCGGATCAATCGCCAGTTTGCGCAGGCGAGCGATAGCAGGTTCCCGGAGCGAGTCACCGACAACCGGCTTGCTCAGCACATTGGCCAGAAGCGCTCTAAAGCTTGCGTCAGGGGCTTTTGCGTCGAGCAAGGCACGTGCGCCAGCGGGAGAACGTTGTCGCGCCACCGCGTACGCAGCGGCGGCGCGGATTTCAGGATCAGAAACCCCGAGATACGGAGCGACTGATGCGAAATTCAGCGGTCGAATCCGTGACGTGGCAAGCAGCAGCTCGCGCAGCGTCGCTTTGTTGTATCTGCCGGTTCCTCGGATGCTGCCAAGCAGTTGCGCGATAGTATCGGTTGCGGGTCGCCCGATCTCACCGAGCGCCCACGCAGCGGCTGGTGCACTTGGTCCATGAGCGCGGACCGTGGTTGCCATCAACGAAACCGAGGCGGTGTCCCGAACCAGGCCGAGCCCGAAGAGCGCGGTCGAAGCGACAACCGAATCCGCGTCGTTTGTCAGTGAGCGGAGAAGCGGCAGCGCGTCGGTCCGGTGACGCAACGCAACCTGCGACAGTGTTCGTGCGCCAGCGCGTCGAATCTCGCGTTCAGGTGAGCCGAGCGCGGTCGCGAGCAGACTGCGGTCGAGGACACGTTGGTCGGCGGACTTGAGGATACGAGCGTGCAGCGCCACGTCAATTGAATCCCCATGCGCAACGGTTTGGGGGGCGATGTCCGGTGCTGTTGACAGAGTGCGTGAGTCGACGGCGCCTGCACTCAGGAGCGCGGCCGCCAGAACAAAATTCAGAAGCATGTCAGCGGTCTACCCGCACGCGATCGAGTTGTTGCCTGAGATGATCGGGAATGCAGGAACCTCGGCCTTCACGTGTCATCGCAACAAGGGTTGTGTATCCAGTTGCGATCAAGTCGCCGTCGGCGAGGTTGATATCGTAGTCGAAACGGACCACGCGTGAGCGGACTTCAGTGACGCGGGTCGTGACGCGGATCAGGTCGTCGTACCGGGCCGGCTTCACGTATCGAAGGTGTGCTTCCACAACCGCAAGCGCGATTCCTTCGCGCTCGATCTCTCCGTATGTCTTGCCCCCC
>JGI20207J14881_1000665_pt1 | contig 12421 bp, 12 predicted proteins | sample NGESurdeep092012_4_FD_14881 | JGI IMG/M metagenome (IMG submission 14881)
GCATTGCCGCAGGACCCGAAGCGCGCCTCAGCCGCGAAGGCCTTGAGGGTTACGACGCGGTGCTGCGTCGAGCGCTGCGCGGGTGGCACTAGGACATCAGGCGTTACGGTACTCAACGCAAAGCAGCCTCTCGACTCGTACGAGTCAGGGGGCTGGGAGGACCCGGAACGACGTTGCCGCCTAATGATGCCCGTGGAGAAACTGGCAGAACTTGTTTCGCTGATCGCTTGACCTCACCGGGAGTAGCGAGTCAACGTGTGTCTCCCACTCGGAATTTGCCGGTTCAACTGGCGCGGAAGACCTCGGAGGCGACCGACAGGTCTTCCCAGGACATTCCGGTGCTCTTGAAGACGCGCGGCCGCTCGTGATCGACCAGTGTGACACCCGTGATGATGTCGCGCATGGGAATGAGAGACGCGGGCTCGATCACGCCTTCGGCGACTGGGATAATTACGTCGCCCGCTTCACGAAGGGCCGTGCTGGTATCGTCTACGACGAGTTGTGCACGTCGGATGAGATCGGAATCGAGTTCACGTGCGTCGGGCTCGTAGGCACCGACGGCCACCGTCAAGGAGTCGTCGCGTACGAGGTTGCCGTCGAACAGTGGGGTTCGCGCGTTGGTGGCGCAGACGATCAATTGAGCGTCGCGCACATCGTCGGCACTGCCCACTCGGGCATGAAGCCCACTCGCCCCAACCCGAGTGACGAGTGCCGTGGCGCGCTCCGGGTCGATGTCAACGATGGTGACCCTGCTGATGCTCCGGATAGCCCGCATTGCCTCCACGTGCCCCCATGCTTGTGGTCCGGAACCGAAAACTACGAGATGTTCGATCTGGTCGGGCGCGAGGTGATCAGCCACTGCGGCGGAAGTCGCGGGAGTGCGCAGCGTGGTGAGCGCTGTACCGTCGATGACCGCGACCGGACTGAGCGTGATGGCATCCATCAGCAAGTAGACGGCCTGGATGGTCGCTTTGCCAAGGGCCGGGTTGCCTGGCGCCAAGGTCAAGACTTTGACCCCGACAAACTCGGACGACTGGGTGGGCATGAGCATTAACTGCCCGTGGGTGACCGTTTGGATGCTGCGGGCGAAGTCCTCCGATGGTTCAATTCCGCCTATAAGGTCGCGTTGTATGGCGCGAATGGCTGCTTCAAAACTGACATGGGCGTAAACCTCGTCGGCGGAGATCCAGGATGGAATGGTGTCAGTCATCTCAGCGGCAACCCAATCTTGATTGGGGGGATCCCCTCAAAACAATGAGCATGTTAGTCGTCTGGCGTGAGGTTGGCGTGCCAACTGGATCGAGGTCGCACGTTGTAGTGGGCGACGACGTGACTTTCGTTGCCATCTATCTGGTCATCTCATAGAGTCGCGACAATGTTCGACGACGAAGCCACGAACATGCTCGATGCTGCCGAGCCGACTTGAGTGATAGTTTTCAAATTATCGCCGCTCGAGTTGCCCACCAGTTCATGGTGGCCCTCGGAGGAAGCAGTGAGCTTTCGGCATCTGAGAGGTTCCGATAGGGCTCACCGGGAAGGAACTTATGTCAGGTGCTCCTTCGCGCCCGCCAAACTCGCCAGCACTTAGCCACGTCGTGGTAGTTGGCGCCGGCATGCTCGGACTCGCCACCGCATGGTTTCTTCAAGAATATGGCGTCGAGGTTACGGTCATAGACCGTGAAGGAATTGCCGCCGGGGCGTCGTGGGGAAATGCAGGGTGGCTGAGTCCCGGGATCGTCACGCCGCTCGCGGAGCCCAGCGTCCTGCGTTACGGTCTTAAGTCCTTCTTCGATCCCGCGGCCGCGCTCTATATCCCACCGACAATCGACCCAGGGTTGTGGCGCTTCCTGACACACTTTGCGATGCATTGCACGATGAGGCAATGGAAACGTTCAATGGAAGCGTACGTCGAGATCGACCGTCAAGCACTGAGCGCCTTTGATGATCTTGCCAACGGAGGCGTTGCTTCAGCCACCATCGATGCTCCACTACTGGTTGCCTTCGAGCACGCCCGACAGGCGAGTGGATTTCGTCACGAGTTGGAGCTCATTCGCCAAGCAGGTCAGCACGTCGACGTGGACGAACTCTCAAGAGCCGACGCAGGTGTGCTCATGGCCCACATCTCTGATCGCATGGAGCTCGTGCTGCAATTGAATGGTCAGCGCTACGTTGACCCGGGTGAGTTCGTGAACTCGTTGGCCGATTCGGTCGTCGCCAAAGGGGGGACGATCCGAAAGGGAATGTGCGCCCGCAGCATTAGTAGAGACGCGAGCGGCATCGCCGTCGAGCTTGAGGGGGCCGATCCCGTCAGGGGCGATGCCGTCGTCGTCGCAGTTGGTTCGTGGCTGAACGATTTGGGTCCGTCGCTGGGCGTGCGCACGCGCGTGCAGTCAGGTCGCGGCTATTCATTCTCGGTCTCGACGCACCAGCCAGTGCCTGCTCCTATCTACGTTCCCGCAGCCCGAGTGGCCTGTACGCCGTATCGCGGCGGCATGCGTATCGGAGGAAGCATGGAGTTTCGATCCGTTGACGCCCCACTCGATTCGAATCGAGTCGCCGCAATCGTCAAGGCGGCCGAGCCGTTACTCAGCGGAGTTGACTGGGAGTCGATGAGCGATGTTTGGGTTGGCTCCCGTCCAGTGACTGCTGATAGCCGGCCGCTCATTGGCGCCACCAAGGTTGCGGGCGTCTTCGTGGCTGGTGGTCACGGAATGTTCGGCATGACGCTCGGCGCGGTCACCGGCAAACTCTTGGCCGAACAGATGGTCACGGGCGACCAGCCCGCGGCGCTGCGCGCGTTTGGGCCGCTGCGTTAGGGCGCCTAAGCGTTCTCACTCGACACGTCTCGTATGAATATGCGCGGTGGCCATGACTCTAGGTACTTCGGCGGCACAAGCTTTCCAGGGGTCCCCATCGTTTCTCGGGTGAGCAGAATTATGCAGACCTTGAGCGACAATGAAAGCGGCAGCACGTGCTGATTCCATCGGGATCCGATGCCCGTCGCACCTCCATTGAAGTACGCACAGAAAAGTGTCCGACCTCTCACCAGAGCTTCGCGACGTTTGCACCCGAGTCGGAAGAAAGGGTGACGCGGCGAGCAAGTTTGGGCCTTCCATCGTGAACAGAATTCACGATCACAATTTTGACCGTTAACTAACGCGATGATAGGTTGGCGATGGTTTAGTCGACCACAGGGTTCGGGTGCATTTAAGGGAGATCGGTGATGACGCCTGATTCGCCGGACGGGTCAGTGGATACTCATCCGATCGCTGCGAAGTCATCAGAATCAAGAGAGTTTTTTTCGAAGTACGGCGGAGTCTCTGGGACTTCGGATCCCTCAATAAATGGTGAGGTACCTCCGATGGCCGTTGGCCGGCCGGTGCGCAGAGGACGTCGTGCGGCGATCTCCTATCGCACCTTCAATCGTTGGTCAGTCGGCTTCAGCGCTGTTGAACGCGACGTTGATGAGTCTCGGCTGCGACGTCGTAGTCCGGATCGTCTTCTCGATGTTGAGATAGTGACAGTTTGCGATGGATCCAGCTCTGGTCGTTCGACCCCCGTGGTCGTGGCAGATACTTTCTTCTCGGTGGCATCGGAGAGGTCTTCATCGTGAACGACGCTGTCGAACCTGCTCTCGGACCCCGTCGCTGGTTTGGTTGCGTCAAGCCAATCTTGATCGGAAGAAGATCTTGACGGAAGAAAGAGTAAGTGATCTTCCCCAGGTGGCTTCCGTGGTCATCATTGGCGGAGGGGTTATGGGCACGAGCATTGCCTACTACCTGGCGGAAGCCGGTGTTGCCGATGTGGTTCTTGTGGACAAGAGCTACCTGGGATCGGGCTCGACGTGCAAGGCAGCCGGAGGGGTACGGGCTCAGTTCTCTGACTCACTCAATATTGCCTTCGGCGCACGGAGTCTCAAAGTCTTTGAAAACTTCCGCGAGTTGTTCGACCAAGAGATTGACCTGCACCAAGTCGGATACCTCTTCTTGTTGAGCACCCCTCAAGATGTTGAGCTATTCGAGCGCAGCATGGCAGAACAGCATAAGTTGGGCGTGCCAAGCCGGATGATAAGCGTCGAAGAGGCGAAAGAGCGATCGCCATTGATCAGCACCGACGGCCTACTCGGCGCAGTTTTCTCCCCCACGGACGGACACTGCTCTCCGGAGTCAGTTGTCCTTGGCTACGCCACCGCGGCGCGTCGCAATGGCGCCGTATTGATTCCTCACTGCGGCGCCACCGGGATCGAAGTTCGCGACGGGCGAATCCGTGCGGTGCAAACCGAGTACGGACGAATAGCGACCGAGACCGTCATTTGTGTGGCCGGCGCTTGGTCACGTGAGGTCGGAGCTTGGGCCGGTGTCGATTTGCCGGTCACGCCTTTGCGCCGCCAGGTCCTTGTGACGGAGCCGATTCCAGGGCTTGATCCGCGTACCCCATTTACCATCGACTTTTCGTCGACCTTCTATTTTCACGCAGAGGGACCGGGAATCTTGCTCGGAATGTCTGATCCGGGCGAGACGCCAGGATTCAAGTTTGAGCAGTCGGACGACTGGCTGCCTCGACTTGGCCAAGCCATCGAACGGCGAGCACCGAGTCTCTCTGACGTAGGTCTCTCGAGTGGTTGGGCGGGTCTTTACGAAACGACGCCCGACAATAATGCACTGGTCGGCGAGGCGACTGGGATTGAGCGTTTTCTCTACGCGACGGGATTCTCGGGGCACGGTTTCCTGATGGGTCCTGCCATCGGTGAAGTGATTCGAGACTTGTATTTGCGAGTATCGCCGTTCGTCGACATCTCGCAACTCGACGCCCAGCGATTCAGCGGTGGCTTGGTACGCCCTGAGCTGAACATTGTTTGAATGAGCGACACACCTCGACACAAGGAGAAGATCATGTCCGGCCTACCCACGGCAAGCGAGCTCGAACGGATGGCGTTCGACGCCGCCGATCGGTGCGGAGTTAAGTTAGGCGCCCCCACGGGCGTTGAGTCCATCAAGTCTCCCATTAATGGAAGTCCTTTTGGGTCGATCGGTGGCGCCGAAGTTGCCGATATCGATACGGCGGTCGAACGGGCTCGACGGGCGTTCGAGGACTGGAGGTTGGTGCCGGCTCCGGTTCGAGGGGCCCTTGTTCGTCGATTGGGCGACTTGCTCAGCGAACACAAGTCAGAGATCGCGACGTTCATAAGCCTGGAGGCGGGCAAGATTACTTCTGAGGCGTTGGGTGAAGTCCAAGAGATGATCGATATTTGCGACTTTGCGGTCGGGCTCTCGCGACAACTCTACGGACGCACGATGAGCTCCGAGCGCCCTCGTCACCGACTCATGGAGACATGGCACCCGCTGGGCGTGGTCGGTGTGATCACGTCATTCAACTTTCCAGCTGCGGTGTGGTCCTGGAACACGGCGATCGCACTCGTGTGCGGCGACTCCGTTATTTGGAAGCCCTCCGAACTTGCGCCGATCACGGCTCACGCTTGTGCCGCGTTGCTCGAGCGGGCTGTTGCCGACGTCGGTGCGCCGCGGTACGTCAGCCAAGTTGTGCTGGGCGGGGCGGACGCCGGTCGGGCACTGGTCGATCACCCGGGAGTGGCGCTGATCAGCGCTACTGGTTCGACCAATATGGGGCGGGCGGTCGGTCCGCGAGTGGCCGCACGATTTGGCCGGTCCCTGCTCGAGCTCGGCGGCAACAACGCCTCGATCGTCGCGTCATCAGCCAACTTGGACCTCGCGATGCGGGGGATTGTCTTTGGCGCCGCGGGAACGGCGGGGCAACGCTGCACCACGTTGCGCAGAGCGATTGTGCATGAGAGCGTCGTTGAGACACTCGTTGAGCGACTGGCGGCCACCTACGGCCGACTGGTCGTTGGCAATCCGCTGCGACCTGGAACGCTCGTCGGACCGCTTATTCATGAAGCCGCCTTTACGACGATGAGTAACGCCATCGGCGCGGCACGACAACAGGGAGGGAGCCTGGTCGTTGGTGGCGAGCGACTGCTGCAAGACGAGGCACCCGATGCCTACTACGTGAGTCCGGCCATCGTGCGAATGACCAGCCAGACTGACATCATGCGAAAGGAAACCTTCGCGCCGCTCCTCTACGTACTTTCGTACAGCGACTTCGACGAGGCGATCCAGCTCCATAACGACGTGCCACAGGGACTCTCGTCGAGCATATTCACTTCTGATCAGGCGGAAGCGGAGCGATTCATGAGCGCTGATGGTTCGGACTGCGGCCTCATTAACGTCAACATCGGTACGTCCGGCGCGGAGATCGGTGGAGCATTCGGCGGAGAAAAGGAGACCGGTGGGGGACGAGAGTCCGGATCGGACGCNTGGCGCAGTTACATGCGGCGGGCCACGAACACGGTTAATTTTTCTGGAGAGTTGCCGTTAGCCCAAGGTGTCGAGTTCACCGTGTGACGCGCGACNGCGTCATGGTTCTGGCGTGGGCGCGTCCGCCCGTGGTAACTGTTGTCGTGCAGCGGCGCGTCTTCGGCTGACNTTTTCGAGGGCGCGACGGCTTTGTTCACCTGTCCTCCTCGCTCCATTTTGGTGCNTCGGGACTCGCATTCCTACTGGCTCATTTCAAGGAGTTCCGCGCAANCAACCCGCGGAGTGAGTGGCGGGGTATAACCAACGCGCGGGGAGATGATGTCCCTCTCCTACATACGCAGTTGTCGCTGGCGACGACACTGGTGTGATCCCTCGCGGCATCATTNGGTCCNTAGAAACCTGGGAGAGCACGAACTTCAAGACGAATTCTCGTGGGGCTGCGTTGTTTACTGGCCGAATGTGTGGGAATATCTGCGTGTTCGCACGTGGTGGAACGTCATCGGGCCGTTGATTCGAGGGCTGCGGGTGGCCATTTCTGTCGCGTTGAAGAGGTTGGCGAACGAAGTATACGATGGAGAATATGTTCTTGCATACCGAAGGGTATCCTGATACTGTCGCGTTTGGTTGACCCGATTGGCAGTGTGCAGCGAGGCTCGTCGTCGGGATGGTTTTTATGGCAATGGGGAGGAAGACTCGATGATCGATGGCGGACCGGTCCCACTGATCACGCAGTTCGATCGAATAAATCTATTTCTTTGTCGCGACGATAGCTAGGGACTAGTGGCGTCGCAAGTTCGTCACCGTAATGTCAACGGACTGGTTTGCGCAGTACAAGCCATTGCTTTTAGGGGAGGGGGGGGTCAGTTCTTCGTAGTCTGAACTATTTGCACTCGCGCAGTCGTGTGGCGCGCGGTCATCTCGTTCGAAGTATTTATCACGAGGGTCATCTCGTTCGAAGTATTTATCACGAGGCATGTGTCTATTAATTCATTGGGGGGAAGTGTGTATGTTTAGAAATCTGAAAGCGATGAGCGTCGCCACTACAGGGCTGCTGGTTATGGGTCTGGCGGCGCTCTCAATTGGTGTCCAATCGGGTGGCGTTGCAGCGGCAGCTGCAAAGTCGACTTTTGTGATTGGTGTGCCGTTACCGATGACTGGCGCTGAGGCAGCGTCGGGAAGCGAAATTTTTAAGGCTGAAGAACTTGCGGCCTCGCAGATTAACGCGGCTGGTGGCGTCTTGGGTCACAAGGTTGTCTTGGTTGAGGAAGACAGTGCGTGCGACGCGGCGACGGCGGCGAACGCGGCGAACTTGCTTGTAACTAAGCACGTGAACGCGATTGTGGGCGAGTACTGCTCGACCGACGCGTTACCCGAGGAGCCCATCTTCCACCGGGCCGGCCTGCCGGTGATATTCGCTGCGGCGAACTCGCCAGCTCTGCTCACCTTCGGCGACAAGAACATCTTCTTGGCGTTGAACTCCGCTGCGGAGGACTCGGCCACGGCGGTAGCGTTCTTCAAGCAGGATCTCAAGAAAACCACTATCGCCATTGTGGACGACCAGTCCGCGTTCGGTGTGGCTATTGCCAACAGCATGAACGCAGACGTCACTGCTAACGGTATGACGGTCGCGGGTGGGGCGATTCAGGCCGTCCCCAACACCCTGGTTGACTTCTCGTCGGTGATCGCCGCGATCAAGAGCTCGGGTGCCACGGGCATCTTCTGGACTGGTTACTACGCGCAGGCCGCGCTGTTCGTCAAGCAGCTCGCAGCTGCGGGCGTGACGGCGCCCTTCATAGGTGACTCGGCAGCGTTCGACCCCACCTTCATCACCGGGGCTGGCGCGGCGGCTGAGGGAACCTACGTGACCAGCGCGGTTGCACCTTCGGGCGCGGCGCTCAACAAGTTCACCTCTCAGTACAGGAAGAAGTTCCACAGTGCGCCGGGGCCCTACTCGGCCTACGGTTACGACGGAGTCAAGCTCATGGCCAGCGCGGCCGTGAAGGCGAAGTCAATTAAGGATTCAAAGATCATCGCGGCACTTCACAAGACGAACTACGTCGGCGTCACTGGTCGGTTTAAGTTCGCTTCTGACGGAGACCGCACCGGCGTACCAGAGGAAATTCTCACCGTAACAAATGGTGCGTACGTAAAGAACTCGGTTCAGCCGAAGCTTTAAAAGATGTCGTTAGGCGGGCACTCGCGTGAAGCTTTACGCTTCACGCGAGTGCCCGCAACGCAAGTAGCGCGAGGCGGCGGGCCAATGAGTGGTGAGTTAATTTACAGCAGGGCACCGTGGAACTTTTTCTAACTGAAATAGCAAACGGTCTGTTTCTCGGTGCGTTCTTCGCACTGGTGGCGGTCGGCTACAGCATGGTCTACGGCATCTTGCGGCTGATCAATTTCGCCCACGGTGACTTCTTCATGGTGGCGGCGTTCGTGAGCTACACGATCTTGGGAGCGGTGGCGGTGGGCCACGCCCACCTCGTGTGGTTCACCGTCATCTGGGTCGGTCTGCTGGTAATGTTTCTCACCGGGCTCCTCGCGGTCCTCGCGAACCGACTTATCTATCACCCGATGCGCCGAGCGGCGTTGCTGAGCCTGATGATCGCCGCGTTGGGACTGTCCTCGGTTCTTGAGAACGGCGTTCTCAACATCCCGAGTTGGGGATCGGCGTTCTTGACGTACCCGGTGACCTCGCCGTCGAACGGATTTACCATTGGGCCAACGCACTTCACCTGGTTCCAATTGATCATCGTGGTCATCTCCGGCTTGCTCTCACTTGGTGTGTACCTCTTGGTCAGTCGAACCCTCTTGGGCAAAGCCATGCGCGCGGTCTCCGAGGATCGAGTTGCGGCGGCCCTTATGGGCATCAACGTTGATTTGGTCATCGCCGTCGTCTTTTTCATCGGCGGCGCGCTCGCCGGTGCGGCGGCCGTCATGACGGGTGTCTACTACGGGCAGATCAACTACTTGATGGGATGGACCGTCGGTCTCGAGGCCTTCACCGCCGCGGTGCTCGGCGGGATTGGCAACATCGGGGGCGCGGTGCTCGGTGGTGTGGTGCTGGGCATTGCTCAGTCCGTGGGCACTGGTTTGTTCGGCGCTGAGTGGGCGCTGGTCGTCACGTTCGTCGTGCTGGTCCTGCTGCTGTGGCTGCGGCCCACGGGAATCCTCGGCGAACGCGTCGCGCGTAGGATGTGAGCCTGCGTGCCGCCAAATCTTGTTGCAGATCAAGGGCGCCGCAGCGTTCTTAGCACCAAATTGCCTCAGCGAGGCGCGATTCTGATACTCGGGGTGCTGGCGGCCCTCGTGCCCCATATGACGGGCAATGAGTACTACCTGAGCGTCGCGTATCAGGCCGAGGTGCTGATCTGTTTGGCCATTGGCCTCAACTTAGTGGTCGGTTACTGCGGTCTCTTGGACCTTGGCTTCGCGGCGTTCTTCGCCATCGGCGCCTACACCACCGGCTTACTGTCGGTGGATCGTCACTGGACGATTCTCGCGACCATTCTGCCCGGGGTGGCGATTGCCGTGGTCTGCGCCGTGATCATCGGTCTGCCCACTCTTCGCCTGCGCAGTGATTACTTAGCCGTGGTGACCCTCGGGTTCGGCTTGATCATCCAGACCATCGCGAGCAATCTGACTCAGACGGGTGGGCCGACGGGAATCTACGGTATCCCGGTGCTGACCGTCGGCAGCATTGTGATCCAAAGCGCGACCTCTTTCTACTACCTGTTCCTCATTCTGCTCGTGGTGTTCGTCTTTATCTCGTTTCGCGTTCGCAATTCTCGCATCGGTCGCGCCTGGCTTTGCATTCGCGAGGATGAGGACGCCGCCCAGGCCATGGGCATCAAGATCCACCGCTACAAGATGTACGCCTACATGGGCGGGGCCGTGATGGGTTCAGTGACGGGAGCTCTTTACGCACCGGCGCTGACGGCGATCTCGCCACCCAGCTTCGGGTTCAGTGAGTCACTGCTGATCTTGATGGCGGTGGCCATCGGTGGAATGGGCAGCGTCTGGGGGGCGGTCCTGGGTGGAGCAATCGTGGTGATTCTGCCCGAGGCGTTTCGCCAGTTCTCCCAGGCCCGATTACTGATCTTTGGTGCGATGTTAATCATCATCATGATGACGCGTCCCCGGGGGCTCTTTCCCGAGGGTGCCTTCCGAGGAACCGTGAAACGTCTGCGTGAACGATTTAACGATCGTCCGCCGCCGCGGACTTTGGTGGCTCCGCCCGAGGCGGCGGTGCGCGACGCACCGTCAGAGGGTCCTTGATGACCGCGCTGCTCGAGACTCACAATCTCTCCCTGCGATTTGGCGGCGTGAATGCGCTGAGCGATGTTTCGCTCAGCATCGAGGAGAACTCCCTTCACGCGATCATTGGACCGAACGGCGCGGGCAAGACGTCGCTCTTCAACTGCCTCACGGGTTACTACAAGCCTACGAGCGGAACGGTGACTTTCCGTGGGGCGGACATCACTCGAATGGGCGCCGCGGGTGTAGCGTCGCTCGGGATCCGTCGAACGTTTCAAAATATTCGCGTCTTTCCCAAGATGACGGTCCTTGAGAATGTCCTCGCCGGAGCGCACCTTCGCGCCAGGTCAAATCTCCTGGCCATCCTGGTGGGCACGCCGGGTTTTCGTCGCAGTGAGCGCGACCTTCACGAGTACGCCATGACGAGCCTGGAGTTCGTCGGACTGGGTGAGCAGGCGACCAAGTTCGCGGGCGATCTGCCCTACGGCATGAGAAAGCGCATGGAGTTGGCGCGAGCGCTCATCGCCGATCCGAAGCTCGTGCTCCTCGACGAGCCCGCCGCGGGCGTGAGCTCGGTCGAGCGTGAAGAGTTGTCGCAGGTCATTGGTCGAATTCACGACAATGGCATCTCCGTCGCGCTGATCGAGCACGACGTGGAACTGGTGATGGGGATCGCGACCGACGTGACGGTGCTGGACAACGGCCGGATCATCGCTTCTGGAAGACCGTACGACGTGCGCAACAATCCCGACGTCATTCGCGCCTACATGGGGAGGAGCCGCAAGTGAGAGCACTCGAGTTGGAGAACCTCAGTGTCTACTACGGACCCGTGCGTGGCGTCGAGGACGTGACCCTGCACGTCGAGGACGGCGAAATTGTGGCACTCCTCGGCGCCAATGGCGCTGGCAAGAGCACGCTGTTAAAGGCCATCTCGGGGATCACTGGGTCCAAGAGCGGGACGATCAGATACTTCGGCGACGACTTCGCCAAGACGTCGGCGCATCGCCGTGTAATGGGTGGTCTGGTTCACGTGCCCGAGGGGCGGCGGATCTTCACCGCGCTGACGGTGGCCGAGAACCTCGAGCTCGGTTTGTACGGTACCAAGGTCAAGCGCACGGATCGCGCCGATCGGTTGGCGGAGATTCTCGAGATGTTCCCGATCCTGCGCGAGCACTTCAAGCGGCTGGCTGGCATGCTCTCGGGCGGCGAGCAGCAGGTGCTGGCTATTGCCCGGGGCATGATGTCCAACCCTCGAATCCTCATGATCGACGAACCGTCGCTCGGGCTTGATCCCCAGAAGGTCGACATCGTCTACGACCTGCTCGAGGCGGTGGCCGCCTCCGGAACGACCGTGCTGCTCGTGGAGCAGAACGTCAACCTCGCCTTGGAGATCGCCACGAGGGCGTACGTGCTCCAACAGGGCTCGGTCGTGTTGTCGGGCGAATCGAGTGCGCTCGCCGCCGATCCGCGACTCTCGGCGGCCTATCTCGGCGCCGAGGTCGATGGAAAGGCCCGCTGAGTCGACATCGGCCAGTTCTCGTGTTTCCGACCCTCCGTCCTTGGACAACGTTGGTCGCCGCCGCATCTTTCATGCTGGGGGTTGGCGAACAAAGTATACGATGAAGAATATGTTCTTGCATACCGACGGGTATCCTGATACTGTCGCTCTTGATTGACCCGCTAGGCAGCGAGGCGAGGGTCCGTCTCGGGACGATTTCTAGCGTAATGGGGAGGAAGACGTATGGACGCGCTCGTGTTTGACTACATGCAACGGTATAACTTCAAGAAGCTCGTACTGTGCAACGACAGCGATTCCGGTCTGCGCGCGG
>JGI20207J14881_1000667_pt1 | contig 12390 bp, 9 predicted proteins | sample NGESurdeep092012_4_FD_14881 | JGI IMG/M metagenome (IMG submission 14881)
GCTCGATGCCAACTACGAGTTGCCGTTCGGAGTTGGACGCAAGCACCTAAACCGTAAAGGAGTGGCCGATATCCTTGCGGGAGGGTGGTCCATCACCGGGGTCTTGCAGGCGCAAACCGGAAACCCATTCTCTCTCTTTTCCGATATTTCCACGGCCAACGGTCTCAGCAATGCACCTCCCATTGTCAAGAGAGATCCGTCCCTCGGAGGGGGTGACCCGAGTCTCAACAGCGGCCTTCCCCCTGGGTACACTTGCCCTGCGAAGGTGCGGACGCCGCAGCAATGGTATAATCCTTGCGCCTTTCAGAACCCGCTGCCGGGCAGCGATATCACTGCCCCCATCACTGATCCGGCAACCGTTCTGAAATTTGCGGGCGGTCCGCTTCTGTCGGTCTATGGGCCGGGGTACGCACGGGTCAACTTGTCGGTGTTCAAATCCTTTGCGACCTACCGCGACCAAACACTTCAGTTCCGCGCGGATGTCTTCAACTTGCTCAACAGCCCCTGGTTCGCGGTCCCATCCTACAGTAACGACAGCGCATTTGGTGGCCAGATCACCAGCACGCGGCCGGTTGCAAGCTTTACTCCGGATCCGCGATTCTTTCAACTCTCGATGAAGTACGCGTTCTAAGAGACAACTACCCGTCCTGGACGCTGCGGGATTGCGGCGGCGTCCAGGACGGGAGAGTCATTACAATCGCCGATAGCGCAGGCGGAGAAAGGCGATAGAAATTTCCACAAGCAGCCCACTCTACGAGGGTGGCGTACGGCCAAGGGAAGCGGAAGCGCGGATTTCTTTGAGCCGGCGCGACTTTTTGCGTTCAGCAGTTGGAATGGGCGCAGCCAGCGCACTATTCGGCTTCTCTCCTTTACGGGCAATGACTTTGCCGAAGGGGCAGAAAGTAGTGGTGGTCACCTTCGGCGGAGGTGCGCGGGATGAAGAAACCTTTGCTCCCGAGGGCCAGGAAAACATTCCATGCCTGATGCGGGAGCTGATCCCCCGCGCAACTTTCTTTACCCAGATGGTGAACCGCGGGATTCTGGGCCACTATGTGGCGACGGCGAGCCTGGCAACCGGTGTATACGAGACCTTCGATAATTTCGCCACGGTGCCCCCGGATCATCCAACGGTTTTCGAGTATTACCGTAAAGATCTTCACCGGCCTGCATCGGATGCGTGGGTGGTGGCGCCGAGCAATGGCTTTAACCGGATAGGCGCCAGCAGTTCCCGCCTGTATGGCCCGCATATGGGCGCGGGAGTCATCCTTCCCAAGCACCTGCTTGCGGCCGCACTTTCTTCGAACAATGCATCGAGTTACGCACATCTATTGCAGGACAACTACGAAACGCCGTACTACACTCCGCAATTGAGCGGAAATGAGTTCCAGTTGCGCCAACTTACCGAGATACTCAAGCTGTCGGTGAACGACTTCACGGCTCACGCCCGCAGTCTCGCCAGCCCCGATGAGCTTTCGGTTTACATCGTGCGTCAACTGATGAAACAACTTGCCCCCAGCCTGCTGTGGGTAACTCTGCACGACATGGACATCGCCCACTCCGGAGCCTATTCGCTCTACCTGGAGGGAATACATAGAACAGACCGGCTGTGCGGAGACATCTGGAAGGCGGTGGAGAATGATCCTGAGTATGCGGGGAAGACTACGATGTTCATTCTTCCCGACTTCGGCCGCGATTCGGATGCCGATGCTGGCGGCAACGGATTTCAACATCATCGGACCGGCGATCCGCTCTCACGCACTACCTGGATGATGGCGTTGGGACCGCATGTTCGGGAGAACGTTTCCGTCAACCGGCCCGTCCAGTCGATCGACCTGGTTCCCACGCTGGGTGCCTTGATGGGTTTTTCTCCCGCTCTGGCGCACGGCAGGCCCATGACAGAGGTGCTATAGGCCATGATCGCCAGCCAGCTTCGCACCGGGCAATTCAAAAGCTACCCGCCGGAAGCCAGAGCGCTGGCCTGCAGGCATATCCAGTTGCTGCGAAAGTTGCCGACCGTGTTTGTCGCAGTTCTTCTGCGGGAGGTAATCGGCTACGACTGGAGGTTCCCCGCCGAACGCGAGGAACTGGATCGACAGCTGAGTTATTTAAGCGCGCTGCAAACAGAGGAATTGCGGACGCTCTTCCAACATTTCCGGCAGATCGACCTGACATCAAAAGTAGAGCATGTGGACTGGGTGAAGGACCCTCAACTGTTTAGCGAACGACTGAGCGCATACCTGTGGAGCACGCACCAGATCGATTCTTTTCGCATTGCGGCAACGGAGTATGCGGAACAATTGAACATGGCGAAACCGTCGCAACCGCCTCGATTACCGCGGCTGGGCATTGCCGTAATCGGACGCGGGGTCGCCACTGGCGAGTTCCCTCTCTTCCGCAAGCTGCGGCCGCATGGCGTTCTTTTTACTCAGGTGGATCCACAAGATGGGCTGCAGACATTGATCGATGCGGTGTCTGCACGCGCCACGGCGCATCCGCAGCCATATCGCCATTGGTACATCGACGGCGGTACCGCTATGGTTGCCGCACCGCGGGTCACGGCAATTTCTTACAACGGCCTCGAGCCGGTGCGACAGGAATTGCTTCACAAGATGCAGCAGGTCATCCACTCCGGGACCGGTGGCCCGGAGTTGATGGAGACGACGCTTGCGGCAATGCAGCCGGATCAGTTGGGAATGAAAAACACTACTCGCGATGCAATGCTCGACCGCTTCCAGGTGGATCTGCTCACGCAAGGCTCCGGCACACAGATATACAGCACAATCTTTGTACAGTGGGCGGCGCGGGAAGCGCTTCGTCGGGCACAACCCGATACGTTGATGGCGCGCTTTACCCCCCGTCAGCGCCAGCGACCTATGAATGAGTTGCTCGACGCCAATTCCAGCGGCGTCGAACTGGATCCCCACGGCTCATTGGTGGATGCCGATATGGGCGCGTATTACATCTGGATCGATCAACAGCGGCTTACAGGCGCAAAGCAATCCTCATTTCTGGTCTGGTTTGAGGAGCATCGTCAGGCGCTGGGGATAGGGCCTTCCGTGCCCCGAGGAACAGAGTCTGCCAACCGCGCCAACCTCAAACAGTTGCTGCAGTGGATCGCCTGACCCCCCAAAGGAGATAGAGTGAGCAGGGAAATTGCATGGCATTCGTCTGGCGTTCGGTGTCCGCGGTTCATGTTTCATCAGCGGCACGCCATTGCGGCCGGAGCGTTTCTGGCGCTGCTGCTTCCTCTGTCGCTGCGCGCGCAGCAGCCAGGTCCGGCTTCGTTTGCCCTTCGGCAAGGAGACAGAGTGGTGTTCTATGGAGACAGCATCACCGCCCAGCGGCGCTACACGCGACTTGTGGAGGATTTTGTCGTTTCCCGCTATCCGCATATGCGGATCGACTTTTACAACGCTGGAGTCAGCGGAGATACCGTGTCCGGCGGCCACTCGGGGGATATTCAGACGCGTTTGCAGCGCGACGTACTGCCCTGGCGGCCCACCGTTGTCACCATCATGCTGGGCATGAACGACGGCCGATATACCACAAAGTTCGACAAGAATTTTCAGTTATACAAGACCGGCTATCGCAAGCTGGTCGACGAGTTTAAAACCGACCTTCCCGACGCCAGGCTTACGTTGATCCGCCCCTCCCCATACGATGAGATCGCACATCCTCCGGCGATTGCCGGATACAACCAGGTCATGCTCCGTTATGGCGACTTTGTCGCGCGCCTGGGCGCAGAACAGGGGCTGAGGGTTGTCGATTTCAACCGGCCCGTGACCGATGCTCTACGCGCTGGAATGAAAATCGATCCGCGCATGGCCGGCTCGCTGTTGCCGGGCCGCATCCATCCATCGCTTTCCGGACACTGGATCATGGCGGCGGCCCTGGTGAAGGGATGGAACATCAGCCCCATCGTGAGCAGTGTTACGCTCGATGCCGCACGAACGGACGTCGTCAACCAGCAGAATACGAGCGTGAGCGGGCTGACCCAGAAGAGCGATGGCCTGCAGTGGACACAACTCGATGGAGCGTTGCCCCTTCCTCTGGAACTGAACGACACCATGATTCAGTTTCTGCTTGAAATCTCCGATCTGGGATCTCTGGATCGGCAGATGCTGCGCGTCACCGGGTTGTCGGCCGCGACCTATTCGCTGGAAATCGACGGTAAGAAGATCGCGACTTTCTCGCGGCAGGAGTTGGCGAGCGGCATCAACCTGGCGCTGTATCAAACGCCAATGGAGCGGCAGGCGAGGAGCATCGGCTGGACGGCGGAAGATCGTTCGAAGCTGAGTGGAACGCGCTTCGATCTGCTTTCTGAAGGCGCTAAGATTCCCGGCAACGCGGCTGCGGTGCGCGTGCTGAATACCCTGGACCAGAAGATGATCGATGCGGAATACAAGGATGCGCAGCCGAAACCGCATACCTTCACGCTGATGGAGGAGACCCGGTGAAGCTGCGGTTGGTGGTGCTGTGCGCGTGCATTCTGGGATGGGGCGCGATGCGTGCCCATGCCAGCAGAAAGACATTGAAGTTGAAGAGTCCGGACGGGCACATCAAGATGCTGCTCTCGGTCAATGGCGGACATCTTTTCTGGCGGGCGTTGATGGACGGGCACACGATGCTGCAGAAAGAACCGCTGGACATCCATGCTCAGGGCGACACGACCGCCGGTCCGATCCACTTCGGCAAAGCCGACCGCTATCGCATCGACGATAAATATCCCTGGTATGGCGTTCACTCTGTTGCGGAAGAACACGGTACAGGTTTGCGCGTTCCGCTGCTGGGCGCGGACGGAACAACGGCATTTACGCTGGAGGCGCGCGCCTACAACAATGGCGTGGGCTTCCGCATGACGCTGTCGGGCAGTCAACCGCGGGTGCCGGTCGAGACTGCTGGATTTCGCCCCGTGGCGGGAAGCGAAGTGTGGTCCTTCGATCCCTCCATTGCGCAGTACGAGGGTGTCTATAAGGAGCACCGGCCCACAGAGATTCCGAAGGGGCGTTTTATGGCGCCCCCGGTGGTGATCGAACTGCCCGGAGACACGGCCTATCTGGCGATCACGGAGGGCCGACTGGTGAACTATCCCGGCATGGTTCTACAATCCGACGGCGAGGGAACCTTCTTTGCGCGGCCGGGAAACGAGGTGCCGCCCGACAAAGCGCTGGTCTACTTCCAGGGCGCGGAGACGGCGAAGCGGCTGGCAATCCCCGCGAAAATATCAGGAACGATCGTTACGCCATGGCGAATCGTCATGATGGCGCGCAATCTGAACAGCCTGGTCAACAACGACATTGTCAGCGACGTCTCCGCCCCGCCCAATCCAAGGATTTTTCCGGAGGGCCTGCACACCCCGTGGATCAAGCCCGGCCGCGCGGTCTGGAACTATCTGGACGGAGGGGCGACCACGCTAAAGGGCTCCGAGAAGATGTCGCGGATGGCTGGAGAACTTGGGTTCCAGTATCAGGAAGTCGAGGGCTATTGGCGGCACTGGAGCGAGCCCCAGATCAAGGAATTGGTCGATTCCTCGCGCAAGCAGGGCGTTGCGATATGGCTCTGGGCAAATCGGCGTTCGCTGGCGACCGAGGCGCAGCGGCAGGCGTTCTTCGACCTTTGCAACCGTACCGGGGTGGTAGGCGTAAAGATCGATTTCTTCGACTCCGAGGCGAAGCAGGTAATTGATCTGTACTGGACGCTGCTACGGGAGACCGCCGCACACCATCTGCTGGTCAACTTCCACGGTTCAAACAAGCCGACCGGGGAGCAGCGGACCTTCCCGAACGAGCTGACGCGCGAGGCCGTGGAAGGAATGGAGTACTGCTGCACCTACACAGGGAGACCGGATGCTCCGCGGGCAAAACACGCGGTGACAATTCCATTTACGCGACTGCTGGCCGGTCCGGCGGATTACACCCCGATGATCTTCGACAAGGGTTTGAACGGAACCACCTGGGCAAACCAGATTGCATCGGCGGCGATCATGACCTCTCCGCTGCTGACCTTCGCCGCCAATCCAAAGACGATCCTCAACAATCCCGCATTGGCGGTCATCCGCGCCATCCCAAGCACATGGGATGAGACCCTCGTTCTGCCACCCTCCGCGATCGGCCAGATCGTCGTATTTGCGCGTCGCAAACGCAAAACATGGTTTGTCGCGGTCGATAATGGGACAACTGCCCGCAAGATTCAGATCAGCTTGTCTTTCCTCGGTAGTGGCGAGTATCAGGCGCAATTGGTTGGCGATGTGAAGGGCAATCCCGCGGCGGTGAACATTCGCAACTCGACAATGAACCGGTCCGACCATCTCGATTTGGACATGCCAAGCGGCGGGGGATTCATCGCACGGTTTACACGGTAAACGCGATCCAACTGCAACCTGAAGGTGGAAAAAATGAACTTGATTTCGCTTGCGTTATGTTATGTTTCGGCGAAGCGCGCTTTCGGATTGATTATTGTCTTCGCCCTTGCAATCCTGCCAATCGCCGCATTTGCGGCGCCGGCAAGTGTGTCCTACGCCACTTCACCCACTCCGGTAAGAGCTTACGATTTTGTTGAGATCACCGCGAACATCGCGTCTCCCGACGCCGCCAATCCCTTCGAGGACGCCAGCTTGACGGGCTCGTTTCAGGCTGAGGATGGAAGCGGGCACTGGAACGTAAATGGATTCTGTGATTCCATGGACGGCACCGTGTTTCGAATCCGGTTCATGCCCCCGCGCGCGGGAGAGTACAAGTATTCCGTCACCTATCGCCAGGGCGCATTTCAAAAAAGTTCCACCGGAACCTTTCGGGTGGTGGATGGGTACCTGGCCGGCATTCTCAGAGACGATCAGAAATATCCGTGGAGCTTTATCTGGGAAGGCACTGGAAAGCATTTCTTCTTCAACGGAACCACAGCTTTTTGGCTGATGGGTTGGAAGGACGATCGCACCATCGATTACAGCATTTCGAGACTGCACCGCTTAAGAATCAACCGCATTCGCGTAACCCTTGCGGGACGAACCGACAAGTTCTATGGCGAACCCGTCATGATCGGCAAGAACTGGACCGTCGATCTAACTCCATGGCCCGCAAAAGACACGAATGATTTTCGGCGCCCGGGATTCGATTATTCTCGCTTCAATGTGGCCTATTGGAAAAAATGGGATCGCATGCTCCGCTTTGCGCGGGCCGAGAACATGAACATCTCGATTGTCTTCGATATGAACGATAGTGGGAGCCATCCTGCGGCTGGCAGTCCTGATGAATATCGTTTCTTTAAGTATGCCGTTGATCGCTTCGCCGCCTTCTCCAATATCACCTGGGATCTCGGGGATGACCTTGATTCCTATCGCAGCCCGAAATGGACCCATGATACGGGTACGTTGTTGGTGGAGAAGTGGGACCCTTACCATCATTTGGCGACGAGCCATCCGGCGCGGAGTATGACACACCAGGATCGCGCGTCGAATTGGTTTGGTTTCACCTCCTATCAGGACTGGTCACGCCACCAGCACGCTTTAATGCTGGAGTCGCGCAAACTGCAGGAACAAACCGGCCGCATCATTCCTCAGACGAATGAGGAGTACGGCTATCAAGATCATTACCCGCTGTGGGCGATTCCTGGCTCCGATTCTGCGGATGTGCTGCGTCGCACGGCCTGGGGCATTGTGATGGCGGGTGCCTATCAGACAGCGGGCGAGACCGCGCAGCGGGGCACCAACATCTGGCCAGACACGGGCGGAGGCTGGATGAACGGGCGCGGCGACGACACGATGACCATGTTCCTCGGCTATGGCCACATGGTGGACTTCATGACCAGCTTCGATTGGTGGAAGACCAATCCCCATGATGAATTGGTAAATAACGAAAACTATTGTTTGGCAGAGCCCGGAAAAATATACGCGGTTTATCTCCCGCACGGCGGCAACGTTACGATCCATCTGCAACCGGGTCGGTATCGCGCCCATTGGTTCAGCGCATTGACCGGCCAGCAGATTCCGCTACCTAACTTGACAGGACCGGTGTGGACGTCGCCGGATGTTCCAGGCCTATACGACTGGGCACTCCTCCTGCAGGCAGAAAGATAAAAGAGCGCCTGACAGCGGAATAGGGTGTTCGCCGGTTTCGAACCTATTTGGTACAGGCAGCGTCGTCAGGGATGCGCTCGATCCTAATCGTAGGTTCGCAAGACGTTATAAGAGAAATTCACTATACGAGCTTGGCAGTCTGGCTCAATAACCTGATAGCTGTATCTAGGTTCAACATATTTCGATGATCGTATGCAGCCGCCTTTTCGGAAAGTGTGTGCTTTGACTCTTCGACCCCGGAGCCTGCTACGAACTTTGTGCCGTAGCCGTCAGAATTTACTTTCAGCTCAATCGGCGTGGGTGAAAGCGCCGTAGCGAATCCGCCTTCGACCTCACGCAGCAATCCATGTCACACCAGATCGATTACAATTTCTAGATAGATGTCAGGGATGCAAAGCTTTTTATTTCTCAAGGCGGGCCTAACAGGCATATTGTTGTGCTGTTTGGGTATGGCTCAATTCTCTTTTGCAGTGGTCCGGCAACAGAGCTCACCGCAGGCAAGATCCCCTCAATCAGGCGAAACCGGCATGGCGACCGGAGGAACGTACGCACCGGTCCTCGATGCTGAAAAGCGTCCCATCACGGCCGGAGGCTATGTAGACTACGGCCCCATCATCTTTGAGAATGTCGCGAAGAAAGCTGGCCTGACAAAATGGCGGGAACAGACCGGGACGCCGGAGAAAAAGTTCATTCTGGGCACAATCGGTGCCGGCGTTGCGTTGTTGGATTACGACGACGATGGGTGGCTCGATATTTATCTGGTGAATGGCTCCACCTACGATGCGATGAACGGCAAAACCACTCCGCCCCATGCGGCGCTGTTTCATAACAACCACGATGGAACATTTACCAATGTTGCGCTAAAAGCCGGAGTTAGAAATGACCGCTGGGGGGAGGGCGTGGCCGTGGGAGACTTTAACAATGACGGTTGGCCCGATCTCTACGTTACCAACTTCGGAAAGAATCGCTTGTACCGCAACAATCACGACGGCACTTTTACCGATGTTGCCGAAAGAGCGGTCGTGGCCCTGGGCAACTGGTCCACGGGCGCGACATTCGGGGACTATGACGGAGACGGCCGATTGGATCTGTTTGTCCCCGGATACGTCCACTATGACATTGCACATCCTCCGAACATGGACTCGTGCCGGTTCCGCGGCATTCAAGTGTCGTGCGGACCTCGCGGTCTGCCGGGAGAAGCCGACCACCTGTTTCACAACAACGGTAATGGCACATTCACCGACGTGAGCGTAAAAGCGGGTGTGAGTGACCCGAATCATTACTACGGGCTGAGCTCGGTATTCGCCGATGTCAATAACGATGGCAAGGTGGACCTGGTTGTCGCAGATGACTCGACACCCAATTATCTATACATAAATAAGGGGGACGGTACGTTCGAGGACGACAGCTATCTCTCCGGCTACGCTGTGAATGAAAGTGGCAGCAAAACCGCTTCCATGGGAATAGCCATCGGAGACTATCGGAACAACGGACTACTGGACATCTATAACACGGTATTTTCTGACGATTACAACCCTCTCTACCGGAACGACGGTGGCGCGAACTTTACCGACGTCAGTTACCAGTTGGGGATTGCCGATATCACTATTCCATTCCTCGGCTGGGGAGATGGATTTTTAGATTACGACAACGATGGATGGAAGGACATTTTTGTGGGGAATGGCCACATCTATCCGCAGGTCGATCAGCAAAACTGGGGTACCAGCTACGCACAGCGGCCTTTGCTGTTTCATAATATTGGCGGAAAGAAGTTTGAACTGGTCCCTGCGGTAAGTGGAACCGGGCTGGCCGCCACCTATACCGCGCGCGGCGTGGCCTTCGGTGACTTGTTCAATAACGGAACGATCGATGTGGTCATCAACCAGCTGGACGGGGTTCCGGTGCTTCTCCGCAACGTGACGCACAATGGCAACCATTGGGTGGGTTTCCAGTTGATCGGCGGTCCGAAGAGTCCGTGCGACGCAACCGGCGCCACGGTGTACTTGACTGCGGGCGGAACTCGCCAGCGAGGCGACGTCCTCAGTGGAGGCAGCTTCGCCTCCAACAATGATCCACGCGTGCATTTTGGCCTGGGGAAGAGCACCACGGTCAATCAGTTGGAGATTCACTGGCCGGACCGGGCGGTGGAGGAGGTCAAGGTGCCGAGTGTGGATCGCTACTTTACGATTCGAGAAGGAAAGGGAATTATAAAGGGTGTCTACGATCCCCCAGGTAAAGACTTCTTGAAAGTCGCGCAACCAGCTCGATAACTGCGAACTGCATTGCTTCGCTTTCGGCGCCATCACCGTCGAGGCAGCCATCGCCGGCAAGGCGTTTCATGCCGAATCCGAAGCTTTCTGTCATTGGATTTTAACCACCAACGTGGTAATTTCCTTCATCCGGGCGTCGAGAGTCTTCTCCTGCTGCTCGCTGTATCGCTTGAATAGATCAATTTGTGTTTGTGCCTGCTTGTGCTTGCCGACACGTGCATATGCGCGGGCCAAACGATAATGGGCCTGGGCCAAGCTCGGCTGAAGACGAATCGCATTCTCTAGCGCTGGGATGCTTTGCTTCCATTTAGATTGCATTTGCAGCAGCGCCCCAGTTTCCAACTGCGCTTCCGGCAGCCTGGGATCGGCGGTGGTGGCGGAAAGTAAAAGAGATCTCGCCGAGTTCAACCCTGACGGAGTGGACGTCTTATGAAGGATGCTGATGGCTGCATAGGTCGCAAGAGCCGCATTGTGCGGATGGAGTTTCGCAAACTCGACTAGAGACGCGCAGCGAGGGTTTATTCCTTCTGTCAGCACGGCACAAGTTCGTCCGAAGAGACGGGCAGCTAATTTGTTGTTTGGGTCCGTTGTCAGTAGATCGGAAAATGCGGAGATTGCGTGGTTGTATTCCCCTTTTCCATAGTATGCGATTCCCAAACCCAACCGCATCCGCTGACTTTTAGGGAACCGTTGCACTCCCGCCGCAAACTCTTTGATAGCGGCATCGAAGGTCCAGTGGCGCAAAAATTCGACCCCAAGGGCGTAGATGTCGGCCTCTGTGGGGTTGAGACGAACGGCGGCGGAATAGTATTTCGCGGCCTGCAGATAGTGTCCCAGCCGTTCCTCTACATCTCCATAAAGCGATTGTGCGGAAGCAGAGGATGCGATGTTGGGGATACGCTGAAGGAGAACTGCCGCTTGAGTTGGCTGATCGTTTTGAAATCTCGCCAGCGCCGCATCGTACAGCAGGTCCGGATTCGAGGGATTCTCCCATAATGCCGCTTCGAACGCGATAGCCGCGCGATCGGGCCGCTTCAGCAAAATCAGCGTCTGGCCTAAATCCGCCTGAGTCCCTGCGTTTGAAGGATTAATTTTTACGGCGCGATCGAATTCCTGAAGCGCAGCATGCAAGTGGTGCAGTTTGAAATATGCCGTCCCTAGATTTGCATGGGCAACGTCATCTCCAGGGTGATCCTGCACGCCTTCTCTTAGAAATGGAAGAGCCTTCGCGAGTTTCCCCTGTTGGGCGTAAAGCAGGCCAAGAGATTCGTCGATTTCAAAATTTCGCGCAATGCGTGAATGCAACCGTTGGAGGAGTCTTTCCGCGTCAGAATCGTTGCCTTCGTCCATTTCGTGCATGGCCTTCGCGAATCGGACTTGGTCTCCGTGAGTAATTGCTTGTGGCGGATTTGACGATTGTGGCCGGAGAGGCACTGCGAAGCGGCACGGCGAAACCAGAAGAGTGAGAATAACGCCTGCAAGAAAATTCCAGTTGAGCACCTTCTTGCCATGCCTGGTCAAGCCAGCCGTCGCCAACAGCCTTAGCTTTCTCTTCCCACGACGAATGTGTCTGCACTGCATCTCTTAAAAAGTTTAACCCTCACGTTTCGTTATCAGAGCCTGCGAAACCAACCGATCCGATATTTTCGCGCCACCGCGCGCTTTGGAACCGGGAACGAATCGGTGGCACCTCATGCCCGGGCGGATCGGGCGCTATCCGGCTGCCACCGGCAATCGACCCTCTGCGCAGCAGCCCTGCGTGTCGGTTCGGTTGGTCAGGGTCACGCTGCCGCCGTGGGATTCGACAATCTGTAGCGCGAATACCAGTTTTCGGGAGGAGGCATTCATTCTCTCGAGAGCGACGATGACATGATGAGTGCCATGGCGCGTGAGCTGGTCGAGCGGGGGCGTGTCGGGGAGTCAGCCGATGCCGTCTGGGCGGATCTCAAACGCGAACTTGCTCAGCACATGCCATCGATTCCGGTTGTACCACCGCTTCAGGCATTGGAAGAAGAAGAGTATCTATTCCTGCCTCTCTTGTAGGTATAG
>JGI20207J14881_1000671_pt1 | contig 12349 bp, 8 predicted proteins | sample NGESurdeep092012_4_FD_14881 | JGI IMG/M metagenome (IMG submission 14881)
ATCGAGATCTGCTCGCTCGCCGCCTAGAATCCCAAGGTCACACGGTAGCTTTCGCCGAAAATGGGCAGCAAGCAATGGACGCCGTGCGAACCCGTGACTTTGACCTGGTCCTTCTCGACATTATGATGCCGGAGATGGACGGTTATGAAGCTCTTCGGCAACTCAAGGCCGATAAGACGCTCATGCACATACCGGTGATTATGATTTCTGCTCTAGATGGTAGCGAAAGCGTGGTTCGCTGCATTAAGATGGGTGCTGACGATTACCTACCCAAGCCCTTCGATTCCACTCTGCTCAAGGCGCGAATTGGGGCATGTCTTGAGAAGAAGCGGGCCCACGATCGCGAGGTCGACCTCTATCAACAATTGCGAAATAGCTACAGGAGCCTCCAGGAGGCGGAGAAGATGCGCGACGATCTGACCCACATGATCGTGCATGACCTCCGTACGCCCTTAGGCTCCCTCATCTCTGCAGTACAGACCTTGGAACACATCGGCGACCTGAACCCGGGTCAGAAAGAGATCGTCGCCATCGCTACGAGCGGTGGCGCAACCCTGCTCGAGATGATCAACGGCCTCCTCGATGTCAACAAGATGGAGTCCGGCTCCATGGAATTGAATTACGCTCTGCTCGACCCCGCCGAACTTGTACTCGGCGCCATCCGACAAGTCGCACAGCTGGCGAAAGATCGTAAGCTGAACCTCGTGGAGGACATCGAAGCTGACCTGCCGCCGATTGAGGCCGACGAGGACACCCTGATACGCACCCTCGTCAATCTCCTCGGCAACGCCATCAAATTCACCCCCGATGCTGGCACTATTACCGTTTCTGTCAAGAGGGCAAACGACCGATCATCTCTTTCGTTCGCGGTTAGCGACACTGGTGAAGGCATACCTGGCGACTCCATCGACCGGATTTTTGAGAAGTTTGGCCAAGTGGAATCACGCCAAGGTGGGCGTGTCGCGAGCACCGGACTCGGCTTGACCTTCTGCAAGCTCGTTGTAGAGGCGCACGGGGGCCAAATTAAGGTTGAGAGCTCGCCCGGCAAGGGGAGTTCCTTCTCCTTCACGCTTCCGCTCCGGCCACCCCTTGCCCCTTCCTTAGCGTGATCAAACTTCCGCTTCGATTTTTCAAACCCAGCCGAAAAATCGCACCGCACTAACGGCACGCTAAGGCTTTCCTTGGATGGTGGAAGAAATTGGATGGTTGTCGGTCGCCTGCCTGAAAAGTCATTCGAGTATTCGTGCCTTTGCAATTTCCCCAGTCACAAACTTGGATTGCTGTACGAAACCCGCGAAATTATACATAAAACGGGCACTACCGCAGACATCGAAGGCTACGGAATCCGCTACGAAACCTTCGACATTGGCCACAACATCAACGGTAAATTAGGCCTAAGATAAAGCTGCGAAAAATGCCGCAGCTTGGAACATCGGAAAGCGGATGAATAAGTAAATGTTTCACTCCTAGGAGGTAAGGCGACAAAACAGCTCTAAGGTAAGTACAGATGAAGCTTAGGTGAGCTTAAATAATATCGGAAACAACAGGCACGCCAATTTCTCCTGAGAGCTTTGTGGCAAACATAAAAGACATGCTATCTTGAGGGGTTTGGTTGAGTTCCGCAATTTTGCTTCCTGGCCAATAGCACCAATCTGGAAAGAGGCTATTATTGACAAAGTCCCCTCTTCCATAAAACTTAAACAAGGGCACAATTTCTTCGTTCCTTAGTTTGAGTTCTACAATAAACATGTCTGATGTTTGACCGGCAGACCAATTGCGAGCGAAGATTGAGGCATATCGATAATTAATTTCTGCAATCCAAGAGAATTCTATCCTTCTCACCTTGTGGAAAACCCAAAATCTGCGGTAGCTAATATACAAGACTTTTTTAGCCGGGGTCACCGAAATTTTGCGTCCGAAAGAGCCCAGGGTAACCAAATTGGTACAGAAATTTGATTTCGCTACAAGATCGTCTTGCTCTATCTTGATTGTAGGTCCAATCCACGTAAACTTCCGCACAGGCCATAAAAGAAGGCCCCATAGAAAGTCAATTAAACCAAAGTCATCATTCCACAAAATACTTTATGCCATCCCGATGGAGTATGACCCTTCTTGACACGATGTTTTGTTTTCCAGCAATTTCGGGTCAGAGACTTATATCATAATTTCGACTGAAAGCAGACACGGCTGGTATATCGGCTTGAAGGAAATCGCTTGAGGCAAGAACGTCTGCGAAGTGCTCATCCTAGAGGCTCAGCTAAGATTAAGGTCCCCGCTCGTTAAAGCCAGCAACTGCGGGCATCGAAGGCTGTCGAATCCCTTACGAAACCTTCGACATCAGCCACTACTCGCATAGGTAAATCAGACATTGCGACAAGAGCCCGACGAATACTGAGATCGCTTGCTTTTCCATATCGGAAGCAACATATACAGGCTGGCACACCGCAGAGTTCGCCTCAGAGGCAACTCCGTAATTCAGACGTTCCATCCAAAATATGCAACCAATTCCTAATTCGCTTGAGGTTCCTGAACCACTTCCGCTGCGCCACAATTCCCGCAATACGGAGCTGACATCAAGCGATTCGAGCCGCAAGAAGGGCATTTCTCCAAAAGCGCATGACCGCAATGTCAGCAATGCGTTTGCGACGCGCTAAAAGGAGTTGCGCAAAACGGGCAGCCGATGGCACTTAGCCGAGCGATTGATAATCTCGTTGGCGAGAAACGCCGCTGCTTGAGTGCAATCATCATCAGTATGCAAATCGCCATGCCCACTAGTAAAACTTCGAAAATTGCCTCTCGCTCCTGGAAAAAGTCGCCCGAATGAAGAAAAAAGCAGACCGATAAGTTGAAGAATGGATGCGATCAAAGCTCCAGTGAGGATAGTCTTGTACCGCCGTCGCTTCTTCCTCCCGATTTGCCAGCAAACCCACGAAATTCCGATTCAAAGCACCGCAAAGATGAATTGAATGCCAAATAATTCAAAGATCCGATTATAATTCGGGAAGTTTGGTTCTGGAAAGTGTTGGTCTATATCTTGTAGAAGCCAAATTCCTACTGCGAGCAAATAGGGGATAAGAGCAAACAGCAGAAGCTACTCGATCCGCGAACCCTCTTTTTCCTCTACTTCTGAACAGCCTGTTGTCGGAGTTGCCATAATGCTATATTCTTATTCTACTTTTTCGTTTCCGCCGGATTATTCCAACCTTATTGAAGCCCCTTTAAGGGAGAACGCTGAAGTTCCTCTGCTTGATCTACGACAGGCTCCTAGCTAAAATGCTAACAATGGTGCTGAGGAACCACCCTCACGACGGATTCTTTCAGCCTTGATACAATGCGAGGTCCTCGCCTGTTAAGCCCTAGGTATGGCATCATTTCTTTGATGATCTCTTCAGTCGTCCGAAGAATCCCGTCCGAAATAATCCATTTGACTAAGCTGTCAAGATCCGGATTTGAATAAGACTCCAAGTTCCCGAATGCTTTGACCGGCGGTGAATTGGAGCGCTGCTCGGAGTGATTTATATTATTCAGCGGAGGAATGGAGACCACTTGTTGCTGGCAATCCGATGGAATTTCAATGCCATCTTGTGACCGCGTCTGGAACCGTTGCCGTAAATCGGATAGTTTGACTGCCTCTTCCCATGCTTTGACAGCTCTCTCAATTTCAGCTTCTCGCCCCAAAAACCAATCCGTGCTCCAAATCCTGTGGAATTTCCAACCGATAGCTTCAAGTTGTTGCTGGCGCAAACGATCACGATCCCGAGCGGTTGGGGCGGAATGATAAGAGGCGCCATCGCATTCAATTGCAAGAACGAATTCTCCAGGACGTTCTGGGTGGGTTGCCGCGAAATCTAGTCGATATCCAGACGATCCATATTGAGGTAGCAGTGTGATGCCTCGAGCTGTAAGCGCGTCGAAGATACTTGCTTCAAAAGGATTCATGCCGACCCCAGTGGAACCTATGTCTCCGGTGTCCTTTCCGCCCGATTCTGCGAACTGTAAGAACAATCTGAGCAATTCGACGCCCTTTTTGTCGGATCGCCCGGCATCCATGTCGGTATGAGAAAAGACGGAAACCACTGTCATGCGACTGCGGGCCCTAGTAATAGCGACGTTGAGCCGACGCTCGCCGCCCTGTTGTAGTAATGGTCCGAAACGGTACGGAAGCCTCCCATTCTTGTCCTTAGAGTATCCGACGGAAAGAATAATTGCATCTCGCTCATCACCCTGTACACGCTCCAAATTCTTTAGAAAGAACCAAGGGTTATTCTTCGAGGTATCGAGAAAATCTGCTAGATTTGGCTTCGATTGAAGTGCTTTATCGAGTGCTGCCTGAATTCTTTCTGCATGTTTGACTCCAAGTGTGATGACTCCTAGAGATTCTCGTTGGGACTCGACACCAAATCTCAGTTGCGCTTCGGCGTGCTCTGTAATGAGCCTTACAACCTCAAGAACCTCCGCGCTGCTACTCTCTTCCTCGCCGTCCCTCGCGATCGAATCAACCAAATCGTGCGAGATGCATTTCGTGCCGATTCCTGGGAATGTTGTCAGCCGACCGCCGTAAATATGGCGATTGGACATGGCTATTAGGCGCTCATCTCTGCTCCTATAATGCCAATCAAGCGACCAGGGCTCGACGAACGCGGACATCTGATCAAGAAGGCTTTCATAACCAGAGGTGGGAGCGTCTTCATCCTCTTCATTAGCACCATCCGCGAAGAAAGTAGTAGGCGGCAGTTGGTATCTGTCTCCTGCAACCACGAGCTTTGAGCCCCGCAAGATTGAGCAAGTAGCATCTTCGGGCAAGATTTGACTCGCCTCATCAAAGATAACGACATCGAAATACTTCCTGTCAGCCGGAAGCAACTGGCTCACATTGAGAGGGCTCGACATCCAGCACGGGCATATCGCTGTTAGGACGTCGGCACTGCGCGAAACAAGCTTTCGAAGCGGCAGATGTCTCGCCCGCTTTACAGCCTCGGCGCGAACGAGCGCGGCCTGGTCGGGGTAGCGATTCATCGCGTCAATTGCTCGCTCGGCATGATCTCGTCGAACTTGATCACTAGCAAGCTGAAGTCGATCTCGATCAAGGGCTTGAAAGCTCGAAATGAAATACGTAAACGATCCGCCTCGAAAGCCGGCCAGAGCCGGAATTTCGCGACCTGCAGCATCGTAACAAGAGGCATAGTAAGCGTCTTCGAAGAGTGCGCTCCATTTCTCGCTTGGGATTCGGCTTTCCCTGATCTCCTCAATCAGTGGGTCGAGGCCAAGGCCGGACAGCCTGCTCTCAATATGGCGTACAGCAGGAATAAGTGAAGCTATGGGGTCTGAAGCTAAGTTCGAGGCTTGAGTGACCAGCTCCGAGAGCCCAAGATTCTCGACCGACGGAGTCGCAGTCTTCAGAAGGTCGAGATCCCCTGAAATTTTTTCAAGTAGCCAAAACGCGTCATCCGGCAGCTTGACCGATCGAGGAAGGCTTTCGCCGCTTGTGCTTAGTTCGGTCCATCGCTTTTTAAGGTCATTGGCCGCCGGGACGACGCCGCGCATCGCCTTGTTATCTGGAACTTGATTCTTTGCAAGTGCTCGGAGGTGCTTGCGAGCCGCCGTGGACAGGCCCCCACTTATAAATGCTAAGAGTCTTTCGAGGATGCTCTCATGAGCCATTACCAGCTCAGAAGCTGGGGATAGCTCCATGAAAATATCGCTCCGCCAGCTTTCCAGAAAGTTGTTTACTTCCCTGATCAAGGATAAAACTTTTCTCGCTCCGTCTAAAGTGATCGGCATCTCGAGCCCCGCAACTGCGACCAAAGTTCGGAGTTGTACAATGAACCTGGGAAGGGTCTCTTGGGCAAGACGTCCCGCTGCGTCTAAAGCGTCCTGCACAGCTTGGCCGTCTTTCAAATTATTCTCAACCCAGGTAGGGGGATTGGTCCGCAGAAATAAGGAAGCGAATCCCTTCGCCTCAATAAGAAGGTCGGAAGCCTCATGGACTGATACGATGTCCAGCTTGCCCAAGGCAGGGCCGCGCCATCGCGTCTTTGACATGACCTTGGGATTCGTTGCAATCAGTTTCACTTGTAATTCAAAGGGGCTTAAACCAGAAGGAGGAAGCGGAGCATGCATCATTTGACAATGCGCGACGGCTCTCCTGCGTCGATCCTCAAACTGACTATATTGCGACGCGGCGTAAGTGCTTGGCGACGTGCGTATTTTTCCCAAAGTGTCGGCTACCTTTTGCATGACCGCCTTCTGGGAAACCGTTGCGCCATGCAAGTCAAGCGCTAGGTGCCCGAGCCCGGCATTCTCCAGTCGCTTATACACGGCTTCCAACGCTGCTCGCTTTTCAGCAATAAACAGGACTCGTTTGCCCTGAGCGATTAGAGTAGTGATGATATTCGCGATCGTTTGCGATTTGCCGCAGCCAGGAGGACCTTGAATAACTCCGTTCGAGCCCCGCGCTGCCGCGTGAACTGCTACCTGCTGGCTTGAATCTGCATCAAGAACCATGAATTCATTTTCCGCTGGTATGAAGTCAAGTTCAGCAGGATCGACGTTCACATGTTCAGCTTGCAATAACTCCTTGCAAGACAAATCTCCGGCAAGAGCAGAGACTATCTCGTGGTCAACGAGCTCCTGGGCGTGCTCCTTGAGGTCTTTGACCATCGATAGCTTTTGAAAGGTGAAGTTGCCAATAACTGCGTGCTGCTGGATTTCAAATCCTTTGATTTCGCTGGTACGTTGCTTCAATCTCTGAAGCACCGCGTCTGGCAGAAATACCTGCTGATCCACGGGCCCGAGCAAGTGATCTTCAGAAATATTCAATTGATTCTCTTCAGCCAAGGCGTGAAGCAAGGCGATGTTAACTTGCGGAGGCCCCGCGCTTGACAGCCGCAGCGAATCCGAGTCGGTTCGCTTGCCTTCCACCGCAATCGGGAGCAAGACGACCGGAGCTTCGGGCGGTCTACCGCCGTCGTCAACCGGCCACGTCGCCATTCCATAAGTGAGAAAGAGGGTCTCCAAACCCTTTTCTTCAAGGTTTGACTGAGCTTTCCGGGCAATAGTTAGTAGTTTCGCTCCGCCTTTAGGGTCATAGTCAACGGGAACCAGGCGGGACAACGATAGCTTCCGCCCGCAAAATATATCCGCTAGTGCTTCCGGATCGGCATTTGAAAGGTCAATCGTTCCTGATTTAAGATGTCGGAAATAAAGAAGATTATTCCGACGCGAAGTATCCATTAAGCGACTGATCCACACGTCCCGAGCATCGACTACGGTCTTGATTCGTGCTACGTCTGTGGTCATTTCGTTATCCCGTTGGAATTTTAATTAGTTGGAGATCTGCACAGCGATCTATTAGAAGTTAAAGTTGAAGAATCCACGGCGTAAGTCTAAGCCGCACGTATAGATCATCACTTCGAAGATTATAACTTATGACTGAATTACACGAATCTCTTCTGGGCTGGCACTGGAGAGCCGACGCCCAGATTTGCACATTAATCAAAATTGCCCGGTGCCAACCCACAGACCCTTTCCAAAGTCGCGATAACGCTTATGCGCCGATTTCTTAAGACTGCTTGATCGGCATTGTCTCGGCCGGGGAATACAAACGCTAAGCGTATTCGAAAACCCTCCGATTTGCATTCACCGCCTTACGGTACGCGACCAAGGTCTTCCCATCGAACTTTCCAACTTCCATCAACCGGGAATCCGGGCGCATGACGACTCGGACCGCCATCCCATCCCGCTGCCATCATCGCCACCGCGTAAAGTAACCCGCCATTCGAAGGAAAATAAGGGAACGGACCGCCGGTCGCCAGCCCGCGATCATCAAATTGAAAACCCACCGATTTTGTAAGAAGGAAATCAACCGCGCGTTGCGGTTCGCCAAGCCTCGCCGCGCACATCGCCAGCATCGGATAATCCCATCCCCACGTCCGGCCGAAATCCCAGGTTTGCATGATCTTGTCCAAAGTGCGCTTCATTGTGGCCCGATCAACTCCATCTCCTGGCAGAAGTCCAAAAGCCCCCGTTATCGCCGGATGTTCAAAATTGAACTTGGTCCACATATCTTTGACTCCCCGATACAGAACGTAAACCCCATTTTGCAGCGGCAACGGCGAAAGCCCCTTCAATACCTTTTCCCATGCCTGCTTGGGAGGCATTCCCAACCGCTTGCGCCAATCCTCCGCTACCCGCAACCCGAACCTCCAATACGATAACTCGAAAGTAGGATCGACGGTGGTCTTCGGATCAGTGTTTTCGGATACGACAGTTAAGGGAGGTCCTAAAACATAGTGATGAGTTTTGGCATCGAAAAAATCATACGAAGCCATAAAATCAGCGGTTGCTTCAACCACCGGCATCCACTTTTCAAGCGTCTTTCGGGTCGGATGCGCGCGATAATCAAGCTCGGCAAAAAAGATCGGATGAGGCTGTTGCCAAATCAAAGTTGCGTGAATGATATGAGGCCATTCTTGACCCTGTGGTCCGATGCATTTTGGCCAGCGCGCGCCCAAATATCCTTGATCCTTTGCCCTCTTTAGCGAGGATTTCAGCAGATATTTGTAAATACCAATGCTTCGATCCAGTTCTGACCAGCGGTTCCAAAGTGCCCAGTGGGCCTCATGCCACAACACCATTTCCATATGAAATTTGCCAAACCAACCATTGTTCACCAAGCCGCTTTCCTGGGGCGGTAAAGACCCCGCTTCATTTACCTTCATCAGATATTGAGAAAGCACAACCCGCCGCTCCAGTTCGTTTGCTCGAGGGTCGGTGCTGCCCGAGAAATCGATCGCGCCGCCAGATTTCCAATAAGCAGGCCATTGCTTGCGACACGCCGCAATAACCTCATCGGGGTTCGGTAGCACCTTGGGAAGAGCCGACTGCGAGAAGGCACAAACAAACGAAAGTGAGTCGTCCTTGATGCCTGGTTGGAGTGTAATTTGGCTACGGGATGGGTCAGGATCGATCATCAAGTCGTCGTTTTCATCAGCCGAAGCTATGTACTCTTTGCCGCCGAGCAGATAAGTCACTTTAAGTTGCTTTTTCGTTCCCAGGATGGGATCGCCAAGCGAATTATCGGCTCTCATGCTTAGGCGATCATTCTGAACCGCCTCTGTTGCTTGCTTAGTAACGTCAATCCACTTATCGCCTGCTCCGTATTCTGCCTTTATCACTGTAAAAGGCGGCGAGGTCTTCGCATCTGGTCTTATGGATGCTTCCCCACTCCAGGCCAGGCTCACATGGTAGATGTCCTTGTCCATCCGCCTTACCAAGTTCAGCCGATTCGCTTCTTTGGGGGCTTCTTGCTCAAAAATGCCTGGGTGCTTCCAATCTCCTACGAAATTAGCAAACTGCAATGGATCGTTTCCCGGACAGGTCAAAAACACCGTAAGCCTGCCTTCCTTTAATAGTGGGGACTCAATGCGCGCCGCAATGGCATCCATCGAGGGATGGCAAACGGTTGTAACCTGCACCGGTTCATTTTCAAAATTGAACTTGCTGGTAACGGTGCCATTCCATAGGTCGAGCTTCTGATGGATGTTGGTCAGATCGCTGAAAACGCCAGGAGTCCCATCCTTCCTCACCAGGTTCATCCCTATTCGTCCCAAATTTATTCGGTGGGGATTGGCTGCCATCCAAGCAGAAAGTGCTGGATGATTGGGGTCGGGCATCATGTAGCGAATGGGGCGGCCATGGGTATCCCACACTTGCCCTTGAAAGTCCGAAAGCTTTTGTCCGGGCGGCAAAGGCGAACTATGCCATCCCCATTGGGACATTGTGTTGAAAGGCACAAAAGTCTGCAGCCCCGTGATGTCCATGCCGAATGCGAACTCTCCGTTACCAACTTGAAGGGGGCGATCACCGTCAAATTGGGTGAGCAGGACGTCGTGGCGCGTCACAAGTGCCTTGCGATTGATCGGCCGTGAAGCGGTTGTTGATCTGGTCATAGTCGCCACCGCCAGAAAGATGAAAGGAAGAAGCACCTTCTAATTATAGTTTCCTCCGGTCCCCGCGGGCTCAGCTGAGGGACTGCGACTAGCATCTTGCCCCCAGAATATTGCCGGTTTCTTCTCGGGGAATTCATTAGGCCGCAGGTGTAATTCCAGCTTGGAAATCGATTCACAGATTCTGGCGTACACTCATGTCAGATGTCCGAGGCGACTTAAGAGCAACAAACGCGAGACCCGGCAGCACCCTCGGAAGCGATTCCGTCGACCCTTCGAAGTCCCGGAGCGACGAGATTTTGGGGCGCAGTCATATTCACTGGCATCTTCACCGGGTTAGGAGCCGCAACCCTCACCCGAATTGTACAAGTAGTCCAGAAACATGTATGGGGCGGCACTGGAGTTGATCTACCAGCCGTAGCCGCCTGGCGACCACTTCTCCTAGTTGATTCTGTTCGATTTTCCGTAGCCGATAGTGGTCCTGGCGTCGCGATTCCCCACCTTCGCGAGCAACTTCATAGCAGAAGTTAATTTATCTTACTGATTTGTAACCACAGGGACTTCTTTCCGTGATAAGACGAGCTGCCACAACTGAAGCTGCCTTGACCGAAAAGAACTGGTGCAGCCGAGCAAATAAAAGTGATCAATGCCGGTAAAAAGACGAAAGCAATCTATCCCGAAGCTACTCCCATTCGCGGTCGAAATTGCGATAAGAAGCTAATAAAGTGCAGTCATATTACGTCCCGTAATTTATGCCAGCCCTCTACAATCCAAACCGCTTCCGCAGCCCGGGCAAATTCCCCAATCGTAGGAATGTGACCGCCCGGAAAGATCGTCCGATCAATCCAAGGATTCGATTTATTGGACAAATCGTGCGATCCAATACAATGCAAAAGAAACAGTCCATTCGGCCTCAAAAGCTCCTACGCCTCGGTCATAGACTCGCGATAGTGACGCGAGCCGACGTGCTCGAACATCGTTACAGAAGCGATCGCATCGAAGGTTCCGAATGTGTCGGTACTCCTTTTTCGTATTAAATTCCCATCCCTAATTGCGATTGCCATCACCATACGAACCTTAATCGTGTCCCGATTCTTGCCTTTTTCACGTCTAAAATCAAAATCCAGCTGCTTACAATTGTTTCTGCGCAAGCCTTTATTCAAATCCGAAAACTTTTTGGCATCTGAATTCGTTAAACTCTTATTCATTGCGGCCTCGTAGCTCAGGGGATAGAGCGCCTCCGTCCTAAGGAGGGCGTCGGGGGTTCGATTCCCTCCGAGGTCGCCAAGTTCTTGAACCTTAACAAAGTCGCGCAAGTGATGCAGTTCCCAATGGCGACGGTCTGATGGATTCCAGATATCGTTGTTCCGTTTCCTCCTCTTGGGGTTTTTGCCCTGGTTCGGACCAGAGCCACGGCTTAAATCCTCGGCGCAGTGGGCACAATTGCTTAAAAAACTCGAAGAATGCGGCTGGCTTCAGATTCAATTTGCTGAATTTTATCTAAAAACTCTACAGTCGGAAACGCTGCAAGTAAAAAAGACGTTCGTACCAATATGGATACGAACGCAATTTCAAAATTCAAAATGTTCGGCGTTTCAACTTTAGCAGTCCTTGCTTTAGGAACAGCGACCATGGCTCCGTCCTTCGCAGTCGCTCAGCACCACCCCACAAAAGCTCAGCAGCAAAAAGATAAAAACAATTGGCGAAATTTGAGCATCGCAGGTGGTGCTCTCGGAGTAATCGGTCTCCTCAAGCACAATGCTCTATTGACTGAATTGGGCATCGGCGGCGGTTTGTATTCCGTTTATCGCTACGAGCAGGATCGCAAGGGTCAAAGTAAAGTAGATCGGCGTCGGGCCGCTTTATTCAGCCATACTCGAATTAAACAGAATGGTCACTGGTATAACCGAAAAACTGTTACTCGCAATGGGCATAAATACTTTGCCTTTGTCAAGGCAAAGTAGCTAAGCTTTTGCTAAGTGCTAGTGTCCTATTCCTAGAAATCGGGATAGGACACTAATCTTTTTAGGTGCTTTACTTACTAAGATTGATTACTTATGATTTGCCGATATGTAATCCATCTAGTCAGGGAGTTTTTGTTGGCTCGCTTCCAATGATGTATTAAGAGACGTGCCAATCCAAATCACCATAAATGGTCTGAAGATATTCGAGCTGGGATACGTGACTCTGTGTATGAAAAGCGGGAAATGGTAATCCTGATTTAACCGGCTTTTCGCCCATCCCAAATGGAAAATTCCTCAATTCGTTGAGTTTGTCATCATCCAAGGTGTCCAACCAGTCGCAATATGCTTTGCTATTTTTTTCGAGAAGTTCCACCGCCGATTCTCTCGTTTTAAATCCCAATTCGGAAGCCCTCATTTCTTTGTCAAAGTCTTCTAGCG
>JGI20207J14881_1000672_pt1 | contig 12347 bp, 9 predicted proteins | sample NGESurdeep092012_4_FD_14881 | JGI IMG/M metagenome (IMG submission 14881)
AAAATACGATTCCCGGGTACTCCATACCGCCAACAATTCCTGCTACATTAGTTGCTGATGGATAAGTGAATTCGTACCATTCTTTAGAATACAATTCGATACAGCCCTTTACAAATTCTGTTGACCTTTTCCAGGCCTGCTCTTTTGCACTTTCTACAGGATAAACTGACTGAGCCAAAGCTTTTTTGCCACTTGGCAAATTGATTCTGGCGGCATCCCAGATGAATGCTTTAGAAGCTGCCCATGCAACGTCGCGCGTGTTGTCGCATATAAAATGCCACGTTAATGAAGGTTTATTAGGATGATAAGAAGTACCACTTAAATCATCAGCGCTAACAATGGTAACTGTTTTATCACTTTTACTTGCCTCTTCAAGATGCTTTCTAACTGTTGTGGTTAAGCACTCCGCAGGGTTTTGCAAAGCTCCTGAACCGACTACAATTAAATCGGAAGGGGCAGTAATTGTATAATCAATATTTCCATATTCAAGATAAAACTCGCCAGCTCCAAGATAGGGTAAAGTATTCCATCCTTCGATATCATCAAACACACACATCCGAGGATACCATTGGGCTATTTCATAAACCCATCCATTCTTTGTATCAACTCTACCCATGCGGTCTGTTCCATATTTAGGAACTGAAAAAGAATAATTAATTTTTAGTTGAACCGTTCCTGTTTTTGCTTTTAAAGGAGTTGGAAGCCAAACCTGCATCCTGGTGTCAGAAATGTTGTATTTACCTTTAGTAGTTTTTCCGTCCATTACAATATCAACAGAGCTTAATTCATCACCCTCTGTAAAAGCTTTGTTGGAAAACCTTCCACCCGTAACCGGGCTGGTTGCCTCTGCACGGCTGTCTTCCCTGTAAATATTCTGGTCCAGATAAAGCCATAAAAACTTTAAAGGGTCGGGGCTGTTATTTTTATAAGTTATCACTACAGAGCCTTTCACTCTTTTTTCTGTTGTATCCAGCGATACGTTGATTTTATAATCAGCCCTGTTTTGCCAATATGCCGGCCCGGGTTGCCCGCTGGCGCTTCGGTATTGGTTACCGTTTGAAGAATAAAAGAAAGGCGCAAAAGCCGTGTGTTGGTCATAATGGGAGCCGCTTTCTGTAGACTGAGAAAAAACAGCACCCCCAGTAACCATCATCAAAAATGTTACGAATAATATTTTTTTCATTTTTATAATTTAGAGGCGTGAAGGTAAAATATTTAATGTTTATGAAATTGCTTTTTTAATAAATTATATATTTTTACAAAGAAATTTTACAAAGAAATTAAGAAACGAGGTTCAATTGAATGTTTTTTTAAATAATTTCTATAAAATAACATAGTAAACGAATAAATAAAACGGATTTTGATTTTGGATTAGGGTAAAAATTATTCGTTTTCATCTTACATACCGAAAGATTAACCCTACAAAAATTGCTGCGCTAAAGCTTAACAAAGTTCCAATCAAAACATATTCGGTCAACTTTCTGTCCTTTGATTCTTTTAAATCGCCAAAACGGAAAATAGATTTCGCGGCCAGGAGAAAACCGATAGCCGCCCATTGATTGATAACAATAAATAAAAAGACAAGCAAGCGTTCTAAAATGCCGATATATTTACCGGCGCTTTTTAAAGAAGCAGTATCATCATCTTCGGGAATCCATTTTGAAATAAAAATTTTTACAGCAAATGAAATAGGGTTGGTAAGAAATATAATGGAAGTAGCCAGCAATAAAAATGAGGCATTTTCAAAAACTAAAAATGGAAAGCTTTTATCTTCGATCCATAGCCAGATAAGATATATTGAAATAAAATGAAGCACCTGGTCAATAAAAAATAACACCCTGCGGTTCGCATTATTTTGCAAAAGAATTTTAAGTGAATCAATTATTAAATGAATAAATGCGATAAGCAAAGCCCATTTCCAGAATTGCCAGTTCCAGGTAAGCAAAAGAACCAGGACTCCATGGAGCAACGCGTGAATATATAATTGCCCCGCGCCCAATTTTTTTTCTTCTTTTACCTTTACCCAGGAAGCAGGCTGCAAAAGAAAATCACCAATTAAATGAGCGAGCAATAATTTAAGTAGAATGGTCATTTCAACAATTTAATTTTTGCTATATACATTTCATTTACTTCCATTATTTCTTCATAGTAAGCCCTTCTTAGCCTTGTACTGATGGCGCTTTGCTTAATACCGATCATAACGCCAAGCTGGCGTTGTGATTTAGCAGGGTTTTCCATCGCTACTTTTACAATTTCAGCGGCATTTACTGTCCAGTTGTCCATAGCTATCAGCGCTAATTTCAAATATAAATTCATCTCATTATCAAACTTTGGCCAATCGCTTTTTATTGCAAGGTTTTGTTTTTCCCGGTTAAGCGATTCAAACTTTTCGCCCGAATGAACAAAAGCGCTTCCGTTCGATTCGGTAACTTTTGCCGCATTGTAATTCCTGCCGCCAATTCCTATTGCAATACGAACATTCATTCCACTGATTGATTTTAAAGCCGCTTTAATTTTCATCACTGTCAGCAAAGCTTCTTCCGGTTTGTTTATCACCGCCTGAAAACTATCCCCACGGTAAATTTGCCAGTATTTTGGATCTTCCCCAATCCTGTTTAATTCCTTTTTTAATGGAACAAGCCATGTTCGTGGAACATTCGTTTTTGAATTAATAATATCTCCTGTGATCACAGAAACCATTACTTAGTTTTTTTTAGAAAGAAGCAATCTTTTTTTGCAGAATCAAAGTTATTGCATTATTTGACAATAATCTAATTTATTGCGTTTTTAATCAATAATTAAGGTTATTGTACTTTTAGGCAATATATATTCAAACTGTTTATTTACATCATGATATGAAATACTGTGTTTTAAAATAGCGAAGATAAAAGAGTTGTCACCAGCCAAAGTAACTTTTGGCATTATTAAAACAAATATCCTGAATTATTTTTCCTGTCCATTTAATATCGCCGGGCAATTCTCCTTTTTCAATTTCTTCGCCAAAAAGATTACAAAGTACCCTGCGAAAATATTCATGCCTTGGATAGGAAAGAAAAGACCGTGAATCAGTAAGCATACCGACAAACCGGCTGAGCAATCCCATATTTGACAAGGTGTTTATCTGTTTTATCATTCCATCTTTTTGGTCTAAAAACCACCAGGCCGAGCCAAATTGAATTTTTCCTGGTAAAGAACCATCATTAAAATTACCAGCCATAGTAGCGGCCATTTCATTGTCAGAAGGATTCAGGTTATAAATGATAGTCTTAGTCAATTGATTAGTAAAATCAAGGCGGCTTAAAAATTTAACCATAGATTTTCCCTGTGAAAAATCACCTATAGAATCCCAACCGGTATCCGGCCCGCATTGTTCAAGTTTTCTTGTATTATTATTTCTGAAAGCCCCTAAATGATATTGTTGAACCCAACCTTTTTCATGGCCCCAAATAGCAAATACATGAAGCATTGCTGATTTAAATTTCAGGTTTTCTTCTAAAGAAAGTGGGCTGCCATTGCGAATTTTATTGAAAATAAAATTGGTTTCATCTTCAGTATAATCTTCTGAATACATATATTCCAGGCCATGGTCAGAAACCGAACAACCCATCTTTGTAAAAAAATCGTGGCGCTGTTTTAAAGCATTCAGATAAGTTTGATAAGAGGTGATTGACATTCCACTTACTTTTCCGATTTTTTTTACATAATCATTAAAATCATTTACGTTATCAACATTCATCGCTTTATCAGGGCGGAAGGCAGGAAGGATTTTTATTTCAAACCCATCGTCTTTTATTTTTTGATGATACTCTAAAGTATCTGCCAGATCGTCCGTGGTACAAATAACTTTTACATTCATTTTGCGTAGCAGGTTATGAACAGAATATTCTTTGGTTTGCAATTTCTTAGTGCACTCGTCATAGATTCCTTTTGCACTTTCCGGATTTAAAATTTCATGAACATCAAAATATCTTTGCAATTCAAGGTGTGTCCATTGGTAAAGTGGGTTTCGCAAAGTATAAGGAACTGTTTCAGCCCATTTTTCAAATTTCTCCCAATCGCTTTTATTTCCTGTGCAATAACTTTCATCCACACCATTTGCGCGCATCGCACGCCATTTATAATGGTCGCCATACAACCATATTTGAGTTAGGTTTTCAAAATTGATATCGTCAGCAATTTCCTGTACAGGCAAATGGCAGTGGTAATCTATAATGGGCATTTCTACTGCAAAATCGTGGTATAACTTTTTCGAAGTTTCCGATTGTAATAAAAAATCCCTATCTAAAAATGGTTTCATAAAAATTGATTCTTAAGATTCTTTGCTTTTTAATTTTTTCAATATTGAGGATTCAGTTTTGAACCTAAATTTTTTTTCTAATCAAAATCAATCCTTTTCAATTTAGGCGCTAAGAAATGCATCAAAACCCATGCTAACAGGTATGCACACCCGCAAATAATAAACATGATAAAATACCCGGCATCCAGGTTGTTTATTACTTTAAAATGATCAAACAATTTACCCGCAAGAAAGGCAATCAGAATGCCGCCCAATGCGCCTGCCGTGCCTCCCATACCGGTTACTGAACCTATAGTTTTTTTAGGAAACATATCAGATACAGTTGTAAAAATATTAGCCGACCATGCCTGGTGTGCTGACGTAGCAATTCCGATTATGATTACAGCAAGCCACATATTTATGGAACCAAGGTATTGGGCAAAAACTACCGGTATCACCAGAAAAGCGTATATCAGCATAGACACTTTTCTTGCACGAAAAACCATCCATCCTTTTTTGATAAAATACATTGGCAGCCACCCACCCCATATGCTTCCTATTGTAGACATTGTGTAAACCAAAGCAATTGGCAAAGCTACTCCTGTACCATCAATGCCATATTGCGCTTTTAAAAATGCAGGAAGCCAAAAAAGATAAAACCACCAAATAGGATCAGTAAGAAATTTACCCAGGATAAAAGCCCACGTTTGATTATATTTTAATAATGAAATCCAGGGAACTTTTTTATTTAGCTCAGCATCAGTTGTAAGTTCAGCCCTTCCCGGCAAGTTTTCTTTTTCACCAGGATCGCTATGGATATAATCAAATTCTTTCTTAGATAATCTTTTTTGCTTAGAAGGTATTTCATAAAAAATAAACCAAAATATTAGCCATATCAAACCAAATGCCCCGGTAAAAATAAAAGCTTCCTGCCAACCCCATTTCACTACAATAAAGGGAACAGTGAGTGGTGCCAATATCGCGCCAATGTTGGCTCCGGAATTAAAGATACCCGTTGCAAACGCCCTTTCTTTTTGAGGAAACCATTCGGCAGTGGTTTTAATAGCAGCCGGAAAATTTCCGGATTCGCTGATGCCTAATGCAGACCTTGCTATCAAAAAGCCAATCGTACTTTTTACCAGTGCATGCCCCATCGATGCAAAACTCCACAGCGCTAATGATACGGCATACCCGATTTTGGTTCCTACTTTATCAATGAATCTTCCTGCCAGCAACATACCCACCGCATAAGAAAGCTGAAAAGCCATTACCAGGTCAGCATAATCCGATTCTGTCCATTTAAATGTTACTTCAAGGTTGCTTTTTAATAAACTAATGACCGACCTGTCAAGATAATTGATAGTAGTTGCGAAAAAAAGTAAAGAGCAAATAACCCACCTGTATTTACCAACGGTTTCATTAATATTTGCTGCAGTAGAGGGAAAACCTCCATTTGGTAAAGTTTCCGGCATTATACTTTTTTATGATTATAAAATGACTATAGTTTTAATTATTTTTTCCGGTATCAGTAAAGCAACAAATACAATAGATTCTTATTTTGGCTAACAAATAATTCTAAATCCAAATTTCTTAAACTCTTGCTATTACAGGCTCACTCCCCTTTTCCATGGAATAAAATCATTTTGTTTATGCCTCACTGCACTTACTTCCATTTCGCCGCTTGCTACTTTTATTACATATTCTAAAATCCTTTCACCTGCTTCTTCTACAGTTTCTTCCCCTTCGACTATTGCCCCGGTATTGATATCAATAATGTCATTCATTTTATTGAATAAAATAGTATTGGTTGACAACTTAATTACAGGCGCAATTGGGTTTCCGGTTGGCGTTCCAAGGCCGGTTGTGAATAAAACAATATTAGCGCCTGAGCCAACTTCGGCAGTGGTACTTTCTACATCATTGCCTGGCGTGCAAAGCAAGTTAAGCCCCGGTTTACTTACCATTTCGGGATAATCCAAAACCGCTGAAACAGGCGATGTGCCCCCTTTTTTAGCCGCACCGGCAGATTTAATTGCGTCAGTAATTAAGCCATCTTTTATATTTCCAGGCGAAGGATTCATATCAAAACCGGAACCCACCGCCTTTGCCTTTTCATTGTAAGTTTTCATAAGCCCGCCAAAACGAAAAGCAGTATCCCGGTCAACACAACGGTCACTCAAATTTTGTTCTACTCCGCACAATTCCGGAAATTCAGAAAGAATAACCGAGCCCCCGAGCGCCACCAAAAGGTCGGATGTATAACCAATTGCCGGATTCGCTGAAATACCGCTGAAACCATCGGAGCCACCGCATTCAAGCCCTATACAAAGCTTACTTAACGGCGCAGGTTTTCTTTCAATTTTATTGGCTTCAACCAAACCAGCAAATGTTTGCCTGATAGCTTTTGTAATAAGGTCATCACCTTTTCCTATTTGCTGCTGCTCTAAAATATATAATGGTTTTGAAAAATTTGGATCTCGCTTTTTTATTTCTTCCTGCAAAATACCTACTTGTGCATTCTGGCAACCAAGGCTTAAAACCGTTGCTCCCGCTACGTTTGAATGAGTGATGTATCCGGCAAGCAAACCACATAAAGCCTGCGCATCATCACGCGTTCCGCCACAACCGCCTTCATGAGAAAGAAATTTAATTCCATCTACATTTAAAAATACCCTTTGCTTTTTCTCTTCTTCAGGCTGATGTGATACATCCGCATTTATAATTTCATCAATATTTTTCCCTTCTTTGTATAGATTAACAAGTTTCGAAACTTCCAGTTTTTTATCCTGGTTTCTTCCGTAACCTAATTCATTTACTAACGCTTCCTTCAATACTTCGATATTGCGGTTTTCACAAAACACTAATGGAATTACAAGCCAATAATTAGCCGTTCCTACTTTTCCATCTGGCCGGTAAAAGCCATTAAACGTTCTGTTTTTAAATTTAGAAAAGTCAGGAATATGCCAATTTATTTTTCTTTCACTAATTTCAAAGCCACTTGCAGCATGCTTTACATTAGAAGTCGTAATTCTTCCTCCTTTTGGAATTTCAGTTTGAGCTTTACCTACTAAAACACCATACATAAATATTTCATCACCTGCTTGCATATCTTTTATTACAAATTTATGTTTGGCAGGCACGCGGCCGGTAAGCGTGTATTCTTCACCGTTATAAAGTACTTTTTCATTTACACCCAGGTCTGCCAAAGCCACCAAAACATTATCCGCAGGATGAATCTTCATCACTTTCTGTTTCATTTCAGCAATTTATTTTTTAGAATAATAAGTTTCTAAACTAGCTTTCATTCCTTTATTTATAATACTATTTAAATTTTCTGTAACCGCTTTTTGAAACCCATTTAAACTTGACAGATCATAACCCCAAATAGAAATATCCTTTAAAACTTCATTTACTGTTCCTTCTATTGAACCTTTTTTCCAAAAATCATAAAAACTTGCTGCTGACGGGCCTTCTATTAAATAATCATCGCCATTGATAGCGCCAAAAAATTCAGAGCCGGATTTTTTCACCGGTTTCATGAAATAAAGGTATGCCGCAAATCCGAATGCAAATAAAGAAGGAACTGAATCGTTTTTTTTATAATGATTAATTAATAATGGAATACACCTCATCCCCATTTTCGAGGTATAATTTAGCGTAATGCTTATCCAACGATGGTTGATATTCGGATTCCTAAAACGATCCAATACTTTAGTGATAAAAGATTGTTTTATACTATCCTCTATTTCAAAAGAAATAGAAGGCGCAATTTCATTTCTCATCAGGCTTTCAATAAAAGTTGCAAAGTATTTATCTTCCATTGCATGTTGCACTGTATCAAAACCTGCCAGAAACGCCAGCCCACAGGTTAATGTATGAGTGCCGTTCAACAAACGCAATTTTAATTCACGGTACAAATCAATATTTGGTTCTATCACAACCCCTTCATCAACTTGGGCAAAAGATAAAATATTTTTAATCTTTTTATCTCCTTCAATTGCCCACAAACTATAAGTTTCTGACATAGTCAAAAGATCATCTGTATAGCCCAATTGGGATTCAACCTGGCCTCTGATTTCCTTTTGCGGCATGCCGGTAACAATTCGGTCAACAAGCGAATTACAAAAATGGTTACTATTCTCCAACCATTCCATAAATTGAGTTTCGAGCGAATTTTGATGGGAAAGTTCCAACAAAATGGCTTTCAATTTTTTACCATTTTCTGTTATAAGTTCTGTAGGAATAATTACAAAACCACTTTCTTTGCTTCCATTGAAATAGGTAAACCTTTCATACAAAAAAGCCAATAATTTCCCGGGATAAGAAACCGGAGTACCACTTTTAATGTCATCTTTTATTAACTGGATACCGACTTCTGTAGTATTTGAAATAACGATTTGCGTATTTTCATTTCGGGCGCATTTCAAAATTTCTGCCCATTCATCCTGTGCGTTTAAAACGCGGCTGATGGCAGAACAAATAATATTTTTTTCCACTTTTTTTCCATTTTCAAACCCACGCTCACATAAAGTGTACAATCCATCCTGCTTATCAAAAGCAGTGGAATCGCCTTTGGAAGTCGATTTTATTACAACGATCCTTCCATTAAAAATACCAGCCTTATTAGCTTTATCAATAAAATAATCAGGCAATCCGCGAAGCAATACTCCGGTTCCAAATTGCAAAACTTTTTCAGGTAATTCAAAAATCCCACCTTCCGGAATTACAACATTTTCAGAAGTTATATTTTTTAAATTAGATCGGGATAATTGCATATTTTTTTGAACTCTTTTATTTTACAAAATCTTTGTTAGCCTAATTTCCTTGCAACATTTTTTATCAATCGATAATTGAGAAGAAATCACCTCAAATCCTTTACTTCACAAACATCCATATCTCCGTAATCCAAATTTTCACCAGCCATGCCCCATATAAATGAATAATTAGATGTTCCTGCACCCGCGTGAATACTCCAATTTGGAGAAATTACCGCTTGCTCATTTTGCATCCAGACATGGCGTGTTTCCTGTGGCTGGCCCATAAAGTGGCAAACAGATTGGCCATCCGGAATCTCAAAATAAAAATAAACTTCCATCCTACGGTCATGCGTATGCGCAGGTATCGTATTCCACACGCTACCGGTTTTCAATTCTGTCATGCCCATTTGTAACTGGCAGGTTTCTACAACACTATTTACAATCATTTTATTGACCGTGCGATGGTTAGAATTTTCCAGCGAACCAAGCGTAACGATTTCTGCTTCTTTTTTAGTAATTTTTTTTGTTGAAAATTTATGATGAGCTGGCGCAGAATTGATATAAAACTTAGCCGGGTTTGATTTATCATCAGAATAGAAAATCACCTTTTTTGTTTCTTTACTGATATAGAGTGCCTCTTTAAAATCGAGCTCATATTTTTCATCATCAGCTTCTACAGTGCCTTTGCCACCCACGTTAATGATTCCCATTTCCCTTCTTTCCAAAAAATATTTAGCTTTTAAATTCTCAGGATTAGGTAATTCAATCGGTTTATCTACTGGCATTGCACCACCGGAAATGTAACGCCCATAAAAAGAAAGAGTAAGATGTATTTCACCTTTTTCAAAAACCTTTTCGATTAAAAAATTACCCCGTAGCTGGGTAGCATTCATGGAAGCCGTTTCTGCAGGGCTAATGGCGTTACGGGTTTCGATGTTTTCGTTCATTTTTAAATATATTGATAAAGGTTTTTCTTTTATTTGCAATAACTAATATCTTTCTTTTGCCGTGGTTTTATTTACTTTTTTTATCCTGGTCACCTTCCCATCCATCCTCCATCTACGGTTAGTATTTCGCCATCTACATAATCAGAAGCATTAGAACTCAGAAATATTACGGGCCCTATAAAATCTTCCGGAACTCCCCATCTTCCTGCCGGAATTCGGCTAATAATGGATTTATTTCTTTCTTCATCCTCTATTAATGCTTCTGTGTTTTTTGTTGCAACGTATCCGGGAGCGATTCCATTTACATTGACTCCACTGGAAGACCATTCATTTGATAGTGCTTTTACAAGACTTGCGATTGCGCCCTTGCTGGCTGCATACCCAGGTACGTTAATGCCGCCCTGGAAGGAAAGAAGCGAGCAGGTAAAAATAATTTTTCCACTTTTTCTTTTTACCATTTCTTTTCCAAACTCACGGGCAAGTATAAACGCAGCATCAAGGTTTATAGTAAGGACAGCGTCCCAGTCCTCGTCAGTATGAATTGCAGAAGGCGCCCGTTTAATGATTCCTGCATTATTTACCAGAATATCAATTACAGGATTTTTTAATTTTATTTTTTCAATTGTACTGTATAAATCTTTTCTATCCCCAAGGTTTGCTGTGTAGGGAATAAATTTCCTTCCCATTTTTTTTACTTTTTCTTCAACTTCACTTCCTTCATGTAATGTAGATGAAACTCCAACAATATCAGCTCCGGCTTCTGCAAGGCCTATTGCCATTGCTTCTCCTATTCCGCGTGAACATCCTGTAACGAGTGCCGTTTTACCTGTAAGGCCAAAAAGTTGATTTAGGTTCATCTTATAAAATTTTCAAAACAACAGGAAATGTATTTTTACAATTGTACTAAAATTATCCTGATAATTTTAGATATTTTTTATGCTAACATTGACGCTTAATGGATTTTTTATTCCTGAAAATCTAAAGTATGTTGACTATCAAAATTCCCAAATGCCTATTACTCAAATACTATCTCCCTGATACTCTTCACTGGCTTTTCACCTTTCTTTTCAAGAACAGATTGAACCGTGTAAAGCCCCGCTTTTTCAGGGGTTTCACAAATAATAGAAATTGTTTTTTTTCCGTAAGAAGTAATTTTCAGAGGTTTTGATTTATCTAAAATAATTCTTCCTTCTTTTATTATTTGTAAATGCACCTCTCCGCTCCAAACAGGTTCAAGGTCATTGATAGCTATAATATTGAAGTGGTGCTGCTTTCCTTTTTCAATTTTATTTCCCCATTCATCCAACATTATTCCAACAGGCGAAAATGCATCCGGTACATATTTCAAAAACTCACTTTCATATTCCAGTTTTGCAGGATCAATAAAGTTATCGCTTGTTTGGCCATCGCTTCTTGAATATCCTAATGCTGTAAAATGCAATACACCTGCCGCATTTCGATGACAACGCCAGAATTCAGTTTCAGCGGCAGTGTACATAGCATACAAATGCCTTCGTTGCAAGGTTGTAGAATTACCGCCCAATAAATTTTTATAAAGTTCATTGGTTAATGTGGTAGGCGTCCCATCCCTGTTGAGCCACAGCCATCCATATTCGTTAATAATTACAGGGAAAGATCCATTATTCTTATATTGATTTCCTTCAGGAACCACACTCGCTTTTACAATATTTTTCAATTTAAAATCAGGGTTTTGAAAATGGTAAGGATGTGATTCGAAAACATCACCTGCCGCCCGATGCTGCGAATAGCTATTGTCCCATGGGCGGTTTGAAAGATCAAGGTTTCTTACTCGCCAAACTGCCTTACCAGTTTCATCAGTTTCGCCAGTATCACAAACGGTTTCATTACTGGCATCCCAAATAACTATGGAAGGATGATTCCAGCTATCCTGCATCCACTCCGTGTATTCTTTAATTAGTTCAGCAGATTTTAATTCTTTTGGCCAAACATTCCACCCTATGCCTCCATACCAAATTGGAAATTCATCCTGGATAAGAAATCCTTCTTCATCAGCAATTCGATACCATTCATCCGGAGCCAGGCCTATACAATAACGCAGGCTGTTCCAGTGAAATTTTTTAAAACTCTTATGAAGATTACGCACCCATGCCGAATCCCACGGCAAGTTTTTACAGGTTGAATCTTCAAAAAAACGATACAAGGTAATATTGCTGCCCCGCATAAAATAAGGTTTGCCATTTAAAACCGCTTTTTTTGTAACAGGGTCAAAATGAAATTCCCTCATACCAAAACGTGTATTATACGTATCCGCCTCCGTGTTTACTTCCAGCTTATATAAAAAAGGATCTTCAGGAGCCCAAAGGTGACAATCCTTAATAGGAATGG
>JGI20207J14881_1000677_pt1 | contig 12317 bp, 10 predicted proteins | sample NGESurdeep092012_4_FD_14881 | JGI IMG/M metagenome (IMG submission 14881)
CTAATCCGGATCCAGTAGAGCGTGCGCAAGAGCTGGAAGACATCAATAATGGTCCGATTGTCGGGGACGGCTTGAAGAAGACATACGAAATGGGGGTTGAGGGCGAGAAGGCGAGTGTAGACATTGAATCAAACTAGGCATGAAGTACTTATTTCAGTTGATCAGCAAGTGAGGTGGATTTGGTATCTCTTCGCGCTTTCATTTATAGTTGTGGGCGGCGCGTTGACCCTTGATGCTTATGTGATCGGGCGGGTGAACGCCGAGATCGGCGGACTGAAAGCAGACATCAGCACTTTACGTAGAACCCATTCCCAGTTGGGACCTAACAATTGAGTTTTCCGAGACTAAAACTAGAAAAGCTCGAGAAAGCTGAATTTCGCAGGAGAGCTGTCTTGCCGACACTTCTGTTTGTAACCCTTCTATTGTCATTGTTTATTGTTCAAGAAGGGTTTATTACCCCATTGATGCATTCGCGACAAAGAACCATGGATCGCCTGTTAGTTGATTACCTAAAGCTGAAACGTTCTAGAACCAGTGGTAATCATCTCGGTAAAGCAGGTGCAGCGAACGATCTTTGGGCAAAGCCGAATCCGGCAATGCGTCCCTTTGTTTTGTATCTAAGTTGCTCATTTGTTTTATTTATTTCAGGCATTAAAAAACCGCCCCTGAGCACAAGCTCAAAAGCGGTTTTAATCTTTTATTTTTCTAGTTAGTTTTTAGGTTTTTCTGGCTCGGGTGGGGAAGGCTCCTTTATCTTCGCTCTTAAAGGCGGAATCCCATTGCAATCAGTTGCCTTTTAGTGGCGGGCTTCCCGTCTACGGTCAAATCTGGCTGAAAGAGTTTATACCCCTCAGGTGGCTTCATAAACCCGTAACCTGGCTCATCCATTGGCTCGGCGCTGTCATCCATTATTTTATCCAGTTCTTCTTCTGTAAGAGTTTGCGGATTTCCTCCTTTACCTTTTTGAATTGCTTTTCGTTTTTGCATGTATACGATAATACTCCCTTATTGTGACTTCCAATACCACCTGCCAAACCGTCTATAACAAATTGATTCCCGCTTTCTTCTGCAATAAACTGAGCGTAACTACGTGCCCATTGCTCTACCGGAGCGTGAAAATACTTAAGATATTTCCTTGCTTGCTTTGCATCTATCGAAAATTCCTTTGTAAATTCTTCAAACTCGGTCTTATTCTTTAAGATACTCTCTTGCTCTTTCCACTCATCAGTCTCATTAAATTTCGCTAAGCGTGGAAATTCTGTATCGAAAGTTAGTACTAATCCTAGATGCCATAGCTAAGAGGCTACTGGACGTATTGAGAGTTCTTTGGCGGCTCGGATTACCTCTTCTTTGTATTCCTTAGTACTTGCATGACCGCCGAGATCGCCAGGCAAATGCAGACCAAGTTCACAAACTCTCAAAACTGCAGCTTGAAGAGTATCAGCCAGCTCATTGCGGCCGATATGACGTAGCATCATGAGGGCACTAAACAGCAAGGCAGTTGGATTAGCGATGCCTTTGCCCGCGATGTCAGGAGCGGATCCATGCACTGCTTCAAACACGGCGCATGATTCTCCGATATTCGCTCCAGGGGCAAGTCCCAGACCACCGACTAGACCAGCGCAAAGGTCGCTCACAATGTCTCCGTATAGGTTCTCAGTGACCATCGTATCGAATTGCTCGGGTTTAGTTACAAGCTGCATGCAACAGTTATCGACGATAATTTCATCGGCGATTACGTCTGGGTAGTCGCGTGCGGCTAAATAAAATTCATCGAGAAACATCCCATCAGTTAGCTTCATGATATTGGCTTTATGAACCGCGGTGAGTCTCTTTCGACCCTGGCGCCGAACCATTTCAAATGCATATTTACATAACCGCCTGCATCCCGGGCGGGTTATGACTTTGATCGCTTGAGCGATATCGGGATGCGGCTGAAATTCAATTCCTGCATAGAGATCCTCGGTGTTTTCTCGAACAATTATGATGTCAATTTTCTTGTCGGCAAACGGTCCTTTCAGGCCGGGCAAAGTTTTGGATGGACGCACGTTTGCAAATAAATCGAGGGCTTTTCGCAAGGTGACATTTGCGCTAACGTGTCCTTTGCCAATCGGCGTAGTGGTTGGGCCTTTTAAAGCTAGTCCGATATCCCTCACGCGCTCAATCGTAATTGGCGGCATTGCGGGAAGACCTTTTTCAAGAGCGGGGATTCCAGCTTCTAAAAATTCATAGTGGGCTTCAAACCCTAACTCGTCTAAGATTCCAAGGGTCGCCTCCATGATTTCCGGTCCGATTCCATCGCCGGGAATAATTCCAATTTTATGCATCGCCATTACCTACATTATGGCTATCGGCTGAATGGAAGGCTACAAATAGCAAAATCTAGCAATAGTTGAAAACAATTTAAGCTCAAATCCTTATTCACTTCATGGACATAGCGTAATAATAATAAAAGATGTTAATTTCACGTTGGTTAAAGTGGTCGGTGATTTCGCTCGGAATGGTCTTAGTCGGAGCGGCAATGATGACTCCTGTGGGTGCTTTCACTCAGAGCCGAGGAACAACCGGCGACGACGGCGGATTAGGCCGCGGCAATTCTGGTGGTAATGGAGGCAATAACGGAGGCGATCATTCAGGTGGTTTGGGTCGCGGCGGCGGCGGAAGCCACTCGGAAGGCAATGGGAGTTCCGGCGGCGGCGGAAACGGCGGACTTGGGCGGGGAAATTCGGGTGGAAATAATCAAAGCGGCGGTTACGGCGGCGGGGGCACGAGCCAATCACAAGGCTCGCATTACCCGTACGGCTCAAGTAGCAATAACTCAAGTATTGGGTCGCTGGGACGAGGCAATGAAGTTATTCCACAGGGTGCTTACAGCCCAGGCGGTCGAGCTACTCAATGGAGTCCTCGCCCAAATCAGACATCGTATAGGTCGAACAATAATTTAACTTCACGGTCGGGATTGGGGAATCAAATTAGAATTACTAATCCACCTTATGTAAACCCGCGATTAGGATCTCTAAGCAACCTGGTTAATAATCGAAATAATATTCGGGTTAACTATAATTGGAGGAACGGGTATCACTATTACAACTATAATGGATGGAACGATAACTTCTTCTATTACCCATATTACGATTTCAGTATATTTGGGTCACCATGCGTTTATTCACCATGGTATTACTATCCATGTCTGCCGCCGTATTTAAATTACTCTCGAACTGTTGTTATTGAGACTCCCTGGATGGGTAATTTTGGGGGATTGGAATACAACTACCAGCCTAGTAACTTCGGTTCAAACGATAACTTTTCCAACTACGGACAAAGCAATGGAAACGCCACCGATGATCCATCCCTAAACCGCGCATTAAATGATTTAGTTAGCACCTTTGATAACAAAGATGGAAATGCACTAGATCGAATAGTTCCGCAGCAAGGATCAATTGCTGTGTTCCTGAACGATCAATACAACTATTCGATTCAGCCGAACGATCTTTATGGGTTGCTTCGCGATAATAGTCAAAGCGTTAGAACCGTAAGTTACGAGATACTAAACGTTCGCACCAGCCGAGATCGGGCAAGAGTATTGGCGTTACAAACCTACATCGATCCATGGGGTCAAACGCAGCGAGTTTATCACGAATTAATGTTCCAATTAAATGGCAATGAAGCCACTATTTCTCAATTTGGAACTTCCCTTGATCGACCTTGGTAGCCCTATAACTTGTAAAAGCTTATCGAACTTGGATGGCTTTGATCATGATAAATCGTTATAGTTGCGGTTTTCATCTTGGTGCCAGTCGCTATGGGTTCACCCGTGTTTAGGTTCCTTGCAGTGCCGGGAAACGCTTGGCTTGAAACAATAAGCACTAACCGGTGACCAACTTTGAGTTCTCTTGCCGACATCCAAGGCATGAGATGAGCTTTATAAATGCGACCAGGTACTAAGTTAGTGGGCCTATCGAAATGAGTTAGGTATGACAGATTAAGTTTGCCGGGAACGCTGAGGGGTATCAAGTTACCTTTACCATCCATATCTGCTAATAGGGCATATAGATCTGTGGTTACGGTGTTGATCTTAAAGGTCAAATCAACTGAGTAAGGACCTTCTACAATCATTGGTTTAGTCAGCACGGCAGATTTGAATACCAAGTGGTCTTTCGCCTTTGAAATATGGATGCGAATTGAAACGTCGGTGCTCATGGGATTGTTCTTGATCTCGCTTGGTATTTTCACCTTGGATGGATCATAAACGTAAGAATCCTTGCCGGAGCCGGATTTGCTTTGCAAGCTACCGGAGTCAGATAGATACAGGGTAGATTTCATCGCTTTTGGATCCGGGAAATCGCTGGTTTTGTGCCATTGATTTTGGACCATGGCGAAGTATTGAACTTTAGGGATCTTTGATAATCCAACGGATTTACCCTTGAGCCAGTGATCGAACCATTTTAGATACATCGAATCTAAATCAATGATTGCAGTGGGACCATAATTGTCCTCACCTAATTTGCTAGTGGTGTCAAATGCGTGTACCCAGGGTCCTTCAATCAGCCACATATTTTTTCTATGAGCACTTCGCATTTTTAGCCAATGTAAATCTGTTCCGATACCATCGCCGTCCCACCATCCGCTAATGTTTAAGACGGGTATGGTTACATTCTGTAGTTGTTTTTCATAATCGAATCCTTTCCAGTCTGAATAAGAAGTCCTTTGCAACCATTTGGTAAAGAACGGAACCTCTTTCCCCAGAGCCTTTTCCGGCAGAACGGAAAGAGGTAAATCCATTAGTTGTTCCGGATGAGCTATTGGTTTAGTAGCTTGGGTTAAATCGGCCTGACCGTTTGGTATGATATTTGCCCACCAAAGAGATCCCCAAAGTATAAATGTGCCGAATTCATAGGGCAGATTTTCAAACGCATCTGGCGGAGAAACTTGCGGGACTATACATAATAGTGCTGGCGGTCTTTTAACGGCCGCTGCCCATTGAACGGACCCTCCATAGCTTCCCCCGATCATCCCAACTTTGCCATTGCTCCAAGGTTGAGCAGCAGCAGATTGAACAGCATCGTATCCATCATTTTCTTCGTGAATAAACGGATCCCATTCGCCTTGGCTATCTCCAGTACCTCGGCAGTCTTGTACGACAAAAGCATAACCTCTACTCGCATAATCCGAGCCTTCCAAAATCGCTACTTGCCGCCCGTAAGGTGTTCGTTCCAGAATAACTGGGAATTTGCCCGGTGCGTCGGGAACAACTGCATCGGCTATCAGCGATACTCCACCCCTTGTTTTCCAACTAAGGTTGGTTAATGCTTTTGTTTTGTAAGTAGCTTGACTGAGTTCCGGGAACTTACTCAGGGGGTCAGTGAATAATCCGGTTACGCCTTGCTTTAATGTTCTGAAATGTTGGACCTTAACTTCTTCGCCAATGAAGTCGCCATTTGAATCGAAATAGACGTCAATCGCAATACTTCCAATGCTCAATTCCATCGCAGTTGCAGTTAGTGACTTTCCGTTATAGTTGTAAGACCTTGACGGCAAGCTTTGCACAGTGCCTGGAATAACCGAGCCTGATTCAAGGATGTAAATTCCTCCTTTCGCAGTCTTGGTGTCTCCTGAAATTTTAATATCAGATAGTTGGGAGAGAATCCATGGATGGAAATTTGCAAACCAACTTAGCGCGGTACCATCGTAAGGCACGCTTCCCTTTCTTCCCGGGACGTCGAATTTTAAGGTTTTACCGTCCCAGGACATGGTCGCGTGGACGCCGCCGTGGTCAGAGACAAACTGATATGACGTTATCTTTTTGCCAATTCTGATGCCGGTTAAATGATCGGAAATTGTAACAGTTCCGACAGCAAATTTTGCAGTTGAATCGAACTTGCCGTAGGGTGAGAACGTGACGACGTCGCTTCCTGCGTTCGCGCCGAATATAGTGAAATCGTATCTTTGAGACGACTGTCCTATTGCAAAAGCACTTACGGTCAGACTTAATAACAAAACCAACTTCTTTGAGATCAATTTGAGCACGAAATTATTATAACCGCTCCGAGTTTGGATTCCAGGTAACTTGAATTTCATATCATGAAAAAAACCAGCGACAAAATTGATCACGCCGATATCCGAATAGGCACCTTGGCACCGATGGATCGGGGAGTTGAATATCTTGGTCAAATCCTTGAGCACGGGTTCGAGTCATTTGAACTGACCACCAGTTCAGTAGGAACCTTAAACCTAAAAGCAATCGGCAAAGAGGTCACAAACTTTTTGCAGGGCAAAGCGATCATTAGTTCAATTGGCATGTACGCGAACCCACTTCAAGATGAGCAAGCGGCAAACGATTGGGAAACCATGATTAAATGCGCGACCTACTTTGACGCCAAAGTTGTGTGCGGATTCGCGGGTGCGCTTGAAGACCGACCGGTGGATCAAAGCATGTCGAAATTCAAAGAAGTTTTCGGGCCCCTCGCAAAACTTGCGGAGGATAACGGAGTCAAAATCGCATTTGAAAATTGCGACATGGGCGGCACATGGGATTTACCGAAATGGAATATTGCTCATTCGCCAAGAGCTTGGGAAATGATGTTCAACGAAGTCCCAAGTGATGCGATAGGTTTGGAATGGGAGCCATGCCATCAAATGATTTCGCTTATTGACCCGGTCCCTCAGCTTAGAAAATGGGTGAATAGGGTGGTTCATGTTCACGGGAAAGATGCAACGGTTGCGTGGGATGTGGTGGAAACAGAAGGTATCCGTTCTGGTCTCCCTTTTGTTTGGCATCGAACGCCTGGCTTTGGGGATACAAATTGGTCGGATGTGATTAGCATTTTGAGGATGAATGGATTTCATGGTGCGATTGATATTGAAGGCTGGCACGACCCGGTATATCGGGATGAGTTAGAAATGACCGGTCAAGTTAACGCCTTGCAATATCTACAGGCTTGTCGTGGCGGAGAATTTATTCAGAATCCGTCTCGCAAATGACTTTTACAATTCATTCAAGCGTCTCTTTAAGTAACGAGCAGATGAGTTCCTTGTGCTTTGTTTCGTAAATCAGATTGTCTTGAATAATAAGCTCTCCAAAATTTTATTTTGTATAAGTACCTGGCTGATATGCAACCTTGTATTCGCTCAGGTCTCGCAGTTCGAGCCTAACTTAGTGTGCGTCAAATATGCATCAGGTTCTGCGGCGTTCAGCAGAATTGCAGTTCCAGCCGAAATCGGTGCAACTGAAGTACAAGTTCTTCCCCAAATTAACTGGAGCGTGCTTCGCATTTCAGCGCGAACAACCGTAACCCAAGCAATCTCAAAATTGGAATCGGTGCGCGGGGTAGTTGCTGCCGAACCAGATTACATCCGAAAAGCTCTTTATTCACCAAACGATCCGGCATATCAAACTAATCAATATGCGCCGCAACTTATAGACTGCCCAGATGCCTGGAATCTTTCCTTGGGGCTGCCATCTGTCATCATCGGCTTTCCCGATTCAGGGGTTGATATTGGCCATCCTGACCTCAAGTGGAAAATTGATGTCATAAGTGGTGCAAATTTTATTAACCCGGGGTTGCCCCCACAGGATGATAATGGTCACGGAACTCATGTATCAGGAATTGCGGCTGCAGATACAAATAATGACATTGGAATCGCTGGAATTTGTCCGGCGGCAACTATTTTGCCGGTAAAGGTTTTAGATTCAACTGGCTCGGGTCCAACTTCGACAATTTCACAAGGATACATGTTCGCAACCGATCATGGGGCAAATGTCATTAACGCGAGCCTGGGCGGATATCAGTCTTCTCAGGTAGAGCTTGACGCGGTGAACTATTGCCTCAACAAGGGTTCAATTTTCGTCGCTGCGGCTGGAAATGACGGCGTTAGTACGGTGCTTTATCCAGCCGGTTATCCAGGAGTAGTTTCGGTAGGCGCGACCGACCAACACGACCAACAGGCTAGCTTCACAAATTTTGGCAATTGGGTCGATCTTGCCGCACCGGGGGTTCAAATTTACAGCACTTATCCAAGATCTATGGGTTCTTATACATATTTAGACGGCACCTCAATGGCCACTCCAATTGTTGCCGGATGCCTTGCGATGCTGAAATCTTACGCACCTTCGGGAACTCCAAATACGACTTTGATTACGGCTCTTGAAAATACATCAGTACCGGTTGGTTCATGGCTCCAATATGGAAGGGTTGATCTTTATCAAGCAATGCTTCAAGTTGCACCCGCTTCTGCGAAAACTACTATTGATGCCACCGCCGTCCGACCTTATAATGGATCGTACTTTTCAGGAACTTTGAGTTCATTGAATTCAACTGATGGCGATTCGTACGAAGTAAGTTCCAACAGCCCGGCCGCTTTGACCCAAACCGCCAGTGCAATGATTTCATACAACATTGCAACTCCATTCTTGAGCATCCACGCATTGACCGCTACTTGGGATTTAATCGGACCAGCTGGAAGCATCGATTCAATTTTCATTTACGATTATCTTAAGCGCAGATATGACCTCGTTGAACAATTGGTCGTAACGACGAGCAGCGGTCAGCTTGCTTCATTTGACTTAACGCTTTTGCTTAGTCGATGCATGAGAAATGGCGCAATCAATCTAGTGATTCAATCTTCTGAATCGGGTGGATCTTCCGGAGTTGCGCCGCCGCCTTACACATTTTCAATTGATCAGGCAACTCTAAACCTCAGCACCAAATAACTTGGATTTGGTCTACGGACTTAAAGGGTAGCCTTTAAGCATCGATGAAGTTGCATGAGTACCAGTCAAAAGACTTGCTTGCCAAATTTGGGGTGGTAGTCCCCGCAGGACGGGTTACAAACAACGCCGCTGGAGCCAAGGAAATTGCGGAAGAATTAGCGGGCAAGGTAGTCGTAAAAGCCCAGGTTCTCATGGGCGGGCGAGGGAAGGCAGGAGGGGTAAAACTCTTTGATAACGCCGAATCCGCGGCTAAATTTGCGGGCGATCTCCTCGGTAAAAAGTTGGTGAGTAACCAAAATCCAAGCGGAATGATCGTAGAGCAGGTCCTAATTGCCGAACAAATTGATATCGCCCAGGAATTTTACGTTTCAGTGTTGCTAGATCGAAATCATCAGTGCAATTTGGTGATGCTTTCACTTGAGGGTGGCATGGAAATTGAAGAGGTTGCCGCGACCAGACCAGAAGCGATTATTAAAATTCCGGTTGATCCGGAGTGGGGGCTCGATGATTACACGCTACGGAACGCAATGAAATTGGCCAAGATTCCCAAACCTGCCCAGGCCCAGATGGTTCAAATGATCAAGCAACTGGTTAAGGCTTATATTGAATCCGATGCAGAACTAATTGAAATCAATCCATGTGCACTTACACCTGAGGGCAAATTGATTGCAGCGGATGCAAAAGTTTCGATTGATGACAATGCTTTGTTCAGGTATAAAAATTTCGCTGCGACTAGTGCCGATAGCTCTGAAGACCCTCTCGATGCAGAAGCGATTCGCAGAGGAATCGCCTACGTGCATTTAGGCGGAGAAATTGGAATTTTAGGAAATGGAGCCGGTCTTGTGATGTGCTCGATGGATGAGGTTAATGCGGCTGGTGGAAAACCGGCGAATTTTCTCGATGTTGGCGGCGGAGCCCAATCAGAGCGTGTAAAAGCTTGCGTTGAGTTGGTGCTTATGGATCCTAACGTGAAGGGACTGATGATCAATATCTTTGGCGGCATTACCAGAGGCGAGGAAGTTGCAAAAGGAATTCTCTCGGCGTTTGAACAATTGAACGTGAAGCTGCCAGTAGTGGCAAGAATTGAGGGCACCGGGGCGAAAGAAGGACTAGCCCTCTTATCAGGTTCAAAAATTATTCCCGCGTCAACGATGAAAGAAGCGGCCGAGAAAATAGTAGCGGCAACTCGAGGCAACCAATAAGAACCAAATTCAGAAAGATGAACCAGGTTCAAAGGTAATCTGCCTTTTCATGAGGTTTGCGCAAAGAACTCATCCCTGCGGGGATTTGAGGGAAGAGAACTCCGATGAGCACGTAATCCTTAACGGTTGGGTGCATCGCGTGAGGGACCTTGGCGGGTTGTTTTTCGTGGATTTGCGCGACCGAAGCGGCCTTGTTCAACTTTTCTTTCAGCCGGGCACTTTAACCCAACGCTCTGAAATCAGACCGGAAGCATGCTTAAGCGTTTCGGGCATTGTGAAGATGCGATCCGAGGCAACCAGAAACCCGCGCATGGCAACCGGGGATATTGAAATTATCGTATCCGATTTCCAGGTACTGGGAACTTCCAAGCCATTGCCTTTCCCGGTTAGCGACGAAGAACAAATGCTAACCGTGAACGAAGAACTTCGGATTAAATACAGATATCTGGATTTGCGGCGACCGGAAATGTATCGCCGAATGGCGGTGAGATCGAGCCTCGTGAACAATCTAAGAGCTTATTTAGATGATCAAAATTTCATTGAAGTTGAAACTCCGATCATCACGAAATCGACGCCTGAAGGAGCCAGGGATTATTTAGTTGCTTATCGCTTGCAGCCAGGCCTCTGGTATGCGTTGCCTCAAAGTCCGCAGCAATACAAACAATTGTTGATGGTAGGCGGAATCGAAAAATACTATCAAATCGCAAAATGCTTTCGGGACGAGAGCCAGCGAGCGGATCGGCTACCTGAATTTACTCAACTTGATCTTGAAATGTCGTTTTGCGTCCAGGAAGATATTTTGCAGCTTACAGAAGGGATGATCCGGTCCGTGCTTAATCACGTGGTCACCAAATTCCAACTTGAAAAGGATGAGATCGATGCATTTGAACGGATCACTTACGAAGACGCATTGGATTTGTATGGTTCTGACAAACCAGATTTGCGATTTGAACTGCAATTGTTTGACATTTCAACCATCGCAAAGACCAGCAATTTCGGAGTTTTTAAGAACGCGATTGAGCTTGGCGGGGTCGTAAAAGGCATCCGATATCCCCACGGTGCTGCTCTTTCTCGCAAGGAAGTTGGCATCTTGGAAGACATCGGCAAAGAGCTTGGGGCCAAAGGGATGGCAACGCTTGCGGTTGAAGAAATTGATTCAAAACTTGTCGTCAAGGGTTCAATTGCTAAATTTTTTGACGAAAATGAGATTGCAAAGATTTTAGAAATTTCACAAGCTGAAAGCGGCGATTTGCTTTGTTTTATCGCCGATTCACGAAAAATTGCGCTCCCAGTCCTATCGCGATTAAGGCTGGAAATTGGTGATCGCCTTGCATTAAGAGATCCTCGAAAACTGAAGTTTTGCTGGGTACTTGATTTTCCTTTAGTGGAATGGGACGAGGCGACTCAGCGTTGGGACCCCACCCATCACCCGTTTACGATGCCCAAATCGGAAGATATCCAGTACTTGGAATCCAACCCTGGGAGAATCAAAGCTGATTGTTACGACATGGTGTGCAATGGATCGGAACTGGCGAGCGGATCAATTCGGATTCATAACTCAGAAATTCAAGCCAAAATTTTTGATTTGCTGGGAATTGATGAAGCCACTCAGAAAGAGCGATTTGGTCACATTTTGGAAGCATTTACTTACGGAGCACCACCTCATGGGGGTATCGCACCAGGGATTGATCGGATTTTGATGTGCTTGTTTGACACTGATAACGTTCGAGAGGTAATCGCTTTTCCGAAAGTTGGCGGCGGATATGATCCATTGATGGACGCGCCCAGTATAATTGATCCCCAGCAATGGGCTGAGCTTGGTTTGAAAGTAGTAAAGTAGGGCGCGATCGCCTAGGATATAGGCGAAAAAGGTATACTTTTTGAATCTCACACGAGAGGTTTGGCGGTGCCAGGTCTTCTATTGATTTGTTTTAAAGTTGAAAGAAGTGCGCCGCAACTGCAGCTAAAAGCAGAAAAGCCAACCTTTCGGAGGACGAACCTGAAAATAATATGGCACAGCTCAGTATGAAAGAGCTGCTTGAGTCTGGTGTTCATTTCGGACATCAAACCAGGCGGTGGAACCCAAAAATGAAGCGCTACATCTATGGCGCGCGCAACGGCATCTACATCATTGACCTTCATCAGTCAATCAAACTATTCGAAGACGCCCTCAATTTCGTTAAGAAAAAGGTTGAAGACGGCGGCACCGTTTTATTCGTTGGAACCAAAAAACAGGCTCAATCAGCTATCCGCGAAGCGGCTTTGCGCTCGGGTCAATACTGGATATCAGAACGTTGGCTTGGAGGATTGCTCACAAACTGGGCCACGATCCAGCAGCGCGTGACTCGGCTAAAAGAACTTGATACCTGGGAAGAAGAAGGATTTTTTGATCGCCTGCCGAAAAA